>FUFK010041525.1_pt1 | contig 21225 bp, 16 predicted proteins | sample 1021851 | NCBI WGS metagenome assembly FUFK01 (sample SAMEA51879418, study PRJEB19060) | metagenome
GATGAGTCTCTTAACTGAGTCTGACTTAGCAAAAGTTAGAATAATTGGTTTGAGTAAAGTAATCATTTGGGTTAGAATAATTTAAATTTTTTATCTTTTTTAGGTGGCTTGACTTTAACAATAGGTACTATGTCCTGACATACCTTAGCCATAGGTGTGCCGGGTCTATACATAAAACCCTTCTTCATTAAATCTGCACATTTGTGTGCTCGTGTAATCTCATACTCGAGCCTCATTTTATCTTCTTGGCGTTTAGCCAGTTCTTTACATTGTTTGTAACCTGACTTATCNAGAGGTACCATAAAGTTAATTTGNAACCCCCAGTTTTCTGCCAACGTNTAGCTGCTAGGTTGCATAAACTCATCAAGCGGTTTAGTATGATTACCCATATAAAAAGGTTGAAATGTCATTGTACTGCCATTACAACTTATATTAGGACCATAATACTGTCTACTTTGTGCTCCATTGTTCTGGAATTGCACAGCTTGATTGGTCACATTTCCCGTTGCAGCGGCTACAGGGTTACTAACATTGTTATCCTCACCTTCAGCAAGTACGGGTGTACCTATTGAGAGAAGATAGAGTAAGATGAGGTAGTTGAATCTGTTTCGATTACCCGATCTATTGTTATAGTTTCGATAGTCCCGGCGTCTCTGGTCGTTATCTGTAAATCCCAATCCGTTGCGTTGGTTGTTGGTGCATAGGTTGTGTTGTCGGCTCCTATGCTTCCAGTTACAGTAATGTTTGTACCACTCCAAGATGAAGAGGCTGAACCTTCGATTTCGTGGACTATCTCCTCTGTTATTGTTTGTTGTGTTGTGGTTGTNGACTGCATACTTCCTGTTGTAAAGGAAGGAGTCACNGTGTTTGCTCTTGCTATGCCGGGTGATATCAGAGCTAAGAGAAGAATCCATTTCTTCATTGTTTTGGTTTGTCTGTTTTTTGCATTGGGCAGTTTATTGGTGTTTTAGGATTACCATTAGATTTACCTGTAGTCAAACCGAATGTTGCCAAAGCTCCCGTAAAAACGCTGGCGACGAAAGTGATATCGCTGTTTCCAGACTTCTTTACCATCGGTAATTCTACATAATTCATAGTAATAATAAACCCAGACCAAACTACTACACCTAATCTTACAAAGGTTCCAAGTATTTCAATTTGATGTTCTTTGTCCTCTGCGGCATCTTTTAATTTACCTAAGAGTCCTTTTTTCTTTTCTTCTGGCGGTTTTCCTTCCATTTATTTATTTTACCTTGTAGGAACTTCTGTAGTTTCTTTTTTATATTTTCTATAATCGGCTGTGTAAAAGTTGTAGCGGCAACTGCTGTAACAGCTGCTATGCTAGTTGTAACTAATACTTCTGTCGATGGTATAGGTATAGGTGGTAAGGGTGGTATGTTTAACCTAGGAGCTGGTGGCGTCTCTGTTTCAGTTGCCTTAGGTTTTACCCCCTTTTCATCTCGTAGATCACTAGGAGGTACTACCATAGGAATATAATAAGGTACGTCAGCTATAGGTAAAGGTATTTCTACCGTCTTAATCTTCTGAATCGGTGGAATTACTATCGTTGGTATCTCCATCTTCCCTATCTGCTATAACAGCTTGAATTGCTATTATCTGTTCTTTACAGTTGTTTTGAACTTGTATAGCTTCATTATGTTGTATAATTAGCTGTTGTAAAGTTTCTTTTAATTGTTCTGTGGATGGTTTTGTCATATTTAATTAGTATAGTTTCTTACCATCAACAATAGCTTTGTCGATAGCGGTAAAGTCTTCTGAACCCCAGATAGAAGTTTTTTCATCAAGTTTTTTATAATCCTTAATAATTTCAAGGTGTTCTACATTACGCTTGATTCTATCTTTAAATTCATCTGTAGTTTCATCTTCAGTTTTAGCAGTACCTATTACAGTAACGCTATCACCAGCAGCTTTGAAAATTGCTGCTACTTCATCGGCTGTTTTTTCTTCCATTTTATTTGCCCTCCAAGGCTGTAACTTTTGTGGATAGTTCTTGTATTGCTTTTACTAATATTGGTATTAATTTTCCTTGTGCAACAGCTAATTTATTTGGATCTTGTTTATCTACGATTCTTACATAATCGTTGCTAGTTCCAAAAGCAGTATCTAATTCTTGTGCAATAAACCCAATTTCTGTCTTTCCATTATTTGCACTTTCTTCTCGCATTGCCCAAGTAAATTTTCTTGGTTTTAATGTGTTTATTAAATTTAGTCCCTCTGTCAAATCTACAATATTAGTCTTATCTCTTTGATCAGATAAAGAGCTTATTGTTTGAACTTGACATCTTAGGTATTCAATACTTGAGTCGCCTAATACAATAGTATTATCTGAACCTGCTGCTGGAAACTGTGCATTTTTTCCAATAGCAATGCTATTAGTTCCCTGTGTAAGATTATAGCCAGCTTTATATCCTAAGCAAGTATTATAATCACCAGTTGTAATTTTTTCTCCAGCTTCATATCCAACACCAGTGTTACCATGATTTTGAGTTTGATCTGTTAAAGCTGCATAACCAACTGCAGTATTATATGATCCCGTAGTTTTAGCATCTAAAGCATAAGTACCGACAGCTACGTTTGCTCCCTCAGTACTATTTTTCATAGCATCATTACCAATAGCTACACTATTGTTAGACGTAGCATTAGCTTGAAGTGCTTGTTTACCTATGGCAATATTATCAGTTCCTGTTGTTAACCCATAATTTGACATATATCCAAGACCAGTATTAGCTCCACCAGTTGTAATTTGCAGTCCAGCATACATACCTACCATAGTGTTATTTGAAGCAGTTGTAGCAGCATTTAAAGATTGTACACCAACAGCAGTGTTATTAGCTCCAGTTGTATTTGCTGCCATTGCGTTTCTGCCTACAGCTACGTTATCATATCCACCATTACATATAGCTAAAGCATAATATCCAACAGCAGTATTATCATTATTAGATACGTTATTTAATAAAGCATATGCACCAACTGCTACGTTTCTAGTTCCAGTTGTATTAGCACCTAATGATTCGTAACCAATAGCAGTGTTCTGAGCAGCAGTAGTATTAGCATCTAAAGCTAAAGCACCTACAGCTGTGTTTTGATCTCCAGTTGTACTAGCTCCTAAAGCTGATTTTCCAATAGCAACGTTACTTCCACCAGTAGTGTTAGCATCTAAAGCATTAGATCCAACAGCTACGTTATGACTACCTTCTGTATTTGCTCCTAAAGCATAATTTCCTAGAGCATTATTAAAAGTTCCAGTTGTATTTGCTTCAAGTGACTTATATCCTACTGATGTGTTGTTACTTGCAGTTGTGTTTTGATTTAAAGCATCTTTACCTAAAGCTGTGTTTTGGATTCCAGTTGTCGAGTTTTCTAAACTACCCTGACCTACTGCTATGTTTGAAGCTCCAGTTGTGCATGATGCTAATGCGTCTCCACCTACAGCAGTGTTTTCAGATGCTGTTGTATTTGATTGTAGTGCTCTATAGCCTACTGATGTGTTAGCTGTTCCAGTTGTGTTTGCTCTTAAAGCATAATAACCAAAAGCAGAATTATTTCCCGCAGTCGTGTTTGAAAATAAAGCATTCTGTCCAACCGCAGTATTACTACCTCCAGTATTATTTTGTAAAGCGTTATAACCAATACCAATATTGTATTGTCCAGTTGTGTTTTGGTATAAAGAACCATAACCAATAGCGATATTCTGACTACCAGAAGTATTATTTTTAAGAGATGCAAAACCAATACCTACGTTATAACCTCCCGTAGTGGTTGATGGCATAGCATTTCTACCAAGAGCAACGTTGTAAGATGCTGTTGTGTTAGCAGCTAAAGCACCACACCCAAAAGCAGCATTATTATCACCAGTTGTATTATTTCCTAAAGCATTAGAACCAAAAGCATCATTTGTATATCCTTCTGTATTAGCATCTAATGCACCTTTTCCTACCGCAGTATTATCATAGCCAGTTGTAATTGATAATAACGCTGAATTTCCAACTGCTGTATTATTACTACCAGTAACGGCTGTACTACCTGTAGCTCCTAAAGTAGCATTACCTACTGCTGTATTACCAGATCCAGTTGTTAGGTTTTGAGCAGCATAAGAACCAATAGCTACAGTATTAGCACCTGTAGTTAAACTGACACCAGCAGACGCACCAACAGCTGTGTTTGTAGATCCAGTTGTGTTTGCTAGTAATGCATCCTTACCAACAGCAGTGTTGTTACTTGCAGTTGTATTAGCAGATAACGCACTATATCCAATGGCAGTATTACTTTCCGCAGTTGTATTCGCATCTCCAGCATATGCACCCAAAGCTACGTTATATGTTCCAGTTGTATTTGCTATTAAAGCATTATAACCAACAGCAGTATTTAAGGATGCTGTAGTGTTAGCACCTAACGAACCATGCCCTACAGCAGTGTTTGCTGCACCAGTAGTATTAGCATCTAAAGCATAAGCACCTATGGAAGTGTTTGAATGTCCAGTTGTGTTTGCTAATGAAGCTTGATAGCCAATAGCAGTGATTAGATCTCCAGAACTAATATTTTTAGCAGATTGATATCCAACAGCGGTGTTATAATTAGAAGCACAGTCAGCTAAAGAATCTTTACCTACGGCTGTATTATGTATCTTATCTGTTGCAGCACTTAAAGCATTGTAACCTATAGCAGTGTTGTGATCTCCAGTGGTATTAGCATCTAAAGCTGAAGAACCTACGGCTACGTTATATTGTCCAGTTGTGTTTGCTCCTAATGCATCATATCCAACTCCTGTATTATAAGTTCCTGTAGTATTAGCATCTAGAGAATACGTACCAAGAGCGGAATTTTGTCCTCCAGTTGTAGTAAGTTCTAAAGCTGATCTACCAACGGCAGTATTGTTATTTGCAGTTGTGTTGTCTTTAAGAGCATTATAACCAAAAGCAGCATTTTGTCCTCCTGTCGTATTATCTGTTAAACTCCCATATCCACAACCAGTATTACTATGTCCTTCTGTATTAGCATCTAAAGAATAAGTACCAACTGCTGTGTTTAAATTTCCAGTTGTATTTGAAGCAAGAGCCTCTTTTCCTACAGCAGTATTTGAATATCCAGTTGTGCTAATTTGCAGAGCTTGAGCACCTACAGCTACATTGTTAGCTCCAGTTGTAGTAAGTTGCATAGCAAGACGACCAACTGCTGTATTACTACTTGCAGTTTCGCTTGTGGTTAAAGCACCTTGTCCTACAGCCGTGTTAGAAGATCCAGTTGTATTTGCTGTTAATGCTGATTTACCTATTGCTGTATTATTTGAAGCTGTAGTGTTATTTCTTAAAGTATCATTTCCAACAGCAGTGTTCTGTCCTCCGGTTGTATTTTCTGCTAACGCAGCTTGACCTGCTGCTGTATTTTCTATTCCAGTTGTATTAGCCGATAAACTAAATTGACCAAGACCAGTATTGTCAGAACCTGTAGTATTAGCATCTAAAGCTAAAGATCCTATGGCAGTGTTTTGACTTCCAGAAGTGGTTGCAGTTAAAGTATCATTACCGACCGCAGTATTATGATCTCCAGAAACAGAAGCATCTAAAGCAGTTTCTCCAACAACTGTGTTACCTGTAACAGAGTTTGCACCTTTACCAACAATTACACTATTAATTGTTTGATCGCCAGTAAACGTGTTAGTACCTAAACCAGCTAAGTTACCAGTTGCTGTTACGCCTCCTTGCCAAGCTGAACCATTGTAAACTTTAAGTTCGTTAGCAGTTGTGTTAAAAAATAAATCTCCTGTATCTAAACTAGATGTAGGGTTGTTTGCACCTACACGATACTTGTCAGAAAAATCATTAACATTACTAATATTAGTCGCTACAGTATTTACATTACTGATAGAACCACCAACATTATTTATATTTGTTATGTTAGTAGCACAAGTATCTAAATCAGATACAATAGCATTAGTACCTAGAGTGTTCATGTCTGCTACAGCATCAGCTGTACCTAAACGTCCAATCTCTGTGGCTTTAGCAGCTACAGCACCAATATCAGTAGCATCTCCAGCTACAGCTGTTACATCACTAGCTATACCAGCAACGGTAGTAACATCACTTGCTACTCCAGCTACAGTTGTAACATTACTTGCTACTCCGGCTACAGTAGTAACGTTACTAGATACACCAGCTACAGTAGTAACGTCAGACGCTACACCAGCAACAGTTGTAACATTACCACTTATACCAGCTACAGTTGTAACCTCAGTTGCTTTTGGTGTAAGTCTATGAAATGTATATGTATGTAATGTAGATGTAGTCTCTACGATAACACCAAATCCAGCAGTCAGTACTGTAGATCCACAACCTGTAATAGTTACAGTATTAGATCCAGAACCATTAGCAATAGTAACTGTACCACTTGAAGGTGTACGTGTACTACTAATTTCTTTGATACTAACAAGAGTACCAGTACCATTATTTACATCAGGGTTAGCAGTAGGAAAACTTGTTTCATTTGCTATTGGTACAAAACCACCTACATCATCAACAAGATCAATTATCCTGTCGTTGATAGCTGCGGTTGTAGCAATAGTTGTATCGTTGTCTGGAAAAGTGTCTCCATCTTTAATTGTTTCACCAGAACTTATATTAAAATACCTAGCTTCAGCAGCAGCTGTAGTAAAGAATGTAGTATCGTCTACACTATGACTTGATTGCTCACTATTTGTAACTATTACTGCATCTGCAATTTTATCTGCTGTGACTGCATTGTTTGCAATATGAGCTGTATCAATAGAACCATCTGTATAGTGTTCAGAGTTTATAGCATCATCTGCTATTTTAGCTCCAGTTACAGCATCAGCTGCTAGTTTATCAGTTGCAACGGCTCCAGTTCCTAGTTCAGTATTTGTTACATTACCAGCAGCTATCTTAAGTGAAGTTATAGCATCATCTGCAATTTTACCTGTAGTAACAGAATCTGTGGCTAACTTAGCATTTGTAACATTACTGTTCATTATTTTAACTGTAGTCACAGAGTCGCTTGCTAAATCAGCACCTTGTATTGTGCCATCTGCTATTTTTGCACTTGTAACTGCATTATTGGCAATCTTAGCTGTAGTTACATTATCATCTAAAATCTTAGCAGTAGTTACAGCATCTGTTGCTAGTTTAACTGCTGTTACTGCAGAAGATCCTAACTTATCTGTTGTTACTTGACTATCTGCAATATGACTTGTATCTATACTTCCATCTACTAACTCAGAAGAATCAACAGAGTTAGCTGCTAACATCGTAGCATCAACTGTACCTGTGTCTCCTGTTGTTACTACCGTACCTGTGACATTAGGTAAGGTAATAGTCCTATCAGCTGTAGGATCAGTAACGGTAAGAGTAGTTTCATAACCATCATCTGTTGCACCTTCAAATATAATCTTAGTATCCTCACCCATGGTAAGGTCACCAGTCATAGTATCACCAAGCGACGATAACTTTTGCTCGTCGTATTCCATCGCTTTCCGCATTAACTGCAGTTGGTTATTATTTAGGTCATCAGATGTAACTGAAGATCCGGGAGAATAGGTTGCTCTTGGTGTAGGAGCACCCATATCAGTTACAGGTCTAATAATAATTGTACCACTAGACAAATCAGCTCCACCAATATGTATGGTTTTAGCTGATGTATCTACGGTATATTCTCTGGGTGAGGCGGATTCATTTATTGTAGAAGAAGTAAAAGTTAATAATACGTTATCTAATTCTACTTGTACTTCTGTACCTTTAAATACATTAAAACTCCCTGAGTAGCTAAATGTATTTGCTGCTCCCGTATTTTGGGAGTATGTTTTTGTTACTTTTGTATGTGCCATTTAGTTTCTTTGGGAATTTTGTATTGTTCTCCTAGGAAAACTTAATTCTAAAATTTCATTTCGATTTTCTCTTGTACGAGTTGTATGTCCATCTTTTTCTGACATTAATTGTTGTAAGTCAGCATATCCCGGGTGAGTAGGTTGTTTTAGTTTTGCCCAAGCTTTTGATCTAGCTTGGTTCATAACATTATCTATAAGAGTGTTATGTGGATATGTATTAGGATTAATATCATANGNNGCNGGATTATTTACATTAGCTTTCATTTNAGCCATNGAATTTTTTACATCNTGCCTAGTAGCTAAATAATTTAAAGCTTCTTCTACATTTTTAAATTTCTTATAGCCAACAGTTATTGGAACAGTTCCTATAGCATTTTGGAAATGTGCTCGTATTTTTGCATTCTTAGTAAATGAATAGCCACCATAAGCGTAAGTAGTAGATTTTAAATCATAATTACTATCTAATAATAATTTACGTCCCGGTGAACTGCTTCTAACATCCATTTGAATAGGAGATATAGCATTAAAAGATCTACCAATAATATTCCAATTTCTAATAGGTTTACCATTAAGTATATCACTTTTTTCTGGTAATTTATCTCCAGCAAAAGGTTCTAAGAACTGGTTTCTATTTCTTATTGAATCCCACATATCAGAGTTTAATTCTTTCATGTGTGGATTAATCCATTTACCAAATTCATTTCTCATACCAGCTAAAGGTATACTATTATTCATAATATTACCAGCTCCTTTTTCCCAAGCTCCGGGTTTAAACTGAGCCATTTGCATCATTTGATCTAAACCAGACATATATGTTTTACTGGTTAAACCTCTACCAATAACAAATGCCATAGCTTGTAATCTTTTTTCCGCCCATTCTGAACCCATAAGTTCAATATTATCACCAACATCAGCTATTGCAGAAAATATAGTATTGTAAGGTTCTAATCCTGAATAATCAAATCCTACGTCACCTACGTAGAAATGATTAGGTTTCCAACCAGCATTAATCCAGTTTTGTTTTAAACCTTTATCTGCAGGACCATTACCTGTTAATTGACCAGCTTGATACATACCAGCAAATGTCATAACAGTTGCAGCACCTACAGCCTGTCTACCAGCAAAAAGGTTTCTAGCATTAGCTAAATCGTTAGCATTTTCAATACCATATTTAGCCTTTAATTTAGTAAAATCATCTCCTCTATGGCTGAGAATGTCAATAGATTCCTTATGTAATGCACCTAATAATGGTGTGTTTTTATACGTAAAGTTTAAACCATTAATACCAGTTCTAGCAAATAAATAAAAAGGTTGTATTAAAGGTGCTTTTTTGAATACGGTATCTAATTCACCTGCAATACCTTTTAACGGACTGGTTAATGTTATTTCTTCAAATTGTTTTTTTAAGAAAGAATCTTTTCCAAAATCAACATTATCGTTTGCATCTAATATACGTTTTAAATAATTGTTTTCAGCTTCTTTTAAAATGTCAGGAGTTAATTTATCNAAATTACCACCTGCAGNTTCTAAAGCTTCTCTAAATCCAATTTCTTTTGCTCTAGCACGTACCATTAAATGTTTAAAAGTTTCNTCAATAGATGACATAACACGTGGAGACCAAGTAAGAAGTTTATTATTATTTAAANTTCTTGCTACATTAGCTGCATAAAAAGCTGCTTTATCACCTACNGTGCCATGACGTTCTGTCCATTTAGCAACTGCATTCCAACTTTCATCTCCTCTTGTAGGACCTTCTGAAAATCTAGTACGTATATCAGCAATATCAGCNTTCCATTTAGATTTAAAAGTTTTTCTAAAGAAAGTAAATGATTCTGGAACCAATTCAAACATACCTTTTAATTTAGCTATGGAAGCTGTTCTACTTGCAATGTCACCAGTAAATGGTGTTTTTATACTAGCTCCTACTACTTCATTAATAGCGTTTAAATATGAGTTAGTTGTAGTTCCCATCAAAGCTCTTAAAGGTGTTTTAGGTCCACTAAGAACACTATTAATCATTACAGCTCTACCTTCTCCTAATAACATACCGGGTTTTACTTCACCAGTAAAATCACCACCACGTACTTTAGACCTCATAAAAGCATTGAAATCTTCAATAGTACGTATACTATCTGACATTTTAAATATATCTAAAATACCTTCTGCTAATTCATCGGAGTCTGCACCTTCTAATAAATCCATCATCATTTTGATACCATTATTAGTTTCTGCAAGCATTTTTAATTGCTCCCCGTCAACAAGTTTATCAATTTCTCTAATCTGTTTAGCTGTTAATTCACCATTAGACTCTAACATTTTTTTAGTAGCTAGATCCCATTTAAATTTAGTCTTGTTAACTTCAGTTAAACCTAATGAAAGGTTTTTCCGAATATTATCCATGACACCACCTTTAGCAAAGACATCTCCTTTACCTAATAGTTCTCCAGCTGCATCAGCATAATCTCTTAAACGCTTAGTTGTGGAGTTGATAACAGCATCACTTACAGCTAAGTTTTTAACAAACCATTTTTTAGTACTATCTAATGTTTCACCCGGTTTAAATTTAGTTTCTAAAAACTTCTTATTAAAAAATTCACCGTTAGTAAATTGACTTGCATCTCTACCTAAAACTTCTTTAATAGTTTCTAAACTACCTTTAAATAAATTACCTAAATTTTGATTTTCAGGTGGTAAGTTTTTAAGGGTACTTTGTACATTATCAGTATTCCAAAATTTATTAACAGCTGCATCATCACTCCAAGGATCAGGTATACCACTTTTAGAAAATTCTGCTCTTTCTATAGGAGTAAATATTTCATCTACGGTACCACCTTCTATACCTACTTGACCTCTAATCTCATCTACTTGATCTACAACTTCACTTATATCAGATCTAATTGGAGCTGTACCTTGACCATTAGTAGTTCTTTGGTTTTTAAATGGACCATAAGTAGAATCTAAATCTGCATCAGTACCACTACCATCTTGCCATTTACTAGCTGGACCTTCAGCTGCCATTTTAGTTTGATCTATTGCAGCTTCTATAGTGTCATCAGCAACTTGTGTTCTTGCATTCCAAATATCAAGTGGTGTTTGAGGATTTTTAGGTTTAGCATTTAAAGAAGTTTGTAAACGTTGCCATTGTTTTGGAGCCAAAGTATTTGCACCATGTCCAACAACTTTTCCTAAACTTCTAAATAATATATTACCAGCCAATAAACCACCTGCATCCCAACCCATTTCACCACGCATAAACTCAAGTTTTCTACTAAATGCTCCTTCTTGACCGTATGCTAATTTTAAAGCATCTGCTTCCATTTCTGGATGAGCATTTAATATTNCTTTTGTTTCTTTTGTGCCATGAAATGTTTTCATCGCATTAGTGTTTAAATCNGTAAATATATTAGTTGGAATAGTTTCNGTTGCCCAAGTAAATGCAATAGCNTTACCACCAGTAGCAAGAAATCCAGCAGGATTTGCCATAGTTATATTNGTANNNGCTCCCGGATAGAAAAAACTAGCTGCAATAGCTGGACTATATCTACCCAACTCAAACATTAATGGATCACTCCATACACGGTTAACTGGGTTAGCAATAGCATAAGATAAAGATTGTGGATTTTTATGATTTAATATCCAATCATCTAATTTTGCATCTTTAGTTTCAAACGCATCTTCATTAAACCAATCATCACCAGTACCTAAATATTTTTCACTTTGTGCAAAACCTGCGGTAACTTTTTCAAAACCTGATAAAAAATCACCTACTGTTTGTTGTAAACCACCAAGACTAGATGCTCGAAGTTGTTCACCATCTAACTCATCTTCTGGTCCTAATATACCTTTTCTACGTTGATGGTAGTAAGGAATCATAGGATTAAGATTAGCTATAGCACCTAATCGTGCTTTAAAATCTTTATTTTCTAAACTTGTTAACCATTGTTCTGTTAATATAGCTTCTCTTTCTGGAGTAATTTCTCCCATTCTGGAGACATCAAACCAATCAGAAAAACTTACTTGTCCATCACCATTACGATCATATTTAGCTGAAAGAAGTTCATCGTTACGTATAGTATTTACTAATTTTAATGTAGCTTCTAAATTGATATCACCACCAGCTTTATGGTATTCTTCAAAAGCTTGACGTTCATCATCACCGTATTGATATTGTATATTAGCCATTTTAGCTAAAGTAGGATCAACTCCTGTTGCTAAAACTTCTTCAACATTTACTAATCCTGTAGTAGGATCTTCTTGAAATCTGTTAGGACTATATGTTACGGGTTCTTCAACAACTTCAGGTTCGACTGTTTCAGCTGTTTCAGCTGTTTCTACAGGTTCAACTGTTTCAGCTGTACCTTCAGCTTGTTCAGCTTCTAATGCTTGTTCTTCAGGTGTTCGATAATCTTCATCAGGATATCTGTTTTGGATATCTTCAATCTGTGCTTCTGCTCCTTCGACTTCTAAATTAGCATCTGCATCTGACACCGTATCGAGATTTAATTCTAATTCGTCCATTATCTTATAGCTCCAAACGGAAGTTCAGCTTTTCTACGTGCTTCTTGTATTCTTCTACGTTGTATAGGATCATCAGGTAAATCTAATTTATAACCTTGTCCAGTAATACCACGTGGATCTTTTTCTAAATAAGCTGACATTTCTTTTTCACTTAAATACCCGGGAATAAGATAACTTTGCCAATTTTTTTCGTTATCCCAAACTGATGTTCCTCTACCAAACCTTTGACTATCTATTAACATTTTTTGTATGTGTGTAATTGTTTCATCTGATTTGTTTGCAAAAGTTCTGGCTATAGTTCTATCAATTTTTTGAGAACCACGAGGGTTAGGAATAACATTTCCATCTTTATCTATACCAGTTTGAAAATCTACAGCTCTAGGTCTAGATTGACTTAAACCTTTGTCATAACCATTAGCTTTTAACTGAGCATCTACTATACCCCACCATCCGCCTTCTCTTGGATTTCGACCACGTGCTATACCTTTATAATAAGCTAAAGCACCTTGATCCATATAAAGACCTCTGGGACCATATTTTTCTATATTAGTTTGTATTTTATTTATTTGTCTTTGACCATAACTACCACCTATAACTTCTTTAGTCATAATGTTTGGGTTTTGAGAAATTTGTTCTTTACTCATTCTAATTTGAACAACTCTCATATCACCTTCTTTGGCAGTTTTTTCTATACCTTGTCCAATAACTACATATTTATTACCGGGTCCAGCTTGCTCAATTTCTCTTAAAACTCCCGTAGAATCAGGTATAGGTTCTTTAGTTTCTGGATCCACTACCTGTTCAGCATGTAAAGCATAATGACTTGCGTGTGCAGGACTATAACCCATAGCTACATATTTATTATATTTATCAGCATAATCAACTTTAGCGTTTTCAAATGCTTCAATATAGTCAAGACTTTTTTCATTACCTTTTATACCCATAGACTCCCAAGTTTTATCAAGAGCAGCTTTAATTTTTTTCTCAGATCCAAATTCTTGTAAAGCAGCTTTTTCTAATTTACTTGCTTTTTCTCTATGTTCTAAGGCTGCTTTAGGATGAAATGCATCTAACTGTTCATTACTAATGTAACCGTTTTGACTAGCCATTAAAGCTTCAATTAAATCTTTATCTTCTCTTTCGTTACGATCGCTTGCAGTTTCATAATTAGTCACACTTGATGGAATAGTAAGACCTAACTCACCAAATCGTCTTTTATACTGATTAACTTCAGCTGCAGTTAAATCAGCGTTTCGAGCTTTTTCAATAAACTCAACTTCTACACCTGTACCTGCGGCTTCTAAATTTTTTAAATCATTATCAATTTTTTTAGTATAACCATCTTTAATTTGCTGTTGTAAATCTCCAACTTTGTTTGGCCAATGTTGAGCGTAAGTTGTGCCTTTTTTAGCACCTACTTTCACAGCCAATCTATCTGGCATAGGTTGGTTAAGTATTTGAGCAGCATAACCAGAATCACTATTATTTATACCTTCTGTAACTATCATACTTTCTAAAGCTTTCCACGCACCAGTATTACCTACTAACTGATTATTACCATCCATGGTAGCACCAGTTTTAACAAGGTAATGATAGATATCTTCACCAGTTTTTTGACTAGTTCTCCAAGTCATTTCTGCTTTAGTTCTAGTTTGAGAAGAAGACTCAATGTTATATCTTTCTCTATACCTAGCAATAGCTTGATCTTTTGCTTTTTGTATAGCCTCATTAGTACCAGCTAATTCTAGTAGTTCTGGAGAAAACTTATGTAAACCTGCATTTTGTCTTATATCTTTAGCTATAATCTGTACAGCTGCCTCTTTAAAAGGCATACCATGTATATTATTATCGTGTAATTCTTTAGGAGTAAAAGTTATATTTTCTATCTTCATTGCCTTTTCGCTAGTCATCATAGCATGATCTAGCTTGTCAGCAAATGTGTCGTTAAAAGCAGTTAGCTTTTGTTTCAGATAACCAGCTTGTTCCCAATTAGACATCTTGGTTAAACGATCAGCATCAGGATAAATATCTGGACCTGAGATTCTTAACATTTCTGCTTTTATCTCATGGTATCTAGTATCCTCTGCAGTTAACGTACTTAACTCATTCTGTAATTCTACTAATCTTTCTGCATTAATTGTGGCTTGTTCTTGAGCCATCATGGCACCACGCTCTCTTTGTTCAGCAATATTTTTTTTCCTCATCTCCATAAGAGTTTTAGAAAAAGCACTTAATTGCCGATTCATATCTTGAGCTTCATTTATACCACGTTGACCCATAGTATTAGCCATAGCTGTACGTTGAGCGGTGGATTGTTGAACGTTGGCTCTTTCACGAGACCTCATGCGTTCAATGTTTCTATCGTATGAACTGCTCATAATTACAAGTCCTTAAAGTCTTGATAACCCTGAACCGCACTACCAGCTAATCCTAAGATTAAACCAGCTGACGATTTTTTCGGTTCCATTTCAGGAGCCATTGGTGTAGGTCCATGTATAGGAGCAAACCTAATCTGTTCATACAAATCTCTAGATTTTTCTGTAGCTTGTTGCCGTTGAATATCTTTAGTAACCGCAGCTTCTTCTTCAGATAACATAAGATTATGTAGTATTTCAGATTTTTCTTGTCCTAATTCTTTAGCACTTTTANCTGCTAANCGAGCTGCAGTCCGACCTGTTTGTGTACCTGCATACTCATTCTCATACATTTTTCTAANAGCTTTTTCTATTTTNTGATCAGANTNTGCAAANANTCTATTTANTTTNNNATCTTCNTGAGTCCATTGATCTACCATAGCTCGNTAAANATCATCTTGTTTAATNTCTTCAAGCTGNATATCNTTNCTNTATTGAGCACGATCAAGCATTACCTCTCGATCATANAATCTGTTTTGTTCTTCAAAGTTACGAAGTTTAGCTCTGTTTCTCCCTGCTATTGCTTGGTTTTGAGCTTGATGTTCTGCAACTTGTCCCATCATTCCGAGACCTGTTGACAGCATTGTTACTGGTTCGCACACGGCAAAATTCTATAAAGGTTAATTTGTTAGGACCATGTTCAAGTTCCCGTAAGAACTTAAATCCTAGAAACTTTAGAAGTTTTAGATGAGCGGTATTCCGTTTATCTACAATGTTCCAAAGGAGTTTCTCTTCTCTGCTTAATATAAATCGTTTAGCTTCTCTTGCAAAGGTGAGTGGGTATTCATGTATTGCTGGAGTGCATAGCATCCAGACTTTACCACCTTCCTGTACACCAGCTAATCCGGCAGTCTTGCCGTTAGGCGTTTTAAAGTAAACTGTATCTCCATCAAAAGCAGCAAATGGTATATACCAGCGTGGGAAATGGCCATGACCTTCCCATACTTCTCTATAGTCATCTGGTCGAAGATTAGAGGCGACCTCAACGGCTGCCTCCATTGTAATTGGGTGAATGTAGTTACTCATGTAATGCGTGTTTTAATTTATCTATGGTTTCTTGCATCCAAGATTCCCAAGGATTACCTAGGGGTAGATTCATACCTTTATACATGCGATTCTTTTTTAACCATTGCATGTATATACGTACTTCTTGTTCGGTAAAATTGATGTTATACACGTTGATAATATCTGGGTGAGTAGTCCCCTTCCCAGTTCATTGAAAATAAAGTTGCTGGTGAGGGATGGTTAGATTTTATTAATACGCTTAGGTTAGTATTTCTATCGTATACTGGTATTGTATGTACATATCCTGACGCTATCGCTGCTGTACTAGCATTTATATTATCCCATTCTTTAGATTCTACTGTATAAGTATAGTCATCTCTCCCTTTACGTTTAACGGTTATATCTAAAACACCTACATCTCCAAAGTCAAAATTCATTCTATGTAAAACTAAAGATCCTCTAGTTTCCGAACGACTTGCTTCACCTTCTTGTCTGGTAACATAAATTTTAGGTAGCTCTACTTCAAATTCATATTCATATCCAACAATCAAATCAGTATTAACTGCTGTGGTAGATGAACCAGCTTCGGTAGATGTTTTCCAATTACCGGGTAAAGTAACTGTTTCATTAGGAGCTGTACCTGTAATAGCAGATGCTGGAATATCATAACTCTTACCGGCTGCGTCACTATCAGTTGCACAGTAAGCTGTAAGTGTACGAGAACTATAAAATCCTGTACCTAAAGTAAATGTAGTTACATCGTTAGCACTGTCATATGTCATATCTCCAGATGCAATCGTTTTCTTTGTATCTAAATGAACACGATTTTCATCAGGAGCAGTTCCTATCATAGGAGTTCCAGAAGTTAATTTTATGTCAAATTTTTCTAGTGTATAAGTAGAACCTGTATTCAATACAGCAAAGTATTGATCATCCATCATACAATGAAAGATAACATTATTAGGTAGAGTCCATCTAAACCATGCAGATTGAGCACGTTTATCTCCTGATTCATACCATTTATAACCCCATACTTCATTAGTTGCTGTATGTAATGTACTGTCTACTGCAAATAATAACAGGTTATTTTCGGTTGAAGCTGTTACATTTGTTATTTTTTGAGGAAATAATTCTGCAATAATTTTACTTTGTTCTTCTACCGTAGGTTCATCTCTGGTAGTAACATTTGCTATTTCATAAAACCTAGCTTCACGTGCTGTGCTATTTAAAAATCCTATAGTAGTACCTAGTGATACTGGATTACTATCTGAATTAAATGCATAAGATGCTGCGTACGTTATCTTAGCCGTTTCAGGAGTAAGCAAAGCTTCCGCTCCAGAACTCAGCAAGAACTGTTCACTAGCACTAAAAATAACTAAACCTCCAGCATTTTCAACAGCATCGAACAGTCGAGTAGGATACGTAGAACTAGATTGTAAGTCAATCGGGTCAGCGTTAGAAATAGCCATCGCAGTTTTTACCCAAAAATTATAGAAGTCATTTACCCTAGACAGGATAACATTTTCTTCACTAAGTAAAGCAATTCTATTTCTAAAGAATAACATTTTTTGAATACGATGTCCTACGAATGAAGGTTCACCATTTGTTATGTCATCACCTACGTCACGTTTACCCCAATCTGGATAACCAAATTGAAATGCACCGTTAGAATAAGTTTGAGCTGAACCACCATTAATAGCAAATGTCCCGGGAAGCACTCTAGTGAGCTTCAGAGGCATTGTTGTGTTGTCGAAGGTAGTTGTTATCCCCGGAGCTGCTACCTCTTCCCACACGCCCTCTCCGTAGCGAACTGGGTGAAGTGTAACATTCCCACTTGTTGTACCTGAAGAAGCATCTGTTACAGTAAATGTGTTAGCGTCTGCTACACTTGTTATAGTATAATATCCATCACTACCATTACCACTTGTTATATTTAAAATTACCTCACTTCCATTAGATAAACCATGTCCAGTAGAAGTTACAGTTATAGTAGAACCTGATCTAGCATATGTAGCTTGTTGTACTATATCTGCTGTAACACCTTCTGCTTGGAAACGAAGATAATAATCATCCATATCTTCACCACTATTAACAATACGTACTGTATAACCGTGACGACATACACGAGGTAGGTCAGCTATATTATTAGCTTCTGTTGTAGTAACAGTCATTAATTGTTTTTCTGGTGATGTTACACCAAAAGGAGTAGCTCTGTATAAATGAATACCATTTCCGCAAATCGTGGCTGTAATTCCGTGTCCACTTATAGCATCTAAAGCTGTTTTAATATCTCCTAATATACCGCCAGAAGATACATGTTCGTCTGCACTAGATGATGTTGGAGCCGGACGTACCATTGCTACATTAGCTCTAGATATAACGTTTACATGACTTTTAACAGTAGCTGTAGTTGTCACACCTTTAGTTGATGTATGTTGATGTGTATCATTTGTAGTCCAACCTTCTCCACCAAATTGTAATTTTACATAAGCTTGATATGTGTCGTGATAAACATAACTATCATCAACTGTACCTGTAGGTTGTGGAGTACAACGAATATCCATTTCATATCGTAGGTTACTCTTACCACCTGAACTTGCATTAGGAGGTGAAGTAGATCCTATAGCTGTACCTGTACTTACATTAACAACTTCTCTACCTGCTCCTTTACAATCACCATTACTGGTACCGCTATAATTAGAAGCATCATCAACAGTAGCAACTGTTAAACTTGTAGCTCTTGGGTAAGTAGTAGTATCGTTATTTGTAGGATCATAAATATCTACAGCATATTGTTTACCATACGAAATAGTATCTAAAGATATAAATGCTTCATTTAACTGAGCAGGAGATTTATCTGCAGCATCAGTTTTCATTGCTACTGATTTTCTTCTATTAACAAAGAATGTAGTTTCGTTAATAGTCATTACCTGTATATCAGAAGACTTTTCATCTGATAAAGCTGTATTATCTAAATAAGTAGCTTTGTTTGTACCTGCTACGTTAGCATAATCTACAGGTATTTCTACACCATCACTACATCTCCATATTTTAACTGCTCCATCTGCTCCACATTGACCTATATACTGTTCTTCATCGTCAGTATATATGTTAAACCATTTGGTATTTGCATCTGTTGAAGGAGACAGAGTTGAAATTAATTGACTTCCCGGACGTTTAATAAGTTGTCTTACTACGTCTGGAACCCCATTAACTAAATCTACTACTTGTCCCGGAATTTTTTTTTCGTCAGGTTGTGTAGACATACCTAATACGTAACTAGGTACTTTCTGTGTAACACTTGCCATTAGCGTCTAAGCATTTTATAAGGTTTATAAGATTGATATGCAGATTCATCTGGATGTCCAAGCATGTTGTGATCACCTTGATTGCATTCATATTCCATACACGCTGCTCTAGATTGAGTCTCAAAAGTACTCATCATCTTTTGTAGTTCAGCGTTTGAAACTAATTGTACTGCTGCTCTTCCACAAGCTTTATATATAATATATCTTTGGAACGGAGCTGGTATATCTTCGTAATTTAATAATCTAACATAATTAAAATAAAAATATTCATCATCTGGAAATTCAAAAGTATGATTTACTCTATCATATATTTTCCATAGTCCATCTGAATCTTTTCTTCTAACAAAATCTCTAGTACGATCCCATGCGTCTTCCATATCTATACGCATAACATCTGAAGGTATTATAAATTTATTATCGCTAGTTTTACTAGAGTTTTTAATATGATATTCTACATTAAAAGTCCATCCTTCAGACTGTACATCTTGATTAGATTCTTTTAATAGGTTGTATACAAATGATACCTCTGGATTGGTGAAATCTAATTGAGATATAGGAGACTGACCTATACTACCCAATATTGAGTTTACTGCGGATAGTTCGGTATCGAGTGTTGTAGTTGTGGTAGTCATAGGTTAAGAATTATGAATAAAAAAAAGGGAGGTCGTGAAACCCCCCTTTGTGTGTTATGTATACTGTCCAGCAACAACAGCACAGGTATCAGTTGTTCCTGATGTTCCTACTGTTGGATATGCTAAACGTAAATTTTTTGTTGTGGAGGCAACGCCTGAAGCACTACCTGATCCACTTGTGTCTGAAGGAGATATACGAGTCTCTGTACCTTGACATGATCCGTATTCTCCAACTGCTGTTGGAGCTGCCATAATATTTAATTAGTTTAAGAAACTGTTCCTATGTTAGCAGGACTCAAATGCTTCCTACCATACTCTAAAGGAGTAGGAGGATTTTTAGTGATTGATTTATCAACCTGTCCAATTCCACTTAAGGAAGCACCGTTCCCTTTAACTCTAGTAATAGTTGTAGATGTTCCGGGATTTAAAGACATGATTAACTACGTGCTGAAGTTAGTTCGATTGCACCTGCTGGGTTAAGTGTTCCTACACCCATAGCAAGTCTACCAACCATAACGTCACCTTGGTATAAAACGGATACATCTCCGCTTGTTACTTGAACCTGAGGTCCAACTGCTTCTACAATACCTGCAGCATCTCTTTGATAGATAAGACCACAGTGAGTTGAAAAGTCACCAGAGTAATCGTTGTTCTCACCAGACACAGCGTTAACTGAACCTGCTAAGAATGGTAAGTTGTTTGAACGCTTGATCTGAATACCAGCAATTTCAACTAGTCCTTCACCTGAGTTAAGGTTACCTTGTGAGTTACCATAGTCTCTGTTTAGGATGTTAGAAGAAACCTGTGATACTAAAGCATAGTATTGTCTTGGATTTAAGATCGCTGTACGTCCAGTCTTTGGAAGATTTTTTTCGTCAAGAACTGCAGCTGCTTCAAAGAAAGCATCAACAAGTGCTTGAGCATTATATTCCTTAGTTACACCTAGCTCGATCTGTGTACCGCCGGGTTCTGGTCCGGGAGATGCTGTGATAGGATGTGCTTCTCTTGCTGCTTTAGCAATAGTTCTAAACACTTTCTTATCATAAGCTTCAGCCAAAGCATGACCAATCTTAGAAGAGATCTCTGAGCGTAGAGAGTAATGTGCAAGTGTTTCGTCTAAGTCATATACGAATGCAGAACTAATTAATAGGTCATCGCATTGTATAGTTTTCTCAGCTACTGGTGGATCTCCACTACCTAGGATAGGTTCCCCGGGTGTGTGATACGCCGCTTGCATTCTACCTGTGAAGATAAACTGTAATGATTTACCGTTCTTCAAGGTACGTCTTTGCACGGTGTCACGTGCTATAGTTGCTGACTCATAAGCTTTAAATAGCTCACCTGAGAACAGCTTTAGATAGGTTGCGTATTTGGTATCATATGCTACTGAACCTGCGGTATTAGATACCGCCTTATTCAAAGCACCAATTACGGATTGTGTAGCGTTAGCCATTTTTTAATAAAAATTAAAGGTATATTTGCTCGTCTTCTTA
>FUFK010832263.1_pt1 | contig 21219 bp, 20 predicted proteins | sample 1021851 | NCBI WGS metagenome assembly FUFK01 (sample SAMEA51879418, study PRJEB19060) | metagenome
GGCGGTTCCGCTGCCAAGTGAGCGGGGCAATGGTGGTGCCTGGAGGGACCTATTTGGCCATGGATGGCCAAATGAGAGCGGCCATGGACGGCTTGAGCGATCCCGGAAGGCACCACCATTGCACCGCGTCCCGGATACGGAGCACCGGAACAACAAAGCGCTCTGGCATTCTGCCGGCCGGCGCCGCCGGCCTTTCGCGGGCAAGGCCCGCTCGCACAGTCCTTGCTTCGTAGCCGCGCTTGGCAGTCCCTGCCCGGGGCCGTACCATGAGGCAGTCTTAGAGAGGGACCATGGCCCGATTACACCCCCGCCTTCACGATGCGATCAGTCTGCTTCCGGCTCACCGGCCGGCTCACCTGTTGACCCGGCACTCCGTGCGGGAGCTGGCCAAGAACGGCTTCGCCGATTACCGTCTGCCGCTCACCGCGGAGGGCGTAGCGATGGCCCGTGAGTGGGGCGCCCGTCTGGAGCGGCCGGTGCAGGCGTTCTACTCCAGCCCGGTGGGACGCTGCGTGGACACCGCCACCGCCATGGCGGAGGGCGCCCTGGAGGCCGGTCTGATCGAGTCGCTGCCGGAGGTGATCACCGACCCGACCCTGGTGGAACCGGGCTGTTACGTGGAGGACATCAACCGGGTGGGGCCCACCTTTCTCAAGATGGGCGCACTGAGCTTTCTCAACCAGCACCTGAAAACCCCGTTCGAAGGCATGCTGTCGCCGGCGGCGGGCCGCGCCAAGCTGGCCGGCTATCTCTACCGGCGTGAGCCGGAGCCGGGTTCACTGGCGGTGCACGTGACCCATGACACCATTCTTGCGGTGCTGGTGGCGGAGCTGGAGGGCCGCGACGCCATCGACGAGGAGCACTGGCCCTGGATGATGGAAGGGCTCTGGGTGTGGTTCGAGGACGCCCGCATGCACTGGGTGTGGCGGGGCCACCACGGGCATCGCGACCTGGCGCTGGACGCGCCCGACCTCTGAGTGTCCGCGCGGCTTGAATCGCGCCGCCGCGCCCCCATTTGAAACGTTTGCTTATTTTTCGCAGCCGGCGAGGTGATGTTTGTCTGCCCTGACCCTACGTAATCTCACCAAGACCTACGCCAACGGTGTCGAGGCGCTCAAAGGCATCGACCTGACCGTGGAGCGCGGTGATTTCTTCGCGCTGCTGGGGCCCAACGGCGCCGGCAAGTCCACCACCATCGGTATCGTCAGTTCGCTGGTCAACAAGACCGGCGGCGAGGTCACCATCCTCGGCCACTCCCTGGACCAGGAACGGGAGCTGGCCAAGCAGAAGATCGGCGTGGTGCCCCAGGAGTTCAATTTCAGCCAGTTCGAAAAGGTGTTCGACATCGTCGTCACCCAGGCGGGGTTCTACGGCATTCCGGCGTCGCTGGCCCGGCAGCGCGCCGAGAAGTACCTGCGCAAGCTGGGGCTGTGGGACAAGCGCAAGAACCAGGCCCGTTCCCTGTCCGGGGGCATGAAACGCCGGCTGATGATCGCCCGCGCCCTGGTCCACGAGCCGGAGCTGCTGATTCTGGACGAGCCCACCGCCGGGGTGGACATCGAACTGCGCCGCTCCATGTGGGATTTCCTGATCGGCCTGAACAACGAGGGCCGCACCATTATTCTCACCACCCACTATCTGGAAGAGGCGGAGACCCTGTGCCGCCGCATCGCCATCATCGACCACGGCCGCATCGTCGAGAACACCGACATGAAGTCGCTGCTGGAAAAGCTGCAGGTGGAAACCTTCATCCTGGATCTGGCCCGGCCGGTGGACCACGCGCCGGAGCTGCCCGGTTTCGACGTCCACCTGCGCGACGCCGGCACCCTGGAAGTGGCGGTGCCGAAAACACAGAGCCTGAACCAGTTGTTCGTGGCCCTGGCGGAGCAGAATTTCGAAGTGATGAGCATGCGTAACAAAGCCAACCGTCTCGAGGAGTTGTTCGTGCGTCTGGTGGAACAGAACCTGCCTGAACAGAACCCGCAGCGGGAGAACGCCCCATGACGCTGCATCAACAATGGGTCGCTTTTCTGACCATCGTCACCAAGGAAGTACGCCGCTTTCTGCGTATCTGGCCGCAGACGCTGCTGCCGCCGGCGATCACCATGACCCTGTATTTCGTGATCTTCGGCAACCTGGTGGGCAGCCGCATCGGCGAGATGGGCGGCTTCGATTACATGCAGTACATCGTGCCCGGCCTGATCATGATGAGTGTGATCCAGAACAGCTACGGCAACGTGGTCAGTTCGTTTTTCTCCACCAAGTTCCAGCACTCCATCGAGGAGATGCTGGTGTCGCCCATGTCGCCGTTCGTGATTCTCTCCGGCTTCGTGGTGGGCGGCATGGTGCGCGGTATCATGGTGGGCGGCATCGTCACCACGGTGAGCCTGTTCTTCACCGATCTCGACGTGCAGCACGCCTGGATCACCCTGCTGGTGGTGGCGATGACCTCGGCACTGTTCGCCCTGGGCGGTTTTATCAACGCCATCTTCGCCAACAACTTTGACGACATCAGCATCATTCCCAACTTTATTCTCACGCCGCTGACCTACCTGGGCGGGGTGTTCTACTCCCTGGACCTGCTCTCGGAGTTCTGGCGCACCGTGACCCTGGTGAACCCCATCGTCTACATGGTCAATGCGTTCCGCTACGGCGTGCTGGGCGTGAGCGACGTCAACGTTTACGCTTCCCTGGCTGCTATCTTCGCCTTTACGGTGGTGTTCTTTCTGCTGGCGCTGTGGCTGCTGCGGCGGGGCACCGGAATTCGCGGGTAATCGACATGAGCTTTCTCAACGACACGCCGCTGGGCCGCACCAGCGCTTTCATCGACCAGTACACGCCTTCGTTGCTGTGCCCGGTGCCCCGGTGGGACGCCCGCGAAAGCCTGGACCTGGACAGCGACGCGGACGGCGAGCCGCGGTTGCCGTTCCACGGCCAGGACATCTGGAACGCCTATGAGCTTTCCTGGCTCAACGGGCGCGGCAAGCCGGTGGTGGCAATGGCCGAGCTGGTGGTGCCCTGCATTTCGCCGAACATCATCGAGTCCAAATCCCTGAAGCTCTACCTGAACTCGTTCGCCAACACCCGCTTCCCCTCCCGCGAGGCGGTGATCCAGACGATCGCCGAGGATCTGGCCCGGGTGGCCGGGGCACCGGTGGACGTGCGCGTCATGAGCCTGGAGGAGGCGGGCCGCGCGGCGGTCTGGGACGACCACGGCGACGTCGTCGATCACCTGGATGTGGCCTTTGACGACTTCGAGTACCGCCCGGAGCTGCTGCTCACCGAACAGGGCCCGGAACGCAACGGCGTGCTGGTGTCGCACCTGCTGCGCAGCCACTGCCCGGTCACCAACCAGCCGGACTGGGCCACCGTCCAGGTGCGCTACACCGGCGCCGCGATCAGCCCGGCCAGTTTTCTGCGCTACGTGGTCTCGCTGCGCAACCACCAGGGCTTCCACGAACAGATCATCGAGCAGATGTTCGTCGACCTGAAGCGCCAGTGCGCGCCCCGTCACCTGTCGGTGTACGGTCGCTTTACCCGGCGCGGCGGCCTCGACATCAACCCCTTCCGCTCGGACTACGAAGACGCGCCGACCAACCGCCGCACCGTCCGCCAATAGCACGCCTCTGGTATCCCGCCGGCAAGCTCCGCTTGCCTTTCGCGGGCAAGGCCCGCTCCCACAAGGCCGCTCCCAAAAGAGCGTCCCTCAGCCGGCGCCCAGCGGCCAGCCGAAGCCGATCCAAACGCCGAGCAGCACCGACCAGCCGGCCAGCAACGCCAGGCTGTAGGGCAGCATCAGGGCGATCAGCGTGCCGATGCCGGTGTCGCTCCGGTAACGTCGGGCGAAGCCCAGCACCAGGGCGAAGTAGGGCATCAGCGGGGTGATGATGTTGGTGCTGGAATCACCCACCCGGTAGGCCGCCTGGGTGGCTTCCGGGTCGATGCCCACCAGCATCAGCATGGGCACGAACACCGGCGCCAGGATGCCCCACTTGGCCGAGGCGCTGCCGATCATCAGGTTGATCAGCGCCACCAGGCCGACGAACAACAGCAGCAGCGCCACCGTCGGCAGATTCAGGCCGCCCAGCCAGGCGGCGCCCTTGATGGCCAGCACCAGCCCCAGCTGGCTGTAGCTGAACCAGGCCACGAACTGGGCGGCGAAAAACATCAGCACCAGGTAACCGGACATGGAACTCATGGTGGTTTCCATCGCCTCGATGATGCCGCCGGCGGAGCGGAAGCGGCCGCTCATCCGCCCGTAGACGGCGCCGCACAGCCCCGCCAGCAGCGCGATCAGCACCACCAGCGACGACATGAACGGCGACTGCAGCAGGCCGCCGTCCTTACCGCGCAGCGGCGCGTCCGCCGGCGCCACCAGCAGCACCACCGCGAGCACGCCCAGCGCCAGCACCGCCAGGGTCCAGCCCAGGGCGCGGCGGTCCATGCGCGGCGCCAGGTCTTCGTCACTGTTGTCGGCGGGCCGGTCGGCCACGCGCGGCTCGGTGATGCGCACCGTGACCAGCGACACCACGGCGGTGACCAGCACCGTGGAGACCATGATGAACCAGTAGTTGCCCGCCGCCGACACCACGCGGTCGGGCTCGACGATCGCCGCCGCCTCCGTGGACAGACCGGCGAGCACCGCGTCCACCGGCCCGAGCAGCAGGTTGGCGCTGTAGCCGCCGGACACCGCCGCGAAGGCGGTGGCGATGCCGGCCAGCGGCGACCGGCCGGCCAGTTGAAACAGAAAGCCGGCGAGGGGGATCAGCACCACATAGCCGGCGTCGAAGGCCAGGCTCGACATCACCCCGGCGAACGCCACCGTCACCACCAGCGTGCGGTGCGAGGCGCGCCGCACCACCGCCGCCAGGCTGGCGCCCAGCAGGCCGGAATGCTCCGCGATGCCCAGCCCCAGCATCGCCACCAGCACCACGCCCAGCGGCGCGAAACCGGTGAAGTTGGTGACCATCTCGCTGAACAGATAGGTGAGGCCGTCGCCGTCGAGCAGCGAACGCACCGCGATGCTCCGGTCCTCCAGCGGATGCGTGGCGGTCAGCCCGGCCGCCGCCAGCAGGGCGCTGAGCGGCAGCATCAACAGACACAGCCACACGAACAGCAGGGTGGGGTGCGGCAGGCGGTTGCCGGCGCGTTCCAGCCGGGCCAGCCAGCCGGAGGACGGTTCAGCCATAGCGGTTCTCCTTAGAGCCGTACTTGTTGTTGTATCTTGGCCGCCGCCTTGCCCATCACATCCAGCACTTTTTCCCGGTCGCGGTCGGGCAGGCTCTCGGAGTGCACATGCAGCGCGAAGCCTTCCGCCTCGAAATCCACGGCCACGGTCTTGCGCTTCTTCAGGTCCGAGGCGGAGCGGGCCAGGGCCTTCAGTATGCGGTTTTTGTCCACGTTGTGAATGCGCTCCAGGTCCATGTGCAGGCCGAACCCGGTGGTGGCGACGCTCACGAAGCGCTGTTTGCCGCCGGCGTTGCGCTTCAGCGCCTGGGCCTCGAACACCGGGATCGGCCGGCTGAAGCCCTTCGCCGTCACCTCGCCCACACTGCGGCAGCGCACCCGGTCCTTGATCAGCTCATGGGTGCTTTCCGAGATCAGCACCTGTCCCGGCCGGCAGGCGGACTCCAGCCGGCTGGCCAGATTCACGTCGGTGCCGAGGATGGTGTAATCCATGCGGCTGTCGGTGCCGAAGTTGCCCACCGTCACATAGCCGGTGTTGATGCCGATGCGGATTTCCAGCTTCTGGGTGATGCCCTCGCGCTGCCAGCGCTGGCGCAGGAAGCGCATGTGCTGCTGCATTTCGATGGCCATGGCGGCGCACCGGTAGGCGTCTTCCTGGGCGCCTTCGCTCTTCGGGTCGCCGAAGAACACCATCACCGCGTCGCCGATGAATTTGTCGATGGTGCCGCCGTGACGCAGGGCGATGCGCGTCATCTCGCTGAGGTAGGTGTTGAGCATGCGGGTCAGGGTGTCCAGCGGCAGCTCCTCGGAGATCGCGCTGAAGCCCTTGATGTCGGAGAAGAACACCGTCAGACGCTTGCGCCGGGTCTCCAGCTTGGCGTCGCGCTTGCCGGAAAACAGTGAGCCCCAGATCTGCGGCGGCAGATACTTGGCCAGCTTGCGCGACATCTCCACCGCCTGCTGCTGTTGCTCGCGCACCCGGATCTGCGCCTGGCGCAGGAACTGCGCCTGACGGTTGGCGTAGAAGGAACTGGCGCCCACGTACAGCCCCAGCCCCACCAGCGACAGCACCGACACACTCAGCGGCACCGTGGTGGGGGTGGGCGGCACGCCCAGCAGCAGCGACGCCAGAGCGGCGCCGCCCAGGGTCATCAGCACGTTCAGCAGCCAGGGGCGCAGGCCGCCGCTGCTCATCGCGTTGGCGTGCACGATGATCAGCAGCACCAGGCTCGGCACTACCGCGAAGTGCAGCAGCGCGCAGGCCACGCCGATGATCGCCGCGTCCAGCTGCATCACCACCGGCGAGAAATGCTCCGGCAGCAGATCCTTGCGCTGGCCCACCACCACCAGCGTCTGCACCAGCAACGGGTACGCCAGCAGGCCCGCCACGCCCAGCAAATAGTTGGAGGGGTAGAGTTGCAGGCCGACCCCGGCCATCAGAATCGTCGCCGCCACCACGAAGGCAAGCAGGCGGATATAATTGCTCAGCCGGCGCGCGCGCTCCATCGGATCCAGATAGGGCTTGCGTGGGCGGTTCTTGGATGTACTCATGCACTGCCAATCAGGACGTTTGTCCGGAGCTTACCCAGTTGTGGGTTAAGAAAAAAGACTGATCGCCCGACGGCGAGGAAAGCGAACGCGCTTTGCCGTACAATCCCCGGCGCGTCACCGTTCGCACACAGGAGTTCCGATGGACACACTGACCGCGCTCAACACCCGCGTTTCCGTGGCCCGCCTCACCGAGCCCGGCCCTTCCGCCGATCAGGTCAGACAATTGCTGGCGGCGGCGATCCGTGCCCCCGACCACGGCATGCTGCGCCCCTGGCGGTTTCTGGTGCTGGAAGGCGAAGAGCGCGAGCGCCTCGGCGACATCATGGAGTGGCGCCTGCTGCGCCGTCAGCCGGAGGCGGACCAGTGCGCCCGCGACAACATCCGCAATAAGGCGTTGCGCGCGCCCACCATCATCGTCGCCGTGGCGGAGATCACCGAAGGCCACAAGGTACCCGCCTGGGAGCAGGTGCTGGCGGTGGGCGCCGCGGTGCAGAACATCATGGTGGCGGCCCACGCCCTGGGCATCGGCGCCATGTGGCGCACCGGCGACCTGGCCAACGACGAAACCGTCAAGGCGCGCCTGGGCTTCGCCGACAAGGATCAGGTGGTGGGCTTCGTCTACCTGGGCACCCCGGCGGGGGCGCTCAAGAACCTGCCGGACGAGCAACCGGAAACCTTTCTGCGTGAGCTTCCCCGGGGGCGCGATGATTGATCTCGACGCCCTGGCCGACCGCGTGCGCGCGGCGATACCGCTCACCACCCATCTGGACTTCCGGTTCACCGCCTTCGACGGCGAACGGCTCACCCTGACCGCGCCGCTGGCCCCCAACCACAACGACAAGGGGACCTTCTTCGCCGGCAGCCAGGCGGCGCTGCTGACCCTGGCCGGGTGGGCCTGCACCACGCTGATGGCGGACTCCGCGGTGGGGGAAGGGGCGGCCAGTGTCGACGTGGTGGCGGTGGAATCCAGCCTTCAGTTCCGCGCGCCGCTGCACGGTGACATCGAAATCCGCGCCCGGGCCGACGACGGCGAGAGCGGCCGGTTTCACCAGCGCCTGAAGCGGCGCGGCAAAGCGAGCCTGGCCGTTTTGGCCCAGGCCACCGATGCCGAGGGTGTCGTGGTCTGCGAGTATCAGGGTCTTTATCTGGCCAGGACCAACACGGATAACGCTTGAGTGGCGCCTGCACGCTTGCCTGAACCGCGACCCTCGGGTACCCTACGCGCCCTCTGATGATGACTCAGAGACAGCCAGTTTTGGTGAGGTGTCCGAGTGGCTGACGCCTTGCCGAAGGCAAGCGAACGTCGCCGCGTAGCGGTGACGGCCCCGAAGGGGCGAGGGCGTGAGCCCGAGTAACGAGCACGCTCGCGTGCGACTACCAGAGCGCGGCCAGCTGGTAGTGACAATCAGTTTTGGTGAGGTGTCCGAGTGGCTGAAGGAGCACGCCTGGAAAGCGTGTATACGTTTACGCGTATCGAGGGTTCGAATCCCTCCCTCACCGCCAAATAAAAAAGGGGTCCCGAACGGGACCCCTTTTTTATTTGCGGTCAGGGAGGATCAGATTCGAACCCTCCGTTCGACCGAGCGGCGCAAAGCGCCGCGAGGGACGTCGCCGCCAGCGGCGACGCCCCGAAGGGGTGAGACGGCGAAGCCGGCGAATCAATCCCTCCCTCACGGCGCGCAAAGCGCGCCCGCCATCAGAGCCCGCTCCCCACCGTCATTTCTTCCGGTTAAAGCCCCAGGCACCGCGCCGGCCCTCACGCTGTATGTCCATGTCGTTGCGGATCTGGGCATGGCTGATCAACGCGAAAATAAAGGTGCCGCCGACGATATTGCCGCCCAGGGTGGGCAGACCGAAGCGCAGGAAAAAGTCGGTCCAGCTCACGTCCCCCCGGAACACCAGATAAAGGATCTCGCTGGCGCCGACGATAATGTGCGGAAACTCGCCCACCGCCACCGCGTAGGTGATGATCAGAATGACCCAGGTCTTGGCCTGATCGGCCGAGGGCATCAGCCACACCATGGTGGCGATCAACCAGCCGGCGACAATGCTCTTCGAGAACATCGTGAACGGGTCGTTCTCCATCAGCTTCATGCCGATGGTGACGAAAGCGTCGTCCACCGAAGGCGTGAACATGGGCAGGTGCAGGAACGTGAAGCCGGCGATGCCGGCGCCGAGAATATTGCCGGCCAGCACCACGGCCCAGAAACGCAGCAGATTGCTCAGGCTCTTCAGCGTCGGATGGCTCATGAACGGCAGCACGGCGGTAACGGTGTTTTCGGTGAACAGCTGCTGGCGGGCCAGCACCACGATCAGAAAACCCAGTGAATAGCCGACGCTGGAGATCAGGAAGCCGGTGTCGTTCTCGGGAAGGTGGGCGTGCAGAAGACCGCGCGCCATCATCGAGGCGCTCATCGAGATGCCGGCGGCGATCGCCGACCAGACCAGCGCCATGACGTCGCGTTCCAGCTCTTTTTCGCCGCTCACGCGCAGGCGCTCGTGCACGGCGGCCGCGCGCGAGGGCAAGGCCCCTTCCTTCTGGTGGGCGCGGGTTTTCGAAGACCCCGAGGCGCCGGATTTCCGGCCGCTCTGGTTGGCGTCTTTTTCCTCGCGCTGGACCGCCTGGTCCCACGGCGAATCGTCGTCTTGCTTGCGTTTGTCGCGCTGGTCGTCCGACTTGTCCTTGGCCACTGACTCTCTCCTTAATCAACCGGCGGGGAACTGCCAAAGCGTTACAGGCCACTGCTCAAAGCCGACTATAACGGCTGTTGCCCTCAGCCACCCAGCACCAAAGCGATCCCCAGGCCGTAAAGCACCAGAACCGCCAGGCTCTCGAAGCCGATGCCGCCGGGCCCGTGCTGTTCGCGGCGCACCAGGCCCATCAGCAGGAAGCCGGTCATCAGGATCGACAACGACACCCACAGCAGCAGGCCGTCGTCCATCCGCGCATAGATGGAGCCCTCCCGGTAGGCGATATCCGAGGCGGCGGTGAACAGGGTGTCGAAGGCGTTGCCGCCGATAATGCCGCCCACCGCCAGGGTCAGGGCGCCGCGCCGCACCGCCGCCACCGAGGTGACCAGCTCCGGCAGCGAGGTGGCGGTGGCGGTGAGCAGCAGACCCACGGTGGTCTGCTGCAGGCCAGTGTGCCGGGCGACGCCGCCGGCGGCGGCTTCCAGCACGAAGCCGGCCAGGCCGAGCAGGGCGGCCAGCCCCACGAACATCAGCAACAGCCGGGTCAGCGACAGGCGCAGGTTCTCCTCCTCGGGCACGTCCTCGCGGGTCTCCCGGGTGCGCGCCGGTCGCCACATGGGTTCGTCGCGCACCCGCTGTACCAGATGCAGGCCGTACATATAGATCGCCAGCAGCGCCGGGGTGGCCGGGTGCACCCCGAACACCGTCACCGCCGGCGAGAAGGCGCCCACCAGAATGATCGCCATCAGCGTGATCAGCAGGGCGCCCTGCATCAGGTTGGCGGCGGACGCGGCGGCGTGTTCCAGGTTGGCGCGCCGGTAGGCGATGTCCGCCACGGCCAGGAACGCGGTCTGCACCGCGATGCCGCCCAGCGCGTTGCTCAGGGCCAGATCGGCATGGCCTTTCCAGGCGGCGGTCACCGACAGCACACTGCCGGACAGCGAAGTGGTGGCGCCCAATAACACTGCGCCGGCCAGCGCCTCCCCGGCCCGGGTGCGGTCCGCCAGCTCGTCCACCACGGCGGTAATCCTGACGCCGGCGGTGGCGATCACCGCCACGCAGGCGGCGAACGCCAGCAGGCTCAGGGGCAGGGATGCTTGCAGGGTGTCGATGGCGGGCTCCCGGTCGGCTCAATGAGCGCCAAGGATACCCAGCGTGCCGGGCGGGTGCGAACCGGTTACAGATTACGTACAGATGTGCACTAAATATTTTGGCACCATGCTTCGTCTTTTAATTGTACCATCGTACCACAAATAAGGCGAAGCCATGACCGTATCCTTTTTGCGCCTGGGCCTGCTGGCCCTGTTCAGTGCTCTGCTGATGCTCTCCGGCTGCAATTCCTCCGGCAGCGATGACGGCGATCGTATCGCCGAGCAGCCCCGCGATCCGGCCCCCGAGCCGGAACCGGAGCCGCAACCGGACCCCGGACCGGAGGCCCGCGACACGGTGCTGACCCCGGCCTCCGAGCTGGTGCCGGTGATTCTGGTGGACCGGCTCGCCACCCAGAGCGGCCAGCTCGACGCCGACATCCGCGAGCGCCTGTTCAAAACCGAGCCGGTGGATGAGCTGGCCGTGCACCGGGTGCAGATGTATTGCCTGTCGCGGCTGTACCAGACCGAGCTGGCGATCAATGACGCCTTGCTGGGCTGGCGCAACGCCTACCCGGCCGGCACCGACCCGGTCACCTGGCTGGAGCGGGCCGCCGAGGAAGAGCTGGTCACGCTGCTGGCGGATTACGGCGAGCACCTCTACGCCGCCGCCGTGCGTCCCCTGGACCCCAACGCGGATTCTGAATGCGCGCCGTTCGCCGCCGACGACACCCTGCCCAAGCCGGAAACCGACGACGCCGCGCTGAACACGCTGCTCGCGGCCATGAACGACGTGCAGCGCGGGGTGCGTGACTACCGCCTGGCGGTGGAGCGCTTCCAGGCCAGCAACCTGAGCGCCTCGTTCGCCGATCTGCGCGCGCCGCTGGCGGTGATGGCCGACGGCATCCAGACCCTGCGCGGCATCGCCCGCGACCAGGGTCTGCAGCGCATGAAGGCGGCGCTCACCAACCTGTCCGGCCGCGCCGACGGCACCGGCGATTCCGGTTCAATACCGCGCCTGGACGCCTGGCTGGTGAACCTGGGCGCGCTGGACACCACCGGCATGGACGACCGGGTCGCCGGCGACGTGACGCAGCTGTTCGACGACCTGCTCAACAAGACCGGCTTCCTCAACTGGCTGGACAACCACCGCGACGACATCAAGGACGACGACGCCCGCGCGCTGGTGTTCGAACAGATCGAAGCGGTCCGCCTGCAACTGCAGCGCATGCGCGTGGATCCGTCCCGCCAACCGGCCTCGATTCTGCAGGACGAGACCGACGGACGGGTTACAAAAATGGCCATAAGCAACGCCATGCAGCGTCTGGAACAGGAAAGTGAAACGCTCTACGCTGCCATGCTCGATTTGGCCGGCGCACTGGCCGGACTGCTCGCCGTGCTGGTTCTGGCAGTCGGTTTGCTGCGCCATCGGCTTCACCGTCAACGGGGATAAGAGGGAAAAGATGGTATCCGTGATCAATAAGGGCCGCGCCGCCGCCGCGCTGGCCGTCGCCGTCGCCTGCGCACCGGCGCTGGCCGAGGAACGCACCGACCCGCGGGGCTGGAACGCGTCCGCCATGGGCGTCTATGTGATCGAGGATTCGGACCGCTTCGACGTCGATTACGGCGCCGGCATCCGCTTCGGCCTGGGCCGTCAGATCAGCGAGAAGTGGGATCTGGAGTGGAACGGTTTCGGTAACTCCCTGCAGCGCAACCGGGGCTCCGGCCAGCACTGGCAGTACGGCGTGGGCGCCGATGCCCTGCGTTACATGTACCGCGAGGGGCCGTCCCCCTACCTGCTGGTGGGCGGCGGCGGTGTCTACACCGACTCCACCGCCGGCACCGACACCAACGGCTACCTGAACGCCGGCGCCGGTCTGCACTTCCGCGAGATCTGGGGCTCCATGGGCCTGCGCGCGGAGCTGCGCTACGTGATGGATTTCTCCGATGACGGCAGCCACAACGAGCCGTTCGGCGACGTGCGTGCCCTGGTGGGTCTCACCTTCCCGCTGTTCGGCGGCGGTGACTACGGCAACACCCGGATCATCGAGCGCGAGCGGCTGGTGATCAAGCCGGTGCCCATGGGGCCGCCGGAAGTGCTGCACGGGGTCAACTTTGAGTTTGATTCCGCGCGCCTCACGCCCAACGCCAAGACCGTGCTGCGCGGCGTGGCGGAACGCCTGCTGGCGCACTCCGACACCGAGGTGGAGATCGCCGGGCACACCGACTCGAAAGGGTCCGACGAGTACAACCAGGCCCTGTCCGAGCGGCGCGCCGAATCGGTGCGCGACTTCCTGATCGATCTGGGCGTGGATCCGGGCCGCCTGCAGGCCCGTGGTTACGGCGACACCCGGCCGGTGGACAGCAACGCCACCGACGAGGGCCGCGAGCGTAACCGCCGCATCGAAATGCGGCGCATCAACTGATCCGACGCTAGAGCGAGTCGAGAAAGGCGCCCAGGTGGCGGTTCACCGCCTCGGGCGCTTCCATCTGGATCCAGTGGCCGAGATCATCCAGCAGTATCACCTCGCGGAGATCGTCCATCATCGTCGGCATGCGCTCCAGCGCCTTGCCGGCGAACTGGATCACCGGGTCTTCCTTACCGGCGATGAACAACGCCGGCGGATGGATGCGTTCGCGTCCGTCCTCTTTTTGCTGCCGCCAGGACGCGTCCATGGCCCGGTACCAGTTGATCGGGCCGGTCAGGCCGCTGTGCTCGAAGCGTTCCACGTACACATCCAGATCCGATTCCCGCATCCAATCCGGCTGGCCGCCCTTGGGTGGCTGCAGAATGTCGAGCAGGCCGGTGACCGGTTTCTCGGCGCGGAATTTTTCCTGCATGCCGGGGCCGGACAGGGCGTGGTACATGCGGCGCAGGAAGTCGCGCACGTCCGCCTCCAGTTCCTGCTCCGGCACCTCCGGCTGCTGGAAATAGAGCTGATAAAAGAAGCGCTCGCCGAAGGCGGCGCGCATCTGTTCGGTGGGCGCCTTGGGGCCCAGGCCCGGGTAGGGCACCGACAGGCCGGCCACCGCCCGCACCCGGCCCGGTTCGCTGCGCGCCACCTGCCAGGCCAGGGCGCAGCCCCAGTCGTGGCCGATCACCACGGCGCGCTCGGCGCCGAACGCATCGAGAATGCCCATCACGTCCGCCACCAGCTTGTCCTGTCGGTAGGCGTCCACGTCCTTGGGCGCGTCGCTGAAGCCGTAGCCGCGCAGATCCGGGGCCAGCACATGGAAACCCTTGGCGGCCAGAAACGGCATCTGATAGCGCCAGGAATAGCCGCACTCGGGGAAGCCGTGCAGCAGGATCACCGCCGGGTCGGCCGGGTCACCGGCGCTGCGCACGTGAAAATTGAGGCCGTTGGCCGGCACCTTCTGTTCTCGAATCTCGGTCATTGGGCGTTCCCCAGATAATCCATGTAGTCCTCGCGCAGGTGGCGCTTGGACACCTTGCCGGTGGCGGTGTGCGGCAACTCGTCCACGTAGATCACGTCGTCGGGCAGCTGCCATTTGGCAATGCTGGCGGCCATATGGTCCAGCAGCGCCTGCTTGTCCCGCGCCGCGTCCGCCTGGGGCACCACGATCAGCAGCGGCCGCTCGTCCCATTTCGGGTGCGGCACGCCGATCACCGCGCACTCCTGAACGTCCGGGTGGGCGGCGGCCAGGTTTTCCAGATCAATGGAGCTGATCCACTCGCCGCCGGATTTAATCAGGTCCTTGGCCCGGTCGACGATATAGAGCACCCCGTCCGCGGTCAGTTTGGCCATATCGCCGGTGGCGAACCAGCCGTCCTTGTCGAACGCCTTGGCGCTCGCCTCGTCGTTGTTGAAGTAGGCGCGGATCACCGTGGGGCCCTTGACCAGCAACTCGCCCACGGCCTCGCCGTCCTGGGGCACTTCGTTGCCGTCCTCGTCCACCAGCTTCATGCGCACGCCGAACAGCTGCCGACCCTGGGTGGTTTTCAGTTCGATACGCTCTTCCAGCGGCAGGTCCGCCTGGCCTTCGGTCAGGGTGCTCATGGTGCCGGTGGGGTTCATTTCGGTCATGCCCCAGCCCTGCATCACGTCCACCTGGTAGTCCTGCTCGAACGCCCGCACCATGCTGCGCGGCGCCGCCGAACCGCCGATCGACACGCGCTTGAGCGCGCCCGGCTTGCGCCCGTGGCGCTTCATTTCCGCGAGCAGGCCCAGCCATACCGTGGGCACGCCCCAGGCGGAGTCCACGCTTTCCTCATCCATCAGCCGGAACAGGCTGTCGCCGTCCAGCGCCGGGCCCGGCATGATCAGCGATGCCCCGGCCAGCGGCGCCATATAGGGCAGCCCCCAGGCGTTGACGTGGAACATGGGCACCACCGGCAGCACCCGATCGCCCACGGGGAAGGAGCCGCTGGCGCAGACCATGGTGAACATCGCCTGCAGCAGGCAGGAGCGGTGCGAATAGAGCGCGCCCTTGGGGGCGCCGGTGGTGCCGGAGGTGTAGCACAACGCGCAGGCGGTGTTTTCGTCCAGTTCCGGCCAGTCGTAGTGGTCCGGCTGTCCCTCCAGCAGGTCCTCGTAGCAGAGCAGGTCCTGGCCGTCGGGCATATGAGTGCGGTCGGTCATGGCCACATAGCGGGTGTGCTCCGGGAACTGGTCCCGCAGGCCGGACACCAGCGGCGCGAAGGTGGTGTCGAAGAACAGCAGGCTGTCGTCCGCGTGATTGACGATATAAGCCATCTGCTCCGCCGGCAGGCGCGGATTAATGGTGTGGCAGACCGCGCCGATACCGGCGATGGCGTAATACAGCTCCAGGTGGCGGTAGCCGTTCCAGGCCAGGGTGGCGACCCGGTCGCCGGGCTTCACGCCCAACGCCACCAGGCCGTGGGCCAGCCGCGCCACCCGCTTCAGGGTTTGTGCGTAGCTCTGGCGGTGCAGGCCGCCCTCGACCGTGACCGATACGATTTCCGCCTTGCGGTGAATGCGGGCGCCATAATCCAGCACGTCGATCAACGACAGCGGCGCCTCCATCATCAGCCCTTTCAGCATCTAAAGTTCTCCCGAGCGCGATAGTTATTTTGAACGCTTGTTTTGAAATAAGGCCGTGCAATTCATACCGGGCGGGACCAGGGTGGTCAAGGCGACGTTAACGNCGCGCCAGTGGCGGTGTTACTTGAGGTAACAGTAACACCGGAAAAGCGACGATTATTTTCGGGAAAAGGGAAACAAAAGGCGTGAATTAATAGAGCGCCCGGGCCGTCCGATGGAGCCGCTGACCACGCGGTGGCACAAACTGTGTGAAATTGTTTCGTCGCTTTGGACGTTAATCACCGTGTACGGGGCGTATTCGGCCATCACCGCGCTTTTTTTTGCGGCCGTGGAGCGGCGGCACGCGCCNGGGGATTGTCCGCCGGTTTTATTCCGTTCATGCTCAAAGCACTGAATTCAGTGGCTTTCAGCCGCACATAGGATAGCTTTGTTGACCTATTGAAACGCGACCGAAGGCCTGAAAAAGTTAAATACGCAGGCTGGACAGAAATATTTTTGTGCGCACATACTACCAAGTATGTAGTTCGCCAGAAGAGCGTCGATGGGACCGAAAAACGGCGCCGGGAAGATGCATAAAAAAGCACAGTAAACAAAAAAGATTGTTGCGTACCGGGCAGTGTTGCCGGGTACGACAACGAGATGCCGAGCAGTCGGCAGAAAAACAACAACCGTGGAGAGCGTCATGTTGAAACCCATTTTCACCTTTCTCGCCGCCTCGCTGCTGCTGGTAGGTACCGCCAGCGCCGAGACAGTGAAACTCGCCCTGATCGATCCCCTTACCGGGCCCATGGCCGCCGCCGGCCAGCCCGCGTTCGANCACCTCAAGTACGAAGCCAAGCGCATCAACGCCAATGGCGGCCTNAACGGCCAGGANCTGGAAATCGTCGGCCTGGACAACAAAGTGAACCCGCAGGAAAGCCTGGTGCAGNTGCAGAAGGCGATCGANGANGGCNTNCGCTATGTCACCCAGGGCAACGGCTCTTCCGTGGCCTCCGCCTTGATCTCCGCCATCGAGAAGCACAACCAGCGCAACCCCGGCGACGAGGTGCTGTATCTGAACTACGCCGCCGTGGACCCNGCGTTCACCAACGAGCGNTGNTCCTACTGGCACTTCCGCTTNGACGCCAACGCCGACATGAANATGAACGCGNTGACCGACTACATCGCCGANAACNAAGACATCAAGAAGGTGTACCTGATCAACCAGGACTACAGCTTCGGCCAGGCGGTNTCCAANGCGGCCCGGGAAATGCTGAAAGAGAAGCGNCCGGANATCGAGATCGTGGGTAACGATTTCCACCCGCTGGCGAAAGTGAAGGACTTCACCCCGTACGTGTCCAAGATCCAGTCCTCCGGCGCCGACGCGGTGATCACCGGTAACTGGGGTCAGGACATCACCCTGCTGGTGAAAGCGGCCGCCGANTNCGGCCTNGANNNNCCGTTCNNNACCTACTACGGCGCCATGGCTCCGGCGTGGTCACCCAGCTGGGCGACAAGGGCGTGGATCGTATCTACCAGATCAACGAGTACTACGGTGAGTTCGAGGACCCGGAGATGGCCAAGCGTCAGACCGAGCTCTACGAACAGGCCGAGTGGGACTTCTACTACCTGCGTCTGAGCACCATGCTCGACATGCTCAAGAAAGCCTCCGACCAGGCCAAGAGCACCGATCCGGTCGACGTCGCCAAGGCGATGGAAGGCATGGAACTTGAAACCACCACCGGTGAAGTGGTCATGCGTGCCGAGGATCACCAGATCCAGCTGCCGATGTTCATCTCCGTGATGAAGGACAACATGAAGTACGGCGCGGAAGGCACCGACTACAACTTCAAGAAGGTGGCGCGTATCGACCGGGAAGCCGTGAGCTTGCCCACCACCTGCCGGATGCGTCGCCCCAAGTAAACGGCGCCATTCTGTAACTCCAGTGACTAAGTAGTAGGAACAGCGGCGTGAGCCGCTGTTCCGGGAGCCTCGTCATGCTCGAAATTGTTATTTTTTCGACGCTGAACGGTATTTTATACGGCCTTTTGCTGTTCATGCTGTCCAGTGGTCTTACCCTCATCTTCTCGATGATGGGTGTGTTGAACTTTGCCCATGCCAGCTTCTATATGCTGGGTGCCTATTTCGCCTACACCATGGGCATGGAGATCGGCTTCTGGCCGGCTCTGCTGCTCGCCCCGATTCTGGTCGGCGGCCTCGGCGCCATGGTGGAAAAATTCGGCCTGCGCCGTGTACACGAAAACGGCCACGTGGCCGAGCTGCTGTTCACCTTCGGCCTGGCCTATGTGATTGACGAGCTGGTGCAGCTGATCTGGGGCACCGTGGCGGTGGCCTATCGCGAGCCCGATTACATGCGCGAGCCGCTGTTTACCCTGTTCGGTACCGACTATTCGATTTTCCGCGGCGTGGTGATCCTGATCGCCGTGTTCATGTTTATCGCGCTCTGGTTCCTACTCAAGAAAACCCGTGTCGGCATGATGATCCGCGCCGCGCTGACCCACGGCAACATGGTCGGCCACCTGGGCCATAACGTGCCGCGTCTGTTCATGGGCGTGTTCGGTTTCGGCTGTGCGCTGGCCGGTCTGGCCGGTGTGATCGGCGGCCCGCTGCTGGCCACCGAGCCGGGCATGGCGGTGACGCTCGGCCCGATCGTGTTCGTGGTGGTGGTGGTCGGCGGCATGGGCTCGCTGCTCGGCGCCTTCTACGCCTCCCTGTTGATCGGCCTGATTCAGACGTTCTTCGTCGCCATCGACGCCTCCATCGCCGACATCCTTAACGCTTTCGGCATGAACGTGGACCCCTATGGTGAGGTGACCGGGATCACCCTGGCCAGCCTGGCGCCGATGACGCCGTTTATCCTGCTGGTGCTGATCCTGATTTTCCGCCCCCGTGGCCTGATGGGAGAGCTTGAGCCATGAACGACATTACCGCAGTCGCACCGCGGCAGAATCGTTTCTCCTGGCGCGCTCTATCGCCCTGGTTGATCAGCGCGGCCGTGCTCCTGATTCTGCCTTTTGTTCTCGAGAGCGGCACCGCCTTCACGCTGATGAACGTGATCGCCATCAATATCGTGTTCGCTCTGTCCTATAACATGCTGCTCGGTCAGGGGGGCATGCTCTCCTTCGGCCACGCGGTGTTCTTCGGCCTCGGCAGCTACGCGGCCATGCACGCCATGAACGCCATCGACGAGGCGTCCTACGCCGGCGAAGGCTTCTGGTCGCATGTTCCGGTGGTCAGCATGCCCCTGGTGGGGATGATCGCCGGCGGCCTGGTGGCGCTGATTATCGGCTGGCCGTTCTGTCGCCGCGCCGGTACCGCCTTCGCCATGATCACCCTGGGTCTGGGTGAGATGGTGGCCGCCGCCGGCCAGATGTTCCCGTCCGTGTTCGGCGGCGAAGCCGGCATCTACGGCAACCGCATGGTCGGCCCGCAGTGGTTCGGCCTGGAACTGGCCCAGGCCACCGACGTGTACTGGTTCATGGCGTTCTGGACCTTCCTGGCGGTGTTCGCCATGTGGGCCTTCACCCGCACGCCGCTGGGCCGTATGTCCAACGCCGTGCGTGATAACCCGGACCGTCTGCAGTTCATCGGCTATCCGCCGCGCAACATCCGTTTCATGATCTTTATCGCCTCCGGTTCTTTCGGCGGTCTTGCCGGCGGCATGGCGGCGGTTAACTACGAGATCATCACCCCGGAAGCGCTCGGTCTGATTCCGTCCGGCCTGGCACTGCTGATGGCCGCCGTGGGCGGGCTGGGCGTGTTCTACGGCCCCATCGTCGGCGCCATCGTGGTGTCGCTGATGAACTCCATGCTCAGCGATTACACCGAAGCCTCGATCCTCTATGTGGGCCTGGTGTTCCTGGCGATCGTGATGTTCGCGCCGCGCGGCCTCGGCGGTGGTATCGAGCAGATCCGTGTCGCGCTTCGCGAGGGCTCCCTGGCCAAGCGCTTGCCCGGCTGGCTGGCCGGCGCGGTGGCGGTGATCCTGATCAGTCTGGGGCTGATTCTGCTCATCGAGCTGTTGTTCCAGTGGCGCCACGGCGACGACCAGTTCGCCCAGTTCTTCGGCCTTAATTTCGTGGCCGGCGAGGTGATGAGCTGGGTCTGGGCACTGATTCTGTTCGCTGCCGGTGTGGCGATAATGCGCGTGACTAAAAAGCTTCGGGAGGACAACGCATGAGCGCCTTGTCTATTCAAAACCTGACCAAGAGCTTCGGTCTCGCCGAAGTGATTTGCGGCGTCGACCTGGAAGTGGAAAAAGGCGAGATACACGCCGTGATCGGCCCCAACGGGGCCGGTAAATCCACCTTCTTCAATCTGCTCTCCGGCGCCTTCGCCCCCAGTGGCGGCGAGATCCGGCTGAACGGCGAGCGCATCGACGGCCTCACGCCGGAGAAGATTCAGCAGCGCGGCCTGTCCCGGTCCTTCCAGGTCAGTAACGTGTTCGTGAACCTGTCCGTGTTCGAGAACCTGCGCTGCGCCTGCTTCAAGACCGCCGGCGCCGGCTATGTGTTCTGGCGCCCGGCCAGCAAGATCAAGGCCGCCAACGAGCGCGCCGAGGAAGTGCTGGAAATGATCGGCCTGCAGGCACTGCGCGATGTGCCGGCGGGGGCCTTGCCCTACGCCAGCCAGCGCGCGCTGGAGATCGGCATGACCATCGCCTGCGGCGCCGAGGTGGTGATTCTCGACGAACCCACCGCCGGCATGAGTAACACCGAAACCGCCCAGGCCATCAGCCTGATCCGTCAGGTCGCCCAGGGCCGCACCCTGATGATCGTCGAGCACGACATGGGTGTGGTGTTCGAACTGGCCGACCGTATTTCGGTGCTGGTGTACGGCAAGATCGTCGCCACCGGCACACCGGAAGAAATCCGCAACGACCCGCGCGTCAAAGAGGCGTATCTGGGCGAGGAGGCCGCATGATGCTCGAAGTCCGGGATCTGAACGCCTATTACGGCAAAAGCCACATTCTCCACGGCGTCAACTTTTCGCTCGAAGAAGGCGAAGTGGTGTCGCTGCTGGGGCGCAATGGGGTGGGGCGCTCCACCACCGTGAAATCGATCATGGGGGAAGTGGCGCCGCACGGTTCCATCCGCTTTCGCGGCAATGAAATCGCCGGTCTGCCCAACCATAAGATCGCCCGTCTGGGCCTCGGCTATGTACCCGAGAACCGGGATATTTTCCCGACCCTGACGGTGCGCCAGAACCTGGAGCTGGGGGTCAAGAACCCGCGCAAGCCGGGTAAATGGCGCGCCGAGCAGATGCTCGACATGTTCCCCAACCTGGCCCAGCGCGCCGACGCCCCGGCGGGCGTGCTGTCCGGCGGCGAAAAACAGATGCTCACCATCAGCCGTACCCTGATGGGGGATCCGGAACTGATCATGATCGACGAGCCCACCGAAGGTCTGGCGCCGTTGATCGTCAAGCAGATCGGCGATTTGATCTCCGAAATCGCCAAGGCCGGTGTCTCCATTCTGCTGGTGGAGCAGAAGCTCTCCATCGCCATGGATATCTCCCACCGCGTGCTGGTCATGGGCCACGGTCAGATCGTGTTTGAAGGCACGCCGCAGGAACTGCGCGCCGACGAAGCGGTGCGCCGCGAGTGGCTGGAAGTCTGATTCGGTTTTGTTTGTGTTCCATCGTCAATGGGCTGGCCCGCTTCGGCGGGCTTTTTTTTT
>FUFK010039451.1_pt1 | contig 21216 bp, 17 predicted proteins | sample 1021851 | NCBI WGS metagenome assembly FUFK01 (sample SAMEA51879418, study PRJEB19060) | metagenome
ACAAACGCAAAAGTGGGCTGAAAGGCTTGCAATAGCTCAACGAGCGAAAAACAAACAGCGTGTCAAAGCAATACACGCCAAAATCAAAAATTCAAGGTTAGATGCAATTCACAAATTCACCACCAAGCTTGTTAAAGACAATGCTTTGATTGTGGTTGGTGATGTTAAATCACGCTCATTCACAAGTAAGAAAACCAACCTAGCTAAATCAACATACGATGCAGGATGGTTTGAACTCAAAAGACAACTGGAATATAAATGCAAGTATGCAGGTTGTCAGCTTGAGATAGTAAATGAGAGATACACTACCCAAACCTGCTCGTGCTGTGGCGATATGTCCAGTAGTCCGAAAGGTAGAGCAGGTCTTGGAATCAGAGGATGGAGGTGTGCTGAGTGTGGCACATGGCATGATAGAGATATCAATGCCGCTAAGAACATCCTTGCGGTCGGGCTTGACCGTCTTGCAGAAGGAATCCCCTCACTTTAGGGAGGGGAGGAAGTCAAGCCGTAAGTCATTTCATTGAGCGGTATCTACATCGCCCGATAATAATACCGATCCAACCTCGGCACATCATCGGTGTGTAGCGCTTGTGACTGCTCAAAGAACGCCACTTGCGTAAGCTTGACGCTACCTGAACATTGAAAATTGCAAAGCATGATGTTCTGTATCGCATCGTTATTATCTTGGTTCGATGTCGCTTTAGTGAGAATATAAGCGTCATCACCGAATACCTCATGCCAGTTGTTAAATAGCGTTTGGCTATAGCCATGCTCTGCGTTGGCCTTGCCGATCATATTGGCCATAATATAGCTGCTGTTGTCCTGAAACTGGCGTAGTGCTTCGATAGTGTACAAGTTCCCTGCCACATGACGCCCTTGAAAGGCATCAATCAGCATAAAGTCATAGCTGGCGTCACGATGACGGGTTAAATAGCCACGCGCATCATCACCGATGAACTTAATATTGGGCGCGATTGGCGCTTTTAAAAAGTGCGTTTCTACGATCTCTGGCAAGCCTTTATCAATGTCGATAACCGTCAGCGCCATATTCGGGTTGTGGTGCGCCACTTCGCTAGGCGTGCCCATCCCTGCCCCGCCAAGGAAGAGTAAAGTCTCAGGCTTGATGTTATCAATGGCCTCGACAGTAATCTTGCCGTACCAGTGGCAGTTTTTTTTGGCGAGATAGAGCCAGCAGCTACTGGTCGTCTGTCCGGGTTTATCGGTAATAGTCACCGCTAATTGCTTGTCGATGACGGTTTGCTTAATAAACCAAGCGTTTGTCGCAGTCTGATAGCCGGTATCAACTTTATTGACAAAGATAAAGGTCAAAGTCACCACGACTGCCGCCAGCGCAAGGCTATAATTGATGCGATGGGTCGATAAACTTAGCGGCTCATCACTCGCAACTTGCACTGCTAAGCGCGTACATAAATAAGCGCTAATGGCTAAAGCGGCGATAAATAACGCGAGGCTACTCATCAGGCCGATATAAGGCAATAATAATATCGGCGTTAGTGTCGAACCCAGCACACTACCGACAGTGGTAATCGCCACCATCATCCCCGCGTTCTTGCCAGCATCAACGCCGTCATGATTTTCGTACTTCAATGACAAAAACTGGGTAATCAGCGGAATAGCCGTCGAGCCAAAGGCCAATCCAACACCGAATAATAGCCCAACGCCAATAGCAGCGATAATCGGGCTGTCGATACTGGCAGTCATAAACGCCAGTAGCGGTAATTGAATAATACAAGCAATGGCGTGAGAGATAGCCGATAAGGATAAAACGTGTCCGGCCTTGAGTAGCGCCTGTCTTGGGGTGTGGATATCTTGCGAAAGCCGCCCGCCATACCAGTAACCCACGGCGATGGCGATGAGTACCATCGCGAGGATAACGCCAGTGATAGAGATGGACGCGCCGATATAAGTGGCAGAGATACGAATGGCATATATCTCAATCCCCAAACCGGCAAAACCCTCAAGCAGGGCGATCGCGAGACAAACGCCTAAGACCTTTTTTTGCATAAAATGAGTCATCATTATAATTTTAGATGAGGTGATTTTACACTATTGGGGTTGGGCGTGTTTGGGAAGTGGTTGTTTGGTTTAATAGAAAGAATTTAATTAAGGCATTATTCGACAAGGCGAGCCATTAGGGATATCACACTCGATACGGGCATTGGATGGCGATTTTGCAACAGCAATGATAGGCTGCGCGGTGTCGGTAGTCCAGCCTGCTGCATCAGTGATACTGAGACAGGCACTAGGTGTCGGTGCGGTGGCGACAGTGTTATCGTCTTGGTCGTTGAGCAGATAATAGATATGGTTGCTATAGGACTTCGCCTCAGACAAGCAGGCACTCTGCTGGGCTTCCTCGATATGTTGGTTATAACTGGGGATTGCAATCGCTGCAAGTATACCGATGATAGCGACGGCAATCATTAGCTCTATCAAGGTATAGCCAGATTGCGCGCCGCCTGATTGTGTCAGGTGACGATTTGCGGCAGTATGATGTTGATACTTCATAGCATTATTATCAATTAATGGGATAACTGCTATGGTGCAGAGAGTGTGCCAGTTATTGGTTTTATACAATCATATTCATATAAAACCGAGCATATTACCTAAAGCCGTTTAGCACATAAGATTGATTTTACAACCTCCTTAACTGTTCTCCAGCTTCGTAGCTTGACTCCATAGACAATAATTGACCCTATTGCTAACAAATAGGGTTTATTTTTGACTAATACGTTTTCGCCAAATTTGAAATGAATGTGAAAAAGATTGCGAAACATATAAAATGCTTTCCACGAATTGATAGCAGCTTGTTGATCAAAAGGAAGCTGCCTAATTAGTTTAGCATCTCTAACCGCTTTGATAGAATAACCCGCCTTTCTAGCTCGTAGCGCATAGTCCACATCATCATAGAATATAAAATACTTGGGTTCAGGATATCCTACGGTATCGATTACCTCACGTTTAATCATAAAGCCTTCAAAGGACACATTATCCACCTCTATAGTCGCTGGCATATCGTCTCTATTTTTATACTTATCGCTAACTGCCTGTCTTTTAGGATTCAAATAAAAAGGGTTAGATAGGTTATACTCTATAGCTGCTCTTTCAACCAACTGCCCATCTTTATATTCTCGTACTGCAATCATGCAAGGATGAGCCACTGCCATTAGCTGCTCTATACAACGAGAATCAGCAAATACATCATCATCCATGACAAATATCCATTCATAACCCAATTGGTGAGCCTGTTTTATACCCGTATAAAACCCACCTGCTCCCCCTGTATTTATCTCATTATGAATGACTGTAAGCGGTAAACTTCCTGTATAGCTATCCAAAAAACCTGCTGTAACTTCATCGGTCGAAGCATTATTGACGACAATCAAGCTATCAATCGGATAGGTTTGTTTTTCTAGCTTTTGTAAGCATTGCTCTAATAGCTGCAAACGATTATAGGTCACAACGACTATTGCTAGATTTTTCTTATCTGTTGTAGCCATTTTATCCCACCACAAAGCTATATCGAATTTATGACAAAATTGTCTATATGACGTGTTGGTAAAATACCTTTGGCATCTGCTGTGATACAAAAGTTTGAATTAAAGCGTCTGCTGTTTCTAAAGCTTCTTTGATCGTTACATCCATATCTAAATAACGATAAGTGCCTAGTCGTCCGACAAAAGTTACACTGTCACTCTTATTTGCCAACTCAACATATCGCTCTAGTAACGCTTTATCATCAACCAAACGAATGGGGTAATAAGGGATGTCTTCAGCATTACAGTGACGGCTATATTCAATGTAACAAATGCTTTTTTTGTGGCTCTCCCAAGGCGCAAAATGTTTATGCTCTGTGATGCGAGTAAATGGCTTACTATTATCACAATAATTAATCACCGCATTGCCTTGCATATCACCCGTACCATAAAAAGGCTTAAAGTCTAAAGTGCGATAACCTAGCCTGCCCAAGCTATGATCAAAATATGCATCTAATGGCCCTGACCAAATCACATGATCATAATCATTTTTCATACTTTTTATAAATGAGGTATTTAAATGCAAAGTGATAAGTGGATGTTCAAGTATATTTGCTATTATTTTCGAGTAGCCAAACTTTGGCATACCTTGATATTGATGGTTGAAGTAATTATCGTCATAGCTAAAGCGCACAGGTAATCTTTTCAGAATACTGGCGGGTAGATTACTTGGCTCTGTACCCCATTGCTTGATGGTGTAATCCTTAAAAAAGGCTTGGTATAAGTCTTTACCCACAAATCGTAACGCCTGCTCTTCAAAGGTTTGTGGTTGGGCTATACTGGTATCAGCCTGCTCTTCTATAAAAGACTTGGCTTCGTTAGGGGTAAAAGTTTTGCCAAAAAACTGATTGATGGTATGTAAATTAATAGGTAGAGAATAAACTTGCCCACCTGAAACAGCTTTTACCCTATTGATATAGGGCATCATTTCTCCAAATTGGGTTACATACTGCCAAACCCTTTCATTATCGGTATGAAATATGTGAGGCCCATACTTATGTACCATGATGTCAGTCTTATCATCTCGGTAGGTATGACAGTTACCTGCTACATGATCACGACTATCGATGACGGTAACGGTATGTCCTGCATTGGCAAGCTCACGCGCGATAACGGCACCTGAAAAACCTGCGCCGACGATAAGAATTTTATTCATGGTTTTTCATCTTTATTTTATGAAATATTTTTTTCTTTAAGTTTAATACGCTTAGTCCACCCAAACTATAAAAATATATATGTACAGACTTACCTATAACTTTATCTATACCATGAAGTGATTTTATGTATCCAGACCTCCAAAATGACTCTCGATAAGATTGAGCTGAAAACTTCCTTTTCTCAATAATGTTTCGTGTATGAGTGCCACCAAAAGCAGCTGAATGCTTTATTTTTGAAAAAGCATCTATTACTTTTCTATCAGGATTATTAATATGCAGTTTAATCTGCTTATGTAAATCGCCATTATAATCGGATGCTTTTAGTTTAAAAGCCTTATCAATAGGCTCTATTATTTCAAAAAAACTTTCTGCGCCTTTAAAAATATTTTCTCTCATCTGAAGCTGGTATTCTGGCTCTTCATTTTTGATAAACTCAAATTCAGTAGTATTATCTGCATGCACATGTACACGTTTGAGTGATTGCTCTGGTTCAGTAAATAAAAACTCAAAGAAAGCTAAACTTTGTAAAAGCATCAATTTTTTTTGTTTACATTTCTTATCATAAAAATAATACGCTTTGCGTTTAGGACTCTGAATAGATTTTTCAACTAATCCAAAGTAATAACCATAAATATCAACCTTTGCATCAGTAATACTCTCTAAAGCGCTCTGCAAGCTACCTCTCCATCCCAAATCAAAGAAAGCTACCTTACCATTAAAACCAATAGAATCTAAATAACCTCTTATATTTTTAAGCTCATCTTCACAGTTTTTCTGAAAACCCTGTTTATCAAGCTCTTTCATAAATATTTCTTGATTATAATATGGAATAAGATGTTTTAGAGATTCAGGACAATTACAATCAAGTCGTTCAAAAAATTCTTGTGAAGTTAAATTTTCTTCTCTTTCAAAGAGTAAATTAGTATGAGACGTATTAACAGCAAAACTAGGTAAGAAAAGAGCGCGGCGAGATATTCTAAAGTATTGATTTTTTATATTAGATATCTTATTAAAACATATATTAAAAAGATAACCATCCCTTGCACCAAAAAAAATACTTTCTATTCCTTCTTTTTCTAAATTCTCAGCAAGCCATCTACTGGTTACCCAAACACATGGGCCGGCTATACAGAAACCTAATTCATAAAACACATCATAGTTTTTATTTGAACCTATAGGCTTCAATATTCTAAAAATATTTTTACTCTTGCTCTTTTTATCAGTTTTTTCTACTAAAACCGTACTAATACCCAAATTTTTTGCGATATATATATCGGAATAGTCATTATCTCCATAATGTATGATATCTTCATACTCAACATCATAATATTTTTTTATAAAATTATATAAACTACCAGTATGCTTTGTTTTCATTATGTCAGAAGAAATAAATATATCGATATCATCAACTCCTACCTTGTCTTTGACTATTTTTTCTATTATAGCTTTAGGTAGATACATATCAGAAGTTATACAGCACTTTTTATTTTCCCGTAGTAGTCTCTTTAATATTTCAGTATTTTTTTCAATCTTAAATATAACAGAAATTTCACAACTTATTTCTGAAAGCAGCACTTGTTCAGAATTTTTAATAAATATAGATAATACTTTATATATCTCTTCTAAGGTTACCTCCTCTTTGTCACTTAATTTTCTAGATATAACTTCAGAAATTACTCGCAATTTAGCGAAACCTATACAAGATAACAATACCGACCTGTATTTTATATCTCCAAAATTCTCAACTAGCTTAAACACATCTTTTGGCTGCTTAACAGAACGACAAACTAAAGTATCGAACAAATCAAACGAGTATATTTTTTTAGTATTATTATAAGGCAAAATAAATCCTCTTATATAATTTTTATTAATGAAATTTTCGATAATTAATTTTATTAGATATTTTCCTTGAAATTCTAAATAAAATATTTCGTTCTCTTACTTTATACTCTTTTTCAATTTTATATATAAGCTGTAAGTGTTTTATATATAACTCGATTCTATTTTTTTCAAGAGTATTAATTAACTCATTTTGATAAGGTTTAAGGATATTCACAGAATATTCTTTATCACTTTCAGGGACTATTAACCCAAGACCCATAACAGCACTAATTTCATTATAAAAGCAATTTTTATTATTAAATATTATATCTTCAATTGCTTTCTTAACTCCATTTTTCTCTCCGCCAAATTTTTTAGCGAAAGCAAATTCTCCTACCCCATTAAACCCACCTCTTTCATCAATCTCATTGCGCTCATTTATTGAATAAGTATAAGTATATTCGTGTAGGAAATTCTCAGGAATAGTTTTCGGGTTGTAGTATAAATCACGATAACCCCAAGGCCAATTTACATCATGCATAAATATCCATGAATTAGGATTAGTAACTAATATATGGTTAAGTTCTTGTGAGACAGTATAATAGTTATGATCACCATCAATAAAATACATATCTATATTAGAAAGCTCCGACAATGCGTTTACACTTAGTTCTTTAATGAGTGTGAAATAACCAAAGTACTCTTTTAGTTCTAGATCAAGGTCAACATATGGCATTGGATCAATTATGTATAAATGAGCATTATTACTTTTAGCATACTCTAATAATACTTTAGTAGAACCCCCATACTCGCTTCCAATTTCTACTAATCTTTTAGGTTTTTTAAGTTCCATAGAGATATTGAATATTTCTCTAAAATTTGACATTGAATGCAAAAGCAATTCAGCCATTATAATTGTCCTTTTTTAAAATATTTCTAAGAAAACTAATGCCATCTTTATATAGTAAAGTGGTTAATATACCTGAAGTTATTACGCCTAATAAATAACAAACACTTATTCCTATTGTGGACTTAGGGTCAACTAATATGAAAGTAGTTAAAAATACTGCAATGCCAATTATTGCATTATAAATGTCTGGTACTAGATTTTGTTCTTTTACAAAATATACTCCTCTTACTTGACCAAATATCAAACCGAAACTTCCTAAAATCATTATTGGAAAAGCAATTAATGTTTGATAATACCCCATTGTCCAATAATTAATGTATAGATTAAAGCTTATATAAACAGGTATAGATAAGGCTGCATTAGTTACAAATAATCTCTTAAGTGCATCTATATAACTTAATTCATTTAAATATAATTTAGGTGTTAAATATCGAGAGTAAATACCAACCATAGAGTTTAGGATATTATAAAATCTATATAAAATTGCATAGCCAGCATATACGTCTTTACTAATATATCTATAAGTAAAAAATTGATCTAAATTAATAAAAGTAAATATCAAAAATCCGCTTGTACCTGTTTTCAATATATCCTTATAGTTTGACTTAATGAAATGCCATTCCCCACCAATAAATACTTTCAACTTTATTATTTTCAAATTTATCAGTATCGCTACCAAACACTCTACAACTGATAATATGACAGTTTCTAGAATAAACCCATTAATTGCAAGTACTAATTTAGCTATGAAAAATATAGGGTATGCAATTATTCTAAAAAATACTGGTGAATATCTGTTAACAAACCTCATTTTTAAATCTAGATGCTCGTTAAGTATACCTACTATCCCAAGTAACCAATAGAAAAATATATCTGAAAATCTTATCGATAGTATTTCAATGAATAAGAATGAGAATAGTAAATAGAATATAATTTTAGTTTTTAAATAATGAAAGTAGCTCTCTTCACTATTCATCTTATTACTAGCTAAATCTCTGTTTACTAATGCATCGAAACTTGAGTTAATAACAGAAGATATATATCCAAAGACCATTAGGTAAAACGCGTAATCTGCAAAATTCGTTGAAGAAACAGACTTAATCAGAAATGAAAATATAACAAATTGACCAACTAATTTCAGTCCGTATTCTACATAAACTATTTTGAATGAAACAAAATTATTTTGTTTTAAATTATACATTCGCTCTATGCTTATCGTTTAATAACACTTCAAAATCACTAATCTTTTTCCTACTATTTAATAATGTTTCCTACCGCGCCCCAAACCCCGTCACCATCGTCTGCACTGTCTTAATCACGATCAATAAATCCAGCGTCAACGAAAAGTTTTTGATATAAAAAAAGTCATGCTCAAGTTTTACCTTAGTCTCGCCCTCGTCACTGGCATAACCATGCATAACTTGTGCCCATCCTGAAATACCGGGCTTGACGATATGACGATAGCGGTAAAAAGGAATCGTTTCATTAAACTGCTTGACGAAATCTAACTGCTCAGGTCTTGGCCCAATAAGGCTCATCTCGCCTTTTAGCACATTGATAAACTGTGGCAACTCATCAAGGCGAGTCTTCCTGATAAAGCAGCCAAAATTTGTCACTCGCAGATCTGCATCAGTCGCCATCTGCGAGCCATTTGCCTCAGCCGTGGCTATCATGCTGCGAAACTTATACATGGTAAACAGTTTACCACCTTGTCCTATACGGCGCTGCTTAAATAGTACCGCACTCTTACTATGACGACCTTCCCACTTGATGGCGAAGGCGACTAATAAAGCTATGGGTATGATAATAGGCGCACTCATAATGATGACGGCAGTATCTGCTAAACGTTTTACCAGTAGATAGCTCTGGGATGGCAGTAGCGATCCTAGACTGTTTTCATACAAGTGTTTGATAGGTAGACGGCCAGTTAGGGATTCTGAGACTTGTAGGACATTGTACACTGGCGTACCTTGCAAAGCAGCTTCAGCAAGCAGCTGCTCCCATTCTCCTGATAAACCGTGATCTGCAAGGTCGGCAACTACCGCATGGAAAGGTAGACGCTCGTGGCTGGCTGGTTTAAAGCACTTGGTCAGTTCGACCCAGCGCACGTCCTTGATATCTAGCAAGCTCTGATAACGGCCAATCGGCACATAGCCTATTGTCACTTGCGTCACTGAGCGCAAAAGAACTTGCGACACAAAACAAAAAGCCAGCCCGAGCGCTGCACTCATAGATAAGTAATAGACAGAGTACGGCACACGAAATGCAAACATGACTAGACCTACTATCAAGGCGCTAGCTAGCAAAGTAGGTAGAACCGTCACCATAGATTTTTGGCTAGGGAACTGCGTAAAACGATCTAAAGCTACCAAGCTTAGTAAAAGAGCGGTACTACTAGCAAGGACACTATTGACCTGAGTGATAAGTATATTATCATCGACTATAAACTGCCAAAATAAGATAAACGCTGGCACTATGGAGACGAGCAGCCAGCCGGTTAATAGGCGTATGCTTAAATATTGCCACAAATGCTGCTGCATAGGGTTTGTGACTACCTTTGCTACTTTAAGACTCATCATAGACTCAATATCACCCTTATCTATTCTACGCTATTGCAAGCCAGAATAACTATTTTTGCAGGGAATTTAGATACGACTCAGCGACTAGACAGGCTTGATTTTTTTTTTGGCAATCCACTTTGAGCAGCGCTTCAAAGGTATCCGTTTTTGCTCCCAATTTCAGAGCAGTGTCGATATTGCTGGTTATATCTTCTACATTATTATTACCAATGTTTAGCTGAACCTTACGATAGTAAACCATATCAGTAGGACGCCAGTTTTCCATTTTGGTCACTTCTTTTGCATATTCTTTATCCGATGAATCCGTAGTTTTTATTCCAGCCAAATAGATACTAGAAAAGTCTAGACCCATTAAGCTATCTTCAGTCATTGTTTGGGCGTAGACTACATTTTCAGGCTGAGAAAATATAGTGTTCAAAGTGTTTATAATAGACCAACGACTGACTAATATAAGACTAAATCCAAGAAAAAGTACGGTGTAAGAAAGCTTTAAAAGAGGTGTTTTTAATACTTTAAAGCTAAATTTTTTGTCGTTAGAAAAACTAGCCACTAGTACAAAGAACAATATGGCGAAGTTTAAATTCCATAATGCGTATTCAAATAGTGCGTTTAGTCCAAAAATAATAATAACGGCAAATAACAACAGATGTGCTTTGCTTTGATAAGACTGCACTAATAATTTCATCAATAATACTATAGCGCTTAGTAGGGCAGCTCCCCCTATCGCACCGAACTCCGCTAGTGTTTGTGAGATAATATTATGACTATGATAAGGAAAGCCTACGATATAAACTGGCCAGCCAGCTAGCGTTAGCTGTTGACTGTAATAGCCGTAACGTCCAAAACCTGCCCCTACGATCGGATTTTGAGAGAACACAAACAAAGCGCGCTTTATCTCATCTAACTTATGATCCAAATTAGTCGCGCGATGATAGCCAGAGTTTTCAATCTGAGCTGTGCTTTCAGCTGATATAGGAATCCATTGGTTTTGTATAGCCATGCTTATCAAGTCAGGGTGAACTACTTTATAAGTCAAATAGGCCATTCCAACTATAGTCAATAACTTAGCCAGAGCTTTGATCTGTCGTTCTTTTATAGCGAATATCGTGACATACAGCAGATATACTACCAGAGCTAAAATGGAGACTCGAGAAAGCGTAGCAAACAAGCAGTAAGCAATCAAAAACAACATGACCGAATGTAATATAGATATATATCGGCTACTGATACCTTGAGAAACATAATAGTAAGAAGCTACCCCTAAGAACAGAAGGATTGCTAATAAATTGGGCTGACCCAAAAAGCTATCCATCCTCAAACTACTATTGTAATAGAAAAATATATTAGTGAGCTTCACAAAAGGATTGGCAAAATAAAATGCTAAAAAAGCAATAGTCGCAATGATAAAGACACTGTACAGCATATAAGTCGCCATTCCGAAACGGAATGAATCATCATTTGCGTACTGACTCTTAATCGATGAAATAGCAATACTGCCTAAACCGACCGACACTAGCCAAATCACTAAGTTGAGTCTGTTTTGATCATAAGTGCTATTAAAGAAAGTAGAGGCTACTAAGAAAACGCCGCCAATAGCCAATAGACTAAGATAGTGTGGAATGACTACTTTTTTACAGTAGATCACTGTAGCAAATAACAATAGGGTTAGACAAGATACAGTCAACATATCATTCATAAACCCAGTCGCATTGTAATAACGATAAGGACCGAGAAAAGGGATAAGCAGTAATAAAAAAACAGCAGATAATGCTATTTTTTCCTTGGTTTTACTGAGAGTCACTATTATATATTCCTGCTAAGTTATCAAGGGCTACTAAGGCTCGAAACTAGTTTATGACTTATACTGTTTAAGTCACTGCTCTGAGTTGATATTTTGAATCAATTATAAAGGCTAATTCGTTATATCTTGCGACACTCAGGTGGTAAATATCTAAACTTACTACTCTGGGTGGTACTACATGACCAAGTAATGTTCTGCGAGCTCGCTGAAGGGGATAAGACAATAGCGACATTACCTGCCTTTGCTGTCGTCTGTATTTGAATACTACTATCGGTGTTATCACAAGAGATGGTGCTTATGTTGTTACTATTGTAAGAGATGTTTGAGATACCTTGGCAATCTAAAGTGCCACTAAGGTAGCCGCCTCGCGAAAAATAGTTTTCGCTTATCGTTTGTTTCAAAATGGAAGAAAAAACCAAAGCTTCAGTGACCCTACTACGCACGGTATAGTATTGATAAGCAGGGACAGCAAGTGCTGCTAATACCCCAATAATAGCAATGACTATCATCAGCTCTATTAAGGTAAATCCCTTCATTGCTTTCATTTCAATCTTCCGTTAACGATAAACGTGAGGCAAATATAAAAAAAGCTATTATTCTAAAGCGCACCAAAATGAGGGTTAAAAAAAGCCCTACGACTGTAGAGCTTTTTTAATTATCCGAAACTAATTATTAACGACACTCTGCGGGTGCATACTTTTCTTTGCCACTATCAACAGAACATTCCCATGTTACTCCAGTCTCTGAAGCTGACGGTGCTAAAGTAAACGTAACAGCACCTGCCTTATCAGTAGTTACGACTGTAATTTCACCAGTAGTGTCTGCACATGATACTGATTCAACGTTATTTGTACCATCACCTGAAGCAATATCCTCGAAGCCAGAACATGCTGCAGCTCCAGAAGGTATAGTTCCACCGTTACTCGCAATATTCTCTGTTACTGTTGTCTTGACTGCTGACGCAGCAGTCAATGCTTCAGCAGTTCGAGCACGAACGGTATAATCTTGATAAGCAGGCAAAGCAATCGCTGCCAAGATACCGATAATAGCAATAACGATCATTAGTTCGATTAAGGTAAAACCTTTTTGAGCAGTGTTCATAAGAACTCCTTAGGTTGGTATAGAGACAGTCGGTTATAGTACGACCTATCTTTAATTTACATACAAATAAAATTAGCTATTACGCCTTATTTGAGTAGTTGCACATAATATGCCAAAACTAAAAAATAACGGACGTAATAGGAAATTACGGGTTTTACCCCTATCTTTTACCGTTTATGACAATATTTCGACCGCTTGTTAGTGTAGCGTTAACGTAATGTTACTGTCAACCTGCTAATTCTTGTCAGCTCAGTCATCTAATATAACAGAGCGTAACTTTGTCTGACGTTTTTTGTCATCCAATATCTGAGCTATACAAAATTTGTCAGTTACTGCCATTCATCCCCTGTGCCGCAATTCTTATTAGCACCGCTACCCCTACATTTCTCTCCACTACTATCCAAAGTCATAGTTTCATTAAGTTTCATGGCATTGTCAGTTGCCATTTTAGTGCCACTGATAGGGGTGGCGGTGAGCGTCCATTGCTCGCCTCCTAAATTAGTTCCACTTACCGGCGCGATAGTCACGTTATACAATGGCGTTCCTGAGTTTGGAAAAGTGGTACTAGCTCCGGTTAGCGTATTGCTAAATACCTCACTCAATGGGATACGATCATAGCGCCTATAGTTTATCTTATTGGCCTCGATACGGCTGGCTATCTGCTGNATCTCACTCATCATGTCCGCGCGATTAGTACGCTCGATGTAACCTTGATAGCTGGGATAGGCGATAGCCGCTAAGATACCGACGATGGCCACGACGATCATCAGCTCTATCAGAGTAAAGCCTTGTAGGCTGCGCTTTACCATGGCTCACTCCTCTCTCCGCAGTTCTGCTCTGATCCAGCCGCCACTAGGATGTCACTGGCTTTGGATGCACACTGTACCCCTTGACTGGTATAGGCCAGCATAGGATTGTCTGCGACCAGACTACCCGTGCGCGGCGTCGCTACCATGACCCAACTATTTGCAGGAGATGCGGTAGATAGCGACACTGCAGTAGGTGTGCTACCTGAGCTCACATGCATGATTCTTATCGCATAGTGATGATTGGCGGCAGTACTACCACTAGGCGTATAGACTGTATCAGCAGTAGCCGACCAGCCTCTATTGGGTACAAAGCCGCCGTAAGTCAGAGTCTTGGCTCGCCACCGCTCCAGCTCTACGCCTAGTGCTAGCATACGCGACTCGGCTTCGCTTTGAGCGTTTTTTCGTACATACTGCCGATAAGACGGTACCGCAATAGCAGCTAGGATACCAATTACTACGACAACTATCATCAGTTCAATAAGAGTAAATCCGCGCTCAAAATCAAAAGATCGCCGCACTTATCGCTCCTTCCATTGCATTGGATCTAGCTGCGAGTCAGTTACTACCTTACAACTGGTACCTTGGCAATTGAGTTCTTGAGTGATTGGATTAGGTGTTAAGATTACTTTTGCACATTCAGTACCCGTACAAGAGTTCTCTAATACCACGACACTATTCTTAGTGTCACCTTCGAAGTTACCATCTGCGATGATATTGTCTACGATACCGATACCAGCATTAGAGACATAACGAGTCTTGCGCACTACCCAGTCTCCCGTCAGCGCACCATCTGAGTCCACATCCTTGCTCAAGCATACACCATAAGGCAAGCATAATTGCTCTCTTTGCGTACGTCCAGTTACACCAGCAGAACAGGTACCCGAAGTATCCCCCACACTAGGGTTATAGACAGTAGTGAATAACAAACCAGCTACCGCATCCGGTTGGTTAAACATTTTGATGCCTTTATTATTTGTCGAAATCGCCTGCGTACCATTAGTATTGGTTTCAGACCACATCGTCAAAGGCATATACCAACCGAGTTTCTCGTAAGCATCCATTTGAGNTTTGATAGCAGAAGTATTGGTAAACTCACCAGAATTATTGGTAGTAAGCTCTACTAAATTTGTAGGATTTACTGCGGTTGACTGCTTGAGAGTTAGCGTCACATTTTCACACTCGTTTTCTGTAGTAGCCTGAACGTCATAACAAAACAAATCAGGACGTGCAATATCTTGATCTACAAAAGTGTAGATACGATCTGCTACGTTTCGCTGAGCGCGTACAGGAGAGCTTCTATCGCCTGTACCTACCGTCACAAGACCAACGATGTCGGTACCTTCACCCAATCGAGTAAACGTCACTAACGGTTTTTCATAAATTCTTGGTAGGGCATCATTGCCGCTCGATGCAGCATTGCTGCCACTAGCAGACAAATCAAGTAACTTTGTCACTCGCTCTACTACAAAGTCATCTGCATCTTCAGCGCTATTAATATCGACACGCCATACCCTTCCTCCTAAATCTGCAAAAACCAGCTGATCAGTCAAGCCATCATAGTTGCGATCTAATACTCGGATTTCGGTCACGACACTGTGGTTCATATCTGTCACTTTGGTGAAGTTGGCATTGCCAGCGCCGTTGTTAGAGCTGCTTGTCCACCATAGCAAGTCGCCGTTGCCAGACGTCGTATCAAAACTACTTTCGTTACTTGCAGCAACAGTATCGGTTACCGTAGTATCAATTTTCTCTTGACCGACTTGTACCATGTAGACGCCGTTACCCTGAGCAGACGTCTTATTATTACAGCCTGTAATGGTATTGGTAGCCGAAGCAAGTTTAAAATTGGGATCTTCGTAGCACCGGTCATAACCACCCGCTAAGAAATTTACCATGACTCGTTTGCCATCTTTCATGACATAACCGACGCTTGGCTGAGCGAAACTAAGTCCCATTTTTGCGTAGGCTTTTTGCTCGTCAGTATTGGTAATAGCATTGGCAACAATATCATTTTTGACGCCTTTTGCAGATGAACTACCGTCAATAGCATAGGTAGAACCGACTGAATATATCATTTTAGGACTAGTCAGATCGGATAGGTTAAGTCCGTAGTACATAGACCCACCCATTCTCAGCCCACCAAAAGCAAGCGACTGCAGTGCTTCTACTTTCGTACTTGAGTATTTATAGTTGGTAAACACGGTCCAAGGGCCATCTACACCAAATATAGCACTATTAGCCACACTCTCAGGGTCAACGAAGATTTGGCCTTGCTGATCCAAAACGTGTTTTGGAACAAAGGTAAAAACTTCTTCGCCTGCTTTTTGCGTACCAGCGTCTGTATCTCTTACTACATGTAAAGCACCATCGAGCGAGCCGTAAAGTACATAATCCTCACGCTTGGTATTGTCAATTGTGCCATCATCTCTCAGCTCGGCTTTTTTAGAAATTAACTGTGGGAGAGAATGTAATACGCCCCCTAGTTGCTTCTTAGTAGGGTCAAAAGCCTTCCCTGTAGCGGTCGAATCTTTTACCGTGTTTGTTACTGGATAGCCCATAAAATGAAGTAATTGCTGTTTTTGAGTATTGTTATAAATGCTACTGTTCAAAGCATCAAAACCAACTGGTTTTGCAGCCGCACTTGTATCAGTAGTACTGAGAGCTTTTAAACTACCACCATCATTGACATAGAGCTTACGGCTGTTGCTATTCTCAAAGATATGTTGATACGTACCACCTACTTGCGGCAATGCTTTATCAGGTCGCTTAGCATCTGCACGAGTAGCATCTAAAGTATTATAGATATCAGCAGTATTTGACGCAAAAACCCCGTCTTTATTGGTAAATACTGCCTTATTGCTTTGATCTACTAGCGTGCCATTTTTGACGTTGTATTTTTTTAGGTTGCCTTTCCACAACTTGTAGGGCGCTAAAGGCTGCGGATCAAGTAGCGGTAAATAAGCAAATTTACGCGAGGTCGAGACATTTAAATCGTCCAACGGAACGGCCATACTACCAGTCGAAACAGGAGGTATATCTTCTGTCAGCTTCCCTGTTAAAGACTTGATACTGTTTACTATACCTTGACTATCGTCCGCATAGTAAAAGCCTCCTTTACCGCGGATACCCCACTTACATAGATTTTTTACATCTTCATTGTCACCTGCTTCACATTCCGCCTCAGTAGTGGCACTTCTAATACTATTAAAGGCTGACCCAAAGCCAACAGTCGCTGTTTTTATTTCTATACCTTTAGGATTGTTCGTATCTAATAGCTTTTGAGAGTAATCTAATATACAAGGCCATGCCTTTTGGTCAGTCCCACTACATTCTACTGTTAGTTTTTGAGTACCTGCCAGCGGCTCTAAAGAGTTATTCATTACTGATTTAGCAATGGTGGTACTTGATTGGTTTGGATATCCATCTGTTAAAAAATAAATACCGTTTCCTGCACAGCTTTTCTTACTTTCAGGTAAAGGAGATTTGTAGTTAATTTTAGTATCGTTTTTAGTGCCATCAACAGAGTATTTAAACCCACTATATTTGTTTTCGACTAAAGTTGTATCTATTAAAGGATATGGAACAATATTATTATTACTGATAATAGCATCGTTTTCTGCAACTACCTTTGTATATACATCGATATCGTATCTAAGAACTTTAAGGAATCCGATACCCCTCATTTCAGTGTCGGTTCTATTGAATAGATTACCCTCGTTTTCTAAACTCCTTTCATTCAACCTAGAAACATTCTGCCATGTCTTACATGTAATTAAATTACTATTTATACTAATTTGACTTTTATTTATGTTATTCCATGCTATACACTTTTTATCAGACTCTCTAAATACACCAAAACCCCAACCTCGAAATCCTGTATCTATTTGATAAGTTTCTCTGTTTAAATAATAAGGCGTTGTTACTTTATCATTCGTCTTTGTACCCATCATATAGGCACCTACTTCTCCATATGCTTGAGCAATAGGGGTGTTCCATGTAGGCTCTAGATTCTTGATAAAATCCTTAATATCGTTAGCATGAGCATCATTCAATATATTTGCTGGTACATCAATATGGCCATTCCCTGAGATCTCAGCTTTTGAACTATCTACTGTAGAAAGAGGATACGTGCCAATTCCTAGATTGACTTTGCCTTTTAACTCAGGGCTGTTAACAAGGTCCGACACGCCCATTTTTAAATTATCGATACGGCGATAATAATTTCTACCACCTGATTTGCAAAAGTAGGTAGTATAGCCATATTTATTCTCTTCATAAGGCTTGTCACCATCGTAACTACAGCCTCTAGAAGGCTCATCGATCGCTCTCATACTACCAGAGACATCTAGCATCAGCGTAATAACAGGCACACCTGCTGCTGCCCCTTTATAGATCTCTAAGTCACCATGCCGCTCTATACTGGCCTGAGCAGCAGTAATTAACATAGATGAGGCGATAGCGATGGCTAGCGATTTGAGCGGCCATAAGGAGCGTTTGGTAGAAACTTGATTATCCATAATATTCACCTTCATTCTAGTAGATCAGCTCAAGCAGCGCACGCCAATAGGTTTTGACTTATAGGCTTGCATTTGGGTGTTATAGGGTACGCCTAGGCTTTCGAGACAGGCATCGATACTACACTCTGCGAATGCACGAGTACTATCTGCATCATCCTTTTTCGCCTTTGTCACTTCAGCTTCACACTTTTCTTTTAGCGCATCGGTATTAATGACTTTTAAACAACTATTGATCTTTGCAGTAGACTCATTAGAGAACGCTGGTATTAGCGATGTTGCATATACTTCGAAATTTGCACATTCGAAAGGCGTCCTTCCTGTTTGAGAGACCTGATCGTCTGTATATGTACTGTCTCCCTCTAAGCTATAAGGTAGCGCATCCTTGACTGAGCTTTTTGCAAATGTCATTTGGGTTACGGTACGGCTTTCTCCAACATAGTCTTCTGAATCGCCAACGTTACAGAACCCACCCTTCTTGCTAGAGATATATCCGGTGCCATCAGGTGTTTTTTCTGTTAGCTTGGTTTGATCAAAAAACTTACTCGTCCTAGGACGTAGGCAGAACACAATTTCTCGCCCAATATATTGTTTGCCAGGTCGTGTCACATAGCCTCGAACATTATCTATACTGTTGCCTTTGCCTAAAGAGCGGTCCTCTTTCTCAAGCTTATTAAAAGCAGCATCAGTAGATTGGAAGGTAAGTTTATTAACTTGGGTAGCAGTAGCAAGCTTGAGATCAGTGCTACTTCTCTGTATGGCAATAGTACCAACTAAAGTGATTAAGATAAGCACTAATAAGACCACAATCAGTACGGCGCCTGACTCTGAACCTCTGATCGTGTTTTTTTTAGAAGTAGATATCATGGCTTACCTCTTGCGTTACGAATCAACGTCGTCGTTTCATACACGTTTCTTAAGTACTGACGGTCGTTAGCTGCTGTGGTATTGAGTTGCTGACCACGCCTGTCTAATATATTGAAGCGCAAACTACTATTGGCTTGCTGAGAGGCTGTCGCGGTATCAGAATGGACAAGTAGCCCGACTTGCACACTTACGATACGCTGTCCTGCCAATGACGTCGGATCACTAGGTATCGGCTGATAGATCAGTGCTAAATTTGTCGGGTCTGTCGCAAAATCATTCTGAGCAGTTGTACCTAAAAGTACTCTAAAGTAATCTACATTAGGAATAACGATCATACCATTCCCAGTTAAACCTGCTATATCTGCTGATACATCTATCCCTGTAGTATTGGCAAGGGTTTCATCATAAGTGTATATCAGTGACGCACAGGCCAAACCATTTTTATTTGGAGTTATACTGGTGTCTGTACGAACAAAATAACGCTCTATGACATAATCGCCTTTATCAATCTCTTCACCATCACAGCTAAACATGTCATCCTGATAAGCTTGGTATTGAATAGTGAGCTGGTCACTGTTATCGATATCTTTAATATTACTAGCACTATTGCCTGACTCATTAGCGGAAAGTATGGTGTCTGGTAGCTTATCAGTACCTTTTTTTAATCCATATAGATTTGATTCGGCCCATGTTGTAGTCGTGACAGGTGGCGTGCCGGTTGTTTTACTTGTACCAAGCGGCCTAGTCAGCACTATTCCACCTTGAGGCGTTAAATGATTGAGATAAAAACCACTGACTGTATTTGAATTTGCGCCGTAATTTGCTCGCCGTAAGTGTTTACTAAAATCATCAATACCAAATACCGCGTTGTCTTGAATCTGAGAGCCTGCTTGCTGGCGGTTATTATTTACGCTGCTGGTATAAAATATCTGTAATGCTGCTGCAGAGACTATAAGTCCTAAAACTAATGCGACCATTAGCTCAATTAACGTAAAACCATTTTGATTTATGCTTACAAGATAATTTGTTTTTTTCATCAAGTTATCTCCATAAACATACATTTAGCTTCTGGATGATAGATACCGCCTTTAGTGATTGAGTCATCATCGTTAGTCACTTGAGAGGTCAAACAGTTTACGTCAGCGTCTGTTCCAATTGTAGGACTTGTATTACCCCAAGCGCTTATGAGACACCATGAATACATGATATTGTTAGTATCCTGCCCACCTGTGCTAGGACAAGGATGCAGGTTGACTGTAAAGCCATGATTGCTCATGTCTTGTGTGAAGATATAAGATTCTGCTGTAGCTAACTGAGCAGGTGTACAAGCGGTCGCATTATTACCGTATAAACCGCAGTTAACTGATGGCGCTGAGGTTGGAGGTGAGTTAATAGTAGTCTGATAAGAAGTGATAGCTGTTGGATTAAGTCTGATTTTTTCACCCATATTTCGCATCATTATGAGAGACTGCGTTCGCTCCAAGGACTCATCAGTTGCTTTGATTGCTTGACCTTGCATAGCTGCAAACCCTAATACAGCAATTGCCAGTATTAGTAGTGATACCATTACCTCTATCAATCCAAAGCCTTGCTGTTTATTTTTCATTAGCAATTTGTCCCTGCACATTCAAAAGCTCTCTTTGTATTTACTCGCACTCTCTGAGTAGTAGCTGCTGCTCGAGTATCTCCTATGTCAATTGCTAGGTTTATAGCTCCACCCGCTATCGTCCTGATATTACCTTCTTTATTTGTCTCAAAAGTAGTCACTGTTGTCGGCGTAAATGTCAGTGTACTATTACTATTTAAATCATAACTAGCAATAGTCGCGCCTTGACTCACTAAGGTAATCTGATGATCAGTATCATCATAGCTCCAAACAATATTACTACGCTTAATAGCACTTTCTGTTTTCGCTCTTGATATGGAGGTTTGGATAACAGTAGATGTTGACTTTATTTGGTTTTGCGCCAACTGCGTACTGACATTAGGCGCAGCGATACTGACAATAATAGCAAGCACCGCAATCGTCACCATCAGCTCAATCAGGGTAAACCCTGCCGAATGATTATTGTTATAAGACGAATTAGATAAAGCAGTGGTCAC
>FUFK010038514.1_pt1 | contig 21213 bp, 20 predicted proteins | sample 1021851 | NCBI WGS metagenome assembly FUFK01 (sample SAMEA51879418, study PRJEB19060) | metagenome
CCGCCGGGCCGGCGTTCAGCGCCCCCACTGCGGCAGCTGCGCGCGAGATAGCGCCGCGCACCGTGCACGATGGCGACCTGATCCGTCAGGATGGGCGCATCAGCGGGCATTTGCTGACCGGCGCCGTCTGCGACATCGTGGCACTGACCGCAACGATCAAGCCAGGCGCCGACCCATTGATACGCGAATATGCCGTCGCGGACGGAGCGCTCGTTCGCGCGGCCTGCGCCGACGACGCAGCGTCGCGGATCGAAATGCTGTTGACCTTCTTGCGGGTGAGCGGCCGCGTGGACGCGTTGGACCTGTTCGAACAGACATCGCGCCACCCCGCCTTCCACCTGCGTTGGGCGGCGATGCGCGAATGGCTGATGTTCGATGCGGGAACGGCGCGCGATCGGCTCGCCGCGATGCGCGCGGACGATCCCAATGCCGAAGTCCGGACTGCGGCGGCTGCCACATACGCGGCGCTGGAACGGCGCCTCAGTCCACCATGCCCCGCCTGATCGCCGCCGGCGATGGCGCCGCTATCACGCTCGACGCGCTGACCGACGCGCTCGATTCCACCGCGTTCGATCCGCACGACGAGGATAGCTTCGCCGCGCTCGGTCCGCTGCTCGCACAGCTGGGCCGCAATCGCAGTTTCCTCGCCGACCTGGCGATCGAGGAACTCAAGCTGCGCTGCAGGCGGCAAAGCGCCGCCAACGGCTACGGCCCTCAGGTCTTTCTGCTGCGCCCGCCCAACGGGCGCTATGTGATCCGTGCCAATTTCTGGCCCGCGGCAGACGATGCCGTGGTACGAGCGAGCGGAACCGCGCCCTTTTTCTACGGGCTTGCGCACGATCACAACTTCCCGTTCCTGACCTATGGCTATTTGGGCCCCGGCTACTGGAGCGACTATTACGAGTATGACGGGCGGGCGGTGACAGGCTCAGCCAGCGAAATGGCGGGATTGCGCTTCGTGGAGCGCAGCAGACTCGAACCCGGCAAACTCATGCTCTACCGCATGCAGCGCGATGTGCATGTCCAGCTTCCGCCCGACAGTTTCTCGGTCTCGCTCAACATTCTCGGCCAGCACCCCAGCCATCCCTGGATCGACCAGTACCGCTTCGACATCGCACGCAACCGGATAGCGGAAGGGCTGACCACCGCGCCATCGGAGGGTCTGGTGACGATCGCTGCGCATCTGGGCGGCGGCAACGCGCTCGACCTGATCGATCATATCGCTCGCCGTCATCCCCATCCGCGGATGCGCCGGACGGCAGTAGCAGCGCTGCATTCCGTGCGCGCTCTATCCGATATGGATCAGTTTCCGGCAGACTCGTGATGCGCGGCGCTTAGATTTCCAAGGCGTGGCGCAGAAGATTCTGTCCGAAATCGAGATACCGTTGCTGGATCAGGCTGTTGCCCAACGGGGTTATGCGCTTGTTCTCGGCCGCCCTTGCGCTGCCCCGCATCGGGGCGTCGCCGCAATCCTGCGTGCGTGGCGGCCGGGGATGCGTATCCGCAGCACCCATGTGCCCGAGATCGCGGTGGCCGGATGCGCGGCATGGCTTACAGCGGCGCTCGACGCAGGCGCGGCGGACGCGGTTTCCTACCCCGTCAACCCCTATGAGCTGGCCGCGCGCCTCGATGTGCGGGTACGCAGCCATATGCCGGGCGACACCCGGATCGGTGATCTGCGCATCGATCGGGTGCGACGCACAATCGCGCGCGCGGGTATTCCCATCCCGCTGGTTCCGCGCGAGTTCGCGCTGCTGCTCTACCTCGCCGAGCGGCATGGCGAGTTCGTGTCGCGCCGCGAGCTGCTTGAACAGGTCTGGGGCCTGCGCTTCGATCCGGGCACCAATGTGGTCGCAGTCCACATATCCAAGCTGCGCGCCAAGATCGATCGCGGCTTCGCAGCACCGATGATCCGGGGCGTCAAGGGACTCGGATATCGTCTCGATGCGGCCTAGCCTTGTGCAAAGGCGAGGAGAGATAGTGATGAGCGAACGACGCGTTTCAATCGAGTTCAGCGACGGCATTGCCGATGTCCGGCTGACCCGGCCCGACAAGATGAACGCGCTCGATCCGGCGATGTTCGCCGGGATAGCGGACGCGATCGAGACGCTGAACGGCATGGCCGGACTGCGCGCGGTCGTGCTGTCGGGAGAGGGCCGCGCCTTTTGCGCCGGGCTTGATATGGCGAGCATGGCGGGGGGCGGTACGGATCTCGACCTCGGCACGCGCAGCCATGGCGAAGCCAATCTGTTCCAGCAGGTCGCCTGGGGCTGGCGTACCTTGCCGGTACCGGTGATCGCGGCGGCCCACGGCATCGCTTTCGGCGGCGGCTTTCAGATTCTCTCCGGCGCGACATCCGCATCCTCGCGCCGGGAACCCGCTGTTCGATCATGGAGATGAAATGGGGGATCGTTCCCGACATGGCTGGCTTCGCCTTGTGGCGAACCACGGTACGCGACGACGTGTTGCGCGAACTCACCTACACCGCACGGGAATTTACCGCGGAAGAGGCACTGGCATTCGGCTTCGCGACGCGCGTGACGGAAGGAGCCTATGGCGAGGCGATGACGCTGGCGCGCGAAATCGCGGGGCGCAATCCCCACGCGGTCCGCGCCGCCAAGCGCCTCGCCAACCTTGCCGCCGAAGCCGGTGCGCCCGCGATCCTCGCCGCGGAAAGCTCGGAACAGGCGCGGCTGCTGCGATCCCCCAATCAGATCGAGGCGGTAATGGCGAACATGCAGAAGCGCCCGCCGCACTTCACCGACTGAAGCTTCCAATATCCGGTCTATAACGTTACACGAAAGCCATACCCGATATACGAATGAGAGGTGTCATGCGCGAAGCCGCGATCGTCTCCACCGCCCGGACGGGCATTGGCAAGGCCTATCGTGGCGCATTCAATGCAACCGAAGCGCCGGTGCTGGCCGGGCATGTGATGAACGCAGCGGTCGAGCGGGCGGGCGTCGATCCCGCGCGGATCGACGACATCTTCTGGGGCGTGGGCAACCAGTGGGGCACACAGGGCGGCAACGCCGGACGGATGGCCGTGTTCGCCGCCGGGCTGCCGCAAAGCGTGCCCGCCTTCACGCTCGACCGGAAATGCGGGTCGGGACTGACCGCGCTGGCGCTGGCGGCCCGCTCGATCATTGCCGGGGACATCGACATCGCGCTGTCCGGAGGCATGGAATCGATCAGCCTGACCGTCACCAAGGACGCGCCGCGGTACGCCAACCAGTCGGTGCTGGCGAACGAGCCGCACGCATATATGCCGATGATCGAAACCGCCGAGATCGTCGCCGAACGCTATGGCATCAGCCGCGCGCGTCAGGACGAATATGGTGCGATGAGCCAGCAACGCGCCGAGGCGGGACTCGCCAGCGGTGCCTTTGCCGAGGAGATAGCGCCGATCACCGTCGAGAAAGCGATCTTCGACAAGGAAGGCAATCGCACCGGCAGCGAGCGCGTGACGGTGACTCAGGACGAGGGCATTCGCGCGGGTACGACGGCTGAGGCGCTCGCCGGCCTCAAAACCGTGTGGAAGGACGGGCAGGTCGTCAAGGAAGGCCGGCACATCACCGCGGGCAATGCCAGCCAGTTGTCCGACGGCGCAGCAGCGCAGATCGTGATGGATCGCGCAATAGCTGAAGCCGAGCGCAAGGAGATCCTGGGCATCTATCGCGGCTTTCAGGCGGCAGGCTGCGCGCCCGACGAGATGGGTATCGGCCCGGTCTTCGCGATCCCCAAACTGCTCGACCGCGCGGGTCTCAAGGTCGCAGACATCGGCCTCTGGGAGCTCAACGAGGCGTTCGCCAGCCAGTGCCTCTATTGCCGCGACACGCTGGGCATCGATCCGGAGAAGTATAACGTCAATGGCGGCGCGATCGCGATCGGCCACCCGTTCGGCATGACGGGCGCAAGACTGATCGGCCATGCGCTGGTCGAAGGGCGCAAGCGTGGGGTGCGCTGGGTGGTGGTGTCGATGTGTACCGCGGGCGGCATGGGCGCGGCTGGACTGTTCGAGATTCCCTGACGCGTCTCTTGCGGACGGCACCAGCCCACTTGGCCACTCCACCTGCCAAAGCCGTCGCCGGGTGCGGGGATGGGCCGGTGCGGCTTCTGCTTTGCCGAAAAAGCTTCTAGAGGGCCGCCATGCTTCGTCTCGGCACCCGCGGATCACCGCTTGCGCTCGTCCAGGCCAATCTTGTGCGCGACGCGCTGCTCGCCGCGCATGGCTGGGGCCCGGAAGCGGTCGAGATCGTCCCGATCCGGACCACCGGCGACAAGGTGCAGGACCGCCCCCTCGCCGAGATCGGCGGCAAGGCGCTTTGGACCAAGGAACTCGACCGCGCGCTGCTGGAAGGCGAGATCGACCTCGCCGTCCACTCGATGAAGGACGTCGAGACCATCCGTCCAGAGAGCATCGCCGTCGCCGCGATGCTGGTGCGCGAGGATGTGCGCGACCGGCTGATCGGCGCGGACTCGATCGATGCGCTGCCGCATGGCGCGCGGATCGGCACCAGTTCACCGCGCCGCGCCGCACAGATGCGCCGCATTCGCCCCGACCTCGCGATCGTTCCGCTGCGGGGCAATGTCGATACCCGGCTGGCCAAGGTGCGCGATGGCCACGCCGACGCGACACTGCTTGCCGCCGCGGGTCTCGAGCGGCTCGAGCGGCCCGACGTCGGTGCGCCGATCCCGCTCGACCAACTCCTGCCTGCACCGTCACAAGGTGCCGTCGGAATCGAGGTCCGAGCCGATGATGTCACAACCCGGATGCTGGTTTCCGCAATCGGCGATCCCGTCACGGAACGCTGCGTGCTCGCCGAACGTGCGATGCTCGCCGCGCTGTCGGCCGATTGTCATTCGCCTGTTGCGGCGCTGGCCACGATCGAGGACGGCACCTTGCGGCTGCGTGCCGAAATCCTGACCGAGGACGGAAGCGAACATGTCCGCCTGGACCGATCCGGGCTGGAAGGCACGGCGCATGAGGCAGCGACGATCGCCCACGATCTGCTTGCCGCCGCCAGCCCGCGCCTGCGCGCCCTGTTCGGACATTGAGCCGCCCCGTCGCGATTCTGCGGCCCGAACCGGGCAATGCCGCCACCGCCACGCGGTTGCGCGACGCCGGACTTGAGCCGTTGTCACTGCCCCTGTTCAAGGTGCACCCGCTCGGCTGGACGCCACCCGATACGACTGCATTTGACGGGCTGTTGCTGACCAGCGCCAATGCGGTGCGCCATGGGGGCAAGGGGCTGGATCAGATGAGCAGGCTGCCGGTCCTCGCGGTGGGCAGCGCGACGGCGGATGTCGCGCGCGCGGTCGGACTCAGCGTGACGCGTACCGGATCGACCGATGTCGCGGCGCTGTTGCACGACGCGCCGGATTTCAGTCGGCTGCTGTGGCTCACGGGGCGCGAGCATACGGCGATCGAGCACCCCTCCCTCACTGCGGCAATCGCGGTCTATGCAAGTGACGCGATCCCGCTCGCCGATCCCGCCTTGATTCGCGACACTGTCGTGCTCATCCATTCGGCCCGCGCCGGAATGCAGCTGGCGGCCGAGCTGGGCCGACACGCCATTCCGCGTGCGACAGTGCGGATCGTGGCCATCAGTGGCAAGGCGGCAGCGGCGGCTGGGCCGGGCTGGGGCGCGATCGCCATCGCCGCAGCACCCAATGACGAAGCGATGATCGCGGCCGCGCGCCCGCTCACGATTGACCCCTGACCGCTTCGGGAGAATAAACGACCCATGACTTCCGATACGCCGATCGAGCCGCCGGTCACGGCACGCGGCAACACGTTGACCGTCGCGCTAGTCGCTGGCCTGATCGCTTTCCTCGCAGGACTCGCGGTGATGGCGGCGGTGTTCCGCTTCGGCGGCTGGTGGAATGCAGCGCCGGTTCCGCCGGCCGGTCCTGTCCAGCCTGCGCTCAGTGCCGAGCCCGCTGCAGCTCCCGCAACCGATGTCGCGACGCTTGCGGCACGCGAACAGGCGCTTGCTGCCCGTCTCGACACGATCGACAGCCGGATTCAGGCAAGCGATGCCGATGCACGCACCGCGGCAAGCTATGCGGGACGCGCCGAAGCGATGATGCTTGTGTTTGGTGCCCGGCGCGCGATCGAGCGCGGCCAGTCGCTCGATCCGATTGCCGGCGAGCTGCGGACGCGTTTCGGCGAGATCGATCCGCGCGCCGTAGCAACGGTAGTGCGCGGAGCGAACGAGCCGGTGACCCTCGAGGATCTGCGCCTTGCCTTCGACCAGATCGCACCAAGGCTATCGACCGGCGTCCCAGGCGAAAGCTGGTGGGACGCACTGCGCCGCGAGGCTGCAACGTTGATAATCGTGCGCAAGGAGAACGCGGCCAGCCCGCATCCGCGCGCGCGATTGGCGCGGGCGCGCCGCCTGCTGGGACAGGGGCATGTCGAAGCCGCGCTCGCCGAGGTTTCCCGCCTTCCTGGCGCACAGGGCGCCGAAAGCTGGATGGCTGCCGCCAGCCGCTATGTCGAGACGCGGAACGCGCTCGATGCACTGGAATCTGCAGCGATTCGGGGGCCGGTGAGGCCTGCCGCAGGCGCGCAGCTACCTGCCGCAAACGCCGTCCCGGCCGAGGCTGTACCCGCCAAGGCCGAGCCGGCTCAGTAAGTTCAATCCAAGGAGAGATGTCATGGCCGCGATGGGCCGTTTCGACTGGGCCGATCCGTTCGCGCTCGACGCACAGCTGACCGACGAGGAGCGGATGGTGCGCGATGCCGCGCGCGCCTATGCGCAGGAGCGGCTGTTGCCGCGCGTGACCCGCGCGTTCCTCGACGAGAATTTCGACCGCGAAATCATGTCGGAGATGGGCCAGCTCGGTCTGCTGGGCCCGACGATTCCCGAAACCTATGGCGGCGCTGGCCTGGGCTATGTCGCCTATGGCCTGGTGGCGCGCGAGGTTGAGGCGGTCGATTCGGGCTATCGCTCGGCGATGAGCGTGCAGAGTTCGCTCGTGATGCACCCGATCAACGCCTATGGCACCGAGGAGCAGAAGCGGAAGTATCTCCCCAAGCTGTTGAGCGGCGAATGGGTCGGCTGTTTCGGCCTGACCGAGCCCGATGCGGGCAGCGACCCCGGTTCGATGCGTACCCGCGCCGAGAAGATCGACGGCGGGTACCGGATCACCGGCTCCAAGATGTGGATCACCAATTCGCCGATCGCCGACGTCTTCGTCGTGTGGGCGAAGAGCGATGCGCATGGCGGCGGGATCAAGGGCTTCGTCCTCGAAAAGGGCATGAAGGGCCTGTCGGCGCCCAAGATCGAGGGCAAGCTGAGCCTGCGTGCGAGCATCACCGGCGAGATCGTCATGGACGGCGTCGAAGTGAGCGAGGATGCGCTGCTCCCCGAGGTTCAGGGGCTGAAGGGACCGTTCGGCTGTCTCAACCGCGCCCGCTATGGCATCGCCTGGGGCAGCATGGGCGCGGCCGAAGCATGCTTCCACGCCGCACGCCAATACACGCTCGACCGCCAGCAGTTCGGCCGGCCGCTGGCCGCGACCCAGCTGGTGCAGCTCAAGCTCGCCAATATGGAGACCGAGATCGCGCTCGGCCTGCAGGCCGCGTTGCGTGCGGGCCGGATGTTCGACCAGGGCGAACTGGCGCCTGAGGCGATCAGCATCATCAAGCGCAACAATTGCGGCAAGGCGCTGGAGATTGCCCGCGTTGCCCGCGACATGCATGGTGGCAACGGCATCTCCGCCGAGTTCCACGTCATGCGCCATGCGATCAATCTGGAGACGGTCAACACCTATGAGGGCACGCACGACGTCCATGGTCTGATCCTCGGCCGGGCGATCACCGGCATCGCGGCGTTCTGATGGACTTCCAGCCGACGCTGACCGGCGAACTTGCCATCCTCCGACCCACGGTTCCGGAGGATTGGGCGGGCATGTTCGCGGTCGCGTCGGATCCGCTGATCTGGGAACAGCACCCCTTCCACAACCGCTGGCAGGAACCGGTCTTCCGCGCCTATTTCGAGGATGCGCTGGCAAGCGGGGGCGGGCTGACCATCCTCGACAAGGCGAACGGCAGGATCATCGGGGCGAGCCGCTACGCCTTTCCCGATACGGTGCGCGACGAGGTCGAAATCGGCTGGACGTTCATCGCCCGGAATTATTGGGGCGGGACGTGGAACCGTGAGATCAAGCGGATGATGCTCGATCATATCCATCAATATGTGAACGGAGCAGTGTTCGTGGTGGGCGAGAAGAATATGCGCTCGCGCCGGGCGATGGAGAAGATCGGCGGGGTGCTGCAGGAAGGCCGGGTCGAGCGCGGCAATGGACATATGCTGCCCGGGCACTGCTATTATGTCATTCACCGCGGGGGCTTTCGCGGATGAAGCCGCTGGCGGGCATCAAGGTCGTCGAGCTGGCTCGGATTCTGGCCGGACCGTGGTGCGGGCAGTTGCTCGCCGATCTGGGTGCCGAGGTCGTGAAGGTCGAACGGCCGGGCGCCGGCGACGATACGCGGCACTGGGGTCCGCCCTTCCTGCACGACGCCGAGGGCAACGACCGAGACGCCGCCTATTATCACGCGGCCAATCGTGGGAAGACAGCGCGCTTCATCGATATCGCGACCCCCGAGGGTCAGGCCGAAGTGCGCGCGCTCATCGCGCAGGCCGATGTGGTGATCGAGAATTACAAGGTCGGCGGGCTGGTGAAATACGGCCTTGATCACCAGAGCCTGTTGGCGGTCAATCCGCGCCTCATCACCTGTTCGATCACCGGATTCGGGCAGACCGGCCCCTACGCCCATCGCGCCGGATATGATTTCATCATCCAGGGGATGGGTGGAATCATGTCGCTGACCGGCGAGCCCGATGGCCCGCCGCAAAAGGCGGGGATTGCCTATGCCGACATTTTCACCGGGGTCTATTCTGCGGTGGCGATCCTGGCAGCGTTGCGGCAACGCGACGAGAATGGAGAGGGCGCCCATATCGACATGGCACTGCTCGACACGCAGGTCGCGGTGCTGGCCAATCAGGCGCTGAACTGGATGGCGTCCGGCAAGGTGCCGCACCGAATGGGCAACGGCCACGCCAACCTCGCCCCTTATCAGGCGTTCACCGCCAGCGACGGTGACCTGATCATCGCGGTGGGCAATGATGGCCAGTTCGCCAAGCTTTGTACGGTGCTTGGGCTCGACCTGCACAACAATCCCGATTTCGCGACCAATCCGGCACGGGTGCGCAACCGGGCGCGGCTGATCGCGCCGATCCAGGCGGCGGTGGCGGGCTGGACCAAACAGGCACTGTCCGACGCACTTGAGGCGCAGGGCGTGCCTGCCGGGCCAATCAACGATATCGGCGAGGTGTTCGCCGACCCGCAGGTGGTGGCGCGCGGCATGCAGATCGCCGCGGGCGGACTGCCTGGTGTCGCCAGCCCGATCGTGATCGACGGCGAACGGATGGTCTCGGGCCAGCCCAGCCCGGCGCGGGCCTGAGGGCCAAAGTTCTCGAAGTTCAAACTGTCACGCGTACGCGAGCTGGTTGGCGAAACCGTTTCAAAGAGCGGGAATCAAAGCTGCCCGCCCGAATCCGACATTTCAAGCAATGCGTTCGATCAGCGCCTTTGCTGCGGTTGGTGCACGGACCTTGCCGCCGTGGATGAAGAAGATGAAGGTCTCGCGCGGCTGCGCAGGCGGAGCGCCGGCTTCGACGTAGGGCAGGTCCTCAGGCCTGCCGCCCGCCGCCCATAGCTTCGCCGTATCGGCCCAGCGATCGATATCACCCTCCGGATAGCAGAGCGGATTGTCATCCTCGCCCTTCTCCAGCCGGGCGTAGACGAAGTCGCCGGTGATATCGGCGATCGCGGGATAGTCTGGCGAATCGGCGAAGACGATGGCGGCGCCAGCATCGCGGCACATCGCCACGAACTCCGGCACATGGAAGCTGTCGTGCCGCACCTGGATCGCGTGGCGCAGCTTCACCCCGTCATGGCTGTGGGGGAGCAATTTCAGAAAGGCGCCAAAATCGTCTGCGTCGAACTTCTTGGTGGCCATGAACTGCCACAGGATCGGGCCGAGCTTGTCGCCCAGTTCGACGATCCCCTGTCCCACGAACTTGGCGACCGATTCGCCCGCCTCCGCCAGCACCTTCCTGTTGGTGCAGAAACGCGACGCCTTGACCGCGAAGACGAAGCCGTCGGGCACCGTCGCGGCCCAGCCGGCAAAGGTCGCCGGCTTGAACCCCGAATAATAGGTTCCGTTGATCTCGATCGCGGTCAGCTGGCGGCTGGCGTACTCCAGTTCCTTCTTCTGGCTGAGACCTTGCGGATAAAAGGTCCCGCGCCAGGGTTCGAAGGTCCAGCCGCCGATGCCGATTCGGATGGGTGCCCGATTCTGATTGCTTGTCATGAAGCCGAGACTAGCGCGGCCGCGACACGCTCACATCACGAAATGCGCGTCCAAACCTGCTGCTTGCAGATAAGACCGGCGAGAACGCAGCCCTTGCCGATCATCGAATCGCCCTTGATCTCCATATGGCCGGAGAAGGTGCGGTTCATGTCGGGCACGAAGACATGGCCCTTATACTCACCGGGGGCGACACGCTTGAAGTTGCGGAACAAATTGGTGCCGACGAGCTGATCGGTGCCGCCGCGGCGAGCATCTGCCTTCGCCTTGTCGCTCGCCCAGGTCACGATGCCGCACATGCGATCTTGCCCGCAGGGACTGAAGCGGATGCGGACGCTGTCCTTGGGATTGCGCCATTCGCTCGCAGCCCCGGGCATCCTACCGCCGCCGTTCCCGGCGCCAGCCTGCGCAGCGAGCGGCGTCGCAATCATCATCGTGCCGGCGAATGCGGCGATCCAGCGAAGCGGACGCGAAGTGCGCCGCACCTGTTCCTTGCTCTGCATGGATGAACCTCCTTTACCTCCATCCCGAACGGGACGTTCGTCTGGAGGGTCAGATAGGCAGGGGGCCGGGCCGGAAAAGGGCGGGAAAGGGGCTATTTCTGAAACGCTCGGTTCAGAAATAAGGCAGGTTCGGCGTTACCCGTCACCTCTTTGAGCAACTGCCGCGCCCCTCGGTCATCGGCGTTGCGACCAGCGGCAGGAGTCGACTGAGGCAGACAAGCCACATCGGGCGACGCCGGCCGGCATATCGGAAGGATCGTATGGACCACCGCTCAATCGACTNNGGCAGTCACTGGAGCGGGCGAAGGGATTCGAACCCTCGACCCCAACCTTGGCAAGGTTGTGCTCTACCCCTGAGCTACGCCCGCTCTCTGGCGCCATATGTGCCCGCTCGGGAAGCCGAGGGGGCGGGGCAAGGTGGCGGCCTCTAGCAGCGGGTTTGTGGGTCTGCAAGGGGGAAGTTGCGGGATTCGCGATTCCCGCTCAGGGGGTTGGCCCTGAGCCCATGAACGCCCAAATAGGGGGTTCAGCTTATCGTTCGAACGACAAGGGATTCGCCGTGGCCACGCTAGGACTTTCCGCCGCCGACAAGGACGCCGTCGAGGCATTTCGCCGCGACATCGCCGAACCGTCGATGACGAAGCTCGTCATCCTCGATTTCTGGGCGGAATGGTGCGGGCCGTGCAAGGCGCTGGGCCCGGTGCTGGACAAGGTCGCCGCCGACTATGCCGACAAGGGCGTGATGCTGGCGAAGATCGATGTCGACGCGAATCAGTTCATCGCCGCGCAGTTCCAGGTGCGATCGATCCCCACCGTCTATGCGATGTTCCAGGGCCAGCTGGTCGCCGACCTGACCAATGCGCGCACCGAATCGCAGCTCAAGGCGATGCTCGACCAGATTCTGCGCCAGATCCCGGTCGAAAGCGACGAAGCCGCTCAAGCCGCCGAGCTCGAGCCGCTGCTGGCGATGGGCGAAGAAGTGCTGGCGGGTGGTGAGACCGAACGCGCGCTGTCGATCTTCGAACAGATCGCCGAAATCGCACCCGACAATGCCCAGGCCGCCGCCGGCCGTGCGCGTGCGCTGACCGCACTAGCACGCCTCGATGAAGCCGCCGCCGTGCTCGCCGCTTTGCCAGATGACGCCGCCAAGGCGCCCGAGGTCGAACGCGCCCGCGCCGCACTTAGCCTGGCACAGGAGGCTCCCGCCGCTGCCGGTGACGATGAACTCGGCGAACTGCGCGCCAAGGCCGCGACCGGCGGCATGGAGGCACGCTACGAGCTGGCCGGCGCGCTGATGGGCAGCGACCGTCAGGCTGCGGCCGACACGCTGCTGGCGATGATCGCCGAGGACAAGGAATGGAATGACGGCGCCGCCCGCGCGCGACTGCTCAAGCTGTTCGAGGCGGTCGGGCTCGAGGATCCGTGGGTGTCGGCACACCGCCGCAAGCTGTCCGCGATCCTTTTCGGGTGACGATTACCCGCCTCTCGATCTTCCCGCTGCCCGGGGCGCTGCTGTTCCCCGGCATGCACCTGCCGCTGCATATTTTCGAGCCGCGTTATCGGGCGATGGTCAATGACAGCCTCGCCCGCGACCGCCGCATCGCGATGATTCAGCCAAAGGGGGGCGGGGACAAGCCGCCGCTGTTCGAGATCGGCTGTGTCGGCCGCATCGCCGATGTCGAGGCGATGGAGGATGGCCGCTTCAACGTGGTACTGGAGGGGCTGTCGCGCTTCCGGATCTTGCGTGAGCTGGAGGTGACCACCCTGTTCCGCCAGGTCGAGGCCGAGCTGATCGCCGACCCGGTCGACGAAACCCTGTCGATGGGTGCCCGCGCCGCACTCGAACTCGAATCGCGCCGCTTTGCCGAGGTGCAGGGCTATGCCGTCGACTGGGAAGCGGTCGCGCGGCTCGATGACCAAAACCTGGTCAACGGCATCGCCCAGATCGCCCCCTTCGACCCCGCCGCAAAACAGGCGCTGCTGGAAGCCGACACCATCGCCGACCGCGCCGAGCTGATCATCCAGCTGATGCAGTTTTTCGGCCGGCACGAGGGGGAAGAGGGGACGTTGCAGTAAGGCTAGCGCCCGAACAGCCGCCCAAAGAATCCGGGCTTCGGTTTACGCGCCTCGGCTACGATTTGATCCCGATAGGACTGCCAGACGCCAAAGCTGTCCGACGCTGCCTTGCGCTCGAAAAACTCGCCCGTTTGCATGTCGACGCCACGCGTGCCCGTGGCTTGCAGGATGGTAGCGACGCAGTCCATCGCCGCCTCACCGCCGCCTCGCACATAGAGCGAGAAGCCATTACAGATCGCGTCGTCTCCGACATTGACCTCGACGGACCAGTCGTCCTGAAGGATCAGGCCCCAACTCGGGTCGCTAAAATCCGCAGCGGGGATGGCGGCCTTAATTCGGGCGGTGACATCCCCACGCGGTCCGAGCGGTTGAGGNANGAAATCATCCGGAATTGCCGCNACCGTTNNAACATCCGGGAAGTCCTGCGCATACAAGTCCCAGCTCATAGNTGCCCCTCTCTANGCCATCTCCCCATGCAGCAANCGCGGCACCTTGCCCGATTCGCCGCGNGCNTCGGCCATGAACCAGTTTTTNAGCGTNGGCACCTTGTCCACCGCCGACAGNCCGAACCGCCGCGCCGCGTTCGCCGCGCCGCCCGGAAGGCCGAACAGATGCGTCAGCGCATCGGTGGCGATGCTCACCATCATCGTGTCGAGGCTGCGCCAGCGTTCGTAGCGCGACAACAGCGCAGGATCGCCCATGTCGAGCCCCAGCCGTTTGCCCTCGACCAGCACCTCGACCAGCGCCGCCACGTCGCGAAAGCCGACATTGACCCCCTGCCCCGCAATCGGGTGGATGCCGTGCGCGGCGTCGCCGACCAGCGCAAGCCGCTCCGCCGTGATCTTCGCGGCATGGTGGAAGCCGAGCGGATAGCTGAAGCGCGGCCCGAGCGGCCCGAGCTTGCCCAGAAACCCGCCCATCTTCTTGTCCGCCTCGGCGAGAAAGCCGCGTTCGGACAGCTTCATCATCCCCGCCTCTTCGCTGCGCTTCACCGACCAGACGATGGCCGAGCGATGCCCGTCCGCATCATCCCGCAACGGCAGAATCGCGAACGGCCCTTGGGGATAGAAAATCTCGAACGCGGTATTTTCGTGGCTATGCTCGTGATGGAGCGAGGTCACGATCGCCGAGTGATCGTAGTTCCAGCGCGCCACCCGCAACAGCGCGGCGTCGCGCGTCGGCGATGCACGCCCCTCAGCGCCGATCAGCAATTGCGCGCGCACTGTCTCACCCGAATCAAGCGTCGCGGTGACACCAGCCGCGTCGCGCTCGACCGACACCGCGCGCGTCTTCATCCGCACATCGGCCAGCGGCGCACGCTCCGCCGCCGCCATCAGCGCCCGGCGCAGGTCGCGATTCTCGAACATCGTGCCGAGCGCGCCCTCCCCCTCCTGCGGATCGAAATCGAGCTTGCCGGGCTTCAACCCATCCGACACGCGAATGCTCTCGATCGGGCACCCCTTGCCCGCCAGATCATCGGCGAGGCCGATTGCCTCCAGCATGCGCAGCGGCGCGGCGGCGATGGCGGATGCGCGCCCGTCATGGCTGGCCGCCAGAATTGCGTCCGGGTCCGCCGGGTCGATCACGATACTGGAGATGCCATGCGCGTCGAGCGCCACGGCAAGCGCGCTCCCGACCAGTCCGCCGCCGAGAATGAGAAGGTCTGCCTGGGTCATATCCCGCAGTTAGGCGCTCGCTCGCCTTGACGCCAGAGTCCACAAGGGGGATGATTGGAACGATTATCGAACACGGGTGGGAATGATGGCGAGCCGGGCGCAGCCGATGCTGTGGCGTGACACGATGCGGGCAGGGGCACGACGGAGCGGCGCGCTGATCGGCGCGATCGCGCTGTTCGCGCTGACGCTGGCCGGGGTGCTCGCGATCGGGACCTATAATGGCGAGGATCCCTCGCTCAACACCGCCGCTGGCGGCCCGGCGCGCAACCTGCTGGGTGAGCCGGGCGCGTGGCTCGCCGACCTGTTGCTCGCGATCGGCGGCCTGCCCATCGTGCTGCTCGCTCCGGTCGGGATCATCATAGGCCTGCGGTTGTGGCGCGGCGAGGGGGCTGGGAACTGGCGGCGCATGCTGTTCGGCGCGCTCGGCGGCATTGCGCTCATGGGCGCGGCGCTCGCCTCGATCTCCAGTAGCGCAGTGATGGAGCTGCCCGGCGGATGGGGCGGGCTGTTCGGCCTTGCGGTGGTCAGCGCAGTGCGCGGGCTGCTCGGCCTGGGCGGCGATGCGACGGTCGCATTGTGGGGCACCCGCGCGGTCGGGCTGCTGCTCGGCATCGGTGGCGTGATCCTGTGGGCGCGCAGCGTGCAGTTCGATTTCCGCCAGCATATCCGCCTGCCGCGCAAGCCGCAGCGCGAGGCAGTCGGCGCGCTGCCGTTCGACACCGACATCGACGATGCCGACGACGTCTTCACCCCGGCCGCCCCGCGTCCGCGCAAGCTGGCGCTGCCCGACGCACGCCCCGGCCCGGTCATCGCCGACCGCACCCCCGCACCCCAGCCGCCCAAGGCCAAGCCGGTGCAGGCGACGCTCGACTTCAAGGGGACCTATCAGCTCCCCCCGCTCAAACTGCTCAAGGAACCCGCCAAGAGCGGAACCGCCGCGATCGACAAGGCCGCGTTGGAGCGCAACGCCCGCCTGCTCGAATCGGTGCTCGACGACTTCCATGTGAAGGGTCAGATCGTCGAAGTCCGCCCCGGCCCGGTGGTGACGATGTACGAGCTGGAGCCCGCATCGGGGATCAAGGCGAGCCGCGTCGTCCAGCTCGCCGACGATATCGCGCGCAATATGTCCGCCGTCTCGGCCCGCGTCGCGACAATCCCGGGCCGCAGCGTCATCGGCATCGAACTGCCCAATGTGAAGCGCGAAACCGTGTCGCTCCACGAACTGATCGGCAGCGAGACGTTCGAGGATCTGGGCGCGCAGCTCCCGATCGTGCTGGGCAAGAATATAGCGGGCGATCCGGTCATCGCCGATCTTGCGCCGATGCCCCACCTGCTCGTCGCCGGCACCACCGGGTCGGGCAAGTCGGTCGGGCTCAACTGCATGATCCTGTCGCTGCTCTACCGGCTGACCCCGGACCAGTGCCGCATGATCATGATCGATCCCAAGATGCTGGAACTCAGCATGTACAAGGACATCCCGCATCTGCTGGCGGACGTGGTCACCGACCCGCCCAAGGCGGTGCGCGCGCTCAAATGGGCGGTCGAGCAGATGGAGGAACGCTATCGCATGATGGCGTCGGTCAATGTCCGATCCTTGGGCAGCTTTAACGACAAGGTGCGCCAGGCGCTGGCCAAGGGGCAGAAGCTCGGCCGCAAGGTACAGGTCGGCTACGACCCCGAAACGCGCAAGCCGCTCTATGAGGAAGAAACGCTCGACCTCAATCCGCTGCCGCAGATCGTGATCATCGTCGACGAGCTCGCCGATCTGATGATGACCGCGGGCAAGGAAGTCGAATTCCTGATCCAGCGTCTGGCGCAAAAGGCGCGCGCGGCCGGTATCCACCTGATCATGGCGACGCAGCGCCCGTCGGTCGATGTCATCACCGGCGTCATCAAGGCGAACTTGCCCACCCGAATCAGCTTCCACGTCACGTCGAAGATCGATTCGCGCACGATCCTGGGCGAACAGGGTGCCGAACAGCTGCTCGGCAAGGGCGACATGCTCTACATGCCCGGCGGCAAGCAGATCGCCCGCGTCCACGGCCCGTTCGTGTCGGACGAGGAAGTGATGGCGGTCGCCGATCACTGGCGCGCGCAGGGCGCACCCGACTATATCTCCGCCGTCACCGAAGAGCCGGAGGGCGGCGAGTTCGCCCTCGACGGCGCCCCGACCGGCGAGGATTCGCCCGAGGAACAGCTCTACCGCCGCGCGGTGCAGCTGGTCGCGGAGAGCCAGAAGGCGTCGACGTCATGGCTGCAACGCCAGCTGCGCGTCGGTTACAACAGCGCGGCGCGCTTGGTCGAACGGATGGAAAAGGACGGCCTCGTCTCGCGCCCCGACCATGTCGGCCGGCGCGAGGTGCTGATGGATCAGGACGGGCGACCGTTGTGAACGTTGATTTCACAGTCATCAGCGGTGCGGCCTTCAATATGATTATATTGGGGCCGATTATCTGGGGCGGCCTGTCTCGCAGCGAGTATCACCGAAGCCGCATCTGGATGGCGGTCGGGCTGCCCGCCTCTATCAATCTGCTTTTCCTAGTGTTCCGAAGCGATTTCTCGCTTGAAGATCGCTTAGCAGGGTTAGCCGTGACCTTGTCTTTGGCGGCCTTGGGCCTAGCCGTCTCTCGTCGCTTGGATAAGCGAGAATCGCGCTAACTCTCGATATCAAACAACCCGATCAGCCAGTCATGGAACAGCTTCACCGGCCGCTGCTCCAGCGCGCGGGGGCGGCAGACGAACCAGTAGCTGTACGGGCTCTTCACGCTCGGCTCGCCGAACAGCGTTCCAATGCGCGGATCATCGGGATCGATGCGGTGCGAATCGAGCATGAAGGCGATTCCCACCCCCTGCGCCGCCGCCTCCAGCAGCAGCGATCCCGAATCGAACAGGTCGATCGACACCGGCTCCAGATCGGGCAGGCCCAAAGCCGCGCGCCAGATCTCGAAACTGTCGGCCATGTCGCGATGCGCCAGGATCGAATAGCCGGCCAGTTCCTCGGGCCGTCCGATCGCCTCCGGCCCGTGCGCCAGTCGCCGCGCCGCCACCGGGCGGATTCGGTTGCGGTCGAGGCGGCGGCCATACAGCGTCGGCTCGATATCCCTCGCCAGCACGATCGCGGCGTCCAGCCCGTCGCCCAGCCGCGACATGCCGTGCCCGCCGGTATCGATGTCGAGGTGGAGTTGCGGATGCACCGCACGCAACGCCGTCAGATAGGGCAGCAGCCGCTGGCTCGCGAACAGCGAGGGCGTCCCCAGCCGCAGCCGCAGCACTTCGGTCCCGCTGTTCATGCTCTCGATCGCGTCGCTCATCGTGTCGAGCGCCGGCGCGATCAGACCGAGCAACCGCTCGCCCTCCGCATTCAGCTTCATCGCCTGATGTCGCCGCTCGAACAATTGTTTGCCGATGAATCGCTCGAGCGCCTGAACGCGACGGCTCAGCGCGGGCGATGACAGCGCCAGTTCCTCCGACGCGGCCTTGACCGATCCCAGCCGTGCGACCTGGACAAACGCCTCGATGGCGGTGAGGGGCGGCAGCCTGCGCATTTTATATTTCTGTGGTGCAGCGTAGCATATTGCAACTCATTCCCCTGGATGCCGGGCGGATGACACCTTTGTCATCGGCAGTAATCCGCGAATGTTACAGATTGCAGAATCTGCAATCGCAACGAACGCTCTTCGCACTTGCACAAAAACTCGCCGCACTGCACATAGGACGTGCCTTTCAGGCATCCTCTCCTAAACCTTTCAAAGGGCTGGTCTTCGGACCGGCCCATTTTTTTGCCCGAATCGCCTGCGGAACGACCCGCAACCTAGGCGAGATGGAACCGGCTGCCTATCTGCGCGTCACCCCCCGACGGGCGAAAGGAGAGCCGATGGCCGATATCGAATCAGACACGCGCAAGCTGCAGGTCGCCAATTCACGACCCGAAGACAGCGGCCGCGGCCTCGCGCACCTTCCGCGCGCGATGATGGACGCGCTCGGCCTGCAACAGGGTGACGTGGTCGAGATCATCGGCAAGCGCACCACCCCCGCGCGCGCCGTCTATCCCTATCCCGAGGATGAAGGGCTGGAGCTGCTGCGCATCGACGGGCTTCAGCGCGCCAATGCCGGCGTCGGCTCGGGCGATTTCGTCGAGGTGCGCCGCGCCGAATCGCGCCCCGCGACTCGCGTCGTTTTCGCCCCCGCCCGCCGCGACCTTCGCCTTGAAGGATCGGGCGACGCGCTCCGTCGCACGTTCCTTGGCCGTCCGCTCTGCCAGGGCGACACCATCTCGACCGTCGGGCAACAGCGCGTGTCGGACATGCCGCCCAACGTGCTCCAGCATCTGCGCGCACCTGCCTACGCGCTGCAGGAAATCCGCCTGACCGTCGTATCGGCCGTCCCGCGCGGCATCGTCCATATCGACGCCGAGACCGAGATCGAGCTGCGCAACGAATTCGAGGAAGCCCGCGAACTGCGCCGCGCTGACGTGACCTACGACGATATCGGCGGGATGGCCGCGACGATCGACCAGTTGCGCGAGATGGTCGAGCTGCCGCTCCGCTATCCCGAACTGTTCCAGCGCCTGGGCGTCGATCCGCCCAAGGGCGTGCTGCTCCATGGGCCGCCCGGCACCGGCAAGACCCGCCTCGCGCGCGCGGTCGCCAACGAATCCGACGCACAATTCTTCCTGATCAACGGTCCCGAGATCATGGGATCCGCCTATGGCGAATCGGAAAAGCGGCTGCGCGACGTGTTCGAGGAGGCGGCCAAAAATGCCCCCTCGATCGTGTTTATCGACGAAATCGATTCGATCGCGCCCAAGCGCGGGCAGGTGTCGGGCGAGGCCGAAAAGCGCCTCGTCGCCCAGCTGCTGACGCTGATGGACGGGCTGGAAGCACGCGCCAACATCGTCGTGATCGCAGCGACCAACCGGCCCGAGGCGATCGACGAAGCGTTGCGCCGCCCCGGCCGCTTCGACCGCGAGATCATCGTCGGCGTCCCCGACGAACGCGGACGGCGCGAGATCCTTGGCATCCACACCCGCGGCATGCCGATCGAGGAGCGCGTCGATCTCGACGAGCTCGCCCGCACCACCTTCGGCTTTGTCGGGGCGGATATTGCCGCGCTGGCCCGGGAGGCAGCGATCGAGGCGGTGCGGCGGATCATGCCGCGCCTCAATCTCAGCGAAAAGACCGTGCCCGCCGACGTCCTCGAAACCCTCGCCGTCACGCGCGAGGATTTCGTCGAGGCATTGAAGCGCGTCCAGCCAAGCGCGATGCGCGAGGTGATGGTGCAAAAGCCGAACATCAAATGGGAGGATGTCGGCGGTCTCGACGACGCGCAGATGCGCCTCAAGGAAGGCGTCGAGCTGCCGATGCGCGATCCCGACGCGTTCCGCCGCCTCGGCATCCGCCCGGCCAAGGGCTTCCTGCTCTATGGCCCGCCCGGCACCGGCAAGACCCTGCTCGCCAAGGCAGTCGCGCGTGAGGCGGAGGCGAACTTCATCGCCACCAAATCGAGCGACCTGCTGTCCAAATGGTATGGCGAGAGCGAGCAGCAGATCGCCCGGCTGTTCGCCCGCGCACGTCAGGTCGCGCCCTGCGTCATCTTCATCGACGAACTCGACAGCCTCGTCCCCGCGCGCGGGTCGGGCATGGGCGAGCCGCAGGTGACCGAACGCGTGGTCAACACCATCCTCGCCGAGATGGACGGGCTGGAGGAACTCCAGTCGGTCGTGGTGATCGGCGCGACCAACCGCCCGAACCTGATCGACCCCGCGCTGATGCGTCCGGGCCGACTCGACGAGCTGATCTATGTCGGCGTGCCCGATGCCNCNGGNCGCGAGCGNATCCTNAAGATCCAGACCGCAGAAGATGCCGCTTGCCGACGATGTCGANCTNGNNTCGATCGCNGNGCGGNCNGAGCGCTTNACCGGCGCNGANCTGGAGGANGTNGNNCGNCGCGCTGGCCTTGCCGCGCTACGCGAACGTCCACCGGCTACACAGGTGACGATGGCGCATTTCGAGACGGCGCTCGCCGATTCGCGCGCCACCGTCACGCCGGAAATGGAACGCGAGTACGAACAGATCGTCTCGAAGATGAAGCAGGACGCGGTCGCGCTGAACCCGATCGGCTTTATCGCTCCGGGGATGCTTCAGGGGCGGACTCGCTCGTCCGAAGACTGAACCAGCCATAGACGACCAGCACTGCCAGGGCGGCGGCCGCGACCAGATAGGGGAGCGGCCGCCATCCCCCATAGAGTGCGACGCCGATCGACGGGCCCAGGATGAACGCCGCGCCATTGATCGACGTGACCTTCCCCGCCACCGACCCCTGCGCCCCCTGCGGCACCGCCAGCGACGATCCCGCCGTGAAACCGGGGCGCGAGAAGCCGAAGCCCATCGTTGTCAGCGCATAGGCCGTCGCAATGCCGTACAGCGAGGTCGCCGTCCCGGTCGCCAGGCACCCGACCGCGCTCAAACTCAATCCGATCAGCATCAACTGGCGCGGGTTGAGGCCCAGCAGCGGGATGATCCCCCACTGCACCAGCAATGCCGAGCCAGCGCCCATCATCAGCACCAACCCCGTC
>FUFK010047155.1_pt1 | contig 21211 bp, 22 predicted proteins | sample 1021851 | NCBI WGS metagenome assembly FUFK01 (sample SAMEA51879418, study PRJEB19060) | metagenome
AGAGACTTTGACTTGTCTCCTTTTTTTTCAACAATTAAGCCAACAATTGAAAAGGGTTTTAATTATAAAGAATTACCAATAAGAGGATTTGAATAAATATATATTTACTTCAAATCTCTGGGCGTAATAAAATCTATTAATTCATTTTGGTTACTATATAAGTTTTCCCAATTACCATCTTTAATTTTTATAACAGCAAGAGCTGCTGTGGGATATTTGTGATTTATCTTTTCAAATTTAGGATCGATAGAGCTTTTTTTGACTAATGATAAAGCTAATTGATGAATACCAGGATTATGAGCAATACAAATAATATTTTCATTTTTTATATGTTGCGAAAAGATTATATCTCGAATTTCATTGTCCGATGCTAAGTATAAATCTTCGATAATTTCTGTCGTTTGTTTTATAGAGGATAGCTGAAGTAAAATATTTGATGTTTGAAAGGTTCTTTTAGAAGATGATGAAATAATCTTATATGAATTAGTTTTTTTTAAAATATATTGGGATATTTTTTCTGCTTCTTTGATTCCTTTTTCAGTAAGTTTTCTATCATGATCATTAAAGCCTATTTCAGTTTTCGCGTGCCTCAGTAAAAAAAGAATATCATTCACAGAAAATTTTACTCCTAATGTTAGTATATAATATTTATCTAAATATTTTATAAAATTTTTGTTTTATTAAAATTTGATTATAATCATATGGCAATATTAATTTTATAGAAATAAGGATAATGTCAGACAAAAATAAAAGCACAGATTTTATTGAAAACATTAAGTTAGCTTTACCAATCATTGGGCTTGCAGCTATTATTTTTACTTTTTTATACCTTACTGGATTAATATCAATGATAGCCTTTTTAGTATTTTTTGTATTATTTATCAGTGGTCTTCTTGTCATTAATGTTATTCAAAAGAGTGATGTTATAATTAATGATACTGCTAATAATTTTACCCAGGAAGACTATCTCAGCCTTATTATTGATAGCATGAATTCTCTACCTGATGCAGTCATAATAATTAATAGTAAAGATGAGATAATTTTTTACAATAGTAATGCTGCTGAGACATTTTTTAAAAATCAACCTTATAAAAATCATGAAGTTCAAAGATTAACTTCAGTAATTCCATCAGCAAATCTTTTGGATACGATTAAGAAAGTTCGAGAAAAGGAAGAGTCATTAGGAATTGAAATTTCAGCAAATGATAATCAGTCCTTTGAAGTATATATTATTGCAGCCTCAAAAGGTTTAAATAATGTACCAACTGAGAGGAATGTAATTCTCTTATTTAAAAATATAACTGAAATAAAAAAACTTTCTCAGATAAGAACGGAATTTATTTCAAATGCTAGCCATGAATTAAAAACGCCTATCTCTGTAATTCTTGGTCTAACAGAAACGCTCTCAAATTATGGTGAGGAAGATCCTAAAATACAGAAAGAATTTCTACATAAGTTAAATAATGAAGCTGAGAGAGCTCAAGCATTAATTGAGGATCTTTTATCGCTGAATTATTTAGAGATGAGAGAAAATATTCAATTAACTGAAGAAATTAATCTTAATCCTATTGTTAGAGAAGTTACAGAATCCCTAATGGTTTTGTCAAAAAAAGAGAATGTAAATTTAGAAGTATCAGTTCCGGAATCCAATACTATTATAATCGGTGAACCCAATGATTTAAGAAGAGGGCTTTCAAACCTAATCGAAAATGCGATTAAATATAATAAAGATGGTGGAGATGTTAAGGTCGAGCTCTCAAAGAATGAAGATGAAACTAAAATTAGCATAAAAGATAATGGTTTAGGTATTGAAGATATTCACATTGCAAGGCTAAGTGAGAGATTTTATCGAGTTGATCCAGAAGATAGTAAGAAAAAAGGTGGAACTGGGCTTGGATTAAGCATCGTTAAGCATATTGCCAGACGACATAATGCTGAGCTGAAAATATCTAGCAGAGTAGGTGAAGGTACTCAAGCCACTATTATATTCAAAAATCAATAATCAAAAAAATTAAAAAATCTCGTCTATTTTCATAAAACTGTCATATAAATTTTATAAAATCTAAAATTAGAAGGTGTTTACTTCCTATAATTAAAAAAATAAGGGGTAGTCTTATGTCTAAAATTAAATTTTTGAAATTTTATATTATTATAACAATTTTTGTTTCTTTTATCTCAGTATCTATCAATGCTGCGCCATCAATTTATGGTCGTTTAGATTTAGCTTTAACAAGTACTGATAAAGAAAGCACGGGTACGGTTAGTGATGTTAAATCGCATGCTTCGCGAGTAGGTATAAAAGGTTCACAAATTTTTGATGATGGAACAACTGTCATATATCAATATGAATGGCAGGTCGATCCTGTAGATGGTGATCCAACTTTTAAACAAAGAAACAGTTATATTGGATTAAAAGGTGCTTTTGGAAAATTTTTTCTCGGCATGCATGATACACCAGTTAAGAAAGCTCAAGGTAAGATAGATTTATTTAATGATACTTCAGGGGATATAAAGAATATTCTTTGGGGAGAAAATAGAAGTAAAAAAGTTATCCAATGGTCTTCTCCAAAGGTTCGTGGTTTTAACATAAATGTTATGGCTATAATGGAAAAAGAAGATGAAGAAGCCTTTTCAGTTTCAGCCGAATGGAATGGTAAAATTGGAGGTAATAAAGCATTTTTTGCATTGGCTTTTGATTCAGAAGTACCTCAAAAAGGTTATTTTTTTGATACAACAAGATTTGCTGCCCAAATCCCGCTCGGCAAACCAATTACCTTAGGTCTAATTTGGCAGGAGTCAGAGGACATTTCTGGAAAATACGATGATGATGGTTATGTAGTCTCTCTAAAAGCTAAATTATCAGAGAAAACTGCAATGAAACTTATGTATGGTGAGTCAGATATGATTAAAACAGGGGCAGAGTTAACAGGGCTTGGCTTTGATTATAAGCTAGCTAAACCTCTAAAACTATATTTCAATTTTGTTGATAAATCTTTTGAAGACTCTTCCAAAGATACTGAAGAAATTATGTTTGGTATTCAATACAAATTTAAATTTGATATGTACTAGGCCAATATTTAAAATTTACGGAGAAAAAAATGAAAAATTTCCTAAAAACTAAAACTCTTTTTTTATCATTAACTGCTTTTGCCTTTTTTGCTCTAAATTTGCAAGCAGAGGAGCAAATAAGAATAGTTGGCTCATCAACTGTTTTTCCATTTTCAACTGCTGTAGCTGAAGAATTTGGACGTACAACAAAGTATAAAACACCAATTGTAGAATCAACCGGTTCAGGCGGTGGAATGAAACTTTTTTGTACCGGATTGGGTCCTGCTCATCCAGATATTACAAATGCTTCAAGAAGGATAAAAGACAAAGAGTATCAAAAATGCACTAAAGCAGGCATTAAAATTATTGAAATGAAAGTTGGGTATGATGGAATTGTTCTTGCAAACTCTAAAAAAGGAAATGTTCTAAATTTAACAACTCGTGATATTTATCTTGCTCTTGCTGAGAAAGTTCCAGCAAATGAAGACGGATCAAAATTACAAGATAATCCATACAAAACTTGGAAAGATGTAAATTCCAATTTACCGAATATAAAAATTGAGGTTTTAGGTCCTCCACCAACATCAGGCACTCGCGATGCTTTTGTTGAATTAGCAATGGATAAAGGTGCAAAATCTTTTTCAGCATTAAAAGAATTAAGAGGAAGCTCCAAAGCCGGCAAAAGTGAATTCAAGAAAATTGCTCGTACGATGAGAGAAGATGGTGCTTTTATTGAGGCAGGAGAAAATGATAATTTAATCGTTCAAAAATTAGACTCAAATCCTAATGCTATTGGTATATTTGGTTATAGTTTCCTGGATCAAAATTCTGATAAACTTCAAGGCGCTAATGTTAATGGTTTTTCTCCTGATTTTGAGAAAATTTTATCTGGTGAATATGCAATTTCACGATCACTCTATGTCTATGTTAAGAAGAATCATATAAGAATTAAACCATCTATAGTTGATTTTATAAAGGAATTCACCAGCAGTAATGCAATGGGAACTTATGGATACTTATCGGAAAAGGGCTTAATTCCATTACCTGCAGATGAATATATGACAGTTAAAACAAATTCTAGAAATTTGGTAGAACTTGAATTGTAATTTCATCAGGAAAATCGGGAGGGGTTGATATTTCTACAGACATTATAATAAGTATCAGTTTTATCTTAAGTTGTGGACTTTTATCCTTCGCGATCTCAAATTACAATGCAAGATCTTATTTAATTAAGAATCAATCACTAAGATCTATGCCTAATTATCATGGTATGTATTCACTTTTATGGTCATCACTTATACCTCTGATACTTTTTCTTCTCTTTATCATTATTGATACATCAATCAAAGAGAGATTGATTTTAAGTTATTTACCTGAGGCAGTTATTCAAATTGGGCAAGACGAGATTAACTATTCTGTTAATGTCTTAAAAAATAATATTAGAAATTTGGACTCAATTATAGCATCGAACATTCTGCCTCTTGATAGTGCAAATACTCTATATAATGCATATTCTTTATTTAGATCTTCTTATCTAATTTTTATTTCTTTATTAAGTTTTGCATTAAGTTTTTTTGCAATAAATCGTCTGAGCGTTCGTTTTGATGCAAGAAGATATGTTGAGAGAATTCTTAAATTAATTTTCTTTATCTTTTCTACTGTTGCTGTACTAACCACATTTGGAATAGTTTTGTCTTTAATATTTGAAACATTACGTTTCTTTTCTCAAGTTAGTTTTTTTGATTTTCTTTTCGGAACACATTGGTCGCCGCAAGCAGCTATAAGAGAGGACCAGGTAGGTTCATCAGGTAGCTTTGGAGCAGTTCCAATTTTTGCTGGAACTCTACTTATAACTTTTATAGCTATGATAGTAGCAGCCCCTTTAGGATTGTATTCTGCAATTTATTTATCTCAATATGCAAAACCGAGTGTGAGAAGTTATTTTAANCCAATATTGGAAATTTTGGCAGGAATACCAACTGTNGTTTATGGTTTTTTCGCAGCTCTTACTGTTGGACCCTTTATTCGGTCATCTGGAGAGTCATTTGGATTAACAGTTTCGACAGAATCTGCATTGGCAGCTGGTTTAGTAATGGGAATAATGATTATTCCATATGTTTCTTCGCTATCAGATGATGTTATGTCAGCTGTTCCTGAGAATCTAAGAGATGGCTCTCTTGCTTTGGGGGCAACAAAGTCTGAGACCATAAAAAAAGTTATTTTTCCAGCAGCATTACCTGGCATTGTTGGTGCAATTTTATTAGCAATATCGAGAGCTATTGGTGAAACAATGATAGTTGTAATGGCTGCTGGTTTAGCAGCAAATTTGACCGCAAATCCTTTTTCAGCAGTAACAACTGTAACAGTCCAAATAGTAACTTTATTGGTTGGTGATCAGGAGTTCGATAGCCCGAAGACTCTAGCAGCTTTTGCTCTTGGACTTGTGTTATTTTTTATAACATTAATTTTAAATATTTTAGCAATGGTAACTGTAAGAAAATACAGGGAAAGATATGAATAATAGTAAAAATTTGACTTCAAAAAGAAAGTTTGCTGAACAAAGATTCAAATTCTATGGCTTGTTGTCTCTATTTTTAGCTCTGATAATGCTAGTTGTTATTATTTCATCAATGACTTATCGGTCTATACCTGCATTTACTAATTATGGAATTAATTTAGAAGTTAAGCTATCCGATAAAGTAGTTGATAGGGATGATTTTGATTACAGAGGAACTATTCGTGAAGCAATTTCATCTTTGGACTCTGGATGTGAAGATAGAAGATGTAAAAGAAGTTTTGCAAAGCTNTTTTCTTCAGGAGCTGCATATGATTTGAGAGATAAATTAGAGAACGATCAATCTTTATTTGATAAAAACTTTAATCTTTATGTCTTATTTTCAGATGATGCAGATTTATTTTATAAATTTGGTATTGATAAAAGCCTAGATGAAAATGAGAGAAGGCTTAATGATCAGGAAATTTTATGGTTAGAGAAATTTCAATCTCTTGGTATCGTAGAAAGAAAATTTGCAACAAATTTATTTACAAATGGTGATAGTAGAGAACCAGAAATTGCTGGGGTATTAGGAGCAGTTATAGGATCTTTGTATACAATTTTGATTACATTAATAATAAGTTTTCCAATTGGTGTGTTAGCCGCTATCTATCTTGAGAGCTTTGCAGCCAAAAACAGAATTACTGATTTTATTGAGGTTAATATAAACAATCTAGCTGCAGTCCCTTCAATAGTTTTTGGATTATTAGGGTTAGCGTTGTTTATTAACTTTTTTGGTATGCCCAGATCTGCTCCATTGGTTGGAGGATGCGTATTATCATTAATGACATTACCAGTGATAATAATAACAACAAGGGCATCTTTACAATCAGTTCCACCTTCAATAAGGGAAGCGGCATTAGCAATGGGAGCATCAGAGATGCAAGTCGTATTTCAGCACTTACTTCCAGCCGCATTACCGGGAATTTTTACTGGAACAATAATAGGGATTGCAAGGGCATTTGGCGAGTCAGCGCCTCTTTTACTTATAGGTATGGTCGCTTTTGTTGTTGATATACCTCAATCTGTAACTGATCCAGCCACTGCATTACCCGTACAGGTATATATATGGGCTGATAGTCCAGAGAGGGCATTTGTCGCTAAAACTAGCGCTGCAACATTAGTTCTGATATTCTTATTAATAATCATTAACTTAGCTGCCGTTATTTTGCGCAAAAGATATGAACTAAAATGGTAAATAATATGGATATAACTGAAGGCGATATAAAAATTAATAATCAACCAATCATTCATTGTTCGGATGTTAATGTTTTTTATGAAGAAAAGCAGGCGCTCTTTGATGTTGATCTAGTTATTAATGAAAAAGAAGTAACCTCACTTATTGGGCCCTCAGGTTGCGGAAAGTCAACATTTATTAGATGTTTAAATAGAATGAATGATGTAATTGAAACATGTTCCATAAATGGGTCAATTGTTATAAATGGACAAGATATTTATGATCCAGAGGTTGATGTTGTCGAGCTAAGGGCAAAGATAGGTATGGTATTTCAAAAGCCAAATCCATTTCCTAAATCTGTTTATGATAATGTAGCATATGGCCCTAAGCTTCATGGTAAATTTTTAAATAAATCTGATATGAATAACAAGGTTGAAGAAAGCCTTGTCAGAGCTGGCTTATGGGATGAAATAAAAGACAGATTAAATGAACCTGGAACTGCTTTATCTGGAGGACAGCAGCAAAGACTCTGCATTGCAAGAGCTATTGCAGTTGATCCAGAAATTATACTTATGGATGAGCCTTGTTCTGCGCTTGATCCAATTGCGACTGCACGAATAGAAGAATTAATTGACGATTTAAAGGTAAATTATACGATAGTTATAGTTACTCACTCTATGCAGCAAGCTGCTAGAGTTTCTCAAAGGACAGCCTTTTTTCATTTAGGCAATCTTATTGAAGTTGGTGATACAGAAAAGATCTTTAGATCACCGGAAAATGAACAAACTGAAGCATATGTAACTGGAAGGTATGGTTAAAAATGAGTGAACATATTGTAAGTTCTTTTGATGAGGAATTAAACGGGATATCCGATGGTATAATTACTATGGGCGCTTTAGTTCTAGATGCTCTTAAGAGAGTCGAAACTACTCTTAAAAATAATGACCATAATTTAGCTCAAGAAATTATTGATGCTGACTCTCAAATTAATGAATTAGGACAATCAGTTGAAAATAAAGTTTTTAATATTTTAGCTTCACGTCAGCCAATGGCTAACGATCTAAGGTTAGTTTTTTCAGCTGTGAAAATGTCTTTGTATTTAGAGCGGTGCGGAGATATGTGTAAGGGCATTTCAAAAAGAATCGTTAAGGGCGACCTAAATGAAGCACAATCACCAGATACTATTGATCATTTAATTAATATGAGTATTAAGGTGCATTCTAATCTAGCTTTAGTTCTAGAAGATTATGGAAATAAAAATTGTGATAATTCTCTAAAAGTATGGCGATCAGATAGTGAGATAGACTCATTGTACTCTGGTGTTTTAACAGAAATTTTAAATGCTATAAAAACCAAACCTGAAGCTATTAATGCTTTAGTACCATTATTATTTATAGCTAGATATCTTGAAAGAGTTGGTGATCAAGCAACAAATATTGCCGAAGAAACACATTTTATAGTTACTGGTGAAGACTTAACCGACGAAGAAAAAATTCAAATTGAAAATGAAACTATTTTTTAGTTAGAGGCTTTAATGGCTCATGAAAATGCAAGAATCTTAGTTGTTGAAGACGAAGATAACTTAGCAATGTTAATTGAATATAACCTTAACAAGATTGGCTATGTATCAGAGATTGCTGATGATGGAGAAAAAGCTTTAGATATTTTGAAAGAAAAAAATTTTGATCTTGTCGTTCTAGATTGGATGATTCCTAAAATTTCAGGAATTGAAGTTTGCAGAAGAATACGTGGAAATTCAGATTTTAATAAACTTCCTATAATTATGTTGACTGCCCTTGGAGATGAAAACGATAAAATAAGAGGACTTGATACCGGGGCAGATGATTATTTAACAAAACCTTTTTCATTCCCAGAATTGATAGCGAGGATAAAGGCTCTGTTAAGGCGAGCAAATTCAGGTGATGAAGATGAAATAATGTTTGGTGACATTATTTTAAATCAAAGGGAGTATCGTGTTGTACGTTCTGGTCATGAGGTAAATATAGGTCCAACAGAGTTNAAGTTATTGAGTTGCTTTATAAAGCAGCCAAAAAGAGTATTTACAAGAGAGCAACTTCTTGATCATGTTTGGGGTGTCGATAATATAAATGTTGAGATAAGAACCGTTGATGTCCACATTGGAAGACTTAGGAAGGCTCTTAAAATAGAAGGTTTAAAAGATCCAATTAGAACAGTAAGATCTGCAGGTTATTCACTAGAAAATTAAAAATTATTAATTTTGGACGCGGGCATTCTCTTATTTAAAAGTTTGTTCTTCTTCTTTTTCTTTTCAAGTGGCTGATAAGCTACTCTTGTATGTTCAGCGCAATAAGGAGAGCCATTTTCTTTACGGTTACCGCAGAATCTGAAATCATCATCTCCAGGTTCGCCAATAGGCCATTTACATACTTTTTCATTTAAGGATAAGATATTAATTGGTTCACCATCAGATGTTACTGCTGGCTCAGGCATAACAAGTGGTTTAACGTTGTCATTAATTCTTGATCTTGAGCTTCCAGGGTACGAAGACTCTCCATAATCAATATGTTCTCTATGCCTTAACCTACTTTTTGGTTTTGTAGGACTAGCTCTACCAGCTAAACCTAACCTATGAACCTTACCAATAACGGCATTTCTAGTAACATCACCAAGTTCTCTAGCAATTTGACTAGCACTTAAACCTTCTGCCCATAATTTTTTAAGAATTTCTACTCTATCATCCGTCCAAGCCATTTTTCACCCTTTTTTTAAGTATATATGGTATGCTAAAAATAACTTTGGCACAAGATATAGATTTATATTTTCGTTAAAAATTGTTGTTTTTTTGGAAATACAGCTAATATAGATGTTGATATTCTATTATTATAAAGATTAAGTTAAAAAATGGATGAAAATGAAAATTATCATTGGAGGGAGCCAAGAGTTCCCGGCAGTATAAACTGGTATGGGTTATGGACCTTATACAAAAAAGAAGTTTATAGGTTTATTAAAATCTTTTTTCAAACGATTGCAGCTCCAATAGCGACTTCACTTCTTTTTATGGCAATATTCACTATTGCATTGGGTGATTTGAGACCAGATGTAAATGGTGCACCATTCATTGAGTTTTTAGCTCCAGGTTTAATAATGATGTCTGTTCTTCAACAGGCCTTCGCTCATACTTCTTCATCTTTATTAATATCAAAGATACAAGGAAATATAGTTGATATTCTTTTGCCTCCTTTAGGAGAGATAGAATTAAATGCTGCTATCTCATTAGGAGGAGTAACTAGAGGGGTTATAGTTGCTGTAGGTGCAATTCTTTGTATGTCCTTTTTTGTAAACTTTAACTTCGTAGACATATGGGCAATATTCTTCTACTTAATTTCTGGTTCACTTATGCTTTCATCAATAGGCATAATAACAGGTATATGGGCAGAGAAATTTGACCATTTAGGGACAATAACAAATTTTATAATTGTACCTTTATCTTTTTTATCGGGAACATTTTATTCAGTTAAAAGAATGCCCGAATTTGCCCTTTATTTGATTGAGTATAATCCATTTTTCTATGTCATTGATGGTTTCAGATATGGCTTTGTTGGTAATGCTGATGGAGATTTGATCTTCGGAGCAATCTTCCTGACAATTTTGAATCTAATCTTAATCATAATAAGTCACATCCTTCTTAAAAGCGGTTGGAGGTTGAAGACATAGAAAATAAAGAGTATGAAAGCTAAAATTTTAGTTTGAGGTACACATGATCGAAAATCTAATGGATACATATAAGAGATACCCAATATCTTTTTCTAAGGGCGAGGGTTCTTGGCTGTATGATAGCGATGGTAGAAAATATTTAGATTTTGCAGCAGGTATTGCCGTTAATATTTTGGGTCATGGTCATCCAAAAATAAAAAAGGTAATGCATGAGGCTATTGATAATGTTTGGCATGTTTCGAATCTGTATCATATTCCGGAACAGCAAAAATTAGCTAAAAAGTTATGTGATATAAGTTTTGCCGATAAAGTATTTTTTTGTAATTCGGGAGCTGAAGCTGTTGAAGGGGCAATTAAAACTTCAAGGAAATATCATTTTGAAAAAGGTGATAAAGATAGAACAGNCATCATTACTTTTAAGAATGCATTCCATGGAAGAACTTTAGCTACTTTAGCAGCGGGAGCAAATCCCAAACATACTGAAGGATTTGGACCTCTTCCTTCTGGTTTCGAAAATATAGAGCTATCCCAACAACAATTGGAAGAAACGATCTCTAATAAGACAGCTGCAGTACTTATTGAGCCAATACAAGGTGAGGGCGGAATAAGGCTCACACCAAAAGAAGACTTACAAATGATTAGAGATCTAACAAGTAAACATGGCGTATTAATGATTCTAGACCAGGTTCAATGTGGTTTAGGAAGGACAGGAGATTTTTTCTCACATGAATGGGCTGGAGTTGAACCAGATATTATTACTCTTGCAAAAGGTTTAGGAGCAGGTTTTCCAATAGGGGCTATATTGGCTTCAACAGATGCATCATCTGGAATGGTCCACGGTTCTCATGGGTCGACTTTTGGTGGCAATCCGTTAGCTTGTTCAGTAGCGCTTAGTGTTCTTGAAATTATTGATGAAGAAAAAATCCTTTCAAATGTTAAGTCATTATCAGAATTTTTATTGACGGGAATAAATGACATCATAGAAAATCATAAGGATAAAATTACTTCAGTGAGAGGAAGAGGTTTTATGCTTGGTATAAAATGTGAAGTTGAAAATACACTGATAGCCGAAACCGCTCTCAAAAATGGTTTATTATTGGTTCCAGCTGCTGACAATATAATTAGATTGTTACCGCCTTTGAATACTGAGAAAAAAGATATTGAGGAGTTTTTCAACTTACTCAATATGACACTAGAAAATTTACCTAGATAGAAATATAATAAGAAATGACTGAAACAAAAAAAGATTTCATTGATCTTACCCAATTCAATAAGGATGAACTTATTTTCTTAATTGAAGATGGAATAAACAAGAAGAACATATCAGCGAAGAATGGTATGGCATCTGTTGATGAAGATGCATGCGCCAAAGATAAAATATTAGCAACAATTTTTGAGAAACCTTCTACAAGAACAAGGTTTTCATTTGAAACAGCGATGTATCAATTAGGTGGGAAAACTATTTATGCAAATATGTCTGATATGCAATTAGGTAGAGGAGAAACAATTGATGATACTGCAAAAGTAATTTCAAGATATGTTGATATTGCAATGTTAAGAACAAATAAGCATTCGACTTTAGAAAATTTTGCAAAAAATGCATCAATACCTGTAATTAACGGGTTAACCGATAAATCCCATCCCTGCCAAGTTTTAGCTGATTTAATTACAGTTAAAGAGAAGATTGGTGATATCGAAAATAAGAGTTATGTATGGTTTGGTCCTGCAAATAATATGTTAACAAGTTGGATACATGCCGCACAAATTATTGGTTTTGAATTACGAATATGTTCACCAAAAGATTATTCAGTAGATAATAATTTGGTAAGTGGTTTTCCAAATATAACTACTGATCTAGATCCTAATGATGCTGCCAAAGATTGTGATTGTATAATTACTGATACTTGGTTCTCTATGGGAGAAGATGACAATGATAAGAAAAGAAAAATTCTTGAACCGTATAAAGTAGATCCTAACAAAATCTCGATGGCATCTTCAGATGCAATTTTTCTTCATTGCTTGCCTGCTCATAGAGGAGAGGAAGTTGACGCCGATGTTATTGATGGGGTCAATTCAGTAGTTTGGGATGAAGCAGAAAACAGGGTTCACGCTCAAAAAAGTATTATTAGGTGGTGTTTGAGTTAAGTTTTATTTCCAAAAAGAACGACTAAAAATAACAAGAAAAGTTAAAAATTCCAATCTNCCAGCCAGCATTCCAAAAGATAAAACCCANTTTGAAAATTCTGGTATNTCTTCAAAGCTGTAAGCTGGCCCAATTAAATTGCCTAGGCCTGGTCCAACATTTGATATTGAAGTAGCAGCTGCAGATACTGATGTTAAAATATCCAGACCAGATAATGAGAGAAGAAATGAAATAATTACGAAAGTTACGAAGAATATAAATAAAAATGTCATAACAGATTCAACGATCTCTAAAGTTAAGTTTTCACCATTATATTTATGATTTGTCACACGATTTGGACTTATTAATTTATTCATAACCTGCCCAGAATTTTTTAAAATGACCNGTAGTCTGAAAACTTTCAATCCGCAAGTAGTTGATCCAGCACAACCCCCAATAAATGTAATTGCAAGAAACACAATAATTGCTGGCGTTCCCCATTCATCATATGAAGTAGAGGTATATCCAGTTCCAGTGAGAATTGATGTAACATTAAAAATAATTTGTCTGAGAGGAATCTGTAATTCAAAATTATTTTGNACCAATAAAAAAACCGCGATTAAAATGATTGCTAAGAATAAAGTTTTAAAGAAACCTGTGACNTGTTCATCTTTAACCAATGNTAAGGGCTTACCTCTAAGTGTTTTGAGATAGAGAACAAAGGGAAGGCTAGAGAGAATCATAAAAAGAATACAAACATATTCTATGGAGAAATTATTATATCCACCTATAGATTGAGAATTAGATGANAACCCGCCTGTAGCAATTGTTGTCATTGCATGATTTGCAGAGTCAAAAAAAGATAGACCACAAACCCAATAAAGTGTGGCGCATAATGATGTTAAAAAGATATATAAGAAAATTATCTCGGTAGCTAAATTTGCTGTTCTAGGCATTAGCTTTTCTGTCGAGTCAGAGCTTTCCAATTTAAANAATTGCATACCACCGACGCCAAGACTTGGTAGAATAGAAANAGCNCTGACGATAATACCTATTCCGCCTAGCCACTGTAAAAGACTCCGCCAAACAATTATACCTTCTGAAGTATTTTCAAGATCATCAATTATTGTAGAACCAGTAGTTGTTAAACCTGATACAGACTCAAAGAAAGCATTAGTTATCCCTGTAACATTTGATGAAAGTAGAAAAGGAATTGAAGAGAAAATTGATAAAACAATCCAGCTCAAGGTAACAAGAAGAAATGCACTTTTAGTATTTAATTCACTTTTATTCCCTCTTGATACTAGAAAGAACATTAATCCAACAAAACTAGTAATAATTGAGCTGATAACAAAATTATCCCAACCAGAATTATCATAAATCAAATCGACTATTACCGGAACAAACATAGTGGCAGACAACCCTAGGAGAAAAAATCCCAAGACTGATAGAACGGGTCTTATATCAATTGTTGCAATATTCATTATATTATTATTTTAATTATGTTTTATACTCATATACTAAATTAATATAGTTTTTTAGGATCGCTTAAAAGATGGCAGAAAAGAAAATACCAGATTTATTTCCTGATACAAAAGAGACAGCTAGTGACTTTGATGGAGCGCCAGGACAAAAAGCACAGATTTCCGGAGTGCTACCGGGTCAAATGATCCGCTCGATGATTGAGAATGGTGAAATTTGGTCTCAAGGAGAAATTAATGATGAACAAATTCAACCAGCGAGCCTAGATTTAAGATTAGCAGATACAGCATATAGAATTAGGGCAAGTTTTTTGCCATCAGGTGGTTCAGTAAATAGAAAATTAAAGGATTTTGCTCTACATAGAATTGATATTACAGATGGTGCCGTTCTTGAGACTGGTTGCGTATATCTTGTTCCTTTAATGGAGGCTTTATCTCTTCCAGAAAGAATAATTGCTGTTGCAAATCCTAAAAGTTCTACTGGAAGAATAGATGTGTTTACTAGATTAATATGTGATGGAACTCATGAATTTGACAAAATACCAAATGGTTATAAAGGACATCTTTGGCTTGAGATTTCACCTAGAACTTTTCCNGTTATAGTCAGAAAAGGTTCACGATTAAGTCAAATGAGATTTAGACGAGGAAGACCAACAAATTCTGATACTGAGCTTAAGAGATTACACTCGGAAGACAATATTGTTTACGATGGAAAAGTTAATATTTCTGAGGGTCTAGCATTATCTGTTGATCTTAAAGGAGAGGCTGCAGAAGACATAGTTGGCTGGAAAGCAAAGAGACATGCTGGTTTAATAGATATAGATAAAAAAGATGCCTATGATATGGAAAAGTATTGGGATCCTGTTTTTGCAACTGAAGGTCAAAGAATTATTCTTGATCCTGGAGAATTTTATATATTATCTTCATCTGAATCTATTGCCATTCCTCCAAGTCATGCCGCTGAAATGGTACCATTTAAACCATCAGTAGGTGAATTCAGGGTTCACTATGCTGGTTTTTTTGATCCTGGTTTTGGGCATAACTCATCTGATGGTAAGGGATCTAAGGCTGTTCTAGAGATAAGAAGTTGGGAAGTGCCATTCATTCTTGAGGACTCTCAAATTGTAGGAAGATTGATTTATGAAAAGCTTCTTGAGCTACCAGAGCGATCTTATGGATCATCAATAGGATCAAATTATCAAAAACAAGGCCTAAAACTTTCTAAACATTTCAAACAATTATAATATTTTACTTACCATTAATACTGTAGGTAGATATTTCTACGGCATCTTCAGCATTGGAATATTCTAAATTTGTTTTTATATTTTTACTTTTAAAATTTTTATGATTTCTCACATATTCTAGGTAATCAGATGATTTACCCCTTTTTCCAACTAATGCTTCAATAAGNTTACCAACATTATCAGCAAAAACTACTGATTGATCTCTCAACAAACCCCTTTTTTCTATTAATTGTAGATCTCTTTTGTATAGATCTTTCCAGTGGTCAATAAAAATGAGATCAAATTCATATCTGAGAGTAGGAATAATTTTTTCAGAAGGCCCTTCTATAATGATCACTTTATTTTTTAAACCTGCAAATTCGATTATTTCATTGGCTATACTGGCATAATTGTTATTTACTTCGATAGAAATAACCTTACCTTGTGCACCAAGGTTATTGGCCATCAATATTGCAGAATAACCACAGAAACAGCCCAGCTCTAGAATAGTAAGGTTTGCTCCAAGTTTATTAATTTCATTTAATAAAAGATTACCTTTGACATCACCAACATTCATTAAAAACCTTTTCCGATTTGCAAATTCATCCATTGTTTTTAAGACGCTATCAGGGTCATTTTTATTCGCGTGTTTGAAAACATAATTTCTAACATCGGAAGCTATATCTTCTTTTTTAAGAAATTTTTCTTGTAATCGTTCCTTAATCATACGAATTAAAAAACCAATATTTCTTGGTTTAAAAAATATAAGGTTCATATCAATCCTTTTTAATTAATCTGAATATTTAGTTTTGATTGTATATTTAATTGATGCTGATTCAAGATCATTAATATCAAAGTTTTTTTCAAATAATTCTAATAATCGTAATTTTTCATTGGTGAAATTTTCTTCAACCATCATTATTTCCATAGATAAGGCATAGGCAATATNTTTGGTTTTTTTATCAAGGGATTGATCAATTAATTCTATAATTGTCTCTGGATCATTATCACCACTTAATAATTCAAAAAACATATTTATAGTTTTTTCTAAATCGTCATTACTAAAGTTTTTAAANATAGGTAAATTATTGATGCAATCCTTTATAAATTGCATCTCTGTGTTTGATATTTCCCCATCTATTGCAGAAGATAGAGTCATGCTATAAATAAGAGCATCGTTTGGATTTAATAATGTCATGAATAAATCAATAATATCTGTAGCNCAAGAAAGCAAGTCATGGCCTTTCGAAGAGGCAAGAAAAATTTTAAAGCGCCTTGAAAAGTCAGGCTCCAATAGTGCTGTTTTTGAAACTGGTTATGGAGCATCAGGTTTACCGCATATAGGCACTTTTGGAGAAGTTGCTCGGACATCAATGGTTAGGCATGCTCTTAAGGTATTAGATAAAAGTGTCGAGACAAAATTAATATGTTTTTCAGACGATATGGATGCATTAAGAAAAGTCCCAGATAACATTCCAAATTCTGAAATATTATCTGAAAATTTAGAAAAGCCATTATCAGATATTCCTGATCCTTATAATAAATTTTCAAGTTTTGCTGATCATAATAATAATTTATTAAAAGAGTTTCTCGATCAATTTGGTTTTGAATATGAATTTGCTAGTGCAACAGATTATTACAAGAATGGTAATTTTGATGAGACATTATCTAAGATCTTAGAAAATTATGAAGCAATTATAAATATCATTTTACCAACNATAGGTGAGGAAAGAAAAAAAACTTATTCACCTTTTCTTCCTATTTGNCCGGACACTGGACAGGTGCTCCTCGCAAAAGTTTTAGATTACAATACCAAAGAAAAATCAATTTTATATGAGCATCCAAATACGCAAGAAGAAAAAGAGACATCAATTTTAGGTGGTAAATGTAAATTACAATGGAAGGCTGATTGGGCAATGCGTTGGGTTGCATTAGATGTTGATTATGAGATGGCAGGAAAAGACTTAATTGAATCTGTAACTCTTTCAGGAAAAATATGTAAGGCAATTGGAGGCTTTGCTCCAGTTGGTTTCAACTATGAATTATTTTTTGATGAAAAAGGTGAAAAGATATCCAAATCTAAGGGTAATGGTATTTCAATAGATGATTGGCTTAAGTTTGCTTCAAAAGAAAGTCTGATTTTATACATGTATCAGAATCCAAGAAGAGCAAAAAAACTAACATTTGATGTTATTCCAAAAGCTGTAGATGAATANCAAAGTTTTTCGGAAAAATATCCTAACCAGGAAGTAAAAGACCAGTTAAGTAATCCGGTTTTTCATATTCATGACGGTAATCCAATAATAATTGAAAGTCCGGTTACATTTTCACTGATTTTAAATCTCGTTAGCGCCTCTCAAGCCAGCAGCAAAGAAGTAATCTGGGGTTTTATAAAGGGNTATTTTGACGATATTTCTGAAGAGGCCAGNCAATATATTGATCAATTAGTTGTTTTCGCATTGGAATATTACAAAGACTTTGTTTTACCTACTAAAAAATATCGTAAGCCAGAAAAACAAGAGATTGAATATCTTAAAACTCTTAAAGAAAACCTTCTAGAGATGGAAAATGAAACGGATCCTGAGAAAATTCAAACTATAATTTATGATATTGGAATGAATAGTCATTTTGATTCTTTGAAGGATTGGTTTTCTGCTTTATATGAAATTCTGCTTGGACAAACTCAAGGACCAAGATTGGGTTCATTTATCATCCTTTATGGTGTTAAAGAGGTTATTGATCTCATTGATAAGGCTATTGAAGGTAAGCTTTAATTTTTTTATTCAAATTTTTTCACGCCTTCAACCATATTAGTCATTCCTGATCCTCTCTTAAGAGGTTTTTGCTGACTTTCATGATATTTCCATCCCGTTAGCCAAGCTATTTCAAAAGTGGCAACAATTTTTCCATCTTTGGAAAAATTATCGATATAAATTTCATACATTCTATTCAAAACATCTTTTCTTAAGACTGATTTATTCATTCTCAGAAGGGAATTTGTTTCTCCGAGTTTTTTTAAGTCGGTTAATAAATTTGAGGGATGTTTATAATAGACAGAATGACGGTCAATATCAGCAACTGGTAGAGAAAAATTTATTTCCTGCATTAATGAAGCCAAAGCTTGTAACTTAGCAAAAGGACTTACTCTTGGACTCATTCCTCCGCAAATTTCTTCCTCGGCTTTAATAAAAGAATAATTGAGTTCTTGCAGGGTATTTTCACAAAACATAGAGGCTATAAATAAGCCATTTGGTTTTAGACTTCTTAATGTTTGATAAAGAATGCCCGGTACATCATTTGCAAAATGAAGATTAAAGAAACTCATAATTAAATCTAATGATGACTCTTTAAAGGGTATTAACTCTTCATCATAGATAATATTTGTTTTATCACTTTTTCCAAGATTTCCATAAATTACATTTTTTACATTTTTTGAAAACTCTAGTTTTGATCCTCGAAAACCAAACGCAAGAGAATTTTCAAACTCTTCATTAATGAGTGAAACTCTCTCAACAAAATCATTCTGGTAGTCTTTGAAAAATATTTTTTGGTCGAAATTACTTATATTTTCTTTTTCTTGCCTAATTTTTATAAGTTTTCTGTTATGCATCAAATAACTCTTTTTATTAAGAAATCTTGAATTTAATTACCAATCTACCATATTATAAGCATAGAGGATGAAATGGATATTATAATTTATACTGGACCTATGTGCCCTTATTGTGAAAAAGCAAAGGCTTTACTGCAAAGTAAAAGTTTAGATTATCAAGAAATATATGTTGGCGATAACCCAGATCTTATGATGGAAATGATTGAAAAAGCTAATGGAAAGAGGTCAGTCCCTCAGATTTTCATCAAAGATACGCATGTAGGTGGTTACGATGATTTATATGAAATTGATAGAAGCGGCGATCTCGAAAAGCTTTTATCATGATTAAATATTCTCTCATTTGTGACCAAGAACATAATTTTGAAGCTTGGTTTTCTGACTATGATACTTGCGAAAAACAATTAAAAAAATCTGCGGTTGAATGCCCTCTATGTGGGTCAAAAAAAATTAGCAAATCAATTATGGCGCCGANTATTCCTTCTAAGTCAAATCAGAAAGCCCCTAAAAGTGATGTTAAGAAAGTTGAAATGGTTATGAANAAGATTAAAAAGCATGTTAAGGAAAATTATGAATATGTTGGTGATAAATTTCCTGATGAAGCTAGAGCGATGCATTATGAAGAAAAAGAACAAAAAGATATTTATGGCGAAACAACAGTTGAAGAGGCAAAAGATCTTATTGAGGAAGGTATCAATGTCCAGCCTTTGCCATCTTTAAATCCCAAATCTAAGAATTAAGATTTAATAGCAGTGCCAAGATAATTTACACTTGTGTCATCAGATAAATACCAACTATCGTAAATAGGGTTATATTTCATTCCCATAATGTCAGTAATATTTAATCCGCTAGATTTAAAAATTATTTTCAATTCCTCAGGTGTAATAAATTTTTTCCAATTATGGGTACCTTTAGGTAGCCAGCCAAGAATATATTCTGCACCAACTATGGCTAAACCAAAGGACAATAAATTTCTATTCAGTGTAGCAAAAAAAAGTAGACCATTTTTTTTCAATAATTTTTCACATGACTCTATGAAAAGATTTAAATCAGATACATGTTCAATAACTTCCATATTTAAAATTACATCAAACTTTTTCTTACCTACCGCTAGTTCCTCTGCAGTTGTCATTTTATAATTAATTTCTAGGTTTTGTTCTTCAGAATGAGTTTTTGCTACATTGATATTTTTTTCAACAATATCAATTCCTGAAACATTTCCTCCTAATCTTGACATTGGTTCGGAGAGAAGACCTCCTCCGCATCCAATATCTAATATATCTAGATTTGAAAAAGGATTTTCTGCGTTTGGTTCAATTGAAAAGTGATCAATGATTTTATTTCTTATAAATTCAATCCTTTTAGGGTTAAATTTATGNAGGGCTTTGAATTTTCCTGATGGATCCCACCATTCTTCTGCCATTTTAGAAAACTTTTCTCTTTCTACAGGATCTATAGTTGTATTCATCTTAAATTCTTCTTCACTTATACTTGCTCCTAGGAGTCCTATACATTATCTATTACTTGTCCATATTATATAGAGTAATCTATATAACTAATTAAGGATAAATTTTGAAATAATTTTGGAGATCAAGATGTCACGTATCGTTATGAAATTTGGTGGAACATCTGTTGGAAGTGTTGATAGAATAAAAAATGTCTCGAATATAGTTCAGTCTGTATATGATGAAGGGCATGAGGTTGTTGTTGTTCTATCTGCTATGGCAGGAGAAACAGACCGCTTGATAAATCTTACAAAAGATATTTCCNATGATTTTAATAAGGAAGAATATGATGTTGTTATTTCTTCTGGTGAACAAGTCAGTGTCGGATTACTCGCTGCTGCATTACATGAGAATGGAATAAGTGCAAAATCATGCTTGGGCTGGCAAATTCCTATAATAACATCTAAAGATCATAAGTCTGCGAGAATTGAGGGTATAAGATCAGATCTTATAAATAAGATCTTAGACGATAAAAAAGTATGCGTTATTCCTGGTTTTCAAGGCATAACTTCAGAGGGTAGGGTTTCTACTTTAGGAAGAGGAGGCTCTGATACATCAGCTGTTGCAATTGCTGCAGCTATAAAGGCTGATTTTTGTGACATATATACTGATGTAGACGGTGTATATACATCTGACCCCAACAAAATACCTGATGCTAAAAGACTAGATAAAGTATCCTATGAGGAGATGCTGGAAATGGCATCTTTGGGAGCTAAGGTTCTTCAAACACGTTCAGTAGAAACAGCAATGACAAATAATGTTGCCTTAAGAGTTCTATCAAGTTTTGAAGGCGCTGAT
>FUFK010041426.1_pt1 | contig 21202 bp, 18 predicted proteins | sample 1021851 | NCBI WGS metagenome assembly FUFK01 (sample SAMEA51879418, study PRJEB19060) | metagenome
TCTGGAGAGAACAAGCCCGNTTACTANNTAAAATTTAATGCAAATGATGGTGTAAANGGTGAAGGATTCTGGGAAGAAGCAAAAGCTCCAGATGTATCTTCTGGTTTTACAGCAGCAACTATGCCACATGAGTTATTAAATACTGGTACTAATGCTTTTACATTGCAAAGAGCTAACTGGACTGCTCGCCTTGTAGGTGATAACACAACTAATGCAAACCCTACGTTTGTAGGTAACAAAATAAAAGCTGCATTTTTCCATAATAATAGATTAGGATTTTTATCAGACGATAATGTTTGCATGAGTCAATCAGGAGAGTTTTTTAATTTCTATCACTCATCCGCACAGATTGTTACTGACGCAGATCCTATTGATCTTAGCTGCTCTACTACTAGACCTGTCTCATTACATAGTATTCTACCTACCACTCAGGGTCTAGTACTATTTAGTGCTAACCAACAGTTTATGATGGCATCTAGGGATGGAGTACTAACACCATCTACTACTGTTATTCGTGCTATCTCTAACTTTGAGATGGATACACTTGTAAGTCCTGTAGACTCAGGAACATCAATAACTTTTATAAGTAAGACACCTAGTTATACTAGAGTCTTTGGTATGATTACACGTGGAGAAGATGAAAACCCAGACATAGCTGACATAGGTCGTACAGTCAACGAGTGGATACCAGCTACGATGGATACATTAATAGCAAGTCCACAGAACCAGTTTATTGCTTTCTCAGGACAATCTTCTCGTTATATATACTTNTTNAGATCTTATACTGAAGATCGAGANACAGAAGTNGAAGCATGGTTTAACTGGGAAGCACCCGGTAATGTACAGACTATAGCTGCAGACTCAGATGAGTTTTATGCAGTAACAAAACAAGGTAATCAATTTACACTTAGTAAAGCTAGTCTAAGTCAAAGTCCAGAAGATGCTATTATTGTTAACAATGATGGACAAAGACTAAATCCATGTATTGACTTGTATGCTACAGCTAGCTCTGTTGTATATGATTCTACAAACAACTTTTCTAAATGCTTCATACCTTATAATGATGCTACAAACTTAACTCCAGTTCTTATTATTAAAGGAACTACAGCTACAGGTCAATTTATTGAATCAGGTTTTACAATTACACCTGAACGCGTAGTAGAAAGTGGTAACACATACTTTAAAGTACCAGCTAAAAACTTAACAAGTATTGCTAGTAATGTAATTGTTGGTTTTAAATATGATTTTGATATTACTTTACCTAAGACTTACTTTAGAGTAGATGAAACAATGAGTCGAAGTGACTTTACTGCTAATCTTACGATAGCTCGTATGAAGTTTTCTGTAGGGTTGTCAGGAGTTATGGGATTTAAATTAAAATCTAAAGGTATACGTCAAGGAAAACGTGAGTATACAGGAGACGGGTCAACAACAGTATATAGTTGGGACGCATCTGATTTAAGTTATATTGACTCAGATCAGGTAAAAGTTAAAGTTAATAATGTTGTATCAACAGACTTTACAGTTACAAATAATACCACAATAACTTTTAATACAGCACCTGCAGATGGAGCTAGTATATTAATATATTTGGATGAATGGTACAATCTAAATCCAGTAATTATGGCAGATCAATACTTAGCAAATGATATTGCTATTGTAGATCATTCAGTATTTACATTACCTATTCATCAAAAAACAGAAAATTTCACATTAAGATTATTTAACGACTCACCATTCCCTGTGTCTCTGAACTCTATGATGTGGGAAGGATTATACTCACCTAGATTTTACAGGAGAACATAGATATGATGATGAATGATTTTGGTACACCGATGACCGAAGCCGACATTAATATGTCGCCAAACCCTGCTAAAGCTATGCTGGAACAACAGCTAGCTACAACAGGTGTAGAAAATAATTTTCTTGGAAAACTGGTATCAGTTGGGCTTGGACTGTTTGGAGCTAAAAAATCTGCAGACTCAGCAAAATCTGCTGCTGAGGCTCAGAATAAACAGATTGAAGCCACTTATAAGTATGATCTTCAGAAGTGGAAGATGGATAAAAAGGCTGCTCAAGAAAAGCATGCCTTTTATATCAAACAGCTTAAAACAAATGCTGCAAACGAAAAAGCGTTAGCTAAGTATAAAGATAAAACTAATCTTCAAAATTATAACTACTTAGTAAAGCAGATTGATTTACAGCAAGAGTTAAATGATAAGGCTTATAAAAAATCTAATGATATTTATAAGAGTCAGCTGAAAATAAATGCACTTGAAGAAGACATAGCCCTTAACAATCAACTTAGAGCATTAGATGAAATACGTACTGAAAACAGGTATGAGCAACAAGACGCATATCTTGAGGCATTAGAAGCTCGAGGTCAGGTTCTAGCTCTTGGTCAGACAGGTAACACTACTGATAAACGTGTAAATGCTACGACTATGGAGAAAGGAACAAGATTAACACTTCTTGAGTTATCATTATCGAATGCAACTATGGCATCACAAAGTGCTATGGTAGATATTCGGAATGCAAGAACTGTTGGAGACTTAAATGCTTTAGCAGCTAAAATGTTAGATCCGGGAACTTTACCTAAACCTCCAAAACCAATAGCAACACCGACAGCTAAATATGTATTTCCAAAAGCTCTTCAAGCTTACCATTTAGGACCTAAACCTATTAAGGGTGCAAAAGCAAGTCCATCTGCTGCTGCAGGGGCTGCGTGGGGAGCTGGTATTAGCAATATAGCTGGGTTTGCTGGAGACGCTTTAGCTAGTGCGTTTCCAAAAACATTTGGAGCTTAATCGAATATTTAGATAAAAAAAAATGAGCACAAACAAATACTATAAGAAGTACGCTTCTGGTGGTAGTTTCAAAAACCGTAAACTTGATGACGGCCTACGGGCAATGCAACAGCAAACTAAGTCACAAATAGGTGGTATTGAAACAGTACGCAAACAGCTTGTTCAAAGTAGAAACGAGCACATGAAAGATCTCGACCGAAAGAATCAGAAAGAAGAGCAGAATAGAGCCGACATTTATAAGCTTGAAGTCGAGATGTCACATGAACTAAGGTCTAAAGCCTTAGAACAAAATCATAAAACTCAGGTAGCATCCTTTCAAAGAGAAGCTGATGAGTATAGAGCCAGATCTAAAATGTGGGCAGACTTAACGCCCACTTTAGCTAAAAATTTTGGTAAATTAGCTGATGATGTAGAAACTTACATTAACACTAAGAATGCCATCAAAGAGTTTAACAGAATGGAAGCTGAAGGCATCTTCCAAAAACTTAATGTTGTTCAAAATAAAATTATAAGTGATACTGATACTATAGGTATCGCTAACGACAGATATAGTAACATAACTAAANATATTAAAGATGGTGATCCTCTTGCTAAATTAAGATTTGATTATATATCTAAAGTAAATGCAACCCGTAACCCAGTGTTACAGGAAATGATTTTTAACAGATATAGAGATAATTTCCCTGCAATTGACGAAGAGTGGAAAAACTTTCTTTTAACTAATAAAATAACAGTAACTAAAAAAGACGCTTTAGCCTTATACCAGTATCGTGGTATGGAAGCGTTAAGAGAGTATGGTATTGATCCTAACTCTAAGTTAGGTGTTAAGATGATGAGACTGTTCACATCCCGAGGTGCAAACTATGAAACTCAAATAGGTCTACAAGATGACAAAAGATTTTATGGTGAACAGGTATCTAAGGCTGCTGAAATAATTAAAACATTGAGTCAACCTATCAACCCTTCAGACTATCCTACTGTAGCTCAATATGAATTTGCTGTTAAAACTCAGGATGAACAAAGAAATGCTGCTTGGATAGATTTAGCATCAAGTTTACAAGCGATGCCTATTGGAGGTGACAATAATTTAAGTCGACCTATCAGCCCAAATCTTAAAGAAAATTTGTTAAACTGGGCAAAAGATAATATGAAAGATTATCAGTTTTCAGATGACTTCATGAGAGACATGTTTGGTAAAACTGATAGAAATCCTTTAGGTTACCTGATACCCGGTGCTCCTCGTAACTCAAAAAATCCTAAAGATCGTATACTTGGTAAGTTTCCAAATCTTGAAAGAGAAATGTTAGAACTGTTTAGTGCAGAGTATCATGAATCAGAAAAAGTTAGAGCACAACAGACAGATAACAGGTACAAAATAGATGCAAATAAATTACGAGATAAACTTAATAGCGGATATTACCGAGAAAAGCCAGATGAGTTTTGGATTGATTGGGAAAATTCTAACCATAATCCACATGCTAGACAAGTATTTGGTGAAAGTCTTGGTTATAAAAGTGAGTATATAAATGCAAATACAATAACTTCTACTATTGTACAAAATTATAAAGCTGGTAATTTATCAGAAGTATACACTGCATGGGCTAGTTTAAAGTCAGACAGTGCACAAGAGATAGGATTTATTGTAAAAGATTTACAAGAATTAGCGGTTGAGCAAGGGGTAGAAGTACCTCAGCTTGATGACAAACTAAAGAACATAATTAACAGTAAAATTGATTTACTTATTGATAAAAATTCTTTAGATAAAACGGAACATCCAACTGCTAAAGGTAAAGAAATACAAGCGTTAGGATTTTTACTAGAGCATTTCCGAACTAATAATGTTGGAACAGTAAGTGATAGATTTGAACAAGCTAAAGCTGCATTAGATGCAAAACTAGGTATAGTTAACGGAACTCCTTTAGACTTTAACCAGTATGGATTACGAGGGTCCGGAGAGTTTTTACAAAAACAAGGTAAAACTGGTGCAACTAATAAAGCTATTTTTGTTAAAGATGCTGGTGAAAACTTTGGTAACATAAGCTCGCTTGAAATAGAGTTAGAATTACAAGATACCACAGATAGAGATAGATTAGACAGACTTCAAAGAATGGTTACAGATGATTTAACAAGTAATACTCCTAGCATATCAGATCAAGATGTTGCAGATTTATTACGAAATGGTAAGACTTCTAATCGTTTATTAAATCATTTAATGAAGAAAGAAAATTTAGGAAGAGTAACTCAAACTGATTTTATTAATAGTATCAAACAAACGGTCGATAATACTTTAATCAGACAATGGGGTGGAGAAGATTGGTGTAATCATATACTCGGAGCATACTCTGGAACTTTGACTAACGATCAAAAAGCCATAGGTGTATGTGCAAGAGCTATAGAAAGTCAATTTGATACGCCTGCATGGGAGTTTTTGATAAACCCTAGCTTAAGAGATAGACTACAGAGATGAATGAAGAAGAAACCTATTCTTTAGGTGGAGATATAAAAGCTGCAGAAGAAGAGCAGCAATTACAACCAGCACAACAATCATATCCTTCTCCTTTTGGGTATAAATTTGGTGCAAGCTCTGTAGATTTATCTATAGAGGAAAATCATAACACCATGAAGAATGAATATGACGAATGGTGGAATGCAAAAGGAGAGAACAGAGCTGCATTACTAGAAGCTTTTAATCAAAAGTACTATGGTATGACTACAGCAGATGTACGAAAAGCTCAACGTGAACAAGCATTTGAAGATAATCACCCACTAAAAAGATTAGATAACGTATTTCAAGGTATGTCTGCCCCGGGCATGGGACTTGCTGACTTTGTAATGGATGCAGCTGGTACAGTTATACCCGGTTTTAATCAGATAGATGAGAAATATGATAAAGTTACAATGCTTGATAATCCTACTCATCAAATGGTAAGACGTGTATCATCTATAGTACTACCATCAGTTTTAGCTAGTGGCAAGATACAGGGTGGTGTAAATGCAAAGTTTGCTGGAGGACAGTTATTTAGTAAGCCTTGGTTTACAAAGTTAGCTGCTACAATGGGTGCTCAAGGTTTAGGAGACGCAGCTATTTTAGGTCTAAGTGATATTGGAGAAGATGACACAATTACTACTACAGTAAGTGACATGTTTCCAGAAACATTTGGACCTAAAGGTAGAGTACCATTACCTAAAATGTTTAGGACTACAGACAGTGATAGCCCCGGTGTAAGAAAAGTTAAGAATATGTTAGAAAGTGCTCCATTTAGCATTTTTGGTAGTATTCTTGGTTCTTTTATTGACATGAAAGCTGGTAAAAAAACTATGGATTGGTTTGAACCAGTTGATGATGCAGCTTTAGAGTACAAACAACTTAGCATGAAACTAGGTGCTGATAATGATAAGTTAATACGTATACAAGAGATAGACGAATTACTATCAACAGGTCGTAAAAACTTAAGCAGGCAAAACGAGAATATTCTTATTAATGAGAAGATGCAACTCGAAGCTGAGTTAGGTGATATCAACGGTATAGATGATGTATTTCGTAGAGAAGAAGTTATACAATCAGTCGAGAGTGATGCAGCTGTAACCCGAAAATTACAAAATGCAGAACAGTTAGAATTAGATCTTAACGCTAATAACTTAGATCCTGACTTAAACTCTGATATACTTGATGATGCTGCTAAGGCTAAACAAACTACACCTACCGGAAACGTAGCACGTAACATGGCTGATACTACAGCTATTAAAAACGGAACTTCATCAGGAGATCCAGCACCACTTATTACAGACTCTATGAGACGTAAAGGTCTTATGGTAGGTCCAAGATCACGTGATGCTGTAATGGGTGTAGCTGAAGAGGCTAGAGATATAGGTAGATTTAATGCTATTGTAGATGGATTTAGATTTAGTTCTAAAGAAATGAACGCAGCAGCATGGGATATCTATACAAGTATTATGGCTATAGATAATGTTGAAGATCTTAAAGAGTTATTTATGGAGAATAGAGACGTTAAGAATCTATTACTCGGTAAATTTAAGGTAGAAGTTATTAACGAAGAGCAAGCTAGAGCAGCTGCATTTGCTATGCGTGACTTAACAGATAGATTTTTAGGACGTGAAGTTACACAATCTTCTGGAAGAGTTATGGATACATTAGGTAGAGAAGCTGCTACTATATCACAAGCTGTAACAGATATGGCTCCATACATAGATGAGAATCGTGCTATGGATATAGTTATTGATAAGCTAGAGTTTTTGATGGATGAGTATGCCTTAAATAAATACATATCTGGCTGGAGTCTACGTAATAAAAACTGGTTTGACCAAGCACCTCCTAAAGATATAGATGAGGTTATTGAAACATTACAACAAGAGTTTATTACAGCAGAAAACTCTATACATGCTAAAAATAGAAAGTTTACTAAACAGTTAAAAGAATTACAAAAAAATAAACCAGAAGCTGTACGTCCTTTAATAGATGCGTTTGCACATACTAACGGTGATGTAGATAGTCTTGCAAAGCTATATAAATGGGCAGCAGATCAAATTACACCACTTGGATTACTTAAAAGTCCTGATCCTCAAAACATGAATTTGTTTGCTAAAGGTGCATGGGGTGTAAGATATAATAATATGTTATCTGGTATTTCAGCATTCAGAGCTGGATTAGGTAATGGTGCACAGCTACTATTTAGACCAATTACAGCATTCTTAGGTCACGGTATACGTGGTGATGTAGATGGTGTAATGCGTACTATTTATTATAACGGTGCTGTATTTGAAACTAACAAACGAGCATTATCTGATGCGTTTCAAATGATGAAAAAAGCCCATAAAGATCCTACAGCTATGCTGAGTGCTTATCGTAAGGACTTTGTATTTAAGACTGATAAAGCTTGGAATATCATGGATGATATGGCTAAGTTATATGAGATTGATGGTAACTGGGGTAGAGCTTATCAATATAAAGTAGCATCTGCACTTAAGCAGATTGCTGGTATGAAAGCTTTACGTTACGGTATGACTGGCATGGTCTTTCCTGACGTATTTACAACCACACACTTAGCTCATTATTTATCACGTGCAAAAGCATATGAAGATGTATTTAGTGAGTTTGGTTTTGCTGATTGGAAAAAAATACGTATAGCAGAAAAGAAACATTATGATAGCTTTTTTGATGCTAACGGTTTAGTCAAAGATCCAGTGCTTAAATCTATGGCTGGTGAAATACAACTTAACTTAGATGATGGTGCTGCAAGTTATCTAACACAAGCAACTACAGCTTATCCTATACTCAAAGAAGTCATGGCGTTTCCTCGCACAGCTTCTAACTTTATGAGAGCTGCGTCGTCTTGGACACCTATTACACTTATTCCCGGTATTACTAAATATAGTAAAACTATTTACGCTAGAACAGCTGATGATATTGCAGAAGCATTATTGGAACATGGTATAGATGTAGCTAAAGAACGAAATGCACAAGTAATTTTTGAAAACTTACGTGCAGAATATACAGGTAGATTAGCGTTTAGTGGTATACTTGTAGGTACATTATATCAGTATGCTATGGGTGGTAATCTTCGTGGTAACGGACATTATAACGCATCACGTAGAAACAAAGAAAGAGACGAGATGGGTTATGAACCTAAGACTATTNAGATAGGTGANAAATGGGTTAGCTATAAAGGTATTATAGGTTTAGAACACATGCTTAGTATTGTAGGTGATTTAGCTTACTATGCTGGTGATATAGATGAACATGTATTAGAAAACTTCCAGTCTAAACTTGCATGGACTATCGGAGCTACTTTCTTAAACGAAACTCCTTTATCTGGTATTGAACCAGTATTTGATGCCTTGAACGGTAACGTACGTGCATTTAACAGACTTGTGTCTCAAAGTATATCATCATGGATACCTGCTAGTGGAGCTCTTGGTGTCGTAGCAAAAGCTACTGATAGTGCACAAAAAGATTTAGGTGGAGAGATTACAGCATTTGTTAGAAATAGATTACCCGGTTTAAAAAATACACTACCAAATCAGATTGATATATGGACAGGTGAGCCTTTAAACGATATTGATAATCCTTTCTTACGTGCTCTTAATGCAATCAGCCCTATACAAATTAGCGGTACAGATGAGCCTTGGAGACAGTGGTTACGTGANATAGGTTATAATGGCCTNAGCATGTTAACAATGGANAGNACAGGGTCATACAGATGGGAACCAGCAGACAGAGAACAGATTAATAAATACATAGGAGAGCAACAACTNTATAAACAAGTGCAACGTTTNATGAAAAACAAAAGATATGCTAAGGAAGTTAAACTTCTTAAAGATCTTAGAAAAAGTCAGTATGTACGAGATAAACAAAAATTAGAAATAAAAACTAACTTACTACCTGTACATCAAGAACTTAATAGTATTATACGTAATGCACAAAAACTTGCTGAAGCTAAGTACCTAACACAAAATCCTAACATCGAAGAGTCTATTATAAATGCAAGAACTGCTAAAGAACAGATGAGAGTAGGTGATGTTGAAGGAGCTGGCGAAACACAGCTAAAAGATCAACAAACACGAGAACTAATTAACTACGGTAACTAATATGAGTGCTGTTATACAAAATTCGTACATCGGTAATGGCTCCACCACCAATTACTCTTTTACATTTCCATATTTAAAGTCAACTGACGTACAAGTACAGGTTGACGCAACTGTGACTACTGCGTGGCAATTCGCCAACGCTACCACTGTACAATTTAATACTGCTCCTGCAAACGGAGCCAAAATCAAAATACTTAGAGAAACGAATGTAGACAGTTTAGCAGCCACCTTTTATGCTGGATCAGCGATTAAGTCAGAAGATCTAAACGATAACTATACACAAAACCTCTATAAAACACAAGAAGTAGGACAAAGATTCTTCAGTAACACTGGTGGAACTATGACAGGAGACCTTACCATGGGTGAGGATACCAGCTTAATATTTGAAGGTGCTACTGATGATGGTAATGAAACAACTCTAACTGTTGCAGATCCTACTGCTGACAGAACTATTACACTACCTGACGTAACTGGTACTGTTGTAACTACTGGTGATACCGGTACTGTTGCTACAGCAATGATAGCTAACGATGCTGTAACTAATGCTAAAATAGCAGATGACCAGATTGACTCAGAACACTACGTAGATGGTAGTATTGATACACAACATATAGCTGACGCACAAATTACAACTGCTAAGATTGCAGATAGTAATGTAACTACTGCTAAAATTGCTAATGATGCTGTAACAATGGCAAAACTAGCAGGTGGTGTATTACCAACTGATATTACAGTAGCAAGTGCTAACCTTGTTGACGGAACAATAGCTACAGCTGATATAGCCGACGCAGCTGTAACAACAGCTAAGATAGCAGACACAGCTGTCACAACTGCTAAAATAACAGATGCAAATGTTACTACAGCTAAGATAGCTGACTCTAATGTTACAACAGCTAAAATTGCATCAGGTAATGTTACAACTGATAAATTAGCAGACAGTAATGTTACAACAGCTAAGATAGCAGACAGCAACGTTACTACTGCTAAGATTGCAGACTTAAACGTAACAACAGCTAAGATAGCAGCAGACGCTATAACAAACGCTAAGATTGCAGACAATGCAGTTGGAGTTGAGCATATTGCAGATGCAGAGTTAACAACTCTTGCTGGTATGCAATCTGGTACAGCTTCTAAACTTGCAGCTGGTACAACTCTTACATCAGATATTGCTGACCTTAACCAGATAGATGGACTTACAAAGCAAACAACTATTACTGATAGTGATGCTAGTTTTCCAACATCTGGAGCTGTGGTAGATTATGTTACAGCACAGATTGCACCTCTTGGTGGTCTTGAAGTTGTAGCAACTGAAGTTTCATTTCCTAACACACAACCACAAGCTGGTGTAGTTATATCTATATCAGATGCAGGCGGTGTTGTATTTAACGGATCAGGTACAAGTACTACAGGCAGAACTGTAGGTGGAACTACTGTTACTATTAATAATGCTCCATCAAGTCTAAATAATGAAACTCTGGTAGCTGGTGTTGGCTTAATGGTCAGCTCTACAGGATCAGGACAGGTATATAATTATCATAAGATACTTGGTAAGGAAGATGATATTAAACAACTTAGTGATGACATAAATGATTTCAACGCAAGATATAGAATTGGTTCGTCGAACCCTACAAGTGCTCTTGACGCTGGTGATTTATTCTTTAATACTAGCACAAGTAAACTTCTCGTATATAATGCAACGAATACAGCATGGGAAGAAGCACAAAGTATAGGTAACTTCTTTATATCTACACTTAGCCCTGCTTTCGATGGTAGTACACAAGACTTTACTATTACTAACGCACCAACTAATGCTGAACAAATACTATTAAGTATAAATGGTGTAATACAAAAACCTAATGCTGGTACATCAACACCGTCAGAAGGTTTTGCATTAAGTGGTAGTACAGTTAAATTAGCTGCTGCCCCTGCAAGTGGTGATGCTTATTTTGCTGTAGTTATAGGTAGTACTGTAAATATAGGTACACCAAGTAATAACACAGTAAGTACCGCAATCATTCAAAACGGTGCAGTAACAGGAGAAAAGATAAGTACTAATCTAGATCTTACTGATAATAAAAAAGTAAGATTTGGTACAGGAAATGATCTAGAGATTTATCACAATGGCTCAAATAGTATAATTAGAGATTCAGGTACAGGTAATTTATTTATTGATAGTAACAGGTTAGAAATAAGAAATTCTGGAGGTGGTGAAACACAAGCGGTATTTTTCCAAGATGGGGCTGTTGAGTTATACTATGATAATCAGAAGAAAGCAGAGACAACTGCGACTGGGTTTAGTGTCAATGGCACTTTAGTAGATTTAGGTGCCACTCATTTTGGTGATGTTGTGTTTACTGGAGATGCAGCAAATGTAGTATTTGATAAGTCCGATAACGCTTTAGAATTTGCTGATAATGCAAAAGCTGTATTTGGTGCTGGTTCAGACCTTACCATCTCGCATGACGGTAGTAATTCGATAATAAACGATAATGGAACTGGCGAACTACAACTTCAAAGGGCTGGTAATACAATTCTCACTTTTAATGATACAGGTATTAGTATTACTGATCCTACAGGCGGTGCGGCAGTAGAAATTAAAGGTTTTGAAGGAGGTAATGCTTCATTAAAATTAATTGCTGATGAAGGCGATGATGCTGGAGATCAGTGGAGAATACAATCCAATGCTACTGATAATAATTTTAAAATACAAAATGATGTCTCTGGATCACTAGCAAATATATGGCAATTAGGTACTAATGGTAATGTAGAACAAACAGGAAATTTATCTATACCTGATGATAAAGAAATACAACTAGGAACTAATGATGACTTAACAATTAAGCATAACAATACTACCAATAAAACTGAGTTTGTTATGTCATCTACTAAAAATGTTAAATTTATAAACGGAACATCAGATAATTATTTTGTCGCAATAGGTTCACATGAAGCTGGAACTGATGATAACAGACAAATGCTTCAAATCCATGCAAATGGTCAACGAGTTCTTCATAGCGATATTAACGGTAATTTCTTTAATTATGCAAGTGGTCATTTTGGAAGAGTAAGAACTGATGCAAACAGTCCTGTAAATGAATATCGAAACGCTCCTCACTCTGTAAATATTTATAGTGGAAATACTGCTGATCCAACTAATTTTAGAGCAAATTTAAAACTATGTTCTGCTGATTTTCTAACAGCTCAAGGAGATAGTAGTATTATATACTTTACAGATTCTGGTGCAGATAATACATCAGTTGATTATGACCAAGATCAGAAGTTCAGCGTAAAGCAGAACGGAACGACTGAAGCAATGACTCATGTCATCGCAGGTAGGGTTAAATCAGATGAACGAACTAACGCAAACGTTGTTTATGGTAATGCTTCTATTTATATGCAACAAAGTTACAACCAAAACATATTCAACAGAATTAGAACAAGAAATACAGATAATACAGATGACATTTTANTTATGGATACTGGTGGTGGTGTTGTTATTAAATTTGAATCACAGGGTAATGGTCGATTTGATGGGGGTGCTGATGTTGGTAATGCTTCTGACTATGCTGAATATTTTGAATGGGCAGATGGCAATACAAGTAGTGCTGATAGAAGAGGTATAACTGTTGTNATGGATGGTGAAAAAATAANACCAGCTACAGATAGTGATGATAAATCTAAAATTATTGGAGTTGTCTCTGCTAACCCTGCTGTTGTAGGTGATTCAGCATGGAGTGAATGGCAAGCAGCGCATAAAAAAGATGCTTACGGTAGTTGGGCAACAGAGGATAAAGAATATCTAATCTGGAACGATTTTTGTACAAATTCTACGACTGATGATAAAACAAAAGTAACTAATCCTCAACCAGATATTAATGACCCAAATGTTACTTCTGATTATCAAATTTTAGTTTCTGATATAGATGCTGAAAAAGCTGCTGGGAGATGTCCACAAGCTGCAATAGATCAAAACTTAAGAATAACTAGACCATCAAGAGTTTATAACGAAAGTTATGACCCATCTAAAACTTATGTACCAAGATCAGCAAGAAAAGAATGGGATGCTATAGGTTTAGTAGGAAAACTTGTTGTTCGTAGAGGACAGCCAGTAGGAACAAATTGGATACTTATGAAATCAAATGTTGGTGTTGATCCTACCGATAACAGCATTGTTTTAGACAAATANTTAGTAAGGTAATTATGACATTAACAAAAATAACAAGCAAAAGTATTAAGGATAATGAGATTGTCAACGCTGATTTACATTCAGCTGCGGCAATCGCATCCACAAAACTAGCCAAGCCAATAGATCTTTCAGATAACGAAAGGATACGCTTTGGAACAGGTAATGACTTAGAAATTTATCACAACGGAACCAATACCTACGCTGCAAATAGTACTGGCATTCTCTATTTAATGTCAGATGATTTGAAGTTAACAAGTAAAACTGGTGCTGAAAATTATTTAACTGCGGTAAAGGATGGAGCCGTAGAGTTATACCATAACAATGCTAATCGTCTTGAAACAGCTTCTTATGGAGTAAAGTTATATAATACAGCTAATACAGAATTACGTTTATCTGACTCAGATCAATCCTATGGAAATCTTATTTACAATAACGGTGAGGACTCAAGTGATGTTTTAGTTATCGGAGTTGATGGTGGTAATACCCAAAGTAATAGCCATATAAGATTTTATGTAGATGGCAATCAAGAGCAGATGAGAGTTAATGCAACTGGTGCTTTACTGATTGACAATAAAAAAGTAAATTTTGGAAATGATAGTGATTTTCAAATTTATCACGATGGTACAAAGAGCAGACTGCACAGTGCTAGTCATGATATATCTATAAGATCAGGTGGTGTTTTTGGAGTCTTCAACGGAGACGGAACTGAAGAAATGATACTAGCAACACCTGACGGTGCAGTAGAGTTATATTACGACGACAGTAAAAAGTTTGAAACTACAGCAAATGGAGTTCTCACCTCTGGTAAGATATTTGTTGAACAAGCAGGGACAGATCAAACATTCCTTACTTTAAACGCTGACTTAGGAACTAATAATAATAGAGAATTACTTTTTAAAGGTCCATCTACTGATAGTGTTGACGAACCTTTCCGTATTGATACAGGAAATGCCCTAGCATTTTTTACAGATGGTCAAGAGAGCTTTCGCATACTATATAATCGTAATGTAGGGTTTGGGACTACGAATCCTCTAGAAAGGTTACACGTCGGTGATAGTTATAAATTTAGAGCTAAACGCATACTAGGTAACACCGATGGTGCTAGTACGGGTGATGCGGCAATTCGAGCAAATATATTTAGTAGTAGTGCTGGTGCTATACACACTAGAGCAGGTAATGCAGCAAATAGAAGGCATTTTAGATTCTATAATCCAAATGGTGTAGTTGGAGAAATTAGAACTAGCGGTAATGGTACAACTTTTGCTACTTCTTCTGATTACAGATTAAAAGAAAATGCAGTTCGTATATCTGATGGTATTACAAGGTTAAAAACATTAAAGCCATATAAATTTAATTTCAAAGCAAATCCTTCTGTAGTACTAGATGGTTTTTTTGCACATGAAGCAACACAAATACCAGAGGCAGTAGGTGGTGAAAAAGATGAAGTTGTAACACAAGCAATGGTTGATGCAGACGGTTACCCAGAAAGTGATTTAGGTAAGCCTTTATATCAAAGTATTGACCATAGTAGATTTGTACCTTTATTGACTGCTGCATTACAAGATGCTGTTGCTAAGATAGAAACATTAGAAACTAAAGTGGCTGCATTAGAAGCTGCATAATGGAAATACCCACCATTGTAATTCCACCAGTAAAAGATATTGAAACAATAGGTATACCTTTACCTACAGCTGATGTACCAAGTTATGTACCTTTAGTTGTTCCTCCAAATGATCTTAGAGAACCAGAAGGTACAAAACCTATCGAAACTACTCCACCTTCACCACCTACATTACCACCACCTTTTCCACCTTATAAATTACCTACTGGTGATGTTTTAGTTCCTACAACTATAGCAGCAGTTACAGCCGTAGCAGCTACAACTTTAACTCAACCAATAATAGAAAAACTGAGAAAAAAGATACAAAAGTTTTTACAAGATAAGATAAAAAAATGGAAGGAAAAACGCCAGAAAAAAAAGGACTCCTTACAAAACTCAAAGAAAACATAGATGACCATGATGAACAGATGCAGATACTAGGTGCAATGGTGCGTCTAGGCGTTGTTATCTGGTCAGGATTTATTATAACTCTTAATTATGTAGAGTTACCTATGGTCAAAAAGTCTGGTACTTCAGCGGATATCACGTTCGTAGCCAGCGTCTTTACGGGTGCACTTGCCACATTCGGNTTGACTACAGGAAATGGCAAAAAAGATAAAGAACAAAAACCAAAGACATGAAGAAATGGATTCTTCTCTTAGCACTGTTGTCACCCGCAGTAGCCAGAGCAAACACTGTAACCCCTCAGTTCACTACGGGGTCGATGAACTCAACGACAACAACAACTCAAACAGTTCAAGAAGTNAAACAAACACAAGTATTTGGAGCAGAAGTAAACACTTGGTCTGGGACAAATGTAACTCCTTCCGGAGATATTGCAGACTCAGCTACGACTTTCTCTGTAACAGATGCAACAGCGGATTGGACATTAGAAATAACATCAAGAGCAGCTGGATTAGTAGAGCAAATAGACGCCACAACAGATTGGACTATAAATACTACTACTACTTCGCTTTCTGTATTCTCACAGTAGCACCAGTATTTGCAGAAGGAGATGTAACTAATAGTAGTAATCCTGTNGCAGCCGCAACGGGAAATGTTACAAATCAGGCGGTGCAGTTTCAAAACAATGGAGCATCGTCACGTCAGACATATGGTCCAAGTATATCATGTAATGGATCTACAATGACCTTTAGCCCATTCTATATGGGTAATCATGCAAATCCTTATTCTTATAATGAAGATACAGAATCAATGTATCCTTCTAGCTACCAGCTAAATGAGAACTGGGGATTTCAANTTAACTTTATGGTTCCTNTAGACANGCGTGGTCTTGAGCAATGCAGACGTATTGCCAAGCGTCAAGAGGAAAAGATGCAATTAGACTACGAACTTGTACGTGCATTAAAATGTGCAGACTTACAACGTCAAGGTTTTACCATAAGACCANAGACACGAGTAGCTCACTTGTGTCAGGACATCGTACCTATACAATCATTATTACCACCTAAACCAAAAGAGAAAAAATTTAAATTATTCTAATGAGCACATTAACACTACAATGGGAAAAAGAAGCTAAAGCTAAAGTAGCTGCAGCTAAAAAGAAAGCACCTAAAGCTAAGAAAGAGGTAACTAAATAATGATATTCTCTATACTTAAACCACTTGTACTTAGGTTTATTACAAGTGACAAATTTAAAGAGTTTGTTGTAGACTTACTCGAAAAGTTAGTTGAACAAACAGATAATGAGCTAGATGATAGAGCATTGCAAATAGTCAAAAAAGGATTAAACATTAACTAACATGGCAAAAAAGACATTTAAAATTGACCCATTCAGAGATAGCGGTTACACTCCAGATGCTGCCGGCAAACCTGCTAAGATAGCTCTTAACCAAGGTCCAAGCACACCAGTTAGAATTGACACAACCGTAGATTATTATGGTAACAAGTCTAAAAAAGTGCTACATAATTTTGGAGCTGGTAGAATAGGTAAAATTAGACCAAAGAAAGGTAAAGTATAATGACACAAACAAGAGTAATACCTAAAAAAGCTGCTGAAGAAAGTTTTAACGAACTACACTATCTTGTAACAGAAGATTTTTTACGTAGAATAAAAAGCGGCGAAGCTACTACTCAAGATTTAAAAGCAGCNTGTGATTGGCTNAAAAACTAATGATATTACAGGTGTTGCTCTTGAAGGTAGTCCTTTAGATAGGTTAGCGTCCGTTATACCAAAAGTCGATCCATCTTTAGTAAAATCTAGATTATATGGCAAGAACAGGACCTAAACTTAGTCCAAGACCCGGTAGAACAGCAAGATTTTACCGAAGGAATAAGAAGTCACGTATCAAACATAGGCGTGACAATGCACAAATTAATAACACACCTGCTAAACGTGAATACAGAAGAAACCTTATGATGATACGTCGTAAGCGTAGACCCGGACCACAGACAGACATGTCACATAAAGGTGGTAGGATTGTACCTGAATCACGAAAAAGAAACCGTGGAAGAGGCGGTAGAAATAGAAATTAATTATGTTACAAAAAAAGAAACGCACAGGAATGTTCGGAATTGCTAAAAAAGAGGATATCGGACAAACCGAAAGATTTAAAGGTATGCTTGGTGCTAAAAAAAGAAAAAAAGCTACCGAAACTAATAAATTAAAAAGAATGCTAGCTAGAAAAAAAGTTAAACTAGCTGGTAAAAAACTTGGTGCTGTAGGACGTAGGTCTGGTATGGGAGCACAAACACGTACACAAAGAGGGAGGATCTACTAATGTTTGGAGGGATGGTATCCGCAATAGGAAAACTGGCTTCAAAAGCTGTAAGAGATAAAAGAAGAAAAAAGCGTAAGCTTAAAAAGAAAAAAGGAATGCTGAAAGGTAGCATTAAAAAAAGACTTACTAAAAGAAATAAAAGAAAATATGGTGGGTTTCTAAATAAAAACTTAGATAAAAAAGGTAAACCTAAAAAGCCACCTGTTAAGAAAAAAACAAGAAAGACAAAATTAACTCCTAGACTACGTAGAAGATTAAGTAAGCAGTTCCCTATACTTCGCAGAAGAAAAAGACGTGGAAGACCTAATAGGAGAAAGCTAAAGACCGGAGCATTTAAAAGACACTTAGACCGTAAAAAATAATACATGACCCCTTTACTACCAAACCCTGATTACTATTTACACAATTTAATAACCATGACAAGTTCAGATTCTAAACGGCTCTGGAGAAGAGCTATCAAAGAGCACTTCAATTGTCAATGCGTTTATTGCGGAGAATTTTATGAATTACACAACCTTACAATCGACCATGTACGCCCGAAATGTAAAGGCGGTACAGATACTACGACGAATGTTGTACCCTCGTGTAGACGATGTAATCAGGAAAAAGGTAGTAAAAATTGGCTGGACTGGATGAGGTCGACATTTGGTACTACAGACAGAGAACAAACTATTTTATCACATATAAGATGACATTTACACCGGGATCTGATGATGACAGAACAGATACCTACGAAGCTCAGATAAAGTTACAAGAAGACGACCAAACAGCTGAAGAACAATTTGATGAAGCTCAACAAGGCTTACGAGATCTTAACACAACAATTCAAAGTATTTTTGGTACTGCTGGACAGTTTACTGATACGATTGATACTATATTTGGTTTAAGTAGATCTGACTTTGATAAAGCAAATAAAATTAATAAACAGATTTCTAAATATAGTAGTGGACCTATAGTACAAACTGAGCAAGGACCNTTATATAGAGCTGGTGNTATAGTTTCTAATGTATTCCANATNGACAAAGATCCAGANCCTCTTCAACGTAAAACTCCTACTGAAGCAGAAAAAGAACTACGAATAAACAGATTTGTTAATGATTTAGTTTTTACAGTAGACAAAGTAAAACGAGATGGCACTATTGTTCCTACACACATATCCAAGGTACAACCAAAAGGTAGTGGATATGATTTTTTAGGTAAAGCTAAAGCTGAGTGGAATCAATGGGCTAAACGTACAGGATTTATTCGTGAGTTGTCAGATAGAAAAATGACGGCTTATGTAGAACATTTAGTAGGTAAAGATAAGTACTATGATGTATTTTGGGAACTACCTAATGAGGAAAGATTTAGAAAAGGCTCTAGACATGGTCCTAACAATGTACGGATACTCTTAGATAACCGTATGAAAACTTTTAAGGATTCGTCAGAGACTATCTTAAAAAGACTGTTACCTAAACCAACTAAAAACAACTTACTTGTATTTGACTATGATATACCTAGAAAAACAAACGAGTCTATTGTATATAATACTTCTCCTAAAGATTTAGTACTTAAACGTGCTGATGGTACTGTTGTAGGAAGACTGGGTGACTATCATGATGTATTATATGCACCTTATCAAGAATTAAAAAAAGGATTATCAGAAAATATTGATAAAAGAACTGGTAGACCTTTTATAACAACTACGTTACCAGATGGTACACCTTTAGATGAATCTGATATAAAAGCACAGATTAGCATATGGAGGTCTAAAATTATACGAGATAAAATACAATTTATTATAGATGAAGCACCTACATTAAAAGGTATGACTCAAAAAGCCAAATGGCAATATCAAGGTAGTGCGATACAAGAAGATATGGTAGATTTTTTAGACAAGTATAAGGACATATTAAAACCAGCTAAACGTTTAAGAGAAAAGCTTTATAAAGAAGGTTGGGATAGAAAGTATGGTGGCATACAATCAGAAGACGAAAAAGTTGACTCTGAGTTTTTAACTAAAGAGGAAGCACGTAAACGTAAACTTGCAAACCGTAGAACAAGATCTCTTTTAAGATCTTTGTTTGGTGGAGGCAGAATTGATGAATGAAAACGAAATAATTAATACCCTTAAGCAAGACTTTAAGCTTTTCCTACAGGCATTGTGGGAAGAGCTAGGTTTNCCNNNACCTACNAGNGCACAATATGCNATTGCAGATTACTTGCAGAATGGTCCCAAGCGACTACANATACAGGCGTTTCGGGGAGTTGGTAAGAGCTGGATTACTGGTGCTTTTGTTTTATGGACTCTATTTAATGACCCCGAAAGAAAGATCATGATTATATCAGCCTCTAAAGAGAGAGCAGATAACATGTCTATCTTTTTACAGAAACTTATTATAGACACACCGTGGCTTGCATATTTACAACCTAGATCAGATGAGAGCAGATGGTCTCGTATATCTTTCGATGTAAACTGTAGCCCACACCAAGCACCTTCTGTTAAGTCAGTAGGTATTACCGGACAGCTTACCGGATCTCGTGCAGATTTAATTGTATTAGATGACGTAGAAGTACCGGGTAACAGTATGACGGAGTTAATGCGTGAAAAGCTATTACAACTATGTACTGAAGCGGAGTCGATCCTTACCCCGAAGGACGATAGCCGTATTATGTATCTCGGGACTCCTCAGACTACTTTTACTGTTTATCGTAAGTTGGCAGAGCGTTCGTATCGTCCCTTTATTTGGCCCAGCCGATACCCAAGACGTAAAAAGCTCAGTCAGTACGAAGGACTCCTAGCACCACAGGTACAAGAAGATCTGGATATGGGTGCTGAAGAATGGGATGTCACAGATCCAGACAGATTTAGCGAAGAAGACCTACTAGAAAGAGAAGCAGCTATGGGTCGGAGCAACTATATGCTTCAATTTCAACTCGACACAAGTCTATCAGATGCAGAGAAATTTCCCCTTAAAATGGCTGACCTTGTGGTTACTAGCGTCAATCCTACTTCTGCTCCTGATAACGTGGTCTGGTGTTCAGATCCAGCAAATGTTATAAAGGATGCACCAACTGTCGGCTTACCGGGAGACTATTTCTATAGTCCGATGAAGCTACAGGGAGAATGGGGTCCATACGCTGAGACAATATGCAGCGTAGACCCTTCTGGAAGAGGCTCAGACGAGACTGCAGCAGCCTTTCTAAGTCAACGTAATGGCTTTCTATATCTACACGAAATGAGAGCCTACAGAGACGGCTACAGCGACAAGACACTACTTAA
>FUFK010046153.1_pt1 | contig 21201 bp, 24 predicted proteins | sample 1021851 | NCBI WGS metagenome assembly FUFK01 (sample SAMEA51879418, study PRJEB19060) | metagenome
TGGGCTAATGCCGCCATAATTTCTGCTTCGATATCGATACCTTGCTGTGCTTGTGCATCCTGAGCCGCTTCAAAAGTCCAACGAGCACTCAATTTACGAGTTTTCGCTTCAACTGTTTGTTTTAAGATCTGAATGCTTAAACGCTTACCAGCAGTACCTTCTAGGTTTGCTGTCGCGTCTGCTTTATCAGTAGATCCGCCACCTGAGTAACCTAAACCAATTTGGAAAGGTGATAATGCTTCTTCGCCTGCTGTTACGTCATCAAATGAATCTGCATATCTTACTCTTAGTGTGTGGATTTGTCCAACTGGACCAGTCATTGGTTGTACACCTACGATTTCGTTAGCGATAACCGTTGGCATAACACGTCTAATTACTGGAAGGATAACTCTGTTAAGAGTTGCAACNTTACCNGCGCCCTGNNNNANCNGNAGTCGCCGCCTCTGCCAAATACTTTCTAGTATTTTCTAGAGTAGCGGACATCACAGACTTTTTATTGCCTGTTAGGCCTTCGAGCAACGCAACTTTGGTATCCTGCCATTTACTTTCTAAAANTTCTGACATTATTTTCTCCTTAATTTAATCCTGCAAGTCTTCTAATATCTACAACATTATCAACTTTTGCAGAATCACTTGCACTCGAACTATTTTCTTCTTTATCGCCTGTTATTTCTTTTGCCTCGGTAAGTGTTGCCTTCTTTGCTACTGACTTGCCATCGATTACAGCAGATAGGTACTTGTTAAAGTGTCCTTGTAACTTTTCAGTTTCTACTGACTCTAGTAAGTCTTGCATAATCTCTTTCTGTTCTTTGCTCAAAGGAGCAACTAGTTCAGAAATTGTTTCTTTTCTCTTTGCGGATTCTACAGCATCTTTAATTTCAGCATCTTTGCTTTCAACTAATTTTGCTTTTTCCTCAGCATTCGCTTTTGCTTCCGCAAGTTGTTTATCCTTCAACTCAACCACTTTAAGTAGTTTTGCAGTTTCGCTTTTCTCATTCATGTAAGAGTTGTTATACTCTTCTGCAAATGTCTCGAAAATCTTACGACCGAAGTCGTTTTTACGTGCAGTGTCGATGTCTTCTTTCAATTGACTAATTTCATTGTTCAATGTTTTAGCAACTGTTTTTTCGACNACTTTAGCACCTTTTTCGATGAAGGACTGTTTTACTTTACTTAAATGTTCTTTGGCTTCACGAATTAATCTAACCTTCGTTTCTGCCAAATCTTTTTTGTCTTCGTGGAACTCAGCAATTTCTTTTGCAAGAGCATCAACTACAAATTCCTCAAGTTTGCCAAATTTACTTGCCATTACTTTTTGGTCTTCATGTAGTTCAGAAACTTCTTTGCCTAACTGTTCCATTACAAAGCCTTTAAGTAGGTCTGCGTTTTCACGCATTGCTACATGGTACTTTGCTCTGGCTTCAGCAAGTTTTTTTCTATCTTCTGCAAACTCTGAAATTTCTTCGTTTAGTTTTTCATCTAACATTTTTTCCACGGCTTCTACCATATTGGCTTTATCGTGTTCGTATTTAGATGCAAATTCTTCACGCAATTCCGCTGTGATTTGCATTTGATTTTCTTTAACTTTGGCATTCCAAGCCTCTTCGATGTCATTCTTGATCTCTTCTGAAATTGCATTCGTTTCAAAAAGTGATTTTAAAGCGTCTAACATCTGGTTCTCCTTATTTCAAACCTTTAATTACATTCATTAAAGATTCTTTGATGTACTTCTGTGCCTTTTGATCGCCTTGGACCTCTTTAGCCAAATTTAAAGCCTGATACCCACCACGGGCATTTAGTAAATGCTCATATATTGGTGTCGGATAGGCACCAGGAGCACTTGGTTGTGCTACTACGTCCACAGTAATGATTTCAAAATCTGAAACCGTATTGCTTCCGTCTTCGCTAACATTCCCTGAACCTCTTGATGAGACCCCTAATTTAACTCCGCTTTCCAGCATCGTTTTAACTAGGACTCCCATCGGTGTAGGTAATATCTTCATCTTTCCATAGCCATTTGGTCCATCTGTCCACATTTCTGTGATCATATGGCTTACTCTGTCTAGGTTAATATTAAGTCCTTCTGGATGATCAACTTCGCCAAGAACACTGTATCCTCCGCTTATTTGATCGTTGAGAGTGTTGACAGCCCTACTAATCTCGCTTACAGGATACACTCTTTGGTTTGCGTTTCTAACGCCACCTTGAATACAAATACCTTTTAGGTAAAGGTCTTTGCCTCCCTTATCGTTCTCAGTAGTTTCAACGACCATCTTCGCTTGGTCGAATGTCAAGTTCTCACGTAAGTTTAACACCACTATCCGTTCCTAATATTACGAACCAATGACGCTTTTGCCATCAGTTCCAGTTTCGCCACTGCCTTTTTTCTCAGCGCCGTGACCTTTGGAGTCTGCCTTCATAGACTTACTTGCTTTACCACCTGGAACATTCACGTTACCTGCTGAATCTTCTTTTGGTGATACCGCTGATCCGCCTTTTTCTTCTGCAGAACCGCCTGCTATGTTAGAAGCACTTCCACCCATATCGTTTTTACCCGCTACTGGTGATTTTCGCTTTGTTGTCTTCGCCTTTTGGCTCAGCAACTTTTTCTACATACTCACGCATTTGTTCTGTTTCAGATTTTGCAGTTTCCTCAACTTCTTTTTCAGTTGATTCTACTGGCATTTCTTCAACTCCAAGTTCGGAAGTTGGCTCAAGAGCCTCATCTTCCTTTTCTTCGTCGCCCATGTCACCCATTGGCTCCTCAGAATCTTCTTCATCGTCTGCTTTTTCTTCCTTGTCGCCCATCATTTTTTCAAATTCAGACTTAAGGTCATCTAAAGCATCTTCTAAATCTACGACTCTATCTTCGATATCTTCGTCGTCTTCACCTTTTTCTTCTTCACCGTCTTTGTCGCCGTCCATTGCATCTTCAACATCATCAATCATGTCATCTGCTGGATCACCGCCCATTTCTGGTGCTTCAGGTGTGATTTCTTCAATACCTTCTTCTGTTTTTTCTTCGTCAGTTGCTTCAGTAGTTTCTTCATCTTTTTCTTCTGATGCTTCTTCTACTTTGTCATCTTCTGACTCATCTTTAGACGCTTCGTCAACTTCTTTGTCATCTTCTTTTGATGCTTCGTCAACTTCTTCGTCTTTTTTCTCTTCAGCAACGTCTAATTCCTTAACGTCATCTGATAATAAATTTTCATAAATTGTTCTTGATTTTTCTACTACAATCTCGTGAAATAATTCTTCAGCACCTTTACGGTCCTCAGCAACTAATTTCTCAAGCATTTCTTCGAATTTGTTACGATCTGCCATTGTAATACCTCCTATAAGTGTTTTTTTGGTAAGGCTGTCAGTAATATTTACATATAATGATGAAAATACGCTGAATATAGGCTCAAAATGCGTTATTTTGAAACCTTAATGTGATTCAGTGAACTGCTTACAGAACTCTGTAACAGTCATATGGGTAAAGTTGCTAAACTTTTTAAGACTTTTAGGGCAAAAATCCTCCCCATCCTTGTTCACACGTATATATCTTTTTGTGTGATTTCTTTGGGCAATAATGCCTGTTTGACGTTCCCAGTTTCCAAAGTACGTTGCATTTTCACTTTCATTTTTATAATTTAACGTACCAGCATATATGTTGTTTACTTTGTCCTCATTGCCCCCTGTACCTGTTGTGCCTTTAAAATCAAAGCCTAACAAATAAAATGTGTCATGTTGATGATATGTTGCCAAGTCTAATGCAGTTGGACCACTGCTCCAACCCTTGCTAGGATTGAAATAATTAAGTCCTTTTATGTCCTTAAATGTTTTATTAGGATTTGTCCATACAGGAATACGCATTTGATAGTTGGATTGGCATATTTCTAATATCATCTTGGCATCTACAGCCACTAGATAATCACAGTCAAACTCTCTATAGATGGCATTGCACCCATAAATTTTACCGTATTGTCTTAATGGTTCTAATGGAATATCTTTACGACTTGTTCCGTTTCCTAGCACGAATGCTATTGACATCTACTACACCTCGGCTGTATTTGCGGCAATTCCGTACATTTGTCTTACGAAATCTAAATCTTTCTCCTGCTCTTCTTTATGTAGTTCAGATGCTAATCTAGCCTTGTTGATTTGGCGTAGTGTAAGGCGTGTTTTTCTTGTGTCGCTTTTCTTCATGATACTATCGTCCATAGAAGCATCATAGGACTTGTCTTCTATAGGCTCCAGTGATTCTTTATCAAAATAAAATAACTCTCTCAGTATCATATAATTATTTAGCCTTATTGCTGTGGAGTAGTACCGCCACCGCCACCACCTAGTGGTGTNCCGGTTGCTGTGTCTGGCGGAGTTGCTTCGCCACCTGCTACTGGATCTGGTTCTGCTTCTGGATCAACTTCTTCTGTGCCACCCAAGTCAGCAGTAATACCTGCTCCACTTACACCAACGCCACGCATTTCACCTGCGGCGTCTGTTGGAGGAGCCTTAAGATTTTCGTCATTCTCTTCTCTCCAATAACGTTCATTTTCTGCAAGTTCTTCTGCTGTCATACCTAAGAAACGTTTCATTGCATATCTATTTGATATAAATGGAATTGCTTGTATCTGTGTAAATGTTCCTATGCGTTGATTATCTAATTCACTTTGTCTATAACTTGCAAAGTTTTGTGGAGTCTGTAATTCTAAATCAAACATTGCAAAGTCAACGTTTGCACCTTTTTCCATCAAGTAACGTTTGAATTCTTGATCAAACTCTTCTGTTACAAGGTTTTGTAAACGTTCGCAATATTTGTTAAATCTTAATTCTTGGATATATGCTGTACCTACTCTACCATCATTAAACTGACTTTGTCCTTCATCCTGTGCCGCACTTGGCAAATAAGAACTAGGAATACGTAAGCCTCTAATAAGTTTGTTAGTAAAGTATTTTAGATCATCAATCTCACCTAGATTAGTACCACCTGGTAATGTTTCTACTTTAGAACCTCTACCTTCTGCTGTTTGTGGGAAGAAGTAATCTTCGTTTGTTGATAATGGATTGTATGCACTGTCAATAACATTTGTTGAACCACCAGCCGCACTAGGAATACGTCTTTGGTGTATTTCTGTTTTTACACGTTCTACAAATTGCATTGCCAAGTGTGATGGCATATTACCTACGTCAATGTAAAACACTCTACGTTCTGGTGCTCTTTGTGTTCTGTAGATTATAATTGCATCTTCTAATAATTCTTTTTGTTTGTAAACTTTGAAAATAGATTCTAATAAACTGTTTCCAAATGGAAAGTTATTATCTAATCCTTCACTTAAACTTAAATGTACAATGTGTTCTGCATCAATGGCAACTTCTCTTTGTTCTGTACCAAATCTACTTCCGCTTTGTTGTTGTGCGTTTCCAACCATGCCTCTNACACCACCTGTTAAGTATCCGTCACCGCCTCCAGTTACGTTACCGTTTGTTGTNTAAGGTGTTGTTGCAACTTGTTCTCTAAAGTTTAAGTTTACATCTCTAATAATATATTGTTCTGGCTTTTTACCTTCAGATTCATTTACAATAATACGTGTTACTTTTGCAGGATCAACATGGAACCATTTTTTAGTTTCAGGATCTCTAATGAAAAATGCATCACCAAACTTAAACACGTTTCTTAATATACGGAACATTTTAGTTCCGAAATCATTTAATTTACACCATTGCTGTAAGTATTTTTGTAAAACAGTTACTTCTGAATTAGTTGCTTTTTGTTTAAAATTAATTTTAAATGATGTTTTGTTTTGNTCGTTTTGTTGTGAACAAAATTCTGCAAGTATATCTAATGCGGCATTTACTTCACTGTCGTTGTCCATTACATTATATTGTCCGTATCTTTCAATACGGTTTGGACTTCCAACATATACATCAGGAAGATAAGATGAATAATTTGACCTTGCAGGTCCTGGTCCTTGCCCACGTCCATTTATTGGACTGTAATTGTTTCCAGTTCCTGTACCCTGTTCAACTGGTGTAAAATATCTTTTCCAACTCATTTTATTCCTTATGCACTCGAATACATATCCGAGGTGTTACTCTTTGTAGTTCTTAACAATGCACGTAGTAATTCATTTTGTTCTTGTAAAAGTGCTACTTGCATATTACCGCCATCAGTAGTATTTACCGACTTCTGTGAGTCTGCCATTGCCTTATTGGCCTGCTCTTTGACCTTCTTATCATTTTCTTGTGACGCTTTGAGTGCCGCATCATAGGCCTCTGGATTGGTTTGTTCCAATGCTTGTAATGAGGCGGCAGACATATTGGAAACATCCATTTTTGCTTTTTTAATTGAAGGTGCATCAGGTTCGTATGCTTCTGCTACTTTTTTCTCTTGTTCTTCGTCATCTCCACCGAACCAATTTAATGGATTTAGTTTACTACCAAAACCTTTTATTGATTCCCAAAGACTTCCAAACCAATCTCCTAGCCAACCAAACATACTTTTAATTGGTTCCCAAATATATTTGTTACCTAATTCTAATATCTTATCTGCACCAAATATCAATGCCAATCCTGCACCAATGGCTAAGAATGGTCCTGTTATAACACCTGTAACCATTAATAACAATCCTGCTAAAATACCTGCGGCAATCTTAGTTCCTAAACCATCAAACATACTTGAAAAGAAATTGCCCACATAACTCTTGATGTTATCTACTATTTTATCAAACGTGCCTTTAGGATCTGCTATAAAATCGTTTACAAATTTTGTAAAACTTTCTATTACGTCTTTAACAATAGGAGTTAATTTTTCCATAAATGCACTTACGTCTTCCGTCTTAGGTGCAAGATCTCCTAAAGTATCAGTGATCATTTTGAATATATCACTTTCTAAAAATTCTTTGTATAAGTTACCTCTAATCGTTGCAAGGTTTTGTTCAACCTGTGCTAATGATTGTGTAACACCATCTCTTGATTTATTTTCTTCTGCAATCTTTTCAGCATCTTTTTTAGTTAATGCTAATAGGTCTGAGTTACTACTTAAAATTTTGTACAATGCAGGCTGAGTTTGTTCTAATGCTTGTAACTGTGCTTCGCTCATATTTCCAACGTTCTTTTCGATAAGTGGAGCAAGTTCCATTAATCTGTTGTTAAGTTCGGCAGGATCAAGTTCACCTGATGCCATTTCTTGTGCAAGTTTAACAAACTCATCACCGCCCATTGCCATTAACATCATACCTTCTTCAGTTTGTGCCGCACCGTCTGACAAGTCCTTAAATGCATCTGATAAGCCAGGAACTTTGGCATCCAAGAATGCTAGACTGTTCCTTAAGTTGTTTGCACCCTCAGTGTCTAATTTGCTGATCATTCTTCTCATTCTGGCGTCGTCAGCCTGGCTGGCCCTAGCCGCTTCTGCCTCTTTACGTGTCATACCTGTTACTTTTGCTAACTTATCAATTTCCATTAAGTAGACACTTGCGCCTTGTGTAAGTTGTGCATCACTCATTGTACGTAGTCTACCTGTTCTTGCCATCTCTTCGGTGTACGCAATAAGTCCTTCGTTTACACCTTCCATAGTAAAACCCATTCCTAAGAAGTTTTGTTCACTGGTTCTTAAACTTTTACTAATCCTACCAAAACGTTTGGCACCTTCTGTTACACTGCCTCCTAGCCTTGATAATTGTTGTGAATTTTGTGCCACTGTTTCTGCAAACATACCTAATGGCATTTCTGCGTTAGCGGCCGCTCTAGCAATATTGAATATGTTATTGGAAAATCCAGCACCTGATTCTGATAAGTTTCTAAAATTATCTACCAGTCCTTCTGCTAATCCAACCAAAGATCCTAAAGGTCCTCCAACAAGTGGGATAGCACTTGCTAGATCGCTCATCCTATTACCAGTGAATAGTAATGTTTCTCCAAAATCGTATGCTGAACCTAGTAAGTCTCCAGCAAAACCTAGTAATCCTTTGGTTGCTTTTCTTAATCCGCTACCAAAATCATCAACAAATGTAGTTGTATCTGCAATACTTTTACTGAATTCGCCAGTTTCTTTCTTGGCTTTCTTCATTTCAGGACCTACACCACCGGCTCCGCCACCGGCTCCTGCGCCTGCTCCGCCACCAGAACCACCGCCACGACCGCTTTTCAATGCTTTAAGGATCTCTTTGAGTGTATCCTCTTGTGCCGCATTTTTGGCTATAACGTTACCAACTCCTGGAATGTCAACTTGTACTGCCATTAATTAAATACCCATATAATTAGACTCTATAAATACTAATGCTAATACACTTATTTAGCAGGAGAAAAAGATGGATAATAAAAATGTACCACAGGCAGGAACACCGATTCAACCCTTGGGACAAAATCCGTTACAGAAACACTTTAGACAGCCTAAGATCTATCTGAAGTTGCCTAGTCAAGGACGTTGGTATCCCAATGGTGCTATTGATATGCCTGAAAACGGAGAAATACCAATCTATTCTATGACGGCAAAGGACGAACTTACGTTTAAGACACCTGATGCACTTTTAAATGGTCAATCAGTAGTAGACGTGATACAAAGTTGTGCACCAGCAATTAAAAATGCTTGGGCAGTACCGTCAGTTGATTTAGATTGTTTACTTGTTGCAATTAGAATGGCTACCTTTGGTGAAAAACTTGAAGTAAAGGTTAACATACCTAATACTAAAATTGAAAAAGACTATGAAGTAGATTGTAAGACTTTAATTGACACTTACATTAATGCAAAGTTTGAAGACATAATGCACGTAGATGGATTTACAGTAACACTTAAACCTATCTCGTACAAAACATTTACAGAAATGGCAATTAAAACTTTTGAAGAACAAAGACTTTTACAAACTGTGAACAATGATGATTTTGACGCAGAGAAAAAGTTAGAAGTGTTTAACAACAGTTTTAAAAAATTGACTGAACTAAATGTTGCGATTATGAAAGATGCTATTGTATCTATTCAATGGCAAAATGAAACACCGGTGAAAAACCCAATTCATATTGCAGAATTTATTGATAGTGCAGATGCAAAAGTTTTCAATGCTATCAAACAGCACGTAAATGAAAACAAAGAAAAGTTTCAAACTCAGCCTATGGTTGTAAAAGCAACAGAAGAGGAAATCAAAGCAGGAGCCCCGGAAACGTTTACTGTTCCAATATCATTTGACCAGTCAAATTTTTTCGCGTAAGGATCTTAACGTGGCCAGTCAGTAAAATTCTAGACGAGGTAAGNTCCATGGAAGGCCAGTGCAAAGAACTCAAACATACCATTGGAAAAATTTGTTGGTATATGAGAGGCAGTGTCACCTTGTCTGAAGCATATGAAATGGGTCCTGAAGATCGTGAAATATTTTCTAAAATTATAAATGATAATTTAGAGACAACTAAAAAAACAAAAATGCCTTTCTTTTAATGCAAGACTTAATTATAATTGTTATATTGATTTTATTAATTTAAGCAGTAGCGCCTTGAGCCTGTGCGGCTTTGCTTACTACTTTCTTAGCCACTGCGGCTTGAGGTGTACCTGCTTTTACTCCAGGTGCACTTATTTGATCTTTTACTAAAGCACCAACTCCTGCTTTTTCAATCTCACGTGCCAACTCTGCTAATTTAGGATTACCAAGTTTTGCGGCTGTTGCCTTGTCGGCAATTTTACCTGTCTTTGTATTGATCCATTGTGCGCCTTTCCATTCATAGTCGCCTGATACAACACCTGCGTTTGTACCTGTTTGTTTTTGCATATCAAATGGTCCATCGTTCTTAGGATCTTTTGCCTGTCCTGCCGGTGCACCTTTCTGTGCGGCACCGCCACCTTGTGCATCACCTGTTCCACCTTGTGCATCACCTGTTCCATCTGATGGAACTCCTGGTGGTGTATCGTCGTCTGCTGGTTTTTGTCCAGCAGTTGTTCCTGGTGTTTGATCTGTACGCACTGGTTTAGCAGGTCCTGAAGAATCTATTTTAACATTGGCTTCTGTACCTACTGCTTTAATGTCATCGTCTGTCATACCAAATGAGGAAAGTATGTTATAAATTGTACCACTATCAGTTGGTTTACCCATTTTTTCCCATTCCGAATTTAATTTCTTAACTGTAATTTTTTGTCCTAATTCTTTTGCAGTTGATTTAACTGCGCCGCCTACTGCACTAGCACCTTTTTTAATTGCTCCGCCTACTGCACCTAAGGCACCTTTTATACCTCTACCTGCTTTGGCACCTAGTGTATTAGGATTGTTTAATGGTAATTCACCTTGTGCATCTGCTGTTGCTGTTGCCGCCGGGGCTTCAGCCAAGTACTGTTCGTACAAGTGTTCGTATGCATCTGCATAAGATACTGATTCAGTTCCTCTTACCGCAACCTTGTCATCTGCTGGATTGTCTTCTCCACCTTTTAGTCCTAATTCTAATTGTTTCTTTTCTTCTGCATCAATTGGCTTGGACTTATGCATTTCTTTTGCCTTGTCGTCAACCATTGCCGCCGCACCCTGGGCCACTGCCGCAACTTTTGGAGTTGTATCCATGATAGCATTTAGTAAAGGATCTACTTCGTCATACTTGGCAATCAATTGCTCTATTTGACCTACTGATATTGAATCTTTTGGTATTTCTGAAAGTGTTTGTGCTAACGTTGTTAATTCTTTATTAGCCGCCTGAGCACCTGCTAGGAACTCATGCATTTTTGCTACTTCTTGATAGTACTCTGGACTAAATGTTTTTAATCCACTTAAAGCAGTTTTAAACTGATTGTATTGTGCAACTTGATCTGCTGTTAATACAGTTTCATAATTGTAATAGAATGCATTTACATTACCTTGTAAAGTTAATTTTTTAGCACCTTCTAATGCACCATCGGCCATGCCTGCGTCAGCATAAGCACCCTTGACTGCATCTTGATAGTTTGCATCCATGAACCCTTTTTCCATTGCCGCCACTTCTGCTTCATTTGCCGCCGCAATATTATCAATGATTTGATCTGAAATGTATCTGAATGCCATACCAGCAAGAGCACCATAGGCCGCTGTTTTAACTGACTTACCAACTGCTGTGGAAAGTTTCTCACCTTGTAATAAATCTTTTGAAGCACGGAAAATTAAACCTGCGGCCGCACCACCCATTGGTCCACCGGCAAACGCCGCCACAGTAGTTAAGATACCAACTGCTAAACTTGCCTTGCCTGGATTTTCTTTTGCCCAATCACTAACCTTTTTAATGCCTTGTACAATTTTACTGTCTGAGTTTTCTGCTTCAATCTTCTTTTTAAGTTCTTCAAACTTTTGGTCCATGTTTTTAATAGGACCAGCCTTTTGAGCCATTGCACCAAGTTCATTAATTTTTGCATCTACCTTTTTAGCAATGTCTACAGGAAGTTTTGCGATACCGGCCGCAACACTACCTACTTTACCTAATGCAGTTTTGTTTTGTCCACCAGCAATGCTTTGTGCTTCTGCACCTTTGAATATTGCTTGGATTTCGTCAGCAGTTAAACTTGCTTCTGAAACTTTTTTAAATTCTTCTAATAATGGCCAAAGTTCCTTTTCCCATCTGCCAAGATATACTCTTTGTGTTTCAGTTAATTCTTGATAGCCTTCTGTAAGAATACTTGCAGTTCTATTTGATTTTGGAAATTGGTTTACTTCAGTAATTTTCATTATATCATTCCCGCTAATTGTTTTTTCTCACCAGCACTCATTTGGTCTAATTGTTTTTGTATGCTTGGCGGAATGCTTTTTGCACTGCCTACTGTTGATCCGTTTTTAGTTGGCGGAGCCTTGCCAGCGGGTGTTTGTGCTGAACCTGTTCCTTGTTGTGCTGGTTGTTGTTGTGCCGGAGCACCACCGCCTACGTTACCAGCCGCTTGTCCTTGTGCTTGTTGTCCTTGTGCTTGTCCTTTAGCAGGAGNACCTTTTTGACCTGCTGGTTGGTTTGGAATACCACCCTTGCCTCTGTATGAATCCTGTACTGATTTCATAATTGCTTGATCAATTTGTTTTTTGGTAAGCACACCGTCTTGTGGTATGTTTTGTGTAGGCATCTTTTTAGTAGTTAAAAAGTCACGTAAACTAGCAGAGTCTACTGCATTACCGTATTTTTCACCTACTTGTCCAAGATATGCTCTGAAATCTGTGAATAGTGCGTTGGCTTTATCCGCCGCATCTACCTTACCGGCCATGCCGGCCGCGGTGTTTTTAGCACCTAATTTAGCCAAAACCTTAGCACCAACCTTACGTGCAACGTTGCCTAACCCACCTGCAGGCTTCTCTTTTAAGGGTGTTTTTGTAGATTCGTATATTATTTCGTGTACTTTCATGCTAAAGTCCTAAATTTTTAACTAATACTATTTAGTTCAGTTAGGTCATATTAAATAATAAACTATGGAAGAACAAAATTCTAAGTACATAGTCCTAAAACGTGGTGACGCAGTAGTGCTTAACAGTTACGAAGAGGCGAGCCAGTATATGGGCGTGATGAAGGATCAGCAACCAGAAGCGGAGTTTGAAATTCTGGAAGTTCATCCTCCAAGACCAAGAGGGTTAGGAAGAGATCCTGATTTACATTAAACTATGAACAAAAAAGAAGTTGTTGAACTAGAGAGTGCTTTTCTTGAATTTATGAATAAAGCCGAAAGTTTAGGTTTTTATTTTTCAAGAGATAGCATTATCACTGCGAAGCATAACACAGGAACCGTTAATCAAATTAACACAGAAGTAAAACTTGTGCCAAATGATTATTTAAAGGACGTTTAAAAGTTGATCTAAAGATCAACTGTGTTTTCGCTATCGCTCAAACACTATATCTGTGAAACAATAAGTTGCGTAAGCAACTGCTATCATGTAGATAGTTGAGCCATACTTCGCCCGTTGCCGGGCAAAGTAAGAAAGCCATCATGTGAGATAAGCGTCCCATCTTAACAAAAAGGATTACATAATAATATGTACGGAAGCGGTAACCCGTCAACTCCCTACCTTAGCCTTCGCATAAGTTACGGAACATTAATATATCCTTGTTAAGCAAAATATATTAACGGTGTGGTTGCTTTTTCTCAGAGCCACGATCTTTTAATACCTAAGTTAGTATCAACCTTGCAACGCACGAGAATCTGATCACAAGATCCGTGTGACCTCAACGTGAGTCGAACTACTCCGACCAAACAGTGTTGCTATTTTAAGCCTTTAAGTGCTTCTTTAAGAATTTTTGAGCCGCCTACTCTAACGTTTATAATGCCATTATAGTAATCATCAGTTTCTAAGACTTTTCTTTCGAATTGTTCCCTTGCCTCTAAGTAACTTGCTACGCCTCTGCTAGGACAAATGTATAATATTTCCCTAGTAAACTTATCAGTGCCTAATTTTTCTACGTCTTCTTTTAAGTGATCGTTGGAACCCCAATAGTCTTTCCAGTCACTTTCTACTTTGCTTCTTCTTTTGTTTATCTTGCCCTTGAGTGGTGGGCGAGTCTTTTTGAATTTAGCGAGTTTTTTGCCTATGTACTTACGTCCGTTGGTTGTATTTGTAATAAGATATACAAAGGCTTCACAACCAAGAGGTAGTTCTTCTACTATTTTACCTTTGTAAGTCCATTGCATATGGATACTTACCAAGGTCTAATCTTCCTGCTCGTCTTTTTTGGAATCTTGCCTGCGGTTTACGTAACTGTCCTGCACTTCGTTCATGCGTATTTTGGCAAGATCACGTATTTCACGCAACCATCTTCTTGTTTCACGTCTTGGTCTGATGCCACCAGTCTTCTGATATTGTTCGTTTGCTTTAAAGTATTCTAAATATGCTTTGACTAGTTTATCGTGATTGTCATCATTCATTGTCTATGCCAGTATAGTTACTATTTTTCCTGCTAATCCAGTAAACCATTCTTGGTCATGACCTCTTGTTGTTTCTGCCGCGGTTCCAATTCTAATACCGCTTGTCTCTACAAATGATCTTGGATCATTAGGAACACCATTTTTATTTACAGTGATGCCGTGTTGTTCTAATTCATTTGCGGCATCTTTTCCAGACCATTTGCTATCACTTAAATCTAAAAGTAATATATGGCTGTCTGTACCATCAGTTAAAAGTTTAAAACCATTTTCCTTAAACACTTTTGCCATTGCTCTAGCATTGTCTACAACTTTGTGTGAATATTTTGTAAACTCGTCTGTGTTTGCTTCAATAAATGCTTGAGCCTTTGCGGCGATAATATTCATTAAAGGACCACCCTGTGTGCCTGGAAAAATTGCACTATTAATTTTTTTAGAATAAGCATCATTGTTCCACAAAATTATTCCACCTCTTGGACCTCTTAATGTTTTGTGTGTTGTGCTTGTTACAAAGTCTGCATATGACAAAGGACTTGGATAGGCATTGCCGGCAATAAGTCCTGAGTAGTGTGCCATGTCTACTAATAAGTAGGCACCTACTGCATCTGCTATTTCTCTGAACATTGCAAAGTCTATTGCTCTTGGATATGCACTTGCACCTGCTATAATCATTTTAGGCATTACTTTTCTTGCCTGAGCCATTATTGCTGGATAGTCAAGCCAACCATTTTCATCTACACCATAGTGGTGTGCTTCATAAACTTTTCCTGATATGTTTACTTTTGCACCGTGACTTAAATGTCCACCACTTGCTAAATCCATTCCTAATATTCTATCACCTGGTTTTAAAAAAGCAAGATATATTGCAGTGTTGGCATTTGCACCACAGTGTGGTTGCACATTTGCATATTCACAATTATATAAGTTTGTAAGTTCATCTATTGCAAGTTGTTCAATTGAATCCATGTGTTCACAACCGTTGTAATATCTTTTTCCTGGGTAACCTTCTGCATATTTGTTTGTAAATGCACTACCGCAAAGATCCATTACGGCCTTACTTGCAAAATTTTCACTTGCGATTAATTCAACAGTATCGTTCTGCCTGTCAAGTTCTGCGTTTAATATTTCTAATACTCTATTATCCATTTTTTGCTATTCCTATCATACGTTCTACTAAACTGCCAAAGCCAACTTGTCTTTGCATTGTTAAAAGATTTCTAATCCCTAAACCCTCAAAACTTTCTAATGTTAATTGTGCTATGTGGCTTTTATGTTCACCATTAAGCAAATCAACTAAAATTTTTGCAGTACCTTTTGTTATCCAAGCATCTGCATCATGTTTGTAAGACATAGTACCGTCTTCATTAACTTTACCTACTACCCATAGGTTACTTGCACAACCTCTAATTTTGTTTTCGTCTATCTTGTCTTTATCTTCTAATGGTTTTACTTCTCTTGCTATGTCAATAAGATATTGTAGTCTATCATGTCCTTCTAAAGGAGCCATTTCTTCACCACGTGCTTTTATCTTATCCAATATCACTGTTCCACTACTTCTACATCGTTGGCATAACTTGTAAAGCCATTTTCTTTTACAACTTTTAAAACATTGTTTACACGACCTTGCAATTCGTCTTTGTGCGAGATAATGTAAATGTTTTTATCTCTTTCTCTACCCATCTTCTTAAGTACTGCTAAACTAGATTCTACTCCAGCAGTATCCATACCACTATCAATAAGTTCATCAACAAATAATAAGTTAATGTTTTGATATAGTCCTTCCCAGACATCTCTAAATGCCCAACTTAATCCAAGTATAAGTCTATTACGTTCACCTCTACTTAGGTTATCAAAGTCAAGGTCTTGACCTAACTGTGTTATTTCAACTGCTAGGTCATTTTTAAATACCACAGAGTGTGGAAGACCAAGACGATCAAGATAGTATGTAAGTCTATTATTCAAATATGCGAGGTTCTGATCAATAATTTTCTTACGTATAAAACTATCTTTGTTTGTGAGAAGTTTGTATAAAAACTCTTGATGATCTTTATGACTTGTTAATTTGTTTACTTCGTCCCAATTAATTTCTTGGATCGCAGTATTTTGTAATTCTTCTATTTGTTCACTGTATGGATCTTTATCTTCTTTTGCTCTTTTTAATGCGTCTTTCAAGTTTTCAATATTGCTTCTATGATCATATGCTTCTTTGGCAGTTTCATAAAATGTGTTAGGCTTATCAGAAAGTTCTCCTATCTCTGCTAGTTTTGTTTTTACTTTCTCTGCCTTTTCATTTATTTCCATTAAGTAGGTTGTAGTTTCACCATATTCTGTTTGCAGTTTGTTTTGTATTTCATCAACTTTTTCAGCAGGCAAGTCTTGTCCACAAGCATAGCATTTTGCATCTTCAAGATCATCTAGTTCTTTGCTTACTTTTTCAAGACGTTTGTCTGTTTGTCCTAATGCACTTTCTAGTGTTGCTTGTTCTTTTATTAGATTGCGTTGATGCTTTTCTGTTTCATTCCAAGATTGTAATTTTTCATGATTGCTTATTTCTGTATCAATGTCTATGTGTTCTAGTTCATCAATACCAGTTTCTAATTTTTTGATATTCGTTTCACGTTGTTGTTCCCAAGCACTTAATTTAAGTTTTAAACTTTCTATGCTTTCTTTGACACGTTCATTACTGTCTTGTTGTGCATTTATTTTTGCATTTTCTTCTGTAATACTATCTCTAGTAACTTTCATGTGTTCACGCAACACGTTTGCCTTTTCAGATAATATTGTAATGCCTAATAGTTGTTCGATAATAGCACGTTGATCATTTGGCTTCATTGCAAGGAATGGTTCTGTGTATGTGTTTAAAGCAATTAAATGCTTAAACATATCGTGACTCATTTGCAATAGTTGATCAAGTGTTTCCTGTGTTTTACGACTATCTCCTTGCGATTCATCTGTAAGTTCTTGTTCTTCTTCATCTACAAAAAACTTTAATACGTTAGGACCACGTCCTCTTTCAATTCTATACTTTGTATTATCTTTTTCAAAGTTTAGTGTAACTAACATACCTTTGTTGTTAGTTTTGTTTATTAAGTTATTCTTTCTAATGTTTGTCAGGGCCACACCATACAACGCATAAGAAAGTGCGTTGATGATAGTGGTCTTACCTGTACCGTTACGTGAGCCTGAGTCATCTCCTCCTTGATCCAAGTTTTCTCCAAGCACCAGTGTAAGTTGTCTGTTGCTGAAGTCAACTGCTTGGGTCTGATTACCCACACTCATAAAGTTTTTAACGGTTAAGTCTTTTATCTTTATCATAGTTCGCCATATATTTCTAATAGTTTCTGTTTGTTATAGTTGTCAGAATCTATTGCATCTATCTCATGTGTTACAATTTGATCAACACTTTCAAACTTTGTGATATCAATATCTGTGTTGATCTCATCTACCTGCTGACTAGGTAGTAAAGTTATTTCCCTACATTTGTATTCATTAATAAAGTTTTCCTTAATAAAACTTGCTTCTTCAAAACTAATGTCAATATCAAGTGTAACTCTTAGATAAGTTTTACTTCCGATTATTTCATCTTTCCTATCAATTAGTTCACTTAATTTTATTGTTCTATACTTCGGACAGTCTGGCCAGTTCAAGTATCTTGGCTTGCCACCATATTCAAANATCATCATACCACGTTCATCGTCCCACGTATCAGCATAGTTGTGAGGCATAGGATTACCAATGTATGTTACGTTGCCGTGTGTTTGTCTTTTATGAAAATGTCCACTAAACACATATTCTTGATTTACAAAATGTTCAGACTTTAATTCTCCTGTGTCAGGCATTTGTACCATTGCATTCATGTAAAAGTTTGGAAGTTCAAAGTGTCCAAACATATACTTAGATTTAATCTTAGGAATCTTTTTCCATTCGTCTCCAACTAACCAAGGAACAAGACACACATCGTCTTTTTCCATTATTTCATTTACTACTGTAATACCTTCAATGTGTTTTGCATATTCTACAGAGTGTACGTCACGTTTGTCTTTGTAATACAAATCATGGTTACCAGGAAAATAATAAAACTGATCAAATGCTTTACCTAACTTTTCTAAACAACGGATAGAATAATCCATTGTGACTACATTTAAACTATTTCTGTTATGATGCCAGTCACCCATAAAGATGCCTGTTTCACAACCTTCTTTTTTGGCTTGTTCAATAAACCAATCTACAAATTCTTCACAGTCATCATTATGAACTTTTGAATTAGACTTCAATCCAAAATGGATGTCTGTAAATACTGCCGCTTTTTTAAACAAAACTAGAACCTCACTTTACACATTATACAACAAAACGTTGCTAATGTCAATCTTTCTTGTTAATTTTTTCGTATGCTTCTTTTACCGATCTTTCCCATGTTCCTTGCATCTGCCTTGTGAAGGACGGATTCATATCATTCATTTCTAAAATGTCATCTCTTATATTTTGATTACGTTTTTCGATATTAATAACCCTTACAAATGAGTTGGTCACAGCCGCAGTGTAATATGCAAAAGGATTGTTTGATTTTGATTCGTCAAACTGTAATCCAATCTGNGTCAATTGGAGTATTGCTTGACCTTTCATTTCATCATTGTAAGTATATCCTCTTACGTTTCCACGTGTTGCGTATCTGTCACAAAGTTTCATCCACATACGAGCAAGTTTTTCAGTTGTCTTACCGTGGTCCTTGCTAAAATGACCATTGCTCATACCACCTACCCAATGTGACTTGCCTACAGTTGTAAGTTTGTCTGTTGATGTAAATTTAAAATGTTGGAATGGTGGAAAATTTAATTTTTCTTTTGTATCCGCTATTGTTTTAGGATTTTTCTTTCTGCCTTTGTCTTCTGGGATATGATCATATGTCATTATCCTAAATATTAGTTCATCTTTCTTAATTTTCTTATAATCGATGGCACAATCCGCCTGTTTGACCTTTTCGCCTGCCAATTTACGTCTTTCATAGTCCTGTTGTGATAATCTTTTAGCCTTATTCCTTTTGGCTTCTGCAATAGTTCTTACGTTGATCTTATCTACACTAGGCAATATTATGTCATATTGTGCATGATCATCGTCAGTAAAACTGCAATAAGAGGTCTTACTCTTGTGTATTTCGCTCAAAAGGTCCTTATTGTTAAGGTAGTTGACTCTTTTCATAATTTTTTCTCCAAACAAACCTTATTATAATATACTCTGATAATTTTGTCAATAAATACTTGTACCAAAAGGGGATTTTTAATGGAAATGCAAGATAACAAAAATATTGGGAATAGCACCGTAACAAGTACCCAATCTGGCTCCAATGATAAACTTTTGAATAAGGTAACGGATAGCAAGGCATTCAGCACTGCTAAAGGCTTTATGAAAAACGTTAGATCTAGATTGTTACCTATAAACGGTGAGCCTACGCAATCATTCAAGGCAGATGCTAGTTTTAAGTCTGCTCCTGGTGAAAAAGATTGGCGTGTCAAATTGTCGATTCCTAATACAGATAGTTTCAAAAATAGTAAAATGTTAGAGCCTTTGTCACAAACAAATGGTTTAACTTTTCCATATACTCCAACGATAATATTATCGCACACAGCAAATTATTCGCCGATATCCCCTGTACATAATAATTATCCGTTCTACGCATACAACAATTCAAGTGTGGATCAGATGACAATCACAGGTGAATTTTTTGTCCAAACAAGTGCAGAAGGAACTTATTGGGTTTCAATGTTGCATTATCTAAGAAGTGTAACAAAAATGTTTTATGGTGAAGGAGAGTTTCAAGGTGCTCCACCACCAGTGGTAAAACTAAATGGTTATGGAGATTATGTTTTTAAAAATGTACCTGTAGTAGTTACAATGTTTACTTTGGATATGCCAACTGAAATAGATTACATTGCAGTTGATTTATCTGATATGGGAGCATTGGCAACTGCAAGTCAAGGTGCTACTGATACAGCAAACATAAAAGGAACGGTTGCTTATGTACCAGTACAGTCACAGGTTACAGTTACAGTACAGCCTATCTACAGCAGAACAGATGTACAAGGATTTAGTCTTACTGATTTTGTTAACGGTGAATATGTAACACAAGAGAAAGGATTTATCTAATGCCACAGTCTTATTATAAAGATACAAGTCCTTGGAAGAATACAAGGTATGGCAATGGATACTTAGACACACTTGCTATTAGACCTATACCAGCAGAAGCAGATGATGTGTTATATGAAGTTGCACCACAGTATAATCATAGACCAGATTTACTTGCGTATGACTTATATGGCTCACCTAAACTGTGGTGGGTATTTGCACAAAGAAACATGAACACAATCAAAGACCCCGTATTTGACCTTGAATCAGGAGTAAAAATATTTCTTCCTAAGGGAGACAAATTAAAAAGACTATTGGGGATTTAGATGGCAATGGCATTTCGGAATGTACCAATCGATGTAAACATACGTAATACCAAGAATGTCGAAGGTGATATTATTAAAGTAGAAATGCCTTCTGCATACGATGAAGTTCTTGGTTATCCTGAATTTGGAATGTTTGGAGAGTTTGGTGATAGAGTATATCCAAACTTACAGTCAAAAAATATTACTGTTGGTGGTTCTAAAAATGCAACAGGTACAGTAGAAAGNCAAANNAAAAANACTGTTACTAAAACAGGTGATGCTGAAAAAATGAATGGCGACAATGTTGAACCAATCAAAAAAGAAGAAGTAGAAAGTAAAGTATTAAAAATTACTCCAGGTTTAGCATTACCACTTAATAATCCATTAAACAGATTTGCGTCTTACAACTATGTCTACACTATCGGCTGTTTAACAAATGATGAACTAAACAATCCTGATAGCACATATAGAATCAAAGATCCTCAGAACGTTTTGTTAAAGACGGGTGGTACTAGTGGTGTAAAAGGAATGGCTCGTACAGCATACGAACAGAACGGTATTAAGTTAGAATACTTTATTGATAATTTAGAAATACAAACTTTTATTGCACCCAATCCTAAAAGTAGAAATACACAGGCAACAAGTTTTCAATTTGAAGTTCATGAACCTTATTCAATGGGACTGTTTTTACAAACACTGCAACTGTGTTCATTAAAAGCAGGACATGACAACTACTTACAAGCACCTTATGTTTTAATTATAGAATTTAAAGGTTGGGATTCAAACGGAGATCCAGTATATCCTGACAGCAGTTTAGGTATGCGTAAAGTTATGCCTTTCAAATGGACCAATGCAGGTTTCAGTGTTGAAGCATCTGGTAGTGTTTACAGTGTGAAAGGTGTTCCTTGGAATGATGTTGCATTTAGTGATCAGGTACAAAAGTTACCAATTGATTTACAAATT
>FUFK010062325.1_pt1 | contig 21201 bp, 16 predicted proteins | sample 1021851 | NCBI WGS metagenome assembly FUFK01 (sample SAMEA51879418, study PRJEB19060) | metagenome
GCGAAGGGCGCGAACATCGTGCGCGCGAATTTCGCGGGTGCTTCGAACATGTTGGTGAAGGGATCGGGGCCGTCGTCGGTCATTCTCGCTCCTCTGGCGTTTCAAGCGCCTGTTTGGGCAGCAATAGGATATTACGCGTCTGCTTGCACCTGCGGCGTTTGCACCTGCATGGTGAATAGGTAATCAGTGTGACTCAACCAACGCCCGAAAGAGCTCGAATGTCCGACGAATTCTACCGCATCAAGCGCCTGCCACCTTATGTCATCGCCGAAGTGAACGCGATGCGGCATGCGGCGCGGCGCTCGGGCAAGGATATTATCGATCTCGGCATGGGCAATCCGGACCGCCCGCCGCCCCAGCATGTGATCGACAAATTGTGTGAAGTCGCGGCCAAGCCCAGCGCGCACGGCTACTCCCAGTCGAAAGGCATACCGGGCCTGCGCAAGGCTCAGGCGAATTACTACGGTCGCCGCTTCAATGTGGATCTCGATCCCGAACGCGAAGTCGTGGTGACGATGGGATCGAAGGAAGGCCTGTCGTCCATGGCCACTGCCATCACCGCGCCGGGCGATGTGGTGCTGGCGCCAAGCCCCAGCTATCCGATCCATACCTTCGGCTTCATCATTGCCGGGGCCACCATCCGCAGCGTGCCGACCACGCCGGACGAACATTACTGGAAGGCGCTCGACAACGCGATGGCCTATACCGTCCCGCGCCCGACGGTGCTGGTGGTGAACTATCCCAGCAATCCCACGGCGGAAACGGTCGATCTCGCGTTCTACGAAAGGCTGGTCGCCTGGGCGAAAGAGAACAAGGTCTGGGTCCTCTCGGACCTCGCCTATTCCGAACTCTATTACGACGGAAAGCCCACCCGCTCGATCCTCGAGGTGCCCGGCGCCAAGGATGTGGCAGTCGAATTCACCTCCATGTCCAAGACCTATTCCATGGCCGGCTGGCGGATGGGTTTCGCGGTCGGCAACCAGGAACTGATCTCGGCGCTGACGCGGGTGAAAAGCTATCTCGATTACGGGGCCTTCACTCCGATCCAGGCGGCCGCCTGTGCCGCGCTCAACGGGCCGCAGGACGTGGTGGAAGAAAACCGGGCGCGCTATCAGCATCGCCGCGATGTGATGGTCGAAAGCTTCGGCCGCGCCGGATGGGACATTCCCTCGCCGCCCGCCAGCATGTTTGCCTGGGCGCCGATTCCGGAAGCCTTCCATAATGTCGGCAGCCTGGAGTTTTCCAAGCAGTTGCTCGAACATGCCGGCGTCGCGGTCGCGGCAGGTGTGGGTTATGGCGAAGAAGGCGAAGGCTTCGTACGCATCGCCATGGTCGAAAACGAACAGCGCATCAGACAGGCTGCCCGAAACGTGAAGCGTTTCCTCGCCGAACACGGCTGATCAAACGTATGATTGACATGTAGGCGGCGAACCGTCGGCGCCGGGAGAGAGGATTTAGGCATGAATTTCCAGGATCGCGTTTCGATCGATCTCGCCGATAATGGCGTGGCACAGGTCCGCTTCACGCGCGGCGACAAGATGAATGCGCTTGATGGCGCGCAGTTCGAAGCCGTGCTGGAAGCAGGCCAGGCCCTGCGCGAAATGAAGGGTTTGCGGGTGGCAGTCCTATCGGGCGAAGGCCGCGCCTTCTGCGCCGGGCTCGATCTGTCCAGCATGGCGGCCGGCGGCTCGAACCCGCAGGCAAAGCTCGTCGATCGCACGCACGGCAATGCCAACCGTGCGCAGGAAGCCGCCATGACCTGGCGCAAATGCCCCGTCCCCGTCATCGCCGCCGTCCACGGCGTCTGCTTCGGCGGCGGCCTCCAGATCGCCAGCGGCGCCGACATCCGCGTGGTCCATCCGGCAACGCGCATGGCGGTTATGGAAATGAAATGGGGCCTCGTCCCCGACATGGGCGGCTATGCCCTGTGGCGCGGCCTGGTGCGTGACGACACCCTCCGCGAGTTGACCTATACCAACCGGGAATTCTCTGGCGAAGAGGCTCTCGGCCTGGGCTTCGCCACCATGATCGACGACGATCCTCTGGCCAAGGCCACCGTGCTGGCAGAAGCCATCGCCAACAAGAACCCCGATGCCATCCGCGGCTCCAAGCGACTGTTCAAGGTCATGCAGGAAGAAGGCGAAGATGCCATCCTCCTGGCAGAAAGCCGCGAACAGGATGGCATCATGCGCACGCCCAATCAGGTCGAGGCGGTCATGGCGGAAATGGAAAAGCGCCCGCCGCGCTTCGCCGACTGAGGCGCTGGCCGCTTGCACTTTGCGACATCCGTCGCCAAATTGCGAGCGCGGCCCGGTATGGCCGAACTGACAGGAGCAGGGCATCGATGAACATCTGAGCGAAAATTCGTCCTTTCCGACAATTGCTCTGCTCCGGTGATCCATGCCCAATCTCGTTCTCGATTCCGTGTCCGTCGCGACTCCCGACGGTACTCCGCTTTTCCCGGCCCTATCGCTGACCGTCGGTCGCGAAGCCGTCGGTCTGTTCGGCAGGAGTGGGGCGGGCAAGACCACGCTGCTGCGCGCGATCGCGGGTGACGGTTCGTACTCCGGCTCCATCCTATGCAATGGCGCCGTAGGCTTTCTGCGGCAGGAAAGCATTGCGGGGGATCGTATCGTCGCAGATGTGCTGGGTGTTGCGGAAGATCTGGCACGGCTGCGGCGGATAGAGGAGGGAAGGCCGCGCGACGACGATCTCGATCGTGCCGACTGGACCCTGTCGGCACGACTGGAGGCGGCGCTGGCGCAGGTCGATCTCCCTGCCGTCGACTGGACCCGCCCCTATGCGAGCTTCAGCGGCGGAGAGCGGATGCGGTTGAAGCTGGCCGCGCTGCTGCTTCCCGAACCCGCTATCCTACTCCTCGACGAACCGACCAACAATCTCGACCGCGACGGGCGCGATGCCATTATCCGGCTGTTGACGGGGTGGCATGGGGCGATCCTGTGCGCCAGCCACGACCGCGAACTGCTCGAAAACGTCGACCGCATCGTCGATCTGACCACGACCGGGGCCACGGTGTTTGGCGGTGCCTGGTCGGCATTTCGCGATCATCGCGATGCGGAGCGCGCTCGTGCGATCGACGCGCTCGAGACGGCAAAGGCGGATCACAAGGCGGCGCAGCGCACCCAGCAGCGTGAACTGGAAAAGCAGGCTCGCCGCGACAAGCGCGGCCGCGCCGTCGCTTCGCGCAAGGCGGAACCCAAAATACATCTCCATGCCCAGCAGCAGCGGGCGGAGAAGACTGGGGCCCGCACGCTGGCTGTCGGGGAGGATTTGGCCCGTACAACGCAGGAGGCGCTGCGCGATGCGCAATCGCGGGTCGAGCGCGCGGTGCCCGTGCATATCGAGCTTGGCTCCTGCGGGCTGTCCTCGCGCCATGTGCTCGTCGATGCTTCGGGTGTGGCANGCGATTTNGGCCCGCGCCGCCTGTTCGGCCCGCTCGACATCCATATCCGCGGCCCCGAGCGTATCGCGCTCGTCGGGGCGAACGGATCCGGAAAGACCAGCTCATCCGCCTGCTGACCGGTGCAGCCGAACCCGCTACCGGGCAGATCGAAGCGGACCGGGATCGTATCGCTGTGCTCGACCAGCACCTGGCATTGCTGGGTGATGATGAAACGCTGATTGCCGCGATGCGGCGACACAACCCGGCGCTGGATCGGCAGGAGGCGCATGCTGCGCTGGCCCGCTTCGGTTTTCGGGGCCACTGGGCCGACCGGCTGGCAGGTGCGCTGTCCGGCGGGGAGAAGGTGCGGCTGGCTCTGGCCTGTCTGTTCGCACGGCCGGATCCGCCGCAATTGCTGATCCTCGACGAACCGACCAACCACCTTGATATCGACGCGATCGAACTGCTCGAAAAGGCTTTACGCGATTATGACGGAGCCATTCTGTGCGTCAGCCATGATGAGGCATTCTGCAGGGCTATCGTGCTGGAGCGGGAAATCAGTCTCTAGCCGGAACAGAGAGGGCTCGGCGCCCGCTCGGTCTCCTGCACCTAGCCGAAGATCGCGGCGCTCTGCATACCGTCCAGCACTTGATGGCCGTCGGCATTCCAGAGGCGAAGCCGCTCGGAAGAATAGCCGTGATCGGCGTGCTGGCTGGCATTTTCCGACAGGAACCAGCCATCCCGTGTGGTCGGTTCGGTGTCGAGCAGGTTGAAGGACCAGTTGATCGAACTGAGCGGACCTTGTCGTTTCATGACTCGCATCGCGCCTGGCGGAAGCACATCGCCCATCAATATGAGCTGCGATATCGGATCGAGCGCGTCACGATCGGTCAGGCGCGCCCACCGCCGCACGATCGGCGCGCCCGGGCCCCGCACATCCTGCGCGCGGCGAATCTCGAAATTATTGGTGATGAAGGCCGGCCCCTTCCCATTCATGGCATCCTCCGCATCTTCGGGCGGCCCGGGCCATTCCTCGATCGGTGAGGCGGGATGGACTGCATTCGCCTCGCGCAGGGTGCCAAACAGCCAGAAAGCGCTGAGCGCACACTGGCCTTCGCACCACAGTTCGCTGCGCACCTGCGTCACATTGCGCCCCTGCCGCACGATTTCGCGTCTGACTTCGATATCTGATCCGGTCGGCGCCACGAAGGCGACCTGTGCGGCGCGAAGGGGTGGCAGATCGGGAAAGGCGCGGGTGGCTGCAGTATAGGCGACAAGCGCCGATGCACCGCCATAAAGCGTCCGGCCCTGCATCCACTGGTCGAGACCGGAAAAGCGTGTTTGCCCGCCTTGGGCCGTGATCGGATCGAGAAGATTGGCAATGCTCATGGTCGATCACATTGCCGCTAACCGGCCACGCGTAAAGACTGACGTTACGTAAGGTGTCATGTGGTGATTGCCTTTGGGTGCGAGAATCGCTAGTGCGCCGCTTCCCGTGCCGAGAGGCCGGGCGAGGCCCGATGGCGGAGTGGTTACGCAGAGGACTGCAAATCCTTGCACGCCGGTTCGATTCCGGCTCGGGCCTCCACTTCTCGCAGCAGTGCGAAAGTGCCGCTTTAGCTCAGTTGGTAGAGCACATCATTCGTAATGATGGGGTCAGGTGTTCGAGTCACCTAAGCGGCACCATTTCAGGTCAAAACTGGGCACCACCGGGATGCCCGATTTTTCTCCATGCACGAGGGCTGCTTCGAGAGCGCGCTTGGTGCCCCTGATGACGATCTCGTCATTTGAAACTGTCACCTGGTCGACGAACAGTCTTACCCAGGTTCGGGTGAGGGCAGGATCACCATTGCGGATACGATCCGCGAGCGTTCGGCCGAATCGTTCAACTACTTCCATAGTTATCGAAGGTGTGGTCCCTCCGAGTTGGGCAGTCAGTGACCTCTCCCTGGCTTCGAGTTCTGCAACCTTCTGCTTCCGTTCTGACAGCCGCTGAGCAAATTGGCGGTCGCGTGCGCTCTCCAAGCCCTCTTCGATAAGGTCGTAGAGATTGCGAACGCGCTTTTCGGCTTCGATGCGCGCCTTATGGATACGCTTCAGGTCCGCCTTACGCTTCTGCATTGCGTCATCGGACTTCTCCAGAACATGGGCCAGAAGGACTGTGAGGCGCTCGGGCTGGAGGATACGTGTCATGAGCGTGTCGATGACCAGCGGATCGAGAGTGTCATCGCGGATGGCCCGGGTGTCGCATGCGCAAGCCCCGGCGCTCGCCCGAGTATTGCAGGTGTAATAGCGGTATCTGCCGCCCTTACCGGTGCGAATGGTCATCCCAGCATCGCAGCCAGGAGACCCGCATTTCGCAATTCCAGTCAGAAGGGTAGGACCATTGGTGACCCGAGGCGGGGTGACGCGAGGCGCGGCCTTCGCACGCTTCGCAGCGACGGCAGCGACTATATCCGGCGGGATAATAACCGGACATGGGACTACGATCGCTTCAGCGTCGGTGGGGCGGATACCCTGATCGTTTGCGGTGCGATCCCGGTAGGAACCCGCGTAGTGCTCGCGTGTGAGAATACCGTCTACGTTTCCATGCAGGAATTTTCCGCCTCGCAACGTGTAGCCGTTGGCATTGAGGTATTTTGCGATCGAGCGTGTGCCCATCGGCTGGCCTGTCAGGCCGTGCTGAGCCAGGTCAAAAATGATTTGAACGATTTCTGCTTCATCCTGGACGATGGCCAGCTTCTTGCGCTCTTTGTTGCCATCGATCTTGGCGGTAACGGATTGGTAGCCGAATGGGATTGGTCCCCCGTTCCAAAATCCGTTCTTTGCGTTTTGTCGGCGATCTTTCTTTGTGAAGGTTGAAGCGTCGTGAACGACTTTTTCGTTCATCACGGCGAATAGGTTACGCATCATCGTCCCGTTCGCGTCCTGAGAAAAATTCTCGGTGACCGAAATCAGCTGGACTTGCGCCTGGGTAAGCCGGTGTTCGCTGACGATCTGGGTCATCAGGCTGCGGGAAAAGCGAGTAAGGTTGTAAACGATCACCTGATGAACAGGTCGCTCCGGGGATGTCGCTGCATCGATCATTCTATCGAACTCTTTTCGCGCGAGCTTATGGCCCGAGACGTTCGGCTCGCGAAAAATCTCTACGATCTCGATGCCTTCCCTTGCAGCATGTGCTTCGATCGCTTCAACTTGGGACGCTATACTGGCATTGTTGCCTCCGCCCTCCTCGTCGACCGAAACCCTTACATATCCGAACGCTCGTAATTCTTGTTTCATTGTGCCTCACCTTCCGATTGAATAAAGCTGATCTTCATTTCATCTCATTTGGTAATCTGTGTCTTCCGCTTCGAAATAAACGAGGTGGCACCTCATCCCTTCGAGCCGCTTTTGTGCGGAGGCGGACTGGTCGGATTCGCTTGCACTGCTTTCCAAGGGCCATGTCGCCGTTCACCTGTCTTGCGAAAAAATATTGGGAATGCAGTCCTCAATCAGGCGTAAAACCAGCTCTGCCTCTCCATCCAGAATATCGAGATTTCCGGGAAGGTCGGTGGAGACCTGCCGCTCGCTCGGCTCAGCCGGTTTGAGCCCGCTGACAAGCTCGGTCAGAGCCGCCGCGTTGCCAGCAGACTTGGCAACAGCCCGCTTAGCCATCGGCTCGACCCGCAAGAATGTCTTTGAAAGCAGCGATGATCTCAGCATCGATGCGTTCGATCTGCTTATCCATGTCCAGCAGTTGCTCGACCAAGCCGGGGCAACCCATCCAGCGATTGTGAAATCGGTCGATCCCCGCGCGTTTCACGGACCAAGCCTATGTTGGCTTCACAACCGCGACCCGTGGGTCCGGCCTCTCTCCCTTTCGGCACGTAATAGAGCCTGCGTCGGGGCCGCGCTTTACCGGCCCAGTCTATTTGCTCACCAGTGATGTCACGGTCAGCGGGGGAGAGCTTGCCACGCTGGCTCTGTGACAGAACTCGCGGGTGGTGCATGCCGGAGCCACAACCCGCGGCGCGTTCTCCACTCCGCTGGCCAAGCGACTGCCCAACGGCTGGTTGCTTGAGCTTTCGAACGAGNTCTTCGCCGCGCCCGACGGCAGCGTTTATGAGGAGACCGGGATCAAGCCGTCGACAGCGCTAGAGGTTTATCCTGGTGGCGCTCCGATCGAGGGACATTGGCGTGCGGTAGAAGCATTGGCCGAGATGATCGTCTCTGGCTGACTATACGTTCCACTTTCCCACGCCACGGCCATGACCGCTTTGCCCCTTCTGTGATCCAGAAGCAGACAGTCCGCAGACGGCCCATTGCCGTCGAACAGCAATACTTCTTAATCTCGGCTATAGAACGTATTCGCAGTGCGACCCGAAAGATGCCATGCGCTAGGGATAGATGTTTTTTGCTAAGTGCCTCACAGGAAGTCTACAATCAATCTTGGGTTCGCGCTCAGCTTGCAGCTACCTCCGCCATTATGAGGCCGCATGAAAAAGCGTTCCAAAGGGCCTTCTAAAAGAATAAGTTCCACAAAAATTGACACGAGACCGCTGATCAGCACAATCCTATGCAATAGTTGAAATCACATAAACCAGTTTTGACCCATTCTGAGACAAGATTAATCCTGTCGTGTCGTTACAATTCACGCCGTGAGGTTTCCTTAGGTTGCTTCTTGCGACCCGAAGGGCACGGTATTTCCCGTGTTCTCAACTTAAGGCCTCACCGCACGGTGAGGCCTTTTTTAATGCGAGGGGAGCTCATGCAGGATTGGCTTGCCTGCGCAGCCATCGTATTTCCATAGTGGCTAGTGTGGAATGCTCATTGCTACTCCTGCTTTCAAATCCGCTCATTGTCGATCCAACCCCTTACGATGTTTCCCGGCACATTTAACGTGCCGTCGAAAAATCTGAATTCGAGATCAACATTTTGATACGTAGGAATACGGTCAAAAGATGCTCGCAGCGAAACCACGGTTAACCATTCCCGTTTAGAACAAGGTAATGATTTCTCCTCGTTCCAGACCGGACTACATAGACCTCCTCAATCCGCTTCTGACCGGCTTGGGCTATTTTATTGCAGCTGTGATCACGCTGCGGATGGTCGATGAACTTAACAGTATTGCCATCATCTGGCCTGCGAGCGGATTGTTGCTCGCAGTTTTACTGCTGCAGAACAATTTTCCCGCCTACCCGCACGTTCTCTCGGCCGCTCTTGGAAGTCTCGCTGCAAATATAATCGATAACGGTCAGCTAGCAGTTTCTGCTGCGTATACAGTCGCCAACATATTCGAGCCCATGGCGATCGCCGCCATTTTAAAGGCGAAGCTCGCGCGGCGCTTATCGTTTTCATCACCTCAGCACCTCTTTTGGTTTGCATTTGCCGCAGTGATTGGATGCGCCTGTAGCGCAACGATAGCTAACGCTCTTACTCCCATTGCCTCAGCCGAGTTTTGGTTTTCTTGGTTTTCGACCGACCTCTTGGGCATTTTGATAGTCACACCGCTCTTGATGGTCGCTCACCGAGCTTTCAGGAATCGCGGGATCGTCACCGGGCCTTCAAAGGTCATCGAGGCAACGGCAATCTTTGCTCTTGTAGGGGCGGTATCATGGGTGACCTTTTATCAGCTTGATGCAACGATGCTGTTTCTGCAGATGTTTGTCGTTCTCACCGCTGCTTCGCGCCTGGGTCCGTTAGGAGCGGCTGGGGGTGTCTTAATTGTAGCGTGTGTGGGAGGTGTCTCGTTTGACGCCTGGACCCATACTCAAGCATTCTTCGGCGCGGGCCTGCGTGGCAAGAGCCTCTATTTTCAATTCTACTTGCTGACTTTGTTCGCGGCTTCGTTGCCGATTGCGGCTTTGCTCGCTGAACGCGACCGCATTCTTGCCCGTCTCGGCGAAGAAAAACGTCTGCTCCAACTCGCAGAGGACAATGCAGATATTGGGCACTGGTGGCTCGATGTGGATACTCAAACGATCCGCTGGTCCCGCGGCGTGTTTAGTATCTTTGGTCTCCCCGAAGGCAGTCCTCCACCTTTAGAGGCGGCGATCAACGCATATCATCCTGAGGATCGCCACATAGTTACCGAGAATCTCGAGAAAGCAATCGAGGACCGCCAAGGCTTTGAATTCAAAGCTAGGATCATCCGACCAGATGGGGAAGTTCGCCATGTGCGTTCGCGTGGGGAACTTGATCACCATAGCGATCGTGATCGTATGGGGCTCTTCGGCATAGTCCAGGACGTTACACAACAGGTCACCCACGAACTTTCAATTACCGAGGCACGTAGCCGGGCGGAAGAAGCAGCTCTTTCGGCAAAAATACTGGCGGAGACTGATCAGTTAACACAGATTCCTAATCGCCGGCGCGTCACAGCAGATCTAACGAACGCCGTGATGACTTCGAGAAGCGATGGAAACGCAGTATCGGTTGCGCTGTTTGATATCGACCACTTTAAACGGGTGAATGACACGTTCGGGCATCAGATGGGTGATGAAGTGCTGAAGCGCGTGGCGGAGACCGCGACCGCCGCGGTCCGTGCAGGTGATATCGTAGGCCGGTTTGGTGGGGAGGAATTTGTTATCGTCTTGCCGAACACCACCGCTAAAACTGCAATGTTGATCGCCGAACGAGTTCGCATGGCAATCGAGAAAGCCGGAACCACGCCGGCAGTCACAATTAGCGTTGGGGTCGCTGAACGCACTCAGAAAGAAGACGTTGAGAGTTTGCTTCGAGGAGCTGACCAGGCTTTATACTTGGCTAAACGTGAAGGTCGTAACACCGTTAGACTGGCCGCATAGAATCTACGATAACCTTTCCCTTTAACGACACCGTAGCCTGCACCACGCAGCATTCAGTCGCTAAGAGTATTTCTTGGGCAGTCCGTCTAGCCACTGTTAACAATTTGTATTTGCTAGCTATTAGTGGGTGGATTTAGACTTTTCAACTTGATGCTTGCCGTCTCCTCGAGCGCCAGCGGAACTTCGCCAATTGTTGGCATCGTATTCTGCCATTGCGTTCGCATAACCTTCTTCGACGCCGACGTAGTAACCTCTCGACGCCCGCTCGGGGTGCTGCGCGGCACACTCGGTTATTCCGAAAGCTAATACTAAACTACTCAAACTACGCAACTTTATCGTTGCGATTGATTGGTTGATCTTGAGCACAGTCTACGACCCCAATCACTCACCAAAGTGTTTCCCGCCGAGAATTTGATCATCGTTCGCCACGCGGAAAATATTAACCGAAGCACATACCAGCGCCAAAGTCCAACCCAAGGGTAAGTGTTGGCTAGTTCATTAAAGCCATCTTTTTAGAACAAGTTGCTTCCTTGTGCGCCAGAATTTTGTCATATTGTTTTTCAGGCTGGGCATAAGAGCTTTGGATTCGAGGAACTAAACCCCTGTTTCTCAACTTACGATGCGACCCGTACCGAACTCTGTGCTCAGCCACCTTCGAATTTGTCGGCTTTGCATAATTGTTTTCGGCGCCGTTGCGCTAATTGCTTGCTCTCGGTGGCCTTTAGCTTTGAGAGGCATCCGCGTGAGATCACGGTTGAGTGATGGGGTAGTCAATCGGATGTGAGTGTGGGAAATACCGCACCGCGTCGAGAAGACACGCTGATAGACGGACCTTCGCTTCGAGACTGTGTAAATGGCGTTGGCGCTCGCTCGATCTTCTTAATAAGAGACGATTGGGACAAGGATGTGAGCAGTCAAGCCCCCGCGAGGGTTACGCGAGAACTTCAAAGAACCATTGAACCTAGTCAGCAATATATGTGCCGTTGGAATCCCGAGGCCGAAGCCGTCGGTGTTTCTCTGCCGGGCTTGATCGATGCGGAAGAACGGTTCCAATAATGAGGGAAATTGATCCTCGTCCACCCCAGGGCCTTGATCAATGATGTCTATCATATAGCCCCTTTTACCGACACGGACCGCAACCTCAGCCGACCCAGCAAACTGAACGGCATTTTCTATCAGCGCATTGATTGAGCGTTTGAGGGGCTCTTTGAATGTCTTGATGACGATATTCGTCATACCGATCACCGTAACGGCTTCTTCGTAGCGGCTCGTTACGTCCACCAGCAATTCGCCGAGATTGACCTCTTCAGGATCGCTCTGAAGGAGTTGTGCGCCAAGATAGCTTTCGAGGGAATCCAGCAAGCGGACCATCTCGTCTACGCTTTGGTCATGTATGCCGACGAGTTCCTTGTCTTCAATCATCCCAGAAATCGTTTTAAGTCTGGATAGCGGAGTGCGAAGATCGTGCCCGATCGCCCGATACGATTTGGTCTGATCACTCAAAATACGATCAATTCGTTCCTGCATCGCGTTCATTGCGTGCGCCAGGTCCCGAAGGTCTCGAGGCCCCATTTCAGCGACCTGGACCTTGCCCCCCTGACCAATTCGCTCGGCCGCATCAGTAAGGCTGCGCAACGGCTTCGCAACCAGATACAAGAGCGCCAGACCGATGGCCANAAATGCAGCCGTGATCAGTGTAGTGAGAACCATGGCTCGCCAGGCGACTGGCCACATGCTCGTTATGTCCCGCGAGACGAAGTTGAGCCAGGTACCATCGTCTAGCTGCAAGGAGCCCTCCAGATCGCGGCTGTTGTTGTTCGACCGAGATGTGGACAGGTGGAGGGGCCTTCCGGCCAACGACGGCTCCCATGCTATGATGTCTTCACCGATGTCGGACAGCATTTGATCGCGGCTCGAACCTTCGACGTTCGGCGCAGGTAATACGTCTACCGAGAGGTATCGCGTGGTCATGTTTGACGCCATCTGATCGGGCGCAAGTTTGTGCATTCTCTGCCCCACGACGAGAAGTTCGGCGACGCGCCGTGCATGGTCGTCCTGAAGCGTCTGGCGATCAATAAGTTGATAGAATACGAGACTGCCGGCGAGTTGGGTGATGCCAAGAGCCAAAAATACGGCGGCGACATAAACCCCAAATCCGTGAGCGTTAAAGCTGCCTATCGGTGAGCGTTTCAAACCTCTTCATCCATTACAGGCCATTCTGGCTACAGTTGCGAGCGTCCTTCGCAAGCTTTTTAGCGGTGAGGAAGATTATGAGAACACTTGCGCATGATATTCTGCTGATAGTTTATTCAAAAGGATGGCGTTGTCAGGCGAACCAATGTCTTGTGCTACCTGTCTCCTGAAGCGCACAGCGCGCTACCGACCGATGTCGCGTCGTCGCGAATGCGTCTGCTTCTTCCTTCGTCGCGCTAAACCCAACAGTCGATAAACCACCCAGTAGCGCCCGAACGGATATCGCACCGGCCGCTACGCTCAGGTTAGATTTCGGTCCGTTCGGCGAGAAGAAGCGCATCCTCGATATCTACCCCAAGATAGCGGGCTGTGTTCTCGAGCTTGGTGACCGAGCAAGATCTGGATAGCACGGAAGTTGCCCGTGGCTCAATAGATCATCGCTGCTGCTTTCGTCCTTCGCACGGAATGTGTCCCGGGCTCGGCCTTGCGGAGGCCAATGGCGGTCACCCCATCATCGACCAGCCTGGCATACTGCCGCGTGCTCATCGGTTTGGTGTGATTGATCCGGCTTGGGAACACAGAGACGCTTACCGTCCCGCCGCCGTTTTTGAGCCACGCGTGGAGACTTGCTCTGACGTCAGCAGAGATTTCGAACTGAACCGGTCGGCACGTCTTTTACTAGATGACTATCGCCTGGGTTCGAATTTCACACCCAGCTACAACCTCACCGATCTTGAGCTTAACGCGACCGCAACCGCGCAGGTCGCTGTCGATCGCCAGATCGAACAACTGGTTGATTGGACGCTTTGTGCCGACGATCTTGCCTGTGTTCCAAGCTCGCCGGTTCTGCGGGACAGGATCATAACTAGAGTAACCCATTGACGTTCTCCATGGCCGCGTTGGCCAGAGGGAGAACGCGATCGCAAATCAGGTTCGATGTTCTTCTGGTGGCGCCACTGAACTGACGGGCCAAATATGATACCTGTAGGTATCATATATTGGTCAGCTTGGGGGCCGACAGCTGACAGTCCGCTCTTGGGAATCAAACAGGCGCAAGCGGACGTTTAGCTAACGACCGGATTGCGGCCGCTCAGAATATTAGTTTGCCGACCTCTTCTCTGATCAAACGGCCTAGCTTTTCAACCCGCAGTGAGCGGGTCTTTTGCTTCAGCGTGATGAGGTGAAGTTGGAGGACGCTGCGTTTCGGGAACGACGCAATCGAAAGTTTTTCGCGCTGCGGGAAAGCCAGGACTCCGCTGCGCGGCAAGATCGAATAGGCTAACCCTTGCACAACCGGCGCGGGGATCTGGCCGACCTGGTTTACGAAGCTGCGAACGCGCAGGCTTTCTGTGCCGCAGTATTCGCTGGCGAAATTGGCTCCGAGAACTGCATCGGCATATAACGCCCCGTCGGGATGCTGTACGAAGCCCAGCGATTGCAGGTCCTCGAACTTGGGCAAGCGCCCTTCCCATTTGAGCGGCAAGATCAGGTCGAGAGGTTCCGATCCCAAGTGCTCATTTGCCAGACGCGGATGGCGCGGCACATCCCCAACTATGCCGACATCATAGGTCCCTGAGAGAACGCCGGACATGATGCTCTCTTCGGGCGCAGCCGTCATAAGCGTCGAGATTTCCCGCGCTTCGGCCATCCAGGCAATCAAGCTGGGATAGAACAGCATCGCGAAACTGCCCGAACAGGCGACACTGACCACCCCTCGGTCCTCACCCTCGTCCTCAAGGCTTTCGAGAAAATCCTGTTCCTCGCGCCAGCGTGCGCGCGCCATCGCAAGGGTCTTTTGACCGGCTTCGGTGAGGACGAAACCCGGGGCATCCCGTTCAATCAGAGATTTACCCAACTGCTGTTCCAGCTTGGCGATGTGCTGCGACATCCCGGGCTGGGTCATGTTGAGCCGCTCGGCCGCGCGCGTGAAATGGCCTTCCTCACAAAGGACGGTGAAGGATTTCAGCCAATGCGAATTGAGTTCTGTCATAACACAACATTATCATACACATACTAGATGATAATTTCAAATTGTTGCGCGGAGGGTCGATATCGGCGGGGTCAAACAGTGAAAGGATAATCCATGAACGTATCGCCCAAGACCTTCTCGCATATCGGTCTCTCGGTCCCCGACCTCGAGGCCGCCGTAAAATTCTACACCGAAGTGCTCGGCCTCTACACCATCATGGAGCCGACCGAGGTGTTCGAGGATGACAGCCCGATCGGCGTCATGTGCACCGACGTCTTCGGCCCGAACTGGAAGTCGCTTAAGATCGCCCACCTCGCCACCGCCGATCGCGTTGGCATCGAAATCTTCGAATTCCCTGAAAACTACGCCCCTAAGGACAATCTCGACCACAAGCGCCATGGGACCTTCCACTTCTGCGTGCAGGATCCCGATGTCGAAGGGCTGGTGGAGAAGATCGTGGCGGCAGGTGGCAAGCAGCGCATGCCGATCCGCGAATACTACCCCGGCGAGAAACCCTATCGCATGTGCTACGTCGAAGACCCGTTCGGCATCGTCTTCGAGGTCTACAGCCACAGCTACGAGCTGACCTATTCTGAAGGCGCATATTCCTAAATCCCGGCACTGAGCGGGAGGTGGCCAAGCCTCACGCTCAGATTGCCATTCGATCTAGTGACGCTCCAACACAGCGCGTGGAGCGACAGGAGCAGACGGGCTCGTCACGCACTGCTTGCCAAACTTTCCATAGTTCGTTGGCGCTGCATTTGCAGACCGGCGAGCTCCACCGAGACGCCGGACTGGCGATTCACTGCGCGGCGGCGAGCGCTTCTAGCAGCTTTTCGGCAGCCGGTTCGCTTGACGGCGGGTTCTGGCCGGTAATCAGCAGGCCATCCTGAACGACATAGGGCTCAAATACGCCGACCTTGGAAAAGTCGCTGCCCTGCTGCTTGAGCACGTCCTCTAGCAGGAAGGGAACGACGCCGGTGAGGCCGACCGCTTCTTCTTCGTCATTGGTAAAGCCGGTGACCTTCCGGCCCTTCACGATCGGTTCGCCTTCCGGCGTGGCAACATTTTTAAGCACAGCAGGCGCGTGGCAGACGAGCGCCACCGGCTTGCCCGCCGCCAGCGCGCCTTCGATAGTCGCCTTGGAATCGGCGCTTTCGGCCAGGTCCCACAGGGGGCCGTGGCCGCCCGGGTAAAACACCCCGTCGAAATCGGAGACGTCGATATCGGCAAGCTTGCGGGTCGATGCGAGGTGGGCCTGCGCGTCCTCGTCACCCTTGAATCGCTTGGTCGCATCGGTCTGCGCATCGGGCTCGTCGGATTTAGGATCGAGCGGTGGCTGCCCGCCGGCCGGGCTCGCCAGCGTGATGTCGTGGCCGGCATCCTTGAGCACATAATAAGGCGCGGCAAATTCCTCGAGCCAGAACCCGGTCTTCTTCCCGGTATCGCCAAGCTTATCGTGGCTGGTGAGAACCATGAGGATTTTCATGCGCGTAGTCCTTTTTTCAAGAGAAGATCGCCCGTCGCCGTGGGGCCGGGCTTCGTGAGGAGAACACGCCAGCGTCAGTTCGGTTTCGAAATGCAATTTTCCGTCTCCTCGGAACCGTTCGCGAGACGAGGTTTATCCATGGAAAACGGGTCGCTCCGTGCGGTAAGCAGCCGGACCCAGGTCGATTTATTCAACAGGCATTGAATAATAGGTCGCCGGTCCTTATGTTGCAGCGCACAAGGACACGTGAATGACCGAGCGACGCGGGCGTGGACGCCCCAAAGATACCGATACCGATACCAGTGCAGCGATCTCGCGCGCCGCGCTGCAGCGCTTTGCCGCGCAGGGTTTCGAGGCGACCTCGCTGCGCGAGATTGCCGGAGATGCCGGTGTCGATGTTGCGCTGATTTCCTATCGTTTCGGCGGCAAGCTGGGCTTGTGGAAGGGCATCGTGTCGCAGGCCGGTGCAGACCTGCGCGAAGCGCTGGAAGAGGCGCTGGGGCAAGGCGAAGCCGCCAGCGCGCGGCATCGTCTCGACCATTCGGCCCGCACCTTCCTCGCCTACCTTCTCGAGCGTCCAGAGGTTCCCCGCCTGCTGCTGCGCGATATCACCATCGATAGCGACCGCTCGCAGTGGCTGCTCGAAACGCTCTCGCTGCCGCTGCACTGCCATTTCATCGATCTGGCGCAGGCGGCTGCGAAGGAGCGAGGCGACGCCCCGGCGCACCTCGAGTTCCGGGTGGCGAATTTCATCTATTCGGCTGCCAGCACCGTCGCCCGGCGCGAGCGCCTCGGCAAGCTTGTCAGCGGCATGGACGACGATGCGCAATTCGCAGCCGCGCTCGAAGTGGTGCTCGTCGAGGGAGCGCTGATCCCATGACCGACCGCGCCCCACTCATTGACCATGTAGACGGATACCGGTTCAAGCCGCACGAAATGCCGATCCTTCCCGGATCTCCGGCCAATCCCGACCACCCTCCGGCGCGCCGCGCAGCCTATCTCGCGATCGGGGTGTTCATGGGGCTGGTCGGGGGCGCGCAGAACGGTTTCCTTCTGGCGAACTCTCCGGCACTCCAGTCCGAATTCGCGCTGACCCCGGTCGAGACGGGGTGGCTGACGGTGGCCTTTTATTCGACCTACGCCACGATGAGCATGCTGCTATTCCGTGTGCGGCAGGAATTCGGGATCCAGCCGTTCGTGCGCTGGGCCATGGCCGGACTTGTTGCGGCCAATTTCATCCAGATGATCGGCCCCGGATATTATCCTGAACTCGCGGCACGCGCAGTTGCCGGTATCACAGCCAGCGGCCTTTCGGCGCTTGCCATCTACTACCTGATGCAGGGACTTCCCCCCGCCATGAGGGTCGGCGGGCTGGTGATCTCGCTCGGCCTCACGCAGGTCGCGTTCCCGCTCACGCGCGCGCTGTCGCCTGCATTGCTGGTCGATGGCGATATCACGCACATATTCCAATTCCAGTTCGCACTCTCGCTGGTCGGTTTCGGTATGGTCTACATGCTTCGCCTGCCGCCTGGCATCCGCAAGCAGACCTTCGAAAAGCTCGATATTCCCAGCATTGCGCTGTTCGTGGTCGGAGTCGCAGCATTATGCGCGTTCCTTATCCAGGGGCGTATCCAATGGTGGGACACGCCGTGGCTCGGCTATGCGCTAATCGTCGCCATCATCGCGCTAGGCGGATGCTTCCTGATCGAAGCGAACCGGAAGAGCCCCATGCTTGACCTCAGCTGGCTGTCGAGCCGCTCGATCATCGCGCTTGCGCTGGTCGGGGCGACGGTACGCATCCTCGTTGCCGAACAGGGGTTCGGGGCCAGCGGACTGTTTGCCGCGCTGGGTTACGGAAACGAACAGCTTACCGGCTATTTCTGGGTGCTTGCCGGGGCAACTTTCGGCGGCATGGCGCTGTCTGTCGTGCGGCTCGACCCCAACGACCTGACCCGGCCCGTGCTCTTCGCGATCTTTGTCATCTGCATCGCCGCCTTTGCCGACACGCGGACCGGGGTGATGACGCGGCCGCAGGATCTTTACCTGACCCAGGCCGCGATCGCCTTCGCTGCGGTCTTCGCCATGGGACCGATCATGATGGAGGGAATGCTGCGCGCGCTTGCGGCCGGGCAAAGCTTCATCATCAGCTTCATCGCGATTTTTTCGCTCTCGCAATCGATTGGCGGCCTGGCGGGTATCTCGCTGCTGTCCGCCTTCCACACGGTACGTTTGAAGACGCACCTCATCGACGCCGGGAGCACGCTCACGCTCGCAAACCAGCGATTGGCGCAGGCGCTCGGCAGTGCCGTACAGCGCGCAGCGCCGACGCAGGGCGATCCCGCGCTGCAGCAACAGGCCGCGGCATCGAGCATTTCGGCAGAGGTGGGCCGCGAAGCCGCAGTGCTCGCCTTCAACGATGTTTTCTTCCTCATCGGCACGCTGTCGGCGGTGACTTTCACCGTCGTGTTCGTGCCGTGGCTCATCAACAAGATTCGCGGGCGCAACCCGCTCGCAAAGGAACTGGCCTTTCTGGAGGCCATGCTCTCAAGGACCAGACAATGACCGATCCGACTACGGCCGAAACAGAAGCCGAAACCGAAATCATGACCGAAGACGCACCCGCTCACGAACAAGAGAAGGGGTGGTCGCCCAATCCTTCTCGCCGCCGGATCGTTGTGGCGGTCGGGGCTATCCTCCTCGGCGTGCTCATAGCGCTGTTCGCCTGGGGCCTGCCGCCTTCCGCAGGCGGCGATGAAACGACCAACAACGCCTATGTTCGCGGCCGCACCACGGTCGTTAGTCCGCAGGTTGCAGGCTACCTAGTCGAAGTGCCGGTGGCTGACTTCCAGCGCGTTGAGAAGGGCGAACTGCTCGCCCGGATCGACGATGCGCCCTATCAACAAAAGCTGCAGCAAGGTGCGGCCAATACGGCAGCACAGCAGGCGACGCTGGCAAACAGCGCGCAGAGCCTGCGCTCTGCACAGGCTCAGCTCGAACTGCAGGATGCCGCCGTCGCTGCTGCACGCGCCGGGCTGCAGAAGGCGCAGGCCGACATGAACCGCATCGCCGAGCTGGTCGATGAAGGCTCGGTATCCCTGCGCGAACGCGATCAGGCCCGCGCAGCTTTGCAGCAGGCTCAGGCGGGGGTCAGACAGGCGCAGGCGCAACGCGCCATCGCGGCGGAAAACGTGCGCTCGGTCTCCGTGGGTCGCGGCGCGCTCGAAGCGCAAGTGGCTGGTGCCGAGGCTACCAAAGGTCTGGCCGAGTTCGAGCTGTCGCGCACCGAGATTCGCGCACCGCGAGCCGGACGGCTTAGCGAGGTCAGCGCGCGTGTCGGCCAGCTGGTCAGTGCCGGGACCCAGCTCATGTACATCGTCCCCGACGACTTGTGGGTGGTCGCCAACTTCAAGGAAACGCAGACCGCGAACATGGCCGTCGGCCAGCGCGCCACGCTGGAGATCGATGCCTTGGGCGGCATCGAACTCACAGGCCGGGTGCAGAGCATCGCGCCCGCTGCGAGCAGTGAATTCAGCCTTGTGAAGCCCGACACCGGCGCAGGCAATTTCGTGAAGGTGCCGCAGCGTATCGCCGTGCGCATCGTGCTCGACAAGGGACAGGAGGCGGCAAAGCGGCTCGGTCCGGGCATGTCGGTTGTCGCGACCGTCCATACGGAGGATTGATCGTGAAGCGCAGATCGCTCGCCCTATTGGCCACCACCGCCATTGCCCTGTCTGCCTGCGCACCCGCGCTGCATGAAGCCCCTATCGGTAGCGCCGTCGCCCCGCCAACCGAATGGCGCACAGACCTCGGTGTGACCGCGCCGGTCGAACAGGACTGGTGGAACTCGTTCGGCGACCCGCAGCTTTCGTATCTGGTCGAGAAGGCGCGGGCCAATAACGCCGACGTGCAGGTCGCCGCTGCCCGTGTCGAGGAGGCGCGCGCGACCGAACTGGGTTCGCGCGGCTACCTCCTGCCTTCGGTCGGCGCTGGCGTGGAGGGCGGCGTCCGGCGCGAGATCTCACCCTTCGGTCAGGCGCAGACTTCGGTCGCCGCGCAGCCTGCGTTCCGCGCATCCTACGAAGTCGATCTTTTTGGTAAAAACGCCGCCCGCATCGATGCCGCAGAGGCGGGTGTCGCTGCCAGCGCGGCGGGCGCAGAGGCGGCGCGGCTGTCAGTGAGCGCGGCAACTGCCAGCGGCTATATCACCCTGCTGGCGCTCGACAGCCGTCTTTCCGTCCTGGAGGAAACGCTGGCAGCGCGGCAGGAGGCGGTGAAGTTTGCCCGCGACCGGGCCGAGGCTGGCTACACTTCCCAACTGCCTCTCAGGCAGGCCGAGGCCGAGTATCAGGCCACCGCGCAGCTTGTCCCGCAATTGAAGGCGCAGATTGCACGGCAGGAAAACGCCCTCTCGGTGCTGACGAGCGAACTACCCGGTGCGATCGTACGGGGCGGGACATTGGAGGGCCTGCGCCGTCCAGCTGCGCCTGCGACCCTGCCGTCCGAGCTGCTGCGCCATCGCCCCGATGTCGCAGCCGCGGAATACCGCATCGCAGCAGCCGACGCGAAAATGCGCATGGCACGCGCCGACTTTATGCCTTCGATAGATCTGGGCGCGACGGCGGGGCTGGTTCTCTCCGACCTGCTGGCCGATCCCGTGGGCGTGTGGTCGCTGGGCGGCAGCATTCTCGCTCCGATCTTCCAAGGCGGAAAGCTGCAGGCACAGCTCGACGGGGCGACGGCGCAGCGGGACCAGGCGGCCTGGGCATACCGCTCCACCGTCCTCGAGGCGTTCCGGGAAGTCGAAGACCGCATAGCGGTGATGGCAAATCTCCAAGATCAGCAGGCTGCGCTCGAAGCCCAGCAACTGGCCGTGGCCGACGCGCTGCGTCATGCACGCAACCGCTACCGCGCCGGCTATTCGCCCTACATCGAGCAGGTCGATGCACAGCGCGCCCTGCTTGGCGTGGAATTGTCGCTGATCCAGGTGAAGGCGGATGAGCTGACAACACTGGTCGGGCTCTACCAGGCTGTCGGCGGATCGCCTGAATGAGAGAACGCACAGAGTTGGAGCGTGAAGGATGGGGTCGCAGGTTTCCGCCGGATTAACGCAACACCCACAAACATGCTTCGCGATATTGAGTAACTAAGCAAAGCTGCCGATCCGCTTTTGGCAATGCTTGCCAATGCCCGAACGTCCGAAATTAGGGCGCGTTGCGGTCCGGCAGCTTTCTCCCTGACCAGCCTAGCCGCTTTGGGCCGGTGAACGAACCCGCTGCGCGGGATGGGCGCGGACAATGAGCTTCCGGCAGAGCATCGCGCGTCGCGACTGGATTGATTGAAGCTAGGTACGGGCAGAGCA
>FUFK010043043.1_pt1 | contig 21190 bp, 25 predicted proteins | sample 1021851 | NCBI WGS metagenome assembly FUFK01 (sample SAMEA51879418, study PRJEB19060) | metagenome
GTCTGCTCGCTTGATCTTCTTATCATCGAAGTCTCTTTGAAGCATTATTGTAAGAGTTCGTGGACTCATTCTTTCTCCAAGCTCAACGTATCTTCTTAATTTATCTTCCTTCTTTCGTTCGCCCAAGGATACGAATATTGGCATATCTGTTACATTGCCAGACATTGCATCATTGACTTGGCTTACGTTTAGCCCAGCCTTCTTCATCAGAGAACTTATCTTTTCTTCGGTTAGGCCAGAGTCTGGGTTCCTTGAACCAAAAGCCTTAGCTTCATTGGCAAAGTCCACAAGAACCTCCATGTTTCTACGATAGACTGCGTTGTTTTTATTATAAGCATCCTCTACCGAATCCATTTTGCTGGTATCGCCAGCGTATGCAGATCGTATGTTCTTCAGTGATTTACCTAAGCCTCTAAGTTTATATCCAATGCCCTCGTCAATGGTTGTGTTTCTTGAGCGGTAACCCAGTGTATATCTTAGCGTGTTCTCTATAGAAGTTCTGTCATCTAAGGACTTCAAGTCTCTAACTGTTCCTGGTGTAAAGTTTTCAGCAAAGTAATACTCTATCAAACCTAGAGCCTTCCTTAGACCCATCTCATTGCTGATAGTTTTACCTGTGTTTAAATCTGTGTTGCTTACTGAAGCAACTAGATTCTTTAGATTGATAGTTAGGTCTCCACCAAACTTGCTCCAAGCAGCCTCGATACCGTCTCCAGCCGCAGACTGAAAATCATCGCCTCGCAGAGCAGCATCAAGAACAGAGGTTAGTTCAATGGAAGGTATCTGGTAACTTAGGTTTGCCAAAGATACCTTGTTTCCGTCTCTGCGAATGTGTAAGCCTTGATCCCTTTCCCAAGGGGCAAAACTATAATCCCGCAAGAACTTTTCATCCTCGTCGTTTACGCCACCTGCTTTATTAAGTTGTGACACCCCTGCTGAACCAAGAGCCAATACACTTGATAGTGCCGCAACACGTTTAAGACCTTCAGTTCTCATGGCATCTTTGCTCAGAGTTACCCCGTATGTCCGTGCCATTTCATCAGAGAACGAACCATCTATCATCTTCTTAGCCATACGGCCTTGGTTGTATATTGTTCTCATCTGCTCAAGATTGAATGCAGCAAACTCGTTCAGTATACCGTATCGAGACAGAGTTCTCAGGTTCTTGTTGATTCGTCCGTAGTTCTGGTATGTAGAGTTTGTTAGGAAGGCAGCTATATCTTCCACTTGTCTATCTGTTAGTTTTTTAAACTGATCTTCAGGGATATTCCTTTTAAGAAAACCTTTGTAGTTCTCAAATACAGATATACGTTGTGCGGTATCAAAAACATTATACGCCTTTCCAAAGTAGTCTGTTAACTTGCTGAAAGCCTTGGGTAGAACTCCATTCTTAAAGCCGTCTCTTATATCACCGGCTACAACGCCTTGGTCTACTAGGTCTAACTCCTTCAATCGATTGATCTCCTTGATTGAGTANTTACCCTTAGTGATGCCNTTGTTGTTTACTTCGTTTAGTGCAATACCAAAGCCGCGTCTCCACCCATTGAATGGATTCATACCTTGCCCTGCTACCATAACAGCATTACCAACAAACTGGACTGGATAAGATGCAGCATTTAGAGGCACTCTGACAAACTTAGCCCCGGCGGTTGTAGTAGACAAAACCTTTGCTAAGACAGATTGCATCATAGAGGTTCCATCCCTTTGGCTACCAGTTGAGAAGTATTGATTCAAGGCTTCGTTTACTTCTCTAGGAACATAGACTGCTTGCCCTGGTCTGCGAACCTTTATGGCTTGCCTATTGATCTTCTTGAGTTGTTGCTTGCTAAACCCCGCATCAGTGGCTTCCTTGATCGTATCAAATCTGTTGCCATCTGGTGCTTCATATTTATTTACTCTTTTGTTTCTTACAACCAAAGAGTCTCCAACGGTTTGCTGTCTGCCCCGTATGAAAAGGGGAACCAAATCNCCTGTGTCCTCAGACGCAGATCGAACNACACGACCTAGATTATTTTTTACTATCTGCTCTGTGATAGATTTATTCGCCTCCTCCTGTGCGGCTATTTTACCTAGCCTTGAAAGAGTTCCAAACATACGCTCACCAGCTTCTTCGTATTCACCTAAATATTTCCGTAACTCTGGAGATTCGTCTAGCTTGCGTTTTCTAAACACTCGCTTGCTACCACTAGTAGCACCAGCAATATGGTTCATTAGTTCAACGGCATTGTATCTGTTTTCGTCTAAGCCACGAATGAATACATCAATAGACTCATTGTCCATTCCATCTCTGGATAATCTACTTCTTAGTTCGCTGGTTACTTCAGGACTTGGCACATAACTGGGGTCTTCATAGAACCTATACTCTCTCGTAAAGTAATCTTTTGAATTAACACTTTTTTGTATCTTATTAGCCACATAGTCGTTTAACTCAATACGTCCCTCTTTGTATAGATTAAGTATTGTGTTTTGATACTCATCAATCTGGCTTCTAGCGTCCTTGAGGATGTCCTCTAGCCCCCGTGCCTCTTCTGGTATCTGGCTAGTTCTGTTGAATATGTAATCATCTAAACGATCTCTTTGCTCTTGAGTGAAGTCCTTGGTCTGTTGATTGATTTGATTCCTAACAGTTGAGGCTGTATCCAATCTAGCCCTAGCCTTTGCTATTGCTGCATTTGTTTCTTCATTGACTCTTGCTCCTAGTGTAGTAGCAGGTGATAACTTTGCCCCCAACATTTTGAAGTTTCGTTCTCCTCGACCTGTTGGGTTTTCTCCAGCAATAGACTCAACTAGCGCGGTAGCATCTGGATCACCATCATTGTAAGCCTTGTTNAGAAAGTTGTCACTTTTACCTGCAAACTTGCTGTAAGACTTCTTCAAGACTTCTCCAGAAGCACCTAGTCCTAAGCCTAGCGCAGCACCTGTTCCCGCGAGTGTGGCTACTTCGTCTAGAGTCAGTAGTTCTCCCTCTTCTATACCCTTCTCTACTTGACCTCCTACTGTTGCTATAACAGCACCCTCTGTGCCTCTAATGGCTCCTCCCTTGGCTAGTCTAGGTAGTATCTTTGCTCCCTTTCCAGCCTTTCCTATTCCACCAGGAATCAAGTTTATTAGGGAGTCAGCAACTACACGACCCCAAGATATATCGTCTCTGCCTTCAATTCTTTGTGCAGCGATACTTCCTGTGATACCACCACTAATACCACCTACAATGTAGCCACCAAGTGCACCTGCTGGTCCAGCTATAGAAGCCCCGGCAAGAGCACCTGTATACTTTGCTCCTTCTCCTATAGCAACCTCAGCAGCTAGTCCAGTTCCTATTTCACCAACGGTAGGGCCTTCTTCCTCTATGTCTTTCTTAGGCGTAGTAAAACCACTTGGTTCTAAATCTTTGCTTGGTGCAACAAAGCCTTGAGAAATAGATTCCTGTGGCTCTAAATCTTTACTAGGGGCTATGAATGCCATTATTTTTTAATTCCTGGAGTTCCCTGCGAGTCAATGTATGGTGTGCCAACAGCTAGTGCATCATACTCAGCTTGGGTATTTATCGTGACGCGGGTTTGAGGAGCAGTCTCAGTTGCAACAGGGGCTTCACCGTCCATATCAATCAATCCACTTGTTTCTTCAGGTTTGGCTGGTTTTGGTTTTTCACGACCTATGTAACGGTCTTTTGCATTCTTACTGGCAATGTCATATTCTTCTTGAGTCAGACGACCTGAGTCTAAATCAGACTGCAAGTTTTCTAGAGTTGCCTGAAGCCCTGTTTTTTCTGGGGTGTCTTCAATAACCCTTGTTAAGCCCTTGTATCTTGTTGTGCCATCAGTATACGTTTGAGTAATAACTCCAGTCTCTGGATCAATTACAGGAGGTGCGGATGGGACAATTCCTGATTGAGCTAGTTGTGCGTCAAGCGCGTCTATCCTTCCCTGAGTTAAAGCTCTTTGAGTTTCTAGTTCTGCCAGGCGTTCTGGCTCCGCAGCCTGTATTGATCTAGCCAAAGCATTGACCTGAGATACAGATGGATTTCTTATTCCCCGTGCGGCTAGTTGACCCTCTGCCCTGCGCCTTGCGTCATCAAAAGATAGACCCTCTGTTTGCCCACCAGTAGTTCTGCTTTGTGCTGCGCGAGTATCTACTGCTGTTTGGTCACCAGGTATTCTAGCAGCAAGTCTAGCCTCGCGTTCAGCACTAAGTTCATTCATTTGTTCCGGAGTCAGTGTTACTCCACGGCCGGACAAAGGACGTTCTTCTCTAACAAAGCCCCGTTCAGGCATTGCTTGACCACTCAAGAACTCTGATAGAGATGCACCGCCTACGGTAGTCAATCCGCTTGTAGGGGCAGTTGTTGCTTGCCCTTGTGTTGGTAGGATGGCTTCATCGCTAGTTGGATCAAGTGCTGGTGCTTGTCCTTGTGTAAACGCTGGACCTGCATCAATTAGGCGTTGCGCTGCTTCGGCTGCATTTGACGCTGGAGTTTGTCCAAAGAAAGATTGTGCTGCTGGCGGCAATGTTAACGGAGTTTGCACTACAGAACTATCGCCCGTTCTTTGCCCCCTTCGTCCTTGAAATTCAAAACTTGAAAGAAAATCTCCCAAAGCGTCTTGACCACCTTCTCCAGCGCGAGAGCGTCCAGACCTCACGGCAGACCGATCAAAAGAATCTGTCGTTGACGCAGGAGCTTGTCCTACTAAATCCTGTAATGTTTCTGCTTCAGTAAAAGCTGGCTGGCTTTGTGCTCCCGGAAATAATAAATTACCAACAGCCTCTCCTACACCTTCGCCTATTCTTTCTGAAAGACCTCTGTCCGTTAAGGCTTCAAGTCCCAAATCAGCCGCACCGTATATTAATGCACCTGGCCCTCCAGATCTAGCTAATCTAGATGCTGATAAAGGGTTTACTCCAGCACTTCTAGCGGCTGCTTGTCTAGCCTCTTGTAGTGAAGGTTGAGAGGGAAGTGTTGTCCCTCCGCTTGGACCTGTTGCTGGATTAAGGGTTCCAATCCTTGGAAGATTGCCTAAAGGTTGGGAAGCAGTGGAGGCTGCTCTAGCGGCTGCTTGTCGAGCCGCATCGTTAGCTGCAACTTGTTGAGCAAATGGAGATAAGGACCCTGATGGCGTTGGTGTAGGTGCACGACCAGTTTGTGCCGCAAAAGCTGCTCCACCTAAGCCTAACCCGCCCATCATAACATCCCCTGTATTCACAGCAGGTGATTCTTCTTCTTGTTGTTGTCCGATAAGGGTGTTTTCTAGCTCTTCTTCTTCGTCCATGGGGTGTATTATATCATAAAGGGTTAACTGTAAGTTTAATAATTAAAGTGGTTCTACTTTCAAAAGGGATTTGCTTCTCACTCCTTCGATGGAGAAAGATTCAATGCTAGCCGTAACNGTACTAGGAACTACTGATGCACTAAGGGTTATATCCTTTGTTACAGTTGTAGGAGTTCCCTCTGTGTCTGCTATACTTACATTTATCCCGTTTGCTATAAACTGAGAGGAAACAGATTGATCTCCAGAAGAAGTTGTACTTAGCCTAGTAACCGTTGCCGTAAATCGAACTGTAAAACTTACAGCAGCTTGATATGAAAATCTAAATTCAACAAATGATTCTTCTGGCTCAGTACCGCTAGGATTTTGCACGACTCCATTTGAAGATACTTCAACCTCTAGAGTGGGTCCGTTTTGATAGTTTTCAACTATTGTAGTTCCAGTTCCGGTAGAAATACTATTTCTAGTTTTTACATAACTTTTCCAGTTATCACTAACCCAAGCATTACCTGCACAGTTTACCGGCAACGTAGAGTTTGAAGCAGAACCTGGTTCATTTACAAAAGAATCACTTGTAGAAGCAAATGGTCCCGCTCTAAGAATAGCATTAGGCATTACACGGACTTAGTTAAGAATATTTTTTGACCAGCAGTATTATCGGACTTAACTATGTCCAATGTTTGTTGAGAAAAACCAGCCGATGAAGACGCTGCGGCGGCTCCATTTATGTCTGCTACCGGTGGAAGTGTTGATTCAAAGTTAACATCTCCCCCTGGTATAATTGGTTCAGATGTTATGGAAGTTGCATTAGAGTATATCTCATCCACAGCAACCTCCTCGCTAGAATTAATTTTAATGCGAGCGTTTGGATTAGTGATTGGATCGCCTTCAGGGTCACCATATAATAGTTCATTGTCCATTATTAAAAGGCAACAATGAGACTTTTGTTGGCTACAATGCCAGCCAAGGTAAATGTTGTTCCATCTACGCTTAGAGCAACACTATCTGATCCGTCGGCATTTTGATAAGTTATTGATGTTGGAGTTGTACTAAAAGTAAAATCAATGTTACCTCCCTCTGACCTGTAAATATCGCCCGTGGGAGATATTGTTCCGGAACCTGTTTTTGAAGCAACAGTTTTATATCCAAATACAGCCTCAACACTATTGGCTCCAGAAATATTTGTAAATGTATGTTGTTGTGCTATCGCTGGATTAGATATTGATTGAGCAGAACCGTTTACAGTAAAACTAACAACATGCCTATCAGTATCAGGTGTAGCTGTATATACGGGACTAGTTCCGGCCGTATGCTCGTTGTATCCCTCTGAATCTCCTCCGAGCGTACCAGAGATGGTTCCGTTTTCTGATGCGCTTGAATTAACAGAGGCTCCAGTAAATGTTACATTGGTTTTTAAAAAATACTGAGTTCCACTCTGATCTCTTAAAAAAGGAACTACCTTTGATCTATAAATACCATTGGTGTTATAAGAAGTTGATCCAGTTGCTGTAATTCGACTTGAATAATCGAAGGTTATGTCGCCAAATAATCCAGTTACTCTGGTTGCATCGGCTCCTACTAAATATTTTGGAAAATTTTGAAATCTATTTGTAATTGAAAATGAACCACCAGGTCTGTTAACAAAAATGTCCCTAATTGTCATACTGCACCAGTTTACTCCATCATCAGAATAAGCAACTTCTGCATCTGCGTCACTTGATGTAGTTAAAAAGACTTCAACAAGACCCTCTCTCCTATATGTTTGAGGAACCGTTTTAGCTCTTGGGGCAATATTAAAGCCACGATTATTAGAACCAGTAATTTTAGTAGAACTGATAGCGGCTCCCATTGTGCCCGGTTTTGTAATAGTAAAATATTCATTATACTCGCTAACCTTGAGGGGATTAGAAAATCCATCATTAATTACCAGTTGAGTATACTGAGGAATCCCATCAGCCCCATAGGTTTCTGTGGGCATAAAAAATAGTGCATCGGACTCTAGTGCGGTTTCCGTGCCGGGTTTAAATATAGGGTCTCTTGCGTGAATGACACTAGCAGGTTGACCACTACTCTGAATCTGAAATGACTGAATCGCAGTCATAGGAGTTCCAGAACTAGGGCGTATTGATATTACTTTTCCTAACTCATTAAACTTACCTGCTCTTTGTCCGAATCCCATAACTAGCACCTCCAACGCTTCAAGGCTAGTGCCTTACGTGTTGGTCTTCCTTTCTTGTCCTTCATTGGCCCTTTGACTCCTGCCATCCTAGCACAGAATGATTTCTTCCGGGCAAGTCTTTTACCTGTTGGATTCTTTTCAGTAACAGGGGGCTTGAGGTTAGCACCCGTCTTGCGCTTGAAGTAAGCGCGACCAGCAGCAGTAAGTCCTCCCTTTTTACTTTTGTGTTCCTTCCTCATCAGCTTCTAACTCTTGCTCTGGGTGTGTTGGCTACAACTGTCTTTCCCCTAGCTCCTGCTGCTTTCTTTTTACGCGCAGTTGCTGCTCTCTCTGCCTTCGTGAGGCTGAGAGCCTTTCTTTTAGGCAGGCAACGGTCAGGGTTTTTCTTATCTTTCGACGTTCCGCAAGGGCCTTTAATCGATCCATCCGTTCCTATCCTTACCCAGTTCTGCTTGAGCCATTNTTTNAGTTGAGCCATTACCTTCCTTTACGTTTGCCACCCTTAGCCTTCTTCGCATAGTTAGGGTCCTTGCAATACTTGGAGGCGGCTAGGTTCGCGTAAGCGGACGGATACGTATCAAACGTCCGTCTCGCCCAAGCCTTACCTTCAGGGCATATCTTACCTCCGCTTTTTGCCTTTTTCTTTGCCATTTTTTACAATAGATTTGAGTAGCTTTGCTTGCCCTGCGTGAGCCTTAGAAGCCTTCTCAAGTTTTCTTGCGACGGTTAGTATTTTTCTGTGCATTTCTACCCCTTAGTACTTTGAAGTCAGCCCCAGTAATTTTATTACGAGGGGGTGCAACCCTAGCTATCTTCTTTTGTTTTGGACTGTATTTGCTAAAAGGCATTACTTCTTCCTTTTTTTCATACCCATTTTCTTAGCAACTTTTTTGACTGGCTTTTTACCACCCTTCATCATTTTTCCGTAATGACCTGGCATTGTATTATCTCCTTGTTTATTTGATTATTGATTTGACCCAAGCTACGAGCTTGGATGCGATTGATTTTACCTTAGTGATAAATGTGTCTTTAGTTTTGCAGATGAAACATTTCATAATTATTTCTTTCTTTTATTGTGAAAATCGAATAGGACTTTTACCTTCTCTGTAAGAGCCTCTAGGTTGTAGTGCATCCGAGCCAGCACCACGATGAGGGTAATGATACCGATAAAGATAGGCCAGAGGGATGATATGAGTTGTAAAGTTTCATTCATTTAATAGTTGAGGATCCGAAATAAAATCCAACGATGGCTAAAACTGTTTGACGTATCTCTGGTAAGATTAGGTAGCCGTTGAGGGTTTGGTATTTAACTCCTCCAAATAATCCAAAGAAACCTTTGGACTCCTGTCCTACTGTAACACCCTCTGGACTGTGAGCCAATATAAAGGGGGCTATAACGACCGCAAACAGGACGGTGCATACGATGACCCGTCTGACCCACTCTCCGCCCCTTGTAGCGGCTTTCTGGTGGCTTTCGTCGGCTGCAGCTTGCTTCTTGAGCATAGCGTCTACAGTGCCTTGCTGATTGGCTACAAGTTGTCCAATCAGTTTAAAGATAAAACCAGAAGCACTTCCGCCTAGCATAGCTATGAGTTCTGTGGTCATTTAAGTTCTTTGAGTAGTTTATAGATAGAAAGTCCTAGGAATACAAAGGTCATTATACCAACAACTAGACTAACAACACTGTTAATACTTTGTAAGCCCATGCAGGCAAAAAATCCAGTTGATCCTACAGTTCCTCTAAGCATAGTATCCATAGCGTTTAGTCTTCGTCAGGTAGTGGTGTGTAGTGATCAACGGTTGATGCCTTCTCGGAATCATCGAGGTCGTAGTCCGTTACGTCCAATGCCCAGGTGTGGTCAATGGTTTCGTCAGGGTAAGTAAGCCAGCGTGTGCCAATACCATTAGTCCAATAGCTATAGCCAATCTCCTTGCCTTCTTCGTCGGCTCGTTCAATGGCGGCCTCCTTGCTTGCGTATATTAGATAGAGCATTAGAATATTGAGTAATGGTTATTAATGTTAGTTTCAATCGATACACGATTGTCAAACTGCTCAGTATCATATACTAAGATTTCTCGGCATATCCCGGTTGGGCTTTCTTCTATTCTGTAATCAGCGGTAGTACCGCCAGTTGCATTCATAATTCCAATATCTTTTGTAGAAGTTAAAATAAGATTACTGCTATAACCAAAATCCTGCTTGTTTCCGTTTACTGATAAATCAAGGTCAGGTCCTACTTCAGCATCTTCATAAGTAACAAACGCAACAAAATCAGTGTCCAATGATACGGTAGTTGAGCTTGTGGATTGTTCTCTTGTAGAAGAGGTCTGTTCATTTATAAAAGAAATTGTTCCGTTGCTAGATTTAATAGATATTCCCGCAGTGCCAGTAGCAAAACCTTCAACACCTCTAGTTCCTCCAATAAGATTATTTGCAGATGTATCTGATACAGTCACCTTACCTACAAAAACAAGAGCAAACGTGTCTCCTAATTCTGCTGCAGTGCGAGGAACAAATAACCTTTTTCCGTTAGTAGTATCGGTATGAGTAAACTTTAATCCGTCCTGAAATGTTCCGGCATCAACAATAATAGGTTGTCTTGCCGCAGTATTTTGAATTGAATCCCTGTTGTTGCCTGACTGGTCATACCATCTCTCTACAAAGCCATTTACCTGGTCAAACCCTGGGTCTACACCAGATGGTAGGTCAATGTTGTAGACTTCACCAATGTTAGCTTCAATGGCTGTGCGGTTGTCTGTTTGGTCAGTCTCGTAGATAATAATTTCTTTGACGTTGCCTTCAATCGGATTTGTAGAACCACCAATGCTATCTGCTTTGAAAGCATCTGACCTTGTATTTGCACCAGAAGCAACTCCCTTAGTAAAAAATGTTATACTATCGGATGCTCTGGTTAAAGAATAAAGAAAATCTCCTGAGGTTGATATAGTAGCATTTAAAGCAGGCGCAAGACTTGAGCCACCGCTTCCTCGAAAAAATCCGTTCGTTGCATCGCCAATACCAAAGCCTTCGGTATTGTCCGAAGAATCACCAAGTATTCTTTTTTGACTAGATACAGCGTCAAACTTAACAACGCTAAAAATAGCAAGGTCACTGGCATTTAGTGCAGTAAATTCCAACTGGTCATCTGAACCGTCAAAAGCGATGCCTCCTCCGGTAATTAAAGAACCATTTTCAACAATCGTAGGTTGATTGTCAGCAGTTGATTGAGTTGCGTGATTACCTGTTGCTGTATCTCCTGCTTGCGTGGTTACGCTTTGGTCATACCAAGTTTTTACGAAGCCATCTTGGTCTTGTCCTGTGAATAGGGCAGGGCTTCCATTAACGGCAGCCGCATTATTGCTTCCTACTAAATCTTGCCAATCAGAAAGGGTGTTTCCGTATCCGTTGTAGCTATGGTTAATTGTTCCGTCGTTATTTGTATCTATTCTAATATTATAGATAACCCCTTTAGCAAAAGACCCTCTAGCTTTTCCAAACGAACTAATAGTAAACGTGTCGCTATTAGTAAATTCTGCAGAAATTAAAGTATCGCTTTCGTTGTAGATTCCAAACTTACCAGAAACTCGTTTTAACTTTATAGTGTTTGCTTCGCCATATTTTAAGTTTGAAGTTAAACTTACAGTTGCTGCGCTGCCATCAGTTTGGATTCTGAAACCAGTAATCTCAGTCGAACCTTCTGCTCTTAAATAGCTACCACCTGCATTTTTACCAATAATTTGTTGCGATGCTTCAGTAACAACAAATGAATACTCAAGCGAAAAATCTCCAGTTAAATTTATTTCACTCGTAAGTCCAACATTGTCATTCGAGCCATCAAGATAAGCCCTACTGTTCAATAGAGACTTGGTGTTACCTAAAACAAAATCTACAAGCGTTCCATCGCTAACCTCAGTCGCTGTAAATGATTTGATGTCACCTGTTACGCTTCTTACTTGGCATACATACTTACCATTGGCACGGGCTACAGTGTCTCCAGTAGCCGCTACAGTAGCCTGGCGCGTCCCTAGACTACGAAGTGAGTAGGCGGCCTTAGCAATAAGAAAGTTCCCATTTCGTCCATCGTCGGTTCCTCCAGAAGTAAGTTCTTTTATGTCTAGAGGTGCTGTTACCTGAGCATTTACATAATCTAGCATTGCACCTGAAGCTACCTCAGATGCTGTAAAGTCCTGTTCGTCGTTGTCGCTTTCCCTGCGGACACGCACAACCTTAGGATCACCTCCAGTAAGACTACGAAGACTGTATGCCGCAGCAGGAGTGGCTATCGTATTGATAGGCTCCCCTATTTGATTTAGCCGACGCTGCCGACCCAACTCTGAGTCAAGGCTAATGTGCATATTAGACCTTGTGTAGTTGCACTAAACCAGTAGTTACTGTAACGGATGAAAATTGACCGTATAGTATAGTTCCAGCACCAAAAGTTTTTCCACTAAAAGCAGCAGCAGAGTGAGTGGTCTGATCTACATTGCTAGATACTACAGCACCCATAGTGGTATCCTGTAAAATTTGTATAGCTCCAAAGCTACCTGTAGTGGTATCGCTATCGGTTGCTAGAACTGAACCTGCGGAGCTAAACTCCAGTGCGTTATTTCTTGATCTTGCCATAATCGTGTATTATATCATATGTGGTTATTATCGGGACTGCCGATTTACATAAGTAGAAAATTGTTTAGTTATTGTGTTTCTGTTAGCAAGTGTATCAAGTTTAAACAGTTCTCGATCCAACATTTTAGTTGCGGCTTCTTCTGCTACAATGGCTTTTTCTGTCTGTCCATCTCCAGTGTAGAAATCTGAAAGAACCGTGTAAATTATGTAGTCAAAAAACTCAGAAGGTACATCAGTGCTTGTTTCAGTAAAACTTGAACTATACTTTTTCTTGTAAGTTACGTGAGCTTTACTATCGGTCGTTGAAGTTATGTTGAGTACATTTGCTCCGCTAGAATCAACATAGAAGTCATATTCAATAGCTGAGTCATTCAAGAAGGCTTTTTTTCGGTGAATGCGTATGAACTCACCTATATCATTTTTACCGGTTTCTGAATTAGGTATTAAGTTTTTAGGTTCTATCAAAAGAATATCAGATCCGGCCCTAGGAGTCCATACTTCAACATTCTCTAGCGCATCTTTTTTTAATGTATCAGCTTCAGTAAACTGCGTTGTACCAGCAGTCACTCTATATTTACCATCACTTTGTATAGCAATCGATGCCCCAGTTTCTACAACCCAAGCGTTGCTTGAGTTCTTGTATATAATAACTGTGCTAGTGGTTACACCTTGGTAAATGTTTGTTCCTTGTTTTCCTACATTACCATCATTTAAACCAACAAATTTATAATTCTGGTTTACGCTTGTGCTTGTGCTGGCGGATGCCCCTGACAATACGTAAGCATTTATATCACGAGCTTCTGATACCACTAAATACCTTGGCCAGGATGGAGATTGATCATAGGCTCTCCGTACAGCCCGATTTAGGGACTGCTCAAAGAAAAAGTTGTCCATCTCCGTCATACTCTCCAAGCCAGCAATAGCTTGAAAAGATTTACGGACATCAACTAAACTGACGTCGGAAGGCATTGATTGGTTACTGAACGTTGTTGTTCAGCATTATTTCGTTTTGATTTAAGGGAGTACCACCCGCTTGTAGGTTATGACGGCGGAACTGAGTCTGAGGGCGGTACTGAAGAATATCGTGACGAAACTGACGACTTTGATTTCTTACAATGTCAATTTCTTGACGAAGAATCATTTCAGCGTTCTGATCCTCTACTTGTGCCTTATCGGTTTGTCCGTCTCCACGAAGAAAGTCTGCATACGCTCCGAATGCCATGTATTCAAAGAATCGAAATGGAACATCGTTAGTATCACCGCTTTCATCTCCATAAAATCCTGTTGTTCCTGAACCATTTTTTACAACTGTTTCAACATCTTTTCTGTAAGTAACAAAAACATTACCGGGAGCGTCATTAGTGAAGACATTTGTTGGCGATACGATCTGCACAGAGGGCTTTCCACCTGCATTTAGTAAGGACACATAAGTATATTCTTCTGGATAACGAGAAGACTTAGGGTCAGTTTTATGTATTCTAAATACAACATCAGCATCGTTAGCTAATACTTTAATATTAGTATGAGGTGCTGATACATTAAATGTTTGAATAGTATTGCTAGTACTTCCATCCATTGTTACTGCTTCACCTATTACAGTAAAGTCAGGCCATGGATAACGCTGATATGCTGTTCTAAAGCGTCTATTAATTGATTGACGAAAGAAGCTGGCATCCGTTGTTTCTAAAGATTGCAAGCCTGCTATTGACTTAAACCGTTCTTGTAGGTTCGTGTAAGATTCTGTAGGATATAGTGCCATGAAAAAATTATAGCATAGGGTTATATTTTGTTTGGGCTAAGTTCCGGGAACTTCTTATTGTAGTACTTCAAAAATTCTTTAGAATGCACAGTTTTTTGACCGTACTTTTTAATTAGTCGAAAGTATTCTCTTGGAGGAATACTGGCAACTGGTCTACCAAGAACTGGATGTTTTGTACCTTTTAGTTTCTTAGCTTCTTTGGCTGCACCTGCAACCCGTTGTTTTTCTGTCTGTCTTTCTAGTTCAAAGCCAGTCTTGATCTCCTTCATAAAGGCACGATCAATCTCGCCATCTGAGTAGCGTTTTAGTTTAGGAACAATTATTTCCATATTAAAAAGGCGGGGAGCCGAAGCCCCCCGACCAGATTTTAATTATTACGCGAATGATCCTAGATCAATGATACGTAATGCGATAACAATGTTACCATCAGTCAAATTAGCTGTAGTTCCATTAACTTCAGCAAGAACTGAAGTCTCAGCTTGGAATCCTACAGCTTGTGATTGATTGCCAGTGAATGAATCTCCAGAATTAAATACTGGAGCAGACATTGCATCAACATCAAGAGCATCAATGAACTCATCAGGATCACCACCTGTTGTGCCTACATCAAGGGTGATGTCAGTAGCACCTGCAAGTGCAGTGGACTCAAAAACACCAGCCAACTCTACAGCACCACCAGCAGGGATGGTTGCAATAGGAAGTTGTGTAGCAGTGCTAAGAGACTCTCCTGTGAATGGATTAGTTCCTGTCTTAATATCATTTAGATCAGAGAAGCTAAGTGATATGACGTGAGTGTAGCCAGAAGTACCGGCTTCGTTTACTGTTAATTTAGCCATATTGGTATATCTCCTTTAGTTTAGGTTACGTCTTGGATAACACCGTGTGCGCCTGGGTGATATACACCAAGGGTCAAAGCGCAATCAACAAAACCACGCTCGCCACCACCAAGATTAGGAAGACGAGTGCTTCCCATTGGGATAAGTTCATGAACACCGTAGTACTCAGGATTTACAATATAACCAGAACCAGTTGTTGTGTTACCGCCAAAGTTAGGCGCGCAGTCAGGGTTTTGGTTGACGATTGAAACAACACCATGATCTGACTCATAGAGGTCAACAGATAGCTTGATAGAACCGCTGTTACCATCATAGTTTACAGAACGAATTTGTTCTGCTGCACCTGCACTTGTACGGGCGAAGTCAGCTATCACGCGGCGTAGACCAGTGTCAGCAACAAGCATGAGGTTGTTTGCAGAACCAGTTACACGGAAGATAGAACTGATGATGTCATTAAGTTTTGATTCGCTGAATTCAGCTGCATTAGCTTCAGTAGTTGTGTAGATGCTATCAGCAGGTGTGCGATAAGCAGCAGGAACGTCAGAAGGACCAGCAGAATCAAGGAAATCACCAAGACCACGAAGTGCATTTGCTGTACCAGCACCATCTTCTGTGGCTTTGTCTTGAGTTCCAGCAAGTGTAGCTTCGACATCACGCTTTANTTCACGGATAGCTTTAGCTTCAGCTTGTGCGATTTTAGCAGGACCAACGGAATCAACTGCTTCTTGCAGATCAGAAACCATGTAGTCACGACGGAATTTTTGGATGCGATTGCTAAGACGAGCGCGACTTGCAAACTTGTCCGTGAATGCTGAAACGTCAGCACCTTCCGAAATACCTGTAGTTACAGGTGCAGAAAGGCTGTCAACAGTCCACTCAACATTAGTTGCAGATGCACGTTCTTTATTAGCAGACGAAAGGATAGGAGTCTCTTCAGGCGCAAGAATAGTCAAGACATCAGTCAAGTCCTCACGATTGGAGACAGCCGATCCTGTATTTGTAGTATCGAATGTATTTGAGAATGCCATTTTATTTAATGATTATGAGTTATCGGCGCGAGGCCATTTGTAGTTTTCTAAGTGCGGCAAAATCACGAGCGTTACCCGATTTTTTAAACTGACTTTGCAGTTCCTTGAGTGCCTTTGCAGTTCTTGATGGGGACGTAGCAGCATTTGCATTACTTGTTGTCGCACCCTTAGGTGGTGTAAGTTTCATGCTTGGCTTGCTTTCGACTACAGGTTTACGACCGTAGATACTGTTTGCTGCATGAGCGAACCAGTAATCTAGTTGACCCGCAACATCCGGAGCTTCTTTTGCCACGATCTCTTTCATCTTTTTGAAACGAGCATCGTTGACTGTAGCTTCGTATTGTTTGCGGACGTCATTGTCTTCACCTTCTAGCCAGGATAGCTCTTCTTTTGCTTTCTGCTTAAAAGCAACTTCCATATCGGCAGCATGTTGTTTAGCTTGCAGTTTAGAAAGTTGATCAGGAAGAAAGGTTTTTTGAGCTTTGCGCGCCTGTAACAAAGACTTACGGACTTCTGCCTTGGTCATTTCTTTGCCTTCGATCTCAGTGATGACATCGTCAGCCGCATAATCAGCACCTTCAAAAAGAAGGTCTTCGGCCCAGTTGACTATTTGCTCTACCTCTTCGGCCTTAGCTTGAAGGCTCTCGATAGAATCTAAATCCCCAAATGGGTTATTTTCTATTTTCTTTTTTGACTCAAGGGGATCTCGCTGTTGAAGCGAAGCCTCTAGTTTAGCCAGTTTCTCTTCTGCAGCTTTGCGTCTTGCGGTAAGTTCCCCAAAACGAGCTACAGCTTTACTGCCTAACTTATCAGCTAGTTCCCGTAATTCTTCTTCGGACGCGTTGTCCAAATCAATCTGTGAAAGAACATCCTGGGATGTTGATTCAACTTCTGGTTCACCTTCTTCGGCTTCTTGAGTTTCTGTAGCTTCTTGAGTTTCCTCAGTCTGCTCTACTTCCTCAACGACCTCTTCGGGTGTCTCTTCCGTTGGCTCTTCGGCAACTGGTTCTGATTCTTTCTCAACATTTTGTTGAGCTTTCATCTGCCCCAATCGGCGATTTGCAAAATCCGTTACGGATATATTAGTATTGTCCACTGGTATTTGATCTGCCCCAGAGTCAGCAGTCGTGATTTCATCTGTCATAAGTTCCACTCATTTACGCCGAGAGATTGCGATACGTTAATATAACATAGGTGAACAGTTGTTGTTCCGCCTAGAAATGTTCACGGTGCCGGACACTTAGTTCCTGCCAGCTTGATAGTTGTAAAAGCTGATCGTAAGTAATTATTCGTCCGGATATTTGTTGAATATTTTCAATGCTAGCCTCGTGCAATTCCTCGATGGCTTCTTCTCTAAGATCATGCACCATCTTCATAAATCGAGCAAAAGCCTCGTAATTATGAAGTGTCTTTATATCGTCTTGGATATTCATATCATTTTGCAGCAGAACGCATTACGTTTACCATGCGAGGACCCCTGGACTTTACTTGCTTGTACCAGTTGCTGTCAACCATCTCATCAGCTGCCATATTGTAATCATTGTTCATAAGACCTTTCTTCATGTCCACGAATTTATTTAGTTTTGTTAAACCAAGATTGAAAGCCATGTCAACTAAAGTCATCTTAACAGCTTCTGGTCTTTTTGCAAAGTTAGGGTCATAGGACTGAGCATCCTTGAATGCCTGAGTAAGGCTGTGGTTGTAAAGGGTTTTTATTTCTCTGTCGGTAAGCTCTCGACCAGCAAATAGCTCATTGATGTCGATACCCTGCTGCTTAAGAAACTTGCGGTTCCCAGCATCTTCAAGATTGAATCCAATTCCTATGGTGCGATTACCCTTGCTGTCCTTGTAGACCTTAGGTTTGTTTCCCTCGTTAAGGGAGAGCATATTGAAATAATTCTGTGAACGCTGTTCACGAACTCGCTGCGCGGCAAGCTGTGAAGGTGTTTTGTTATCAGCCATAATGTAAGTTATTTTTTGAAAACATAACTTTGGCTCATGTTTTCTAAAAAAGTTTTTATCTGTTCTAGTCGTGAACGATGCACCATAAGAGTATCCATTTGACCGTTCAGTCTTATGTTGTGATAACCAAGTTGTTTTTCAACATTCTCAATCCGAGTTTCTTGTTCTGCAATGATTTCAGAATATTTATTTATATCTTTATCTAACAAATAAACAGATAATGCAATTAACAATATTAATGCAGGAAAAATTAAATATTGTATCTTTTTAATCATCTAAGCACAAATATGCTTTACTACATTGTCTGAGTGCTAATCTCACCCATCTGTGCAGGTGCTGTTCCCACTCGACCAATCTGAGCATTCTGCGCTTGTTGCATCTGGAATGTGTACTGACCTTGGTATTTCTCCATGCGTCCTCGGAATGCTTCGTCCTGCTGTAGACGTTGTTGGATGTCAGGTTGCTGTGCGTATTGCTGAATAACTTGCATAGCGATCTGTGCGCCTGTTGGACGGGCTGGCATTTCAATACCTGCAAAAATCTTTGTAAGGTCATCTGTGACATTCTTAACCATCTCTTGTTGAGCATCTTGTGCAGGTTGTAGAACCGCGTCAGCCATGACTGGATCAATGCTAGCCGCTGCAATATCAAGTAATCCATCAACATTCATTCGGTTATTCACATTTAGTTGATTCAATGCAACAAAGCCTTGTAATTTCTTTTCTACTGTATCTGGGTCAGTATCAAGGACATCAAAGTTAATCATGATGTCAAAGTTCTCATTCGGATCTCCTTTGTTTATTACTTGAGGATCCGGAATGCCAGTAACCTGAAAAAAGACCTCATCAGGTCCAAATCTTTGGAAGCACTTGTAAGCCATACGAATCACCTCGGATACGTGGTTCAGGTACTTATCAACCATAAACTGCTGTCTGGATTGGGACATAGGGTCATTCGGATCCAGTCCAATCATTCTATCAGCTTGGTTGAGCAATGTCTGCTCCATCTCAAGTGAACCTTGATTGTATGCAGGGGTAGGCGCGAAGTCAAGATCACCTTTACGACGGTATGGAATCATACGCCCTGGTCCCCAGTCATTAGGTGCTTGACCTACTGGATGCAGGATTGGAGGCAAGGTAGCTAGGCTATTGCGGTCAATCCGTGAATCACGCTCTACCTTTACTTGGTTCTGAATACCACGAAGAATACTGGGAACGGTGGATACATCATAGAGACGCTTAGTGTCCTCGGACAAGCGTGTCACTACTACTGGATAGTCTTCGTATCCATTGAGTAGCTCGAACTTTGCATATCCGGGAGTCCCAGTGCCATCATCTCCATCAAAGTTCTTATGAAATACTGTGCAGTAAATTCCTTCGGATCCGTCCTCTTCGTTAATTAGTCTCTGGTATCCGTAAATGATTTCAATAAGTTCATCGGCTTCGTATGCAGTATCTGTTAGGCTCATGCTACGACGGCCTTCTTCGTATCGCTCAAGGCTATCTATGTTTACACCTCGGTATCTTTCGATCATTGTGTCCACGAAGTCCTGATCCCAACCATCGGTTGTTACCTTGAGTTCTAGTTCTTGTGGAGTGTAATACGTTTTCCAGAAGCAATACGGTGCGCGTTGCGGGTCAGTAACATACGGTGGGAAGACAAAGTCACCATCGGGTGCTAGGGTCTTGACTTCGGGACAATTAATTTGACGACGCACTACGGGCAGTTTCGCCATTCCTTGTTTGCGTAGATCTTTGAGTGCGGTTTTTGCTCGTTTTTCTGTAACGCCGTCAAAAACTTGCTGAAGAAGTAGGATTAACTCTTCATCGTTTTCTCCTTGCTCTACAGCTTGAAAAATTTCTGGAGATATTTGTGCAATCTGCTGTAGGTCAATCTCTTGCTCAAAGGATCGATCCTCCATGTGCCAGCCAACGTAAGTAACCAGGAGTCCACGCTCTAACATGTAGTTAGCACCGAGTTCCATCTCTCTGTAAAAGCGAGGAATGTAGCCGGATCGTATCATCCACTTGAGGAATCCTGACACGAGTTTGCTGCGAGCAATGTCTCCACTTTCCACGGGGAACGCTCTGACGTTGGCTCTCTTGAGTGCAGAGATAAATAAAGATGCAAGTTTCGTTATGCGTTCATCGATAAGATGGCACTCAGTATCGCTTGCACCCTCCCAAGGAAAGGCATCGGCTCCATGTTTGCGGTGATCGCGGCTCTTGCCTGGCCACCAGTTCCGACGGTCGTCGTAGCTCGTACGGCATAAATCAAAATAAGATTCAAGCTCCGTTATTGTTTCCTCGTAAGCGTATCGAAGAGTTTTGATGTCCGGCTCAGTGCCTACGTAGGTAAGGGCCTTTGAAATATTACTGTTCTGCATTTAGTCTATCTTTAATTAGTTGAATCATGCTAGCAAGATGAGTCCTAGAACTGCCTATCTTATCACATAACTCTATGTTTGTCATGGGGACTTTGGACTCATGCTTCACGTATCGCTTGAAAGTCTCCCACATTATAAGACGATCCCTGTTCTGCTGGTTCCACTTGTAATCCAGCGTCAAGTTCTCGTCCTCTACCTGTCCGGTAAAAGGATTTCTATCATAAAATATCTTTGTTCTGTCAACCTTTGACATATCGATAGCTGACACCTGTCTCGGATTCGATTACCTCAAAACAGATCATTTTACCTAAAAACCTGTCCCTGAACCTATTAGGTACAAGAACAGGAACCTTTTTACCGATCTCTTTGAAGTGAACCATGTTAAATCTAGGATTCGGGCAGATTGATAACACCTTGCCCCTAAAGTGTTTAGGAATTATTTCATTAATTAGCATACCATCGCACAAAATGTCCTGCCCTTCTGGACTAATCCAAGTATTCTTGCCTTTGCCGCTGATGTATTCCGGCGGTAGTTTTTCTTTAGCTATTTTAAGAGCTTCATCGAAGTCAGTATCATGATATTCGGCGAACTCAGTTAGTTTTACTTTCATTAGTACCCTCCTTGTTGTTTTCTGGTGATCCCCATGTCGGAGGATGCAAAATAGTCAGGACCCATACCGCCATTTGACATTCGTAAGTAACGTATGAGGTCAAAAAAGTCCTTGAGAGCTTCATCGGATTTGCCGGCTGCATTGTAATTAATCATGCTCTCAATAAGATTCCCGCAGTCCTCATGCACGTAGCATCGTGGTCTGTTGGCGGGATCAAGGTCGTAGTTCGGATTGTAGAAGAACCAATCGTCCAAGCTTGTGTTACCTATGCCCTCCTGCTGTCCGTCCGATGGTGTAAAGTTCATACCGAAGTCATAGAAGGCCGTGAACAGATCCACATTATTCTCATTCTCCTTTGCAAAGAACCTGGAGTCACCTATACGTTCCGTGACCTCGATACCTAGTTCCTCTTCAATGTCCTTGAACAGTTCGCAGTACCTCTCCACGTCGTAGCCTATCTTGTCCGCAGCTGGACCCTTGCGCCACTTTGGATCACCGAACAATGCCCATTCTCCGTAAGTATCTCGGTTCGGCCACTCCCTGC
>FUFK010040759.1_pt1 | contig 21166 bp, 16 predicted proteins | sample 1021851 | NCBI WGS metagenome assembly FUFK01 (sample SAMEA51879418, study PRJEB19060) | metagenome
GGGGTCCCACGGACATCCCAACCGGTGTTTATTATCCGCCGAGGCCTACTATAACATGAGAAAGAATGAGAGGAAAAGGTTCCCAAAAGAAAGCTCGATTGGAGCGATTGAAGAATGAAATTGTTGACTACGTTGCCCAGATGCCTGGCGCCTCAGCTGCAGACATTGTGGCGTTCTTNTCCAACGANCGCAAGATGCGCAACCACGGNTTGACCACGCGCAAAGTCGGTTTGTTCATTCCCCTTCACCTGTCGGACTTGATCAACTTCAGACTCGATTCATCCACCGGTAAGCGAATCTACCATCTCGCCGCTTGAGGCATCATCACATTCATGCCCAAGGGCCGTTTGGCTTGAGGTATGGACTGGGGTGAACTCGCTGATGCAACCGTGTTATTTCCCTCGTTTTCGGGTGACGAAGACGGTGCGGTCCCCACGTTGCCAAGCGACGCTCCGGTTTGGACCATGCTCGACCCCGCCAACCCTTCAGGTTTGAAAGCNCAAATGGCTCAACTCANCGGCGNCGTTGCTTGCAAGAACCCTGGCTTCTTTGTGCGCGGCGAAGGCGTCATCGTGGACGCAACTGCCACCGTAGAAGCAGGCGCCTATCTGATTGGGCCCTGCTACATCGGGCCAAGAGCGACGATCCGAAGTGGCGCGTACGTGCGCGAATATTCGTGGGTCTGCGCTGAGGCTGTGGTCGGTCATGCGACCGAAACCAAACACGCCATCCTACTCCCAGGGGCCAAAGCTCCTCATTTCAACTACGTCGGCGATTCCATCCTCGGCAAAGGTGCCAACCTCGGTGCCGGCACCAAACTCAGCAATCTTCGCAACGATGGAGGCGAAGTTCATCTGCGTCACGGCCAGCACCGAATTCCAAGCGGGCTTCGAAAGTTTGGCGCTGTTCTTGGCGAAGGTGTCGCAACGGGGTGCAACAGCGTCATGAATCCAGGTGTTGTGCTTGGATGCAACAGCGTTGTCTGGCCCAATGTCACCGTGACCGGTGTGCACGAGGCGGACAGTCTCCACCGATGAGGGTTGTACATGGCGTCCTTTTTCGGCACCGATGGTATTCGCGGTCAAACATCGCTTGAGGAGGTTGACGAGGCGACGGCCATCGACCGGCTCGAACAGGAGCGAACGTTGACGCCGGCCTTCATGCGACTGGTCGGTGAAGCGCTTTCCTACGCTCAACCGGCGCTGCCCGGCGATGGAAACACGGTGGTGATTGGGTGGGACGAGCGCCCTGATAACGCCGCATTGGTCGCTTCCTTGACCCTTGGGCTTCGCCTGACGGGAAGTCATGTCGTTCACATCGACGCGTGCGCCACGCCCACCCTTCATCACGCCGTGCTCGCGTTCAATGCCAGGATGGGTTGCATGATCACCGCAAGTCACAATCCGGTCAGCGATTCGGGCATCAAGGTCTTCGATGCCTACGGCTACAAATCCACGCGTGCTTTTGAGGCTGAGGTCAGCCAAACGATACGGCAACTGGCTGAAGAAGACCGCGAAGTGGATTTGGTTGACCGAGAACGCTTGATGGCTCCTGACGAAGTTCATCCCGGCTGGGGACTTACGGCCCATCCTGTGTGGATGAAGCAACGCTGGGAGGGGTTCGTCTCGCTTTTCGGGCCGTGGAGCGGTCAAGCAACTTCACGGGTGGCACCCACATTGTACGTGGACGGAGCCAACGGCTTTGCTGCTGCTTGGTTGGTGCCGTTCCTGACCGAACAAGGCGTGAACTGCCACCGCGTGGATTCGCCTGAAGGCGTGCTCAACCACCAATGCGGTGCCGGAGACTTTTCACCCACGCAAACGTGGACGTTTGAGGAAGCGGCGGCCTCAGAGCACGCACTCATCAGCTCGCTTCCACGAGCGGAAGCGGGGCAGTTGGTCGGCGTCGCGCTCGACGGTGACGGCGACCGATGTCTCTTCGTGGAATCCACGCCCGATGGCTTCGCCATCGTTGACGGCGACGCCATGGCGGCCATGCTCCTTGGAGCAGGGAAACAGCACGCATGGCGATTTGCGGCCAGCATCGAATCGGATGTTGCATTGCTCGGCCATGTCCAATCCTTGAACGGCGCCAACACCTGCGCCGAAACGGCTGTTGGCGACCGTTGGCTCTCGTTTTCACTCCGCCCCGCCTCGGGCGGTTGGCTTGAACAGACCACGATACCAGCGGTGTGCGGCATCGAAGATTCCGGTCACGTCGTCCTCCCGGCGCCTCATCCTCACCTTGACTCAACATGGAGCTTGGTCGGAGACGGTGCCGCCACGTTATGTGCGGTGCTCTTGGCGGCCTCTACTGCGGACGGGGATTCCTTTGAACGAGGTTGGAAGCAGCGAAATTCCATCAAAGAAAGCCACCGAGAACGCTGGCACGCCAACGCTGACCTGTTCGCACGGACCGAGCAAACGTTGCTCAACACCTTACAGAACCTGGGTTTTGAAGCTCAACGACGATGGATTGAGGGGGAAGAACACCTCTTGCTCGTTCACGGNACGTCTGAGGCTGGTGTGGCGTCTTTCGGCATCCGAAACAGTGGAACACAGGCCAAAACCAGTCTGTCCGTACGCCTTTCTCGCAATGTACCAAACGAGGCGTTCATCAAATTACTCTCGGATGTTCAAACGAGTTTGACTGAAGCCTTGACCGATGATTAATCGTCGAGGAGGGCGTCCTCGTTGGCCTGTGTAAGGGTCGTGACAGCAAAGAGCAGAACAGCAGAAGCGACGAGCATCATCAGCGCATAGACGGCGCTGGTGCCGGCCACCAAAGCAACCGCTGCCACCATCCATGCCACGACGAGGTCGCCTGCGCCCACGATGCGCCACGATTTTCGACGGCTCAAAATACCGCTGAGCCACGCAGCCGCTGAAACGGTCAGGGCGGCCAAGGAGAGCATCACCAGAGATTGGGACATGACCGCTGCGCAGAGCATCATCGCATGCGTGGCCCAGAGAGCCGATGAGAGCCATAGGCCACGACCTCGAAGCACGACAACAACGGTCCAAACCAAACTGGCCACGCCCACGACGGTCGTGATGGAAACCGGCGTCAATGGCGGTGAAAGAGGCGACAGCGCCCACGCTGTCCAGGATTGCATCATGAATGGGGTTGAAACAACCACGGCGAGGGCGACAGCAGGCTGTTGCCACCCGAGGCTGCGGCGCAGGCCGAAAAGGAGTGCCACCAAACTCGCTGCGCCCAAGGAAAGCACCGTGGTTCCGAGCACCCACATACTGCGACCAAATGCGGTTCGATGGTCATCCAAGCCTCTTCGGAGGCGTTCGCCCTCCACCCAGTCAAAGAGGAGAACCATGCCCAGCAAAGCAAGTTCAACACCGAACAGCGGTGCACCCCACGAGGTCAGCGAGGAAGCGAAGGGGTCGGTGGCGAAGGGGATGGGCACTTGACCGCCCAAGAGGAGTGAGAAGGCTTTGTCGATCACCAACAAACCCAACAGCGCTTCAAGAGCACTGGGGATTCGTAAGCCCAAATCGTTACGACCCATGAGGCCCATCCCGGCAAGGAGGGCGAGGGTTGCGGTCAAGACAGCCACATGGACCGCATCATCGGACAGCACGCCGGTGGTCATGCGGCCGGCGAGGTGAACAAGAACCATCCCCGTCATGGCGACCATGATGGGCAGTTCAACACCAGCGACATCCGGCAATCGCAAGCCGATGCTGTTGGCTCGTATTCGGGTCAGCCCGACCAGGATGATGGCGAAGCCCGCGCTGAACACCAAGGCGTGAAGGCCGTAAGGCGTGGCGTAGGCAAACCAGGTGGAGCCGAGAAATGCCACGGCCAAAAAGAGCAGAAGCACCACGGGTCGGTAGTGTATATCGCCAACCAACAGGTCGTCCTCACCGCTGACATCCGCACGTTTGGCGCGCTTTTTCTGCCGTTGCGAGAGCGCCAACAATTCGGCGTCGAGTTGCTTCAACGCCACCGTCGTGGTGCCGTCCGCTGTACTCGAGACCAAGGACTGCATTCGAGCCCGCTTTTGAGCGAAAGAAGCCTGGCGTTCCTCTTTGGCAGCCATGGCTTTCAGACCCGACCGGACATCGCCTTGGAACGCAAGGTAGGCGCCGACAAGCACGAACATGACCAAAGCCGTGGTTTGAACCGAGGGCATCTCAACCGTTTGCCCGGCCAAGGCCATGCTGATGAGCAGAGCGATGGCGGCCGTCGTCGGAGGAAGAAGTGCATCCACCGCTCGTAAGCGCTGCATGTACAATACGAGGGAGGCAACCCCCATGGCCAAGAGGATGTGCATGTTCATCTCGGTGGACATCAAGGTGTCTTGTCCAGTCAAGAGCGTCGTTCGCTGCGGCCCAAGGGCAACCACCAGGAAGAGCGCCGTCATCATGCCCAGATGGAGGGTGAGCAAACGGCCCGGCAGCGAGCGATGCGTGGCGTCATGGTCGCCTCCCTCGGCCTCTTCATTGGCCCGATCAAGCGCGCCCAACACCAGTAACACGCTTCCTGCCGTCAGTGCAGTCGCCCAACCGGCTTCCATGCCGTACTGCCACGTAAGGGCCAAGGCCCCGATGGACCAAGCGACGACCAAACTTTGTGGCCGGCCCTGATGGCGTCCAGACCACATCAAGAACGCGTGAGCAAGAAGCAGTGAGCCCATCCCGGTGAGCACACCCAGTGCCGTCATGCCGTCGGGACGTGCGGTGGCGACAAAAGCCACACAAGCGAGGATGAAGCCGAGGTTCCACAGGTTCAACAGTTCCGAATCTCGAAGCCGCGAGCTCATTTCCGAAAAGCCGGAGAACCCGCCTGCCAAATTCAGACTTGCTTCCCCCATTCGCAGGTTCACGACGATTTGTTGGCCGACCAACGCCAGCATCCAAATTCCCAAGTCGGCTTCGTTGAGCACGATGGGNACAAGNTCAGCGTTCACCAGTCGTTGTTCGAAATCGGTGGCGAACACAAGCAACCACGCATAGGGCGCAAGGACGGCCACGCCGGCCATGCTGGGCGAGGCGCGCAGCACGGCAACAAAACCCAACCCCAACCAAACGGCGCCTTGAGAGACGAGCAGTAATCTGGCGTTATCGCTGGCGTCATCGGCGGGAATCAGCAACGTGAGCAGCACGACGATGACCAAAGCCCCCATCCACAGAACATGGTCCGATACGTTGGCCTGATGGGTTAACAAGACGCCCACGCACAATGCCGCAGTGGCCGAAGCAAAGACCGAATATTCACCCAATTCAAACGGGAAAGTCAGGTCCACAACACCCGAATTGAGCAGGGCCAGCGCTGCGATGAGGAAGGGCATCGGTGCGAGCACGAAGGGCATCAAACGGGTCCATTCAACGCCGCGAACCACCAGATAGGACGAGGTGAAGGCCAAGGTGAGCAACATCAATTGGGCCAGCGCATAACCCGTTTCTGTTCGGTGGGCTGCAATGGCCATCAAAGCGCCCACCATGCCCAAGGATACGGAGACCGCCCACAAACCGGGTTTGCCCAAACCGATGGCGTCAACCGCCTGACTGAGCCAGTTTTCGTGATGGACGAAGGCGGCGGCCATGGAGGCATTGGCAGCGGTCACCACGCTGAGCAGGAGGAAGAGCGTCAGGTCGTTTTCGATGGGAAGCAGGGTCAGTGATAGGACGGTCCAATCATTTGACAGCGCGTGAACGCCCACCCAAAGGTAGGACATTGAGATACCAAGGCTCGCGAGGTTTCCTGAGGAGCGGAGCAAGGCCAAGCCGTGCATCAAGGCCATCGCCAACACGATGAGCACCGCGATGCCAAGTTCACCGTAAACGGCTCCGGCAGAACTGCCGATGGCAAAGAGNACGAGGGCGGACTGNGCCGCAATGGCGTCTTCGTCGTGCCGGAATGCGAGACCGACGTTCACGGTGACCAAGCCCAACATCAGCACACCCAAGACTTGGCTTTCGGGCAATCCGAAATCAGCCAACCAGCCCCAGCGCCACGCGTCCAAGGCCAAGCCGTACAGCAGTTTCATGGAAATGATGACCCAGGTAATACCCAACAGGTGCATGGCGTCTCGCTGAATCCACCGCTCTCCGAGATAGAGGCCGATACCGGCCATGAGAAGCAATCCAAAGCCGCCAATGAGTGGCGGCAACACCGTACCCACCAAGGCACCGATGGCGGTCCAAACCACGACCATGGCCACCGCCAATCCTTTCCCGATCGTTTGCTCGGCATGGACGGCCAACTGCGTGGTCGAGTCTGGAATAGTTTCCTGCGAGGCCTCCATGGTGAACAAATCTCGAACCTCGCCCACGGCCGCATCGTTACTGTCCGTTTCTGGCTCGATGGAGGGCGATGATTCAACGGAGGCTTCCTCTTGGGGTTCCGACCCGTCGCCGACCATAAACGAGTCCAAGTTGAGTCCCTGAGGACGCTTGAACTTCTGCTCTCGAAGCACATCGTCGTCTTCTGAGGAGGCGTTTGTGGGCTTGTCAGCGCGCTCCTCCATGGTCCGGTCCTCGCCTCTTTGGCCTTGAACTTGACCGATTTACGCCACCGTCTGCGTCGGTTTTCGTCGGAGGAGAGTGTTGTCCGAACCCCTCGGGCATCTTGCGGTTGAGCCAAAAGGGACAAAGAGGGGCGGCGGAAACGGCCGGCATGGGCGGCGTGTTTGGTACCCCCTCCGGGGACCTCGGACATCACGGAATTTCACCGAGCGGGAGCGTCTACTGGAACCTCCCCGCTGACGAATTGGTCGCTCTTGCTGTTGAGCGGGGCGAAGGCGTTCTTAGCGCCCATGGCGCCCTTGTGACCGAAACAGGAGAGCGAACCGGTCGCTCGCCCAATGACAAATTCATCGTCGATGAACCATCGGTTTCAAGCGACATCAACTGGGGCGATGTCAACGTCTCAACCGACCTTGACACCTTCACCCGAATGCGAGCCAAGGTCGTAGATTTCCTGTCCGGGCAGGATGCGCTATTCGTCCAAGACCTCTATTGCGGTGCGGACTTCTCCGAGGCCCTTCCCATTCGCGTGGTGAACCACAACGCCTGGCACAACACCTTCGCCCGCAACATGTTCATCCGCCCCGACGCAGAACAAATGGCCAAGCACGAACCCGAATTCACCGTGCTCCACGCACCACACTTCGAAGCCGACGCAGAAAGCGACGGTCTGAACTCCCAGTGCTTCGTCATCGTCAACTACGCCGCAAAAGAAGTCATTATTGGTGGCACCCGATATGCTGGTGAAATCAAGAAATCCATTTTCTCCGTCATGAACCTCATTCTGCCCAAGAAGGGCATTCTCCCCATGCACTGTTCAGCCAACACCACCGGCGAAAACACGGCGATTTTCTTCGGTCTCTCCGGTACGGGGAAGACCACGCTTTCCGCCGACCCAAAGCGCGCCCTCATCGGCGACGACGAACACGGCTGGGGTGCCAACGGCGTGTTCAACTTCGAAGGCGGTTGCTACGCCAAGCTCATCGACCTCTCCGAAGAAGACGAGCCGGCCATTTTCGCCACCACCCGTAAGCACGGTACCGTGTTAGAAAATATCGTGCTCGACAGCGAGGGCGTGCCCGACTTCCACGATACGTCGAAGACCCAGAACACACGAGGTTCCTACCCGATTGAATTCATTGACAACCGAACGGCTGACTCAAAGGGCGGCCACCCGCAAAACGTCATCTTCCTGACCTGCGATGCCTTCGGTGTTCTCCCACCCATTTCCCGCCTGACNCCCTCGCAAGCGGCTTACCACTTCATCTCAGGCTACACCGCCAAGGTCGCCGGCACCGAAGTTGGCGTGAAAGAACCTCAAGCGACCTTCTCGGCTTGCTTTGGTGAGCCGTTCATGCCCATGCATCCCGGCGTGTACGCCGACCTGCTCTCTGAGAAGATGGACCAACACGGTTCAACGGCTTGGCTCATCAACACCGGTTGGTCCGGTGGTGCCTACGGCGAAGGCAATCGAATGAAGATCAAATACACCCGAGCCATGCTCAACGCTGCCCTTGACGGCGACTTGGACGGTGTTGATTTCATCACCGACCAGCGCTTTGGCTTCGAGGTTCCCACCTCCTGCCCGGGCGTGCCCGCCGATGTTTTGCAGCCCAAGACCACGTGGTCCAACGGTGAAGCCTACGACGCTACCGCTGACAAATTGGCTTCGATGTTCAACGAGAATTTCAAGCGCTACGAAGACGGCGTTTCCGCCGAAGTCAACGCTGCGGCGCCTGCTCCGTTGGCGTGAGGCCGTCCAAGAGACGACGAAGCACCGGGATGTTCTCTCGCTCGCTATCATCGAGCGCCAGTTCAGCCTGAACCATGCAGGTGCTGAGCGCCTCGTATCGGTCATCTTCCTCCGCCATCATCGCACATTCCATTGCCTCATCAAAGAGTTCAATGGCCAATTCTGGCCGGTCGATGGCCAGCAAGGCTTTGCCAACCCGCTCGAGCATGCCGGAGCCTTCCGACGGGTTCGCCATGAGATGTGAGGAGGCTTTACTGACCCATGCCGTAGCAGCAGAAGCATCCCCGGTCAAGGACGAGGCAATGGCGGCCAAGACCATGGAAGGGACGGCTTCAGCATCGTTGGTTGTCGGCTGATTGGCAGCGGTGGTGAAGAGTTTCAGCGCACGTGAATCGTCCTCGCTTTGGAGCGCCAACATGCCCAAGCGACGCATTGCTTTGCATTCCGAACCAACATCATCCACAAGTGTCGCCAAATGAAGGGCACGAGCAAGGTGCCTGCGGGCTTTCTGCTGATGTCCCGCCATGCGCGCCATCAATCCAAGAGCGGATTCGGTACGAAGTAGGCTGCCCGCCATGGCGCGATGGGCGATTTCTGCTTGCTCTTCACCCAATGGGGCCAAGCCCATACCCACTTCCTCCATCACGTTGGTGAGCAGCGAAGACGTGGCTTCAATCGCCTCTTGAAGACGGTCGTCCGCCTCCATCCGAAGCGTCGAAAGGTGTTCGTCCAACTTTGAGACGGGCGCACAAATTTCCTTGAGTACGCCCAAGGCTTCCAGCCGTTTGGGTTTGACCTTGTAGCCCCGAATAACTCGGGTCAGGTCGGCGATTTGGCGACGTTCCACTCGGTCAGCCTCCTGCTCATCGTCGTGGTCCAAGGCGTGGCTGGAGGAGAGCAATGAATCCACCATCCAGGTCAATTTACGCTGCACGTCGTATTCACTTCGCCGACTGATGGCGTACTTCATTTCGGCAGCTCGCACCTGACGCGAGAGGCTTCGGAACCTGGCGTCTCGGCTCGCATCGGGTGCTTCAGCCACCAGCCGTTGAAGGAAGGTCGATGGAGGGCATGTTTCGAAGCGAAGGTCGGTTCGCTCCGCCGTGGTGGTCATCTTGAAATCGTCCGAAACCAGAACGATGTCGCTGCTTTCTGCGCCCAAGCTGTCGGCGAGCACCATCAAGGACAAATCCACGTCTTGGGGGGCTGCCGATTCTCCGATGCGTTGTGCCAGCGCCCGTACATCATCCTCGTCTACGGGGACGGAGTGGAGCATGGCGTCAAGTGCTTTGAGCAGATTTGGACGGCCTTCGCAGCGGCGCAACGCTACGGTGGCCACCTCTTTTTTCACGCCCGGCGTGATGAGCAGTTGTCGCCCTCGTAACACAGCGTTGAGGTCCTCTACAAACCCATCCTCTGCTTTCTGCCCGAGGTGGATAAAACAGTTTGAATCAACAACCCAAACAGAACCCATGCGTCCTGTGTGGCGCTCTCAAATGATGATGTTTGCGCTGGAACTCATCGGTCGTCTCGACGATGTTGGCGACGATTGGAACGGTTTGAAGAACGACGATTGGAAGCGTTGGACCTGCCTTGTTGCTTGCCGCGACGACCACCATGTTGAGGTGGGCGGCCGGACGAGGGGCGATTCGGTTGGTCGCTTCGTTGACCTCGCTGGGAGCGGTTGTTCTGTTGGCGGCCTTGTCCAGAGGAACGGTTGTTGCGCTGTTGTTGCTCCTTTCGCTTCTGCCCCCCTCGGTTGTAGCGACGCATGTTTCGGCCTCGGCCTGTTCCACGCTTTGAGCGTCCTCCCACGGGTGAGCCTTTGACGCGTCCAGGCTTTTGTCCGGGTTTGGGCCGGGCTTTCTCAAAGTGATAGGGTTGGTCTTCCAACACCTCGATGTCCTGGCCGAGAAGACGCTGGATGCCAACGAGGTAGCCGGATTCTGTTTCATCGCAGAAGGCATAGGCAAGGCCTTCTCTCCCCGCTCGTGCAGTTCGGCCGATGCGGTGAATGTAGACCTCCGGTTCGTTGGGCAAGTCAAAATTGAACACGTGGGTGATGTCTTCAACGTCAATGCCACGGCTGGCAATGTCGGTGGCAACCAAAACAAACACCTCGCCATCTTTGAACCGCTTCAGGGCTCGGGTACGCGCCGTCTGACTTTTGTCTCCGTGAATGGAATCCGCGGGAATGCCCACCTTGTCCAGTTGCTTCGCAAGTCGGTTGGCGCCGTGTTTGGTGCGCGTGAACACAATGCCGCAAGAGACCATTTGACCTTCCAGNAAATCGATGAGGAGCTCGCGCTTGTCCTGCTTGCGGACGAAGGAAACGTACTGCTCAATGCGGTCGGTCGTGGGCGCTTCGGGACTGATATCAACGCTGACGGGTTGGTAGAGCATCTCGTTGGCGAGCGTTCCGATGGCTTTGGGCATCGTTGCGCTGAACATCAAGTTCTGGCGGCGCTTTGGCATCAAACGAAGAATTCGCTCCACATCTTTGCTGAAACCCATGTCGAGCATGCGGTCGGCTTCATCGAGCACGAAATGTTGGACATCGCCCAAATCGACATGCCCTTGGTTGTGAAGGTCCAGCAACCGGCCGGGTGTCGCCACCAAAATGTCGACACCGCGTCGAAGCGCCTTCACCTGCGGCGATTGGCCAACGCCCCCGAAGATGACCGTGGAATACAGCGGAAGGTGCCGTCCATAGACACGAAGGCGTTCGCCGATTTGTGCCGCCAGTTCCCGAGTTGGAGTCAGCATGAGTGCACGGATGGGCCGGCCCTGACCGGGCTTCTCGGCACCGAGGTGGTGGAGGATAGGGAGCGAAAACGCAGCTGTTTTGCCCGTACCTGTCTGGGCGATTCCCATCACGTCTCTGCCGTCCATGAGCGCCGGGATGGTCTGCTCCTGAACGGGCGTAGGCGTTTGATACCCTTCGGCTTCAAGAGCCTCAAGAATACGTTCGTCAAGATTGAGTTCGGTGAAGGTTGTCATGTCGATGCCTCAAGGACGAACACCCCGGGACCAATGCCTTCGGACCAACCGTTCCGGTCCGTCGTCCAACCCATTCCCTATGAAGACCGAGGGTGTAAACGGCAACCTCGGCACAGTTCATGGGTGGTTAGGAATCCTATCACCCTCGGGTTTGATGGGCTGGTTCACGATGCAGTACCATGGAGCGCCCATTGCATGTGGTGACCGGCGCTTTCGGTTATTCGGGCAGATGGATTGCCCACCATCTGCTGAACCAAGACGTCCAAGTTCGCACCTTGACCAACGCCGTAGGGCGGGACGACCCGTTCGGTGGTCGAGTTGAGGTTCACGGGTTGGATTTCAACGANAAAGAGCGCCTTGTAGATTCACTCCGAGGCGCCGAGGTCCTCTACAACACCTACTGGGTTCGCTACAATAAGCGACAGCAAAAATTTGCCCACAACACGGCCGTGGAAAACACTCGTCGATTGTACGAAGCGGCCAAAGAAGCGGGCGTGAAACGTATCGTCCAGTTTTCGGTGGCCAACCCGACCAAAGCGCCCAATTGGACGTATTTTGAAGGCAAGGTGCAGGTCGAAAACATGTTGAAAACCTCGGGATTGTCCTACTCGATCTTGAGGCCGACCGTGTTGTTTGGAGGGGAGCGAAATGTGCTCATCAACAACATCGCTTGGATGCTGAGGCGGTTTCCAGTCTTCGGGGTGTTTGGTTTTGGGAACTACCCCATTCAACCCGTTCATGTAGAAGATGTCGCAGAAATCGCTATCCAGCAAGGCCGGCTTACAGAAAACACGGTGGTGGACGTGACGGGCCCTGAGACCTTTCGCTACAAGGATTACATCGGCATGATGGCGAAATCGATGGGGCTCAAGCGGCTGATTTTGCCGATGCCGCCCCTCGGTGCGTGGCTCTTTGGCCGCGTTCTGGGTGTTTTCTTGCAAGATGANGTCATCACTCGCGCTGAGATCAAGGGCTTGCGTCAAGGGCTGATGGCGTCGGATGCGCCCCCCAACGGTACGCGCTTATTTTCAACATGGATTGCAAAGCACGGTGCTTCCTTCGGGAAGCGTTACCAGAACGACCTCAAAGAACGGCGCTACAGAAAACCGTAGTCAGAGACCCAAAGCATCGGGTTGTGCCCGGGTTGAAAAGCGTTCAACGTTGCCGTCGCCATCGATGAGGAACTTCTCAAAATTCCAGCGCACATCACCGGCTTCTTTCCCGGCAACAGCAGTCTGGCACAGGCGCTCAAACAGTGGAAGGCGGTCCGGTCCGTTGACGTCAATTTTCGCCATCAACGGGAAGGAGACGTTGTATTTGGAGGAAGTAAAATCGCATATTTCGTCGTGAGTCCCTGGCTCCTGAGCCCCAAATTGATTGCAAGGGAAGCCGACCACGGTCAGGTCATCGTTCTTCTCGTGGAGTTCTTGCAGGCCAGCATACTGGGGCGTAGCGCCGCAGGCGCTGGCGACGTTGACCACCAACCAACGCTCACCACCAAGGGTGCGCAGGGTCGTTGTTTCTCCGTTCATGGTCTGGAAAGGTTCGTCGAGCAGGTGGGTCATATCTGTTCGTTTTCAAAGCCCATTATGAACATGTGCTTCACCGCTCTACAGGCAAATCCTCTTCAAGTGCCGCTTTGTGGTTGGGTCATGCAAGTCCTCATGGAAACGACCTCTGGCAACATCACCATCGAATTGTTCACCGACACCATGCCCATCACGGCCGGTAATTTCCTTGATTTGGTGCAACAGGGCTACTACGACGGTCTGCATTTCCACCGAGTGATCAAGGGCTTCATGCTTCAAGGAGGCTGCCCGCATTCAGCCGACCCAAATTCACCACGAGCCGGTACTGGAGGCCCAAANAGCGGTGGAAAATACACCACCAGCGACGGCCAAAACATCGTGCGAAACCGCGGAGGGAACATTCCTGATGAACACCCTGAAAACGCACAATTCACCAATAAAGTCGGCACCTTGTCCATGGCCAACACCGGCCGACCGGACAGCGGTGGTTCGCAATTCTTCATCAATACAAAGCACAACGATTTCCTGGACTGGTGGGATACAAGGTCGCCATCAGCGCACCCTGTTTTCGGTCAGGTCGTCGAGGGCATGGACGTCGTGAGAACCATCGAAAACATTCGTACAAACCACAATGACCGCCCAAAGACACCCCAGCAAATCATCCGCTGCACCGTTCTTGAGTGAGGTGAACGAATGGTCGTTCTCGCCGTGCACGGTGGTGCAGGTGGCGACGGACCCTGGCGCGGCATGACCGATGCTGACCCCCAACGCGTGGCATGCATGGAAGCGTTGCTCAACGACATCGGTGGACGTCTGCAATCCGGCGCTTTGGACGCCTTGGAAGCGGTCACTCTCGCCGTTGAAGCGATGGAAAACGAACCGTTGTTCAACGCAGGCCTTGGCTCGGTGTTGGATGAAAACGGCCAGGTTGGCATGGATGCAAGCATCATGCGGGGCGAGGACCAAGCCGCGGGCTCGGTCATCGGCCTGACCACCACGCGCCACCCCGTGCGGGCTGCGCAACACCTGCTCAAACAGGGTTGGCCGGTCATGTTGGCTGGTCGGCCAGGGGATCTTTTTGCCAAGGAACACGAGGTTGAGCAAATGGCCCCGTCCTGGTTTGAAACCGATTTACGTAGAGCACAATGGCAGAAGTGGAAGGACCAGCGTTTGCGCCCCGGCGCTACCGATGAGGAGGATGCACTGCTCGACCACGACGGTGAAGAGGATGGATGGGGCACGGTTGGCGCAGTCGCTTTGGATGCGCAGGGCCGTGTCGCTGCTGCAACGTCCACCGGCGGCATGACGGGCAAGCCCGTCGGACGCGTGGGTGATACGCCCATCATCGGTGCCGGAACCTGGGCGGACCCAAGCATCGCCGTTTCATGCACCGGGGTGGGTGAGGCTTTCATCCGAACCGTGGCAGCTCACTCAGTCGCTGTTCACCACCGCGCCGTCGGGTTGGAAGTAGCTGCCCGCAAGGTGCTTGAGGAAGTTGAACCATTTGGTGGACGCGGAGGCCTCATCGCTGTGACCGTGGACGGTGAGGTGGTCATGCCGTTTCAGACCATGCTGATGTATCGGGGCGTGTACAAGAATGGTGGATGTCAAGTGGGGATTGGTCCGGACTTCATTCAATCATAAACGCCCCTAAGTTCATGACCTGTTGAGCATGCCAAGAGTCTATGCCTGTTGATGCGGAAGAAGCGTTGCGCCGAGCAACACTCATCCGTAGTGACCCCTCCCTTCGTGGAGTTTCGCGGCGAAACATTGCAACCGAAGAGGGTGAAGTGGAGTGGGAATACCTCGCTCCAGACGGTGACCCCATCGAAGAGGAAGACCGTATTCAACGCTGGAACAGCATGGGCTTACCTCCCGCGTGGGAGGATGTCTGGATTTGCCCCAACCCGCGCGGCCACATTCAAGCGACGGGCCGAGACGTGAAGGGGCGACTGCAGTACCGCTACCACTCCGATTGGACTGAGATCACGACGGAGATGAAATACGACGACGTGGCGTATTTTGCTTCGCAGTTGCCGCGCTTGCGTCGGCAGGTGGCCCGTGATATCGACGGCGGCGATATGAGCCTTGACACCGTGGCAGCCCTCGTGGTCCGGTTGATGGATTTGTACAATATTCGGGTTGGTTCTGATGAATACGCCCGCGCCAACGAATCCTACGGGCTGACGACCCTCAAATCCATGCACGTCAAGCACGTCAAGGGTGAAAAGGCCGAGGGTCGCCACGACGTGGTGTTCTCCTTCACCGGAAAATCCGGCAAGGATTGGGACATCACCATCGAAGACGACCACTTGGTTGATTTGATTTTGAAAACCAATCGATTAGGAGCCAAAGACGCTGATTTATTCATGTACATTTCAGAGGCTGGAAACGAAGTGGACCTCAAAGCCGAACATATCAATCAGTACATCCGAGCATCAAGCGGCATGGGCTTCACCGCCAAAAATTTCCGAACATGGGCTGCTACTTCGCGCTGCGCAGAACGCCTGGCCTTCCTCGCTGTACCGCAGACTGAAGCGGCGATGAAGGCGTGGAAGCGACGAGTCCCCTCGGCGGAATCCATTGACAAAATGTGGACGGGAGGAGATTGGGAGCCGCCCGCAACCGAAACGGGGCGCAACAAAGCCATGCTCGCCGTCATTGACACGGTGGCCGCCGATTTGGGCAACACCCGAACCGTCTGCCGTTCTTCCTACATCCATCCGTGGTTCCTTGACGCGTGGACTGAAGGTCGGTTGGCCGAGGCTTGGGCAGAGTACGCTGAGATGCGCGCCATGGGGAACATGACGCCGGGGGAAAGCACGGCCTTGCGAATTTTGAAGGCTGTTGTCCGGGGCTGAGATTTGTCGCTCACTTCGCTGGGCCATATTTATTAAATGCCGACTGTGGCTTATCTTCATGGCTAAACACCGCGCCGGCGACCGCCGTATCATCAGCATCAGTATTCCTGAACAACTTGCCAAAAAACTCGACCGAAAGGTGGGCAAAGGCCGCAAAGGTGGACGTTCAGCGACCATTGCGAGATTGATTGAACAAGGGCTGAGTCAACCCAGTTCCTCGCCCGCACCAACACCGGTCAAGGCAACGATGCCGCAGGCACCGAAGGGCGACGTGCGTGTTGAATCCGACACCATGGGCGAGTTGGAAGTCCCAGGGGACAGGTATTTTGGCTGCCAGACCGCTCGCTCATTGCTCAATTTTGACATCGGGCACGACACCATGCCAACGGGCGTGATTCGCGCCTTTGGTGTGCTCAAGCAAGCGGCAGCGAAAACCAATGTTGCGCTCAAACAATTGGACCCAGAGGTTGGAGATTTGATCATCGCCGCTTCCCAAGAAGTCCTCGAAGGCCGCCTCAACGACCACTTCCCCTTGCGTGTTTGGCAAACAGGAAGCGGTACGCAATCCAACATGAACACGAACGAAGTTATCGCCAACCGAGCGATCGAGTTGGCTGATGGTGTCCTCGGGTCAAAATCTCCCGTTCACCCCAACGATCACGTTAACCGAGCTCAATCCTCCAACGACACCTTTCCCACCGCTATGCACATCGCCGCCGCCGAGGCGTTCACCCACCGCTTATTGCCAAGTGTCCGTGCTCTTCGGCACGCACTGCACGCCAAGGCGGTTGAATGGGAATCCATTGTGAAGATCGGCCGAACCCACCTCATGGACGCCGTTCCCCTCACCCTCGGCCAGGAAGCCTCGGGTTGGGTTGCACAACTGGACGCCGACCTGCGTCGCCTCGACTTTGCCCTGGACGACCTGTTTGAACTGGCCTTGGGTGGCACCGCTGTGGGAACGGGCCTCAACGCCCACCCGTTATTCGCCCAGATGGTCGCCGATGAAATCGCCAACATCACGGGCTTAACCTTCTGTTCAGCCGAGAATAAATTCGCTCAACTGGCCGCTCACGACGCCATCGTCGCCGCCTCAGGAGCACTGAACACCCTGGCAGCCTCGCTGATGAAAATCGCCAACGACATTCGCTGGCTCGGTTCAGGGCCTCGTTGCGGATTGGGCGAACTCGCGCTGCCGGCCAATGAGCCCGGCTCGTCCATCATGCCTGGCAAGGTGAATCCAACCCAATCAGAAGCCATGACGATGGTGTGTTGCCAAGTGATGGGGAACCACACCGCCATCACCATCGGTGGCAGTCAAGGAAATTTCGAACTGAACGTCTTCAAGCCGATGATGATTCACAATTTCCTCCACTCGGTTGACTTGCTGACCGATGCATGCCGTACCTTCCGCACCCGTTGCGTTGAGGGTTTGGTGGCGGTGGAAGACAATATTCAGTCCCACTTGGAAAATTCACTCATGCTGGTGACGGCACTCAACAACCACATCGGGTACGATAAGGCTGCGAAAATTGCCAAGAATGCTCACGAAAAGGGCACGACGCTACGAGCCTCTGCGTTGGAACTCGGCTACCTCACCAACGAAGAATTCGATGCTTGGGTTCGCCCCGAAAACATGACCGGGCCGAACCAAAGTTGACCTCAAGAGCGCCGAAGCGCGCGAAGTTTAGCCTGAAGAGCCGATGTTCGCTCGTCGGCTTCCTCAGAGGGTCCAGCCGAGGTCAAGCGGCGATGGAACATCTCGCGGTCCCACACCACCACACTCCCGTCCTCACAGCCAAGCACCATGCGTTCGTTCGTGCCGTGCATCGCGTGAACTTTGGCAAAGGAACCAGATGCGAGTTTTCCACCTTTATTGGTCGCCCAGACATTCACGGTGCTCGTCATACCGTCATCGCGGGCCAACCAAAGAAGGGAGGCCCCGTCGTGGACCATGGCTTCGGTTTGAGTTGAAACAGGTGCACCCTTGGAGGACCAGCATCGCTCTCCGTTTTCGGTGCGACCAACCGCCAACCCGTCATCCGTGGTCGCCACGTAGCCTTTGACCATGCACGTCAAATGTTCAACAGCACCCTCTTCGGTGGAAATCACCGCCCCGAGATGGTTTGCGACCGTTCCGTCGGTTTGCCCAAACAGGCCTTGTGTCCTCCCAGAAGTCCCGCAGGTGGTGGGGGAAGAAGTGGGGGGTTTTGTGTGTTCAAACGGTGGTTCGGAGGAAACGTCCAGATGACCGCAACGAGGGCGTCCAAGNCCGGCGAGGAGTTGCTTGTCTGCGACGATGAGGGTCCACGGGCGTTCGTCCATCCGTTCGACCCAATGAAGTTCGCCCGCTGAAGAAAATCGCCATATGGCGGACTCGATGAAATCGTTGTGCTCAATATCGTAAACGGAAGAAACGGCCACGAGGTCGCCTTGCCACCACTGCACCTCATCCGCGCTCCCTTCAAGCGCTGCGGACCATTGGATTTCTCCGGAGGAACGAGACAGGACGACCACGTGCAAACCGCTGGCGACAGCCACCGAAGTTTCGTTGAGAGCGATGGCGCTGATTCGGTCGTTGGTTGGCGTGGTCCAGCGGTGGTTGCCTTCACTGTCCCAGTGGGTTAACTGCCCGTCCCAACCGCCGGCGAAAACCTCGTTTTCGCTGCTGAGTTGAACCATGGAAACAGGTTGGTCCAAATTCCGGACCATCCACGTCGCCGTCTTCAGGTCCATGCGCTGAGGACATGATTCACCACCATAAGGAGGTCGCCTCAATGCGTCACCTTTGTTTGCATTGTTGGCTGTTTGCAAAAACCGAGCAAAAAAGAAAGGCTACCGAGGCTAACACAAAACAGGGATGAGCACCATGATGACGCAACACGCTATCGACAACGCACAGCAGGCTTGGGGAGACGGAATTGTCGCCATCGCTAAGGCGCACAGCGACGGGGGCGACTATGAGGCGGTCGCCCGAAATCATGTCGAAACATTGTACGCCTACGGGATGGGGAACGTCCTGTTCAAGCCAACACTCGCCGCCGTTGATCAATTTCGTCCAACATTTGACGAAGCACTGTCCTATTTTGTCGCCTCCAACAATGCCTGTCCCGAGGACAAAGGCTTCGCCATCAAGGGATGGACAAATGTCCGATTTGAAAACGCGGGCGTGATCCTTCGCGAGACGACAGCACTCGCAATGGGGAACTACTTTTTCACAACACCTGAAGGAGATGAAGTCAAGGTGGAATACACCTTTGGATATGTGCTTGATGANGNGGGAGCGCTGCGAATCAACATCCACCACTCGTCAATGCCGGCGACCGTTTGAGACGCTCTCCTACACCAGCGGGATTCGCCGCCTTGGAATCGCAAAGGTCAGGATGAAGGCCAGGAGGCCGAAAATGCAGGCCGAATAGTAGTGGCCAACGGTGAAAAAGACCAGCACCGAAGAGGTGCGAAGCAGCACGACGGAACCGGATTTCAAGGCCCAGAGGGTAAAACCAGCTGCGATGAGGGCCACGCCCATGAAGCCGAACCCAACCAGCACATAGCCCGTGGCGGCACCTCCATCCATCAGGGGATTATCCATTTGTGTAGGCGTCATGTCGATGTTTCGAATCTCACATTCATCGGCGCCCCCATCACAAGGCTGGTCCGCAAAATCAGCACTTGAGGGGAATTCAAAGTCGATGGTGGTGAAACCGATCGGCTCAATGAGAGCCGGTGGTGAAAGCAGCACACGGTTGGAAAATACATCCCTGTGATCGTCACGAGTAACGATGATGTCAACCCGAATCAACCCTGGGTCCAACCGCTCAAACGAAAATCCACCTGCTTCATCGGTCACATTTTCTTCAGACACCCACATCGATGTGGCCTCATCGAGCCACGAGAGGTAGACCGTGGCGTTCTCGATGGGCTGCCCCGCCTCGTCCGCGACCGACCCACGGAACGTAGCGGTGTCGTCGGGAGCCATGAGAGCCAACCGGTTGACAAACTCGTCTGGACGAACAAGACCGTCATCGGGGGAAGCAAAATCCAACCCGTTGAGGAACCCCATCATGCAGGTGAACAAGAGGAAAATAGCCGTGGCCTTGCCAATCGGGTGGAGGTTGGGGTCTTCGATGGTGAGGACCGTTTCTGAGGAGGCAAAGAGCATCGGCGTTTCCTCAACCACCTCATCAAGGTAGGTTAGGTCGTCCTCAGCGCCCTCCGCCATGCATCTTCGGAGGCGTGCGCCCTACTTGATGTCAATGCGACCTTTCCACCGAGCAACCAATTGCGCTTGTTTTGACGACGCCATCCAGACCTTCAACATCATACTGCCGTCCTCGGAACGCCGGTCTTCCTCCACCATACCATCCTCATAAAATGCCGAGACAATGCGTTCACTCGCATCGGGAGACGCATGTGTGGGAGGCAGAACATGAACGATGATGGGTTGGCCGAACAAGCGCTCTCGAATGAACTGCTGCAACGCATCAATACCCTCGCCAGAGATGGATGAAACGGCCACTGGGTCCTCAAANCCAAGTTCGCCAATGAGGTTGACTACGGCCCGGTGTTGTTGGTCGCTGACCTTGTCAATTTTGGTCAAGACCACATGAGGAGATCGTTGTTCTTCCAGCAAGTCGGGTTCGATCTCCTGGCGTTCGAGCACTTCGCGACGGGTCGTTTCCAATTTTCGTCGGATTTCTGGCAAGGAGTCGGAGATGTCAACCAAAAGAAGCGTTAAATCAGCATCTATTGCTTCAGCAATAGTTGATTTAAATGCCGCTAGTGTTGCATTTGGTATATTATCAATAAAACCAATCGTATCCGCCAAAAGAATTCGCGGGCTTTTCTCCATACGTCCAACCGTCGTTTCCAAGGTAGAGAATAATTGGTCCTGTACAATCACCGTTTTTCCCGATAAATGCTGGAAAAGGGACGATTTTCCGGCGTTGGTGTACCCGACAAAGCCTACCGTCATGGCACCGCTTCGACGGCGTTGGCGTCGGTGTTCCCTCTGAGCATTGGCGTGTTTTTTCTGACGTCGCCGCAGGTTGGTCAATTCTCTGTTCAAATTCGCCAACACGCCCTGCAAGGCCGTGATACCGCCGCCACCGTAACCCGCACGCTCGCCGGTGGTTTGCTGATTGGCCAATTCTCTGAGAATGGTGCGGTCGGATTGCAGCTGAGCGATTCGCACCTGGGTGCGGGCTTCAACCGAAGACGCGTGAGCGGTGAACAAGGCGAGCAGCAAACGAACCCTGTCCCAGACCTCCACGCCAAGCGCTTGGTTGACCCCAACGAGTTGGCGCGGGGTGGCGTTGGTGTGAATGATGACCAAGTCCACTCCATACCATGGGTGGCCGGCCAACGTGCTGTTTCGCTCATCGGCGATGTCTTCCAAGCGCCCTTTCCCAAAGTAGGTTCGAGGGTCGTCGTGGCCGCTTTGCATGACCGTCTCAACGATGGTAATGCCCATCGTTTCAGCGAGTGAACGCAATTCTGTCGTGTTTTCCGCGCCCCGAACCAGCAGCAGTGCACGGC
>FUFK010036895.1_pt1 | contig 21157 bp, 18 predicted proteins | sample 1021851 | NCBI WGS metagenome assembly FUFK01 (sample SAMEA51879418, study PRJEB19060) | metagenome
TTATTTGACGGAGGGACGGCCTCTATTAAATCGCGCAATTTTATAAAATACAGCCCTGTAACTTATGATCAAGATTTAAAGGTGGAGGGGCGCTATCTTGTTCTGACTAGAGTAAAAACAGACAGGTCCATGCTAAACACGATAAATAAGCTCGCTCCAATATTTTCCAGAACTGGCGCTCTAACCTATAGATTAGGATCAATCATTACCGGCGAAAGTGTCAGAGACGAAATTTTAATCGTTTCATACAGCTCAATGGAGCAGATAAAAACGGCTTACGATCTTCTGGCTGATAGTCCAGTTTACGATGACTTAGTCAATACTGTAACGGTAAATTCAAGGGATATTATTAAACTCGAATTTTGATTACCATAGTCGTTAATTAGTGTCTTTAATGAGTCATCTAGTTAAAATTTTGCAAAGGTACCGTCGGCTGCCTGTCGTGTTGCTTATTTAGGAAAGATCGCGCAGTTTCTACTCTTCCATCATTTATGAGCGCGGACAGATAGGTGTTTTGGATCAAGTCTCGTTGCGCTCTTGATCCACCAATTCTGACAACTTCATCCGCGATTGGCTCTAAAGTGGTTATCACGCTACTCCAGTCTTTCTGGGCATGTGATTTAAAGGCTTTTACCAATTCTGCCGGGACTAAACCAGCGGGCAATTTTTCTTTTTGGCCAGCCTCAATTAAAGCGTCATGCCATGCATTGACATCCTCTTGATCATTTAACGCTATGGACGGTAATGCGCCGTGTGCATCAACAAATACCATGGGTTTTGGAAAGCTGTTTTTTCTAAACTCGAGTAGTTCTTGCCAATGTTCCTCAGATCTATTCATTCCGGCTAGTTCTGAACGCCAAAGTAACGCGGCGCCGTCGGTAAATACATTTATTGAGGGGCTATTGGAAACTTTTGGTGAACAGTATTTCTCGTATATTGGTAAAACGCTTTCATGCTCTCCAAGCATTAGTTTTGATAAACAGAAATGCCACCAGCAATGGCAGCTAAGATAGTTATCAAGAGAGTAATCGGGTAGCCACTTTTCTAAATAATCCGCAACTACTTTGTCTTCGCCTGCTTCATAAAGCGCATGGGCCCAAACATGTGCGGTGTGGGCACTCCTTGGGTTTTGTTTTAGAGCATTCTCAACCATCTCGCGACCTTTCACCCACTCCCCAACTTCTACAAGGGCGAAACCATAAACGGTTGCAAACCACCAATCCTCGCCATATGCATCAGCTAATGGCCTTAAAAGCTCAACTTGTTCATTTTCTCGATCAACACGCCCACTAAACCCTATCAGTCCGAAAACACTGCACGCGGGTGCTAGAGCAAACGCGTCGGTTGGATGCTCGTTGACGTGTTTTCGAATAAGTTCTAATCCAGCTGGCCCCTGTCCACTTGTAAGTAGCTGGAAAATCTGTGCGTGTTGTCGTTCTCGGTCTGTTGCATTGACTGCTAACTCAACTGCCTTCTCGGCAGATTGTTTTGCATCGGGCATTTTCCCTTTAAGTTGAAGTATTCGGGCTTTTGCAGAGTACGCTAGAGCAAAGTTTGGATCAGCATTAATGCATCTGTCCAAGGCATTTTCCACATTTCCCGTCGCCGATAAAATTGCGTCAACTGCTTCGACATAAGCCTGTCGAGCGACGTCAGAAGATGTTGATATCTGCAAATCATATCTGTCTTTGAGCAACATGGAACCCCCGAGTTTTCGCTATGTTGTTGGTTAACTATTGAATTAAAATTATAGCTGCCCAGTTAAACTAAACAAGTCTCAGGAAAAAATAAAAGTTTTGTTTAAATTTAATAAATTTTAAAATCAAAACCGGATTAACGAGCTCCCAGTGTAACTATCTATATGCGAGGCTATTCATGATCTACATGGTTGAAATGAATTTGATTGATAAAGATAGGCGTAAAGATTGGGATAATTGGTATGAAGCGCATACAAATATGCTTCTAACATTCCCTGGGTTTCATGCAACGCAGAGGTTCGAGTGCATGACCGATGCAAAAGCACCTTTTGTAGCCTTACACCATGTTGATGGACCAGAGTTTTTCAAAAGTGATGCCTACACAAACAAGGCAGGCCCAAGGGGGACGGGTGAATGGCGAACCAAAATGAATAATTGGAGTAGAAATTTATTTCAGGGTTTAGAAACGACTCCAAATATTTCTTTTAATGAGTATCTCATTATTATCGAAGAAGCATGCGATCTGACGTCTGTTAATAATCTTGAGATTGTTTGGCTAGAAAGCGTTGGCCTAGATAGGGATATAGATAAACGAGGCCTCGGGTGTGTGAATTCTACGACTGACATAAAACAGTTACTTGAAATGCCGAGTGTTCGGGTTCTTAAACCGTTGAATAAACGCCGGACTGAAGTTGATTTGCGCTTTATTANATAACTTTATATTAATTCCGTGCCACTTGTTCTTGTTTATTCTGTTTTGAGTTGTNTTTGAATTGGGGCTTCGATCTAGAGCAGTTTTTTATAGTATTCTATTTCAAAATAAAATTAAGCGGGAGGTATCCATTGGAATTAAAAGGTAGAGTAGCTTTCGGACGGATGGAGGCAGTAACTTTTGGCCGTCCTGCTAATGAAGCGTTGCTGGAAGAAATAAAGAATTACGATGCCAATCGTGTTTTTCTATTAGCTAGTGGTACTTTAAACCGCAATACAGNTGAAATAGACAAAATCCGCACAAGCCTTGGAAATAAATGCGTTGGTGAATTTTTCGAAATGTCTCCGCATACACCGCGGAAGGACGTCGTCGCGGCAACAAAACTGGCAATGGACAAAAAAGCAGACCTGATCGTTACATTTGGTGGCGGGTCTTTAACAGATGCTGCCAAGGCTATTACGCTTTGTATTTCAAATAATATAACCGAAGTAAGCAAGCTCGATGAGCTGCGTAATGGTAACAGTGTAGACGGCGGTACACTAATTGGCCCGTCAATTCCACAAATCACAATACCAACCACTCTATCGGGTGGTGAATTTAGTGCAATTTCTGGCGTAACAGACGAGTCTTCTAAAACAAAAGAATTATTTAGGCACCCTGGTATCATGCCTAAAGTCGTTATCCTTGATCCAGCTCCCACAATTCACACACCCGAATGGTTGTTTTTGTCGACTGGAATCCGGGCGGTAGATCATTGCGTTGAGGGAATTTGTTCGNTGCACTCCCATCCNTATGGTGACGCGCAAGCAATTCAGGGATTATCCTTATTATCTTCTGGATTAGTATCAGTAAAAAACAATCCCAGTGATTTAGAGGCACGATTAAACTGTCAACTAGGCACATGGATGTCAATGGCTCCCCTTGCGAGCGGTGTTCCGATGGGTGCTAGTCATGGCATAGGTTATGTTCTTGGAGCTGCCTTCGATATTCCCCACGGCCACACATCCTGCATTATGTTGCCAGCAGTTATGCGGTGGAATGAAAAAGCGAACTATTCCCGGCAAGTTAGAGTTTCCCAAGCTATGGGCAGTCCTGAGACATCTGCAAGCCAGCTATTAGAGAAGTTAATTCAAGACTTGGGCATGCCAACTCGACTCTCTGATGTTGATATTAACGCAAAAGACTTTGCATCGATCGCGGAAAAGGCTATGGGGACGCCGTGGGTACCCCATAACCCAAGGAAGATCAATGGTCCTTCGGATGTTCTTGAAATTTTAAAATTAGCAGAATGATTAGTGTTATTGAGGTTTAACGTTTGCGAGACCAATTTTTATTAAAACGGCAGCACCTGTGCAATAGGAGGCAAATATAAAGCAAATCGTTTCAACTGATATGTTGCCGTCGATTAAAAATCCCATGCATGGTGGGCCAAGGGCAGAGGCTAAGACGGTGATGGCCACTACGAAAGATCGGATACTACCAAGATGTTTGGGGCCATATAATTCTGCCCATAAAGCAGTTATCCCTGTATACATCATACCTACATTCAAGCCGAGAAGTAGAAGATATGGCCAAGCCCAATAAGGATTGGAAAAATTCCAAATAATCAGTAAAGCTACTATTTTTGGAATGAGAAATAGTGGTACTGCTTTAACAGCACTAATTCTGTCAATTAATGGCCCAAAAAACAAAGAGGCCGCTACAGAGCCAACCGCGTAGACCCAGTAGCTTCCAGTAATCCAAATTGCGCTCCAGCCTTTTGCATCGGCGAGAGTTAAATGATGAAAAAATAGCGCGGTNCCGATAAAGGAGGGNGCGATNACTGCTGGCATTATTAGATAAAAGCGCCAGTGACCAAGCATTTCTCGCCTAGTCCAACTTTTTACAGTTTCTGACTCTTTTTTGTATGTTGCTATATTCTCGTCCGCATTTTTTAAACCGTCTTTACTCGACTTGAATAACAGCCACATAACTAGCGGGAAAAAAATTAAAAATAATAATCCAGTTGCTATCCCATAGGTTTGCCGCCAACTAAAGATTGAGATGGCCAATACCACTAGCAATGGGAGAAAAGATTCGCCAACAGCATAGCCTAAGGCCGCAATGGCTATAGATTTTCCTCTATTAATTGAAAAATATTTCGCCATCGTTGTGACAGCAATATGACTGGTTAAACCTTGGCCCGATTGTCTGAGGCAAAATATCACCGGTATTAGCAACCAAGCGATTGGTACAATTGAAATAAATAATCCAGATGCGCAAAGGCCAAAGAAAACAAAAAATGTATAGTTTTTTAACTTGAATCTGTCGATCAGTTGTCCCGTCCATGGTAGGCATGCCGCGCTCAGAAGGGTACCGATCATGTAGATACTCCCCCATTCACTGTGACTTAGTTTAAATTCATTTTGAATACTTGGACCGAAAGCACCAATAAAAAACGTTTGACCAAGACTCGAGGAAAAAGTCATCAAGAAGCCAAATATGAGAAGGTGGGGGGCCTGCTTTATAAGAGCAGTATAGCTCAAGGGTTTAGATCTCATCTCTATGCGTTTAAAAAAGTGGTTGGTAGTTGATTAACGAAACTTTACTGACGTCACAGTTTCAGAAAACAGTTTATAACGGCCGTTTTCTAGATTTCCGCATATTTTTGTATCAGGTCCTTTAAAGCAAAAACTTCATCAGGGTTACTTGCCCATTTACTCGTTCCGCCCATTGCACTTGATGGGATCAATATTCTCTTAACGCCCAATTTGGCCATTTCTGGTATCGCGCTTAAATCACTGGGAACCGAAACAGTAAATTCTACTTCATCTGGATCCCTCCCACAGTCCCGCGCAGTATTTTTTACAAGTGAAAAAAGGTCTTCAGGGCATCCACGGGCAGGGAAAAAACCATCTCCAATTCTGCCAGCTCGAATAGCTGCAGCTTTACTATGCCCACCCACTATTATTGGGATGGTCTTGTTAATTGGTTGCGGCCGACAAAAAACCGGTCCAAAGTTTATTAGATCTCCATGGAACTCAGCAATGTCATCTTTCCATAGGGCTCGCATTGCGGAGATACATTCGTCAGTTCTTTTGCCCCTTTTTTCAAATGGTACACCAATAGCTTGAAATTCTTCTTCTAGCCATCCAACACCAATGCCGAGGTCTATTCTTCCACCAGACATATAGTCAAGCGTTCCAAGCTGCTTGGCGGTCACAACTGGACTTCTTTGAGGAACTATTAAAATTCCGGTAGCTAGTCTAATTTTTGTTGTCGCGGCTGCCAAATAGGCCATGTAAATTAAGGGGTCGGGTAAATCGATATTTTCGGTCCCATCTCCCAGCCTGCGTGACTGCGAATAGGGATAGGCTGATTTGTAATCCTGCGGGATAACTACATGATCAACTGTCCAAACACTTTCGAAGCCGACTTCCTCCGCCGCTTGAGCCATTGCTATAGCTTTAGCTGGATCAACATTAGGGCCTGTGTTTAGGTACCGAAGTCCAAATTTCATTAAATTTTTCCCGTGTTATATTTCATGACATATCGCAATTTGATCATTAAATTATAACATACTTTCAATAGCGCTAACTTTAATAAGTATTCACTTTATGTTCAAAAATCACATCTTTAAATATTTATTTTGCCAAGTTGGCATGACTCTACTGATTTTCTCCAATAGTTTTGCGGACACTCAGCGGCCACAACCAGAAGAAGGATTCGGGCGTCAAGAAAGCCCGTTAAGTGTAGGAAGGTCCATAATGGTAGCGACCGCACATCCAATNGCTTCTAAAGTGGGCTTCGATATACTTAAAAAAGGCGGTACAGCCGCTGACGCAGCNGTAGCGATCCAGTTGGCATTAAACGTAGTAGAGCCGCAATCTTCGGGCATAGGTGGTGGCGCTTTTGCTTTATACTGGAATGCGCGTGAAAAAAAATTAAAATCATATGATGGTCGAGAAACAGCCCCAAAATCGGNTACAGCAGATTTGTTTCTTGATGAAGATGGTGTGAAACGAAAGTTCTGGGATGTGGTCCCGGGGGGACTATCAGTCGGCGTTCCAGGTACGCTTGCTCTCCTAGAAAAACTTCACCTAAACTTTGGCTCAATCGCTTGGAAGGAGCTTTTTAAACCGGCAATTGACTTGGCTGCAAATGGATTCCCAGTATCAATTCGGCTTGTAAAGTCTATAAAAAGAGCAAGATTNAAAAAGCTCAAGTTCTTTGACGATACGCAGAACATATTTTTTAAAAAAGATGGTTCAGACTATTCACCCGGTGAAATAATTCGAAATAAAGAGCTTGCTCAGACGTTTAAAATAATTTCCCAACAAGGCTCCAAAGCCTTCTATAACGGCGTGATAGGTGATCAAATTGTAAGAACTGTTCAGTCGAGTAGGGTGAATCCCGGTTTAATGGAGGAATCCGATCTTGTACGCTACAAGGTTAAAGAACGAACACCGGTTTGTTTGCCGTATAGAGATTATAAAATCTGTGGAATGGGGCCACCGAGTTCCGGTGGGCTAACAGTTGGCCTTATTCTAGGCATCCTGGAAAANTCCCAAATTAAGGATATTGGGCGCGGCGTCGAAGGGATGCATCTATTCATTGAAGCATCAAAATTGGCATATGCTGATCGTAATTTATATATTGCTGACAGTGATTTTGTTNCCGTTCCCAGTCAAGGNCTGATGGATAAAGCTTATTTGAAAGAGCGATTTACAAAAATTACTAGAACTCCCATTGAACANGCGGAACCGGGAACTCCGCCTGGCTCAAAGGAGTTATTGCGGCAACTNCATCGACATAAAGAGAGTGCTGGGACTACGCACTTTTCAGTGGTGGATAGTTATGGCAATTCACTCTCATTAACCTCTACGATAGAAACAGGTTTCGGTAGTCGATTAATAGCTGGTGGATTTTTACTTAATAACGAGATGACAGATTTTGCATTTGTTCCTAAGAAAAATGATGGGCTGATCGCAAATCGTGTTGAAGGAGGTAAACGACCTAGAAGTTCAATGTCTCCAACCATTGTTTTAAAAAATAATAAACCATATTTAATACTCGGTTCTCCAGGTGGATCGCGAATTATCTCTTATGTAGCGAAGACAATAATTTCAATGTTAGATTGGGGGATGGACCCTCAGTCCGCCATAAACTCAGGTCATGTTGTCAACAGAAATGGCGTAACCGAGATTGAAGAAGCGTCTGATGCGTTGGTCTTTAAAAAAGGGTTAAGTCAACTTGGGCACCAAATAAAGGTACGCAACTTAAATAGTGGCATTCAGATGATCCAAATAAACGATGATGGAACTTTAGTTGGCGCCGCCGACCCAAGGAGAGAAGGACTCGTGATTGGAGATTAGCAGCGGTAGAAATGGGAGATAACGGAATGCAATTCGGTACAATGGTTGTTCCTCGGGCATCCGATTGGAGAATTATACTCGATCTAGAACGGATGGGGTATGATAGCGTTTGGACCCCAGACTCTCAGATGATCTACTCAGATACGTATGCAATACTGGCNTTGGCAGCATCAAATACGTCGCGTATTAGGCTCGGTACTGGGGTAGCCATAGCCTCTACCCGCTTGGCGCCGGTTACTGCGCATTCAATTGCAACCATTAATGCACTCGCCCCAGGTCGCACCTTTTTAGCTATTGGAACTGGCCACACTGCGATGCGTGTAATGGGAATGAANCCGATGAAAATAGGCGAGTTTCGGGAATATTTGCGCGTGGTAAGAGCACTGGTAGCTGGTGAGGAGGTGGAGTTTACGCACCAGGGAGAAAAGAGAGAGATCAAATTTCTTCATCAAAAAGAAGGCTTTATCAACGTCGAACAGCCGGTTCCAATATATGTAGCTGCGGATGGTCCGAAAGCATTGATGGCAACTGGTGCATATGGTGATGGGCGAATATGTTCTTACAATCAAACAAAGGCATTGCTCATGCAAAGCCTTAAAAAAATAGAACTTGGAGCCTCTGAGGTGAATAGGATTNTGCCAAGTGCTTTTCATACTTCGGCCCTTACTTACGCTTGCGTTCTAAAGCCAGGCGAAAATATGGTGTCAGATAGGGTCATTGATGAAATTGGTGCTATGGCACTTGCTGCTCTTCATTATTGGTGGGAGCTCTATCAATATAATGGAGATACAAGTAGTATCGCTAAAAGTTGTCAGAATCTTTGGGATGAGTATTTAGCATTTACGGAAAAAATGGAAACACCGCCTTCCAAAAGGTTTCAACAAATACANNTAGGACATTGCGCATTTGCCGTACCGGAGGAAAGACGTTTTGTCACGGAGAATTTGATTAGGGCAACGGGAGGCCTTGTGGGAACTCCTGATGAGATAATTACAATGTTAGAAGAGAGGGAAGCTATGGGGTTGAATGAAGTAGCTCTACTCCCCTCTATGGACCAAGCAAGAGTAAATTTAAGTGATTTTGCGGAGCTTGTGATAAAGCGTTATCGGTGCTAACGAATATATGTAATTTGGAGAATAATATAAAAGAATTTGGGTAATGTAATACATCTAGAGTTGGTTATTAAAATTTAACGTTATGAAAAGAAATTAGGAGTTATGTATGAGCGCGAATAAAATTACCGGTCGTTCAGCTTTCCTGGCCTTGCTTAAAGATGAGGGGATTACGCATCTTTTTGGAAATCCAGGTACAACAGAGTTACCGATTATGGACGCGCTTTCTGAGCACCCAGACTTAAATTATCTCATGAGCATGCAAGAATCGCTCGTTGTTTATATGGCAGAGGGTTACTCAAGAGCGTCGGGAAAATTGTCAGCATGTAATGTGCATGTTGCCCCGGGTCTTGGAAATGCGATGGGAGCGATTTACGCCGCAAAGTTTGCAAATACACCTATTATCATTACAGCNGGTCAACAAGAGTTAGGCCATGGCCTTACCGAACCTTTATTATATGATTCGCTTGTGCCTATGGCGGAACCTCTCGTTAAATGGGCAGTTGAGGTAACGAGACTACAAGACCTTCCGCGCATTGTCCGTCGTGCCGCAAAAATTGCAATGACACCGCCAATGGGTCCAGTTTTCATTTCGCTTCCTGGAGATATTTTAAATGAAGAAGATGCGCTTGAGTTGGGAAGCAGGACACGGATCCAAACAAAAGTATGTCCGACAGAAGAAACCCTAAACGCTCTAGCTGACAGGATGATTGAAGCAAAAAATCCTGTTATACTTGTCGGGCACGAGATAGCTACGGACCGTGCTTTTGAAGAAGCAGGAAATATAGCCGATGTTCTTGGATGTGCTGTCTATCAACAGACAGTGCAATATGGTGCTCANTTTCCATCNACGCATCCCTGTTTCATGGGAGCCTTGTCCAGAGATCAACAGCAGGTTAGAGATGTCCTTTCTCCATACGATTTACTAATTGTATTAGGAGCAGACGTTTTGCGCATGTCAGTTTGGGCTCCAGTTGAACCCTTGCCGGATGGAATGCCAATAATTCAGATTGGTCAACGCGATTGGGAGATGGGAAAAAACTTTCCGACTGAGATGGCGGTGAGGGCAGATATAAAGGAAACGATGGCAGCTCTCACGCCAATTCTAGAAAAAAGGGGGGGCCAAAACCTAAAATCGAAATCAACCAAGAATAAAGAGGTACTTCGAAGTAAAAACTGGACGAAGACAAGAGAAGGCCTAACAAAACAATTAAAGGAACTTCCGAAATCGGGAGCGATTGATCCTTCCTGGATGTTGATGACGATAATAGACTCTATGCCTGAAGACACCATTTTTGTAGATGAGGGAATTATAAGTACAAGGTCTTTGCCGGCTCTGCTTCCATATAGAGATGAGACATCTCTGTTTGGTATGGCTAGTGGGGGCATTGGATGGGGCGTTCCAGCAGCGTGTGGAGTACAAGCGGCTTATCCGGACCGGCAAGTAATTGCTGTCATTGGTGATGGTAGTTCGATGTACTCGATACAGGCGCTTTGGACAGCTGCAAATCAGAGGCTACCTATAAATTATGTAATTTGTGACAATGGAGGCTATCGGATAATAAAAGAACGTTTGTATGCCTTCCATGGTAATGAAAATTTTATAGGGATGGATTTTAAAGAACCTGCAGTTGACTTCGTCGGGCTTGCCAAATCACTAGGCCTGCCATCTACGCGTGTAACCAACCACAATGAGCTGGTGCCGGCTTTGCAAGAGGCGTTAGATAATAGGGCTGGACCAAACCTTATTAGCGTGTCAGTTGATAAGGGAAGATTTTAAAACCTAAAACAATTACTTTTATTAGCTATTGTCTATTGTAGTTTAAATTTTACGAGGGCTCACAACCTTTCCAGCTTTTGCTGCCTCCAGTACGGCAAGTGTAGCACTTAGTGTATTCGCAGCATCCCGTGCGCTAGAACGAGGCTCTTCTTCGTTCTTAATTACCTTGCCAAAATGTTCTACCTGGCTAACTAAGGGAGAGCCAGGCCCGATTACCTTTTGTGTCTTTAGCATAGGGAAATGCCATGCAGCTCGGTCTGACGATGGGTATTTCCACAAGCCCATTTTAGGAAAATCTAAAGAGCCTTCGGTACCTATGAACCGATAGCAACAATTCCCTAAATGCGCAAAATCTTGATTTTCGCCCGTTGATGCCTCGAAAGACCAGGGGCTTGGACCGGCGTCAGTGAGAAAAATAGAACCTAGTGCGCCACTAGAAAACTGCATTGTAATAGCTGCACTATCCTCCACTTCAAACCCGCGTGTTTCATTAGATACGTGCGCCGTAACTGTCTCGATATCACCGCAAATCCAACGAAGGCAATCAATGTCATGTATGAGATTAGTTAGCACTGGTCCACCACCTTTTTTAGTACGCCAGTCAACATCGTAATATTCGTTGTGCTTTTTCATCGCCCAAATAGCAGAAACACCTATTAATCTTCCAATCTCACCAGATTGTATGACGTTTCGGGCAGACTCTATCTGTTTATTAAAGCGCCTATAGTGTCCAGAAATAATAGGTATGCCAGTTTCCTGTGCGATCGTTACCAAAGCTTCTGCATCAGAGATTGTTGTTGCTAACGGTTTTTCAATCAGTGCAGGAATATTATTTTTAGCACAAAGTACGCCTTGATTTTTATGCAGATCGCTTGGCGTTGCTAATATTACTCCATCGACTAATCGTCCTTGAAATAACTCTTCAAGACTTGCAAAGAAAGGAACTCCTAAAGCTCTTGCATGCTTCTTTGCTTCGGTTGTTACATCGACTATGGCTGCCAACTTGCAATTGCTTGAATTTTCTACAGCAAGCGCATGTTTTTTTCCAATAACGCCAGCCCCGACAAGACCAATATTAATTTCTGCCATAAGCTTCCTAATTCTCAGTGGTTACAATCAAAAGTAGTAACATTATTAATCAATGTTCGCTGGACTGCATCACTCCAACCTTTATATTTTCTGTCACACTCCGCAGGTGACATTGCAGGCTTAAAACATCGTTCTCTAGCCCATCTTGTTTCAAATTCTTCAGGAGCCGGCAAAGCCTCCATATGGAGACCAGAGAGGTAAGCTGCTCCAAGGGCGGTCGTTTCGAGATTAACTGGGCGATCGANGTTNGACATAAGAATATCAGCTAAAAATTGCATTGCCCAATTGTTTGCGGCTAGTCCACCATCTACTCTTAATGTTGTTTCTATTTCAGAACCAATTGCCCAATCGCGTTTCATTGCCTCTAGGAGATCTCTCGTTTGATAACAGACCGCCTCAAGAGCTGCTCTCGCCAACTCTTCCCTTCCGGTATCCCTTGTTATGCCAAATATCGCACCGCGACAGTCGGGGTCCCAATAAGGAGCACCAAGGCCTGTAAATGCTGGAACGAGATAAATATCCTGTTGCTTGTCTGAACGTTCTGCTAGTTCGAGAGTTTGTTTGGCATCATCTATAATTCGAATTCCATCTCGTAACCATTGGACTGCCGCACCGGCTATAAAAATAGAACCTTCTAACGCATAGCTTACGTGACCATTTATTCCATAAGCGATCGTCGTGAGCATTTTATTGCTAGAAGAAACAATATTCGCACCGGTATTTAATAAAGCAAAACAACCAGTTCCATATGTTGATTTTACCATGCCTGGACTGAAGCATGCTTGCCCGATAGCTGCAGCTTGTTGATCTCCTGCAATTCCAGTAATTGGAATTTTAGAGCCNAGNATGTCAGGATTGCTCATTCCAAATAATTCGGTACAATCTCGAACTTCGGGAAGCAACGCTTTAGGGATATCAAATATGCTTAATAATTCATCGTCCCATGCTTTTTTATGAATGTTGAATAGGGAAGTGCGTGATGCATTCGTAATATCCGTAGCATGTACTGCTCCCTTAGTTAAACGCCATAGAAGAAACGTATCGACGGTGCCAAAANCCAGTTTGCCTTGGGTCGCGGCCAACCTCGCTCCACTTACATTTTCTAATATCCAGCTAATCTTTGTAGCAGAAAAGTATGGATCTAATAACAAACCAGTTTTTTCTTTGACNTCAATTTCAAGGTTTTGACTCTTTAGNTTTTGACAAATATTTGCTGTTCGACGATCTTGCCAAACAATTGCTCTATAGACTGGCGTGCCTGTTTCTCTGTCCCATAAAATAATTGTTTCTCTTTGGTTTGTTATGCCGATAGATAACAGATCCGAGGATGAAATCAATGCGCGGGTGATTGCATTATGACAGGTTTCTAGAGTAGTTTGCCATATATCCTCAGGATCGTGTTCTACCCATCCAGAATTTGGAAAATGTTGATTAAATTCCTTCTGATCACTACTTATAACATTTAGGTTTTTATCAAAAATTATAGCTCGTGAAGATGTTGTCCCTTGATCAATAGCGAGTATNTATTTTGTCATAGGATTAAAACCGTTGGCATAAAGTTGTCTCCAGGGATATAGCTTAGCTGATTTAATATTTTAAATAGGAAGCTTATAATAAAGCAGATTGAGGTCCTATATTAATAATAATGTATCTGGTACGTTAATAGCTGGCTTCGGTATTACTGAAAACACTCTATAAAGGTTAGTGTGAATACTTCAATTACAAAACTTAGTAATGATTTTTTTCGTATTTTCACCGATAAAACACTTCTATTCTTGGTAGAGCATGGCTGGGATATGAAGTATGGCGGTTTATTTGAAACCTTAGACAGCCAAGGAAAAAATGGGCCGGAAGATTTTCGTCGTGTAATGGTGCATGCCCGGCAACTTTTTGTCTTTTCGCGTTGGACTCGGGTGACTGGTGATAAAGTCTTTGAAAGAATGGCCGATAAGATATTTGAATATTTAACAGCCAGCTTTTGGGATGCAGATTACGGAGGCTGGTGTAGCAGAGTGGCTTTAGATGGCAAGCCTTTAGATTTTACAAAAGATTTATACGCACATGCTTTTGTTCTGTTCGGTCTTTTACATTATGCCGAATATATAAAAAAAAATGAGGCCGAAGCCTGGATAGAAAAGACAATTACGGTACTACAGCAACGTTTTCTGCGCTCAGATGGGTCATATAAAGAGCAAACGAACCGTTACTTTTCCGATACGGCAGGTAATCAAAGATCGCAAAATCCCCATATGCACCTCCTTGAAGCGGCATTGGCTTTGAGCACTCGTTATGAGAGTAGCCAATATAATGCGTTAGTGGCATCACTATCGAAACTTTTTGATGATAAGTTTTTAGATAGAAGAAAATTAATCATCCATGAATATCTTAATAATAGTTTTTATCCAGATAAGGAGATTGGTCACATTATTGAACCTGGCCACCACTATGAATGGGCTTGGTTGTTAAACTGGACGGCTGAGACATTAAACCAGCCAGAATTAAAAGACCTTGGCGCTAGAATATTGAGTAAATCTCTCGAATTTGGTTGGGATTTTGAGTTTGANGGNGTTTTTGACCAAGTAAATGCAGCGAATTTGAGTATATTGAAAAGTTCGAAACGGTTATGGCCTATTTTAGAACTGATAAAGGCTCTCTGTGTATATCCNAATGAGCGTAACTTAGTGTATCTTAAGAATTGCTTGGAAACCGTTTTAGAGCATTATCTAAAAGAAACAGGCACCTGGATTGAANGCTATACGCAGGATTGGCAAGTGCTTTCATATAAAATGCCAGTCAGTAGCGCGTACCATTTAGGAATGGCGTGTCTTGAATTAGAGAAATTTAACGATTCGTGAGACCTGCNTACCTATCNATTAGTAAGATTAAACTTTAACTCGAGTAATGTAATCAGTTTTTGGGGTATANGAGCTCGGGTTTTNATTAAAAGTTAAACAATANAGGAACTAAATGTAAATTTCACTGGACGTAAGCGTAGGAAAAGCCAATATATAAATGACTATGAATTTGAAAGTAGAGCTTGTGATGAAAATAGCTGAATCAAAGTTTGCCATAGGTGCGATAGTGCGCCATCGAATACATGACTTTCGGGGGGTTATATTCGACGTAGACCCAGAATTTGATAATTCCGATGAGTGGTATCAGTCAATTCCTGCCGACAAAAGGCCTCGGAAAGATCAGCCCTTTTATCACCTGCTTGCGGAAAATCCTGAAAATTATTATGTTGCTTATGTCTCAGAACAAAACTTAGTTGAAGACGGCGATAATGGGCCTGTTGGTCATCCTGAGATTGCTACTATGTTTACGGGTCCAACAGATGGTCTTTATAAGTCGAAAGCCATGATAGCGTAGATTTAGGTTGAGAAAGCGGCTTTAACGACCGGAAAATGTTGGCTTTCNTTTTTCTGNAAATGCTTTTTCGGCCTCCTTATGATCGGCGCTNAACCATAAATCAGGGAAAATNTCATACTGTANCTTTCTNACATCCTCGGTTGTCATTTTCGAACATGATTTTATGATACGTTTCGTTGCTTTAAGAGCCAATGGTGCACTTTCCTCTAACGACTTTGCATAAGATAGAGCCGCATCAACGATATTATTGTCCTCTATCACTTGGTCGATTAAACCAAGAACTTTAGCCTCATCTGCCTCAATCTGTTTTCCAGTTAACATCAGGTTGCTCGCGACTCTTGGCCCACAATCTCTTACAAGCCGATCGATACCGTTCCAAGCAGGAATTATCCCAAGTCGTGCCTGTGGCCAACCTATTTTCGCTCCCTTTATAGCCAGTCGGTAGTCGGTGCAGAGAATTAACTCTGCGCCTCCACCCAAGGCGTAACCATTTATGGCGCTAATCACAGGACATTCTAGCTCCTCCAAAGTGTCCATTACCAAGCGAGTTCTATCAAAATGATCATTGAGGCTTTTTTTATCTTTTATCAACTGATATTGCTTTATGTCCCCACCAGTACAAAAAAACTTGTCTCCAGCGCCGGTTATTATAAGAGCATGCAGGTCGTTGTCTGATTTCAGCCGCTCAAGTTTTTCTAGTAAAGCGGTGGTTAATTCGGAACTAATAGAATTACCAGCGTTTGGCCTATCCAGTATTAAAAGCTCTATGTTTTTTAGTCTTTCTGAACGAAGCATATCTCTCTCATCTTTATAACGTAATTACAGTCAGATATTGGCTAGTGTTAAGGTGGCAAGCCAATTTAAATTGTGACATTAAGTCTTTTGTGACAAAAGATTATTCCAAGAAACTGTGAGTCAGCTAGATTAATGTCGAGTAACTGAGAATATTCTAAGGTAGTTTGTTCTCGGATGAAAATGTTTAGAGAGTTTTTATTATGCTAAGCGTTGAAGTAGTTGTGTATGGCGTTCTCGTCTATACTCTCGCTGGATTTGTAAAGGGGGTCGTTGGTTTAGGGCTGCCAACTATTTCATTGGCTCTTTTAGTTCCTGTTTTGGGTTTAAAAGAAGCTATGGCAATCCTTATTGTTCCCAGCTTAATTACCAACGTCGTCCAAGCACTGACGGGTGGTAGATTATTCGGACTCATTCAACGCCTATGGGTATTNCTGTTGGCACTATGTACTTTGACATGGTTTTCGACTGGCATATTGGTAATAGCGGACAGCAATATTTTAACGATGGGACTAGGCGTCATTTTATTACTTTATTGTTTGAGTTGGTTTTTGAAGGTTAAAATTCCAACACCAGGCGAAAATGAAAAGTGGCTTAATCCAATTATGGGTGGATTAACTGGAGTGAGCACCGGTTTGACAGGNACGTTTGTTGTTCCGGGAATTTTATATTTGCAAAGCATGCAANTNGNTCGGCACACACTGGTNCAAGCNATGGGGNTATNNTTCAGTGTGGCAACGATATCACTTGGTGTTTCCCTTGGTGGAAGAGGTATTTTAAGTCATGATTTGGTATTTATATCGGGTGCGATGGTGATCCCTGCCTTAATTGGGATGTGGTTAGGAGCACGTGTGCGGTCTAATATCAATGAAGGCTTGTTCAGGAAACTGTTTTTCCTATCACTCTTTGCGATTGGAATTTGGATCATATCAAACGCAACTATTAAACTAGAGTGGATTTAACCACCACCTATCTTTGGTAAAAACGTTATTTCGCTGTCTGGTTGTAAATCTTCTATAAACGCATCCTGATAGATGTCGCCGTCGATTGATATGGAGAGGGCCCCGTTATTGATCTCCGATCCGAGACCTGGATACCTCTCGTCTAATTGACGTATTAACTGTCTTACGTTTGAAACAAAGATTTCAAATTCACTGACTCCACCAGTATAGGATTTACTAATGGAGTCAGTTAATAAGACGCGGACCACCTTTGGTCCTCCTTACTCAGCTGCTTCTTTAATATCAGCCTGATCTAACGCCGCAAGAAGTCGCGGAGGTGACATAGGCAATGCTGACATTCGGACNCCTGTTGCGTTCTCTATTGCATTGGCTACAGCTGCCATTGGCGGAACGATGGGCACTTCGCCAACGCCCCGTACACCATATGGATGCCTGTCGTTTGGAACTTCAACCATAACGGCGTCTATCATTGGAAGATCTGATGCAACTGGGATTCGGTAGTCAAGAAACCCAGGGTTATCAAGTTGGCCCTTAGAGTTGTAGATATACTCCTCGTTTAGTGCCCAGCCAATTCCCTGTGCGGCTCCGCCTTGTATTTGGCCTTCGACATACGAGGGGTGGATCGCGCGGCCTACATCCTGAATTGCTGTGTATCTTAATATCGAAACGCTACCCGTTTCAGGNTCGACTTCAACATCGCAAATGTGNGTTGCAAAACCAGGGCCAGCGCCTTGAACATTCTGNGCATTGTGTCCACAGATTGGGCCGCCAGTCTTGGGAGCTTGGGCTGCTAGATTTGCAAGTGAAAGCGGTTCGAAGTCACCAACATTTGTACTTGCTGGCTTAGCNTGTCCGTTNTCCCAGATAACGCCCTCAGCATCTACTTCCCATATTTTAGCTGCTCTCTCACACAGCTGCCTAACGGCATCTTTTGCGGCTTCCACGACTGCTAAACCAGTAGCGAATGTTACGCGAGAACCACCAGTTAAGAAGTTATAACCTATGGATGCGGTATCACCGATGATCGGCCGGACTTTATCATAGTCTATTCCCAGTTCTTCTGCCGCCATAAGAGCTAGTGAAGCACGAGACCCNCCAATATCAGGNTTNCCTGAAATCACAACAGCNGTTCCNTCTTCATTGATATTCACCGTTGCGCTTGACTCTCCGCCAATATTGAACCANAAGCCAGATGCAACACCGCGGCCTTGGTTTGGCCCAAGCGGTGCGTTGTAGTGGTCGTGCTTAATCGCAATATCAACCGTCTCTTCATAGCCAATTTCTCTAAACGTCGGGCCATAGGCAGCTTGGGTTCCTTTTTTAGCCGCATTTAATTTTCTTAGCTCAAGAGGATCAATGCCGAGTTCNTTAGCTAACTCGTCGATNATACTTTCAGCACCAAATGCTGAAATTGGGGCGCCAGGGGCTCTATAGGCAGCTACCTTTGGTCTATTAACAACAACNTCGTAGCCGTTCACGTAAACATTCTTAATATCGTATGGNGCGACGGCGCACATACATGCTGGACCAGCTGGTGCACCAGCAAATGCTCCTGCGAGTAATTTGATTGTTGCCTCTACAGCTGTAATTTTACCAGCTTTGGTTGCCCCAATTTTATAAGTCATAGAACCGCCGGAAGTCGGCCCGCTTGCTCTAAAAACCTCTTCCCGCGTCATTATCATTTTGACTGGTTTACCCGCNTTCTTTGATAACANTGTTGCAAGTGGTTCAAGNTAAACGACNGTTTTCCCGCCAAAACCACCACCNATCTCTGATGGTGTNACGCGTATCGATGATGCCGGCATTCCAAGTAGTTGCGCTACAAATGCTCTCACTTGAAATTGTCCCTGGGTACAGCACCATATCTGNGCTTGCCCGTCTTCGGCTACTGAAGCAACAACGGCATGCGGTTCAATGTAACCTTGATGGACAGCCTCTGTTTTATATGAGCGCTCTATGACAACTTCAGCTTCTTCAAACCCTTTTTTTGTGTCACCAAGATTAAATTCNACAAATTTTGCTATGTTTGTTGGACCNNTCACTTCNATACCNGATGGCACCATCTCTTCGTGTAGGATTGGTGCGCCTTCTTTCATTGCTTCATCAACGTCAATGACATGTGGTAAAACTTCGTAGTCGACATTAATGAGCTCTAGTGCTGCCTCTGCAACCTCAACAGTTGAAGCGGCTACNGCAGCTACGGCGTGCCCGTCATAAAGAGCTTTCTCGCGAGCCATAACATTTCGTGTCATGTCGCGGTAGTTTATCATTCCTTCTCCAGCAGCTTTTAGTTCTGCAGGCTGCTCCTGGAAGTCTTTAGATGTGATAACAGCCTTAACGCCGGGCAAAGCTTCGGCTTTTGACGTATCGATTGATTTAATAATAGCGTGAGCATGAGGGCTCCTCAGGACACGACCGTGAATCATACCTGATAAACTAAAATCTGAGCCAAATTTGGCTCGGCCTGTTACTTTATCGTGCCCATCTGGCCGTATTTGGCGAGTGCCTACCCATTTATATTTGCGGTTATCGCTGCTCATTTGGCGTTCTCCCTCATGTCGGCGGCAGTACTCATCACAGCTCTGACAATCTTATCGTAGCCCGTGCAGCGGCATAAGTTCCCTGCCAACCAATACCGAACCTCTGTCTCTGTTGGGTTGTTATTTCGCTCCAGAAGCGCTTTCGCAGCAACTAATACTCCCGGTGTACATATGCCGCACTGTAACGCTGCTTCTTCCAAAAACTTTTGTTGAAGAGGATGGAGATTTTCACCGTCAGCCATTCCTTCAATTGATTCAACAGTTTTTCCGTCACACTCAGCACCAAGCACCAAGCAAGCACATACAAGGCGATCGTCAACCATCACACTGCATGCTCCACAGTCGCCCGAGGCACACCCTTCCTTACTTCCTGTAAGATTGAGCTCGTCCCGGAGAACATCAAGAAGGGTTTGTCGCGTTGAACACAAAAACTCTGTTGGTTCGCCATTTAATGTCATTGATATATGATGTTTAGCCATGATTAGTTTTNCCCCGCTCTTTCGGCTGCGATACTAACTGCTCTGCGCCCTAGTACACCTGCAACTTTAGTTCTATACTCTACAGTTCCTCGTTTATCGTCTATTGGTTTGCATGCAGCCTGACATGCTGCATCCAGAGCAGACATTGCCTCTGGTTCTAGTTTCGTTCCAATAATTGCTTTTGCAGCATCTTCTACCACAAGCACCGTGGCTGCAACTGCGCCAAGTGAAACTTTTGCTGAAGTAACTGTCCCCGAGTCATCAAGTGTTAGTGCTACTCCGCAACCAACAACAGCTATGTCCATTTCTGTTCGTGGTATTAAGCGTAAGTATGCGTCGCCTCCGTTAGACGGCTTAGCTGGTAAATTGAAGCTAACGATAAATTCGCCCTTTTTTAAATTTGTTTTCCCTGGTCCAGCTGTAACCTCCTCTACAGGAAGCGTCCGACGACCATCTGGACCTGCGATATTCGCAGTCATACCAGCAGCAACCATGGCTGGAACACTGTCGCCAGCCGGGGAGGCATTGCATAGGTTTCCGCCTAATGATGCTCTACCTTGTATCTGTGTAGAACCAATTAAGTCCCAAGCTTCTATTACGCCCGGCCAGTCTGCAGTGATATCCTCACGCTCGTGTGCCTCTGCACCCGCTACCGCCGCGCCAATCGTATAACTTCCATCGGCATTTTTCTTCANCTCTCGAGTCTCATCTATANTTTTNATGTCCACNATCACNCTTGGGTCGATCATGTGGGCNCGAAGCTGTACTAGAAGATCTGTTCCTCCAGCTAAAATTCTGGCGTCACCATCAGCACCCTGTAGCAACTTAACTGCTTCATCTACGGTTTCAGGNTTCTGAAATTGGATTGATTCCATTTTNGTTNTTTCCCCCTTGGGCTTATATGCTCTNGGGTGTGANAACTCCGTTTGTATTTGAAGCGCCCCAAGCGCAAAACACAGATATTAGACTTCTATTATATAATTGTATTTCAAATAATGACAAATCTTTTTGAGCTAGAGCCGCCTTTCCATTACCTTACAAACACAATGGATTGTAACCTACCTCATTTATGATCGTTGTAAGTGATAAATATTAGGTTGAATAGTGACCTACTTGTCGCACCTCTATCTCTATCTTGTGCACCTTATTATTTATCAAGTTTTGGGCATTTCGGTTTCTACTAACTTTGACCAATACGATGCACCTAAAGGAAGTACATCATCATTGAAGTCGTATTTTGGGTGGTGAAGTGCGGGATCATTGTTTGTTTT
>FUFK010056505.1_pt1 | contig 21156 bp, 17 predicted proteins | sample 1021851 | NCBI WGS metagenome assembly FUFK01 (sample SAMEA51879418, study PRJEB19060) | metagenome
TGACATTGTTAGAAATAACTAAAAGCAGTCTTTGGCTAGTCATCAGGGTTAGTTGCTTGAGCTTTAAAGTGATTTAAAGCCTAGATAAATGATAAGTTTTAACGACAGAACCCGGCTTATAGTTTATCTGGCACTAATTATTTCAATCTAAAAAATAGTATTTATTAAAGTCTTGTATGAGATTTTCATTGTTTATTTTCTATTGAAAATATTATTAAAAACCCATAATATCCCATATATTCCCAAATATGGAATTATTAAAATTATATAAAAATGTTTNTATCTACTTACGAAAACAAATTAGACAAAAAAGGGAGAGTTTCTGTGCCTGCTCCATTTAGATCATATTTGTCAAATCTTGGGTATAATGGAATAGTTTGTTTCCCATCTTTTAATCATTCATCAATCGAGGCTTGGCCACAAGATAGAATAGAAAAAATATCGAATGCAATAGATTCATTAGATCCCTTTGAGGAAAAAAAGGATTATTTTGCAACATCAATTTTATCAGAAAGTATAAATCTACAATTTGATAGTGAAGGCCGTATTGCACTAACAAAAAAATTACTAAAACATTCGAAAATTAGAAACAGCATACTTTTCGTTGGTCAAGGAAAAACATTTCAAATATGGGAACCAACTTCTTTTGAAAAATTTAGGGTAAACGCTAGAAAAAAATCAAACATAAATAGAAACAGCCTTAAATGGGAAAAAAAACTTAATAACTAAAAGGGGGATAAATGACAATAAATTTTAAAACACCAGACATTAAAGAGCTAAAACCAAGAATATTAGTTCTTGGAGTTGGAGGAGCTGGAGGAAACGCAATTAACGGGATGATTGAATCTGGTCTTCAAGGTGTTGAATTTATTGCTGTTAATACAGATGCACAGGATTTAAGACTAAGTAAAGCTCAAGCAAAAATACAAATGGGTTTAAACCTCACAAAAGGTTTAGGAGCAGGTGCAAAGTTAGATATAGGTGAAGCATCAGCTGATGAGTCCTTAAATGAAATTATAAATGTATTGCAAGGTTCAAACATGGTTTTCATAACTGCAGGAATGGGTGGTGGTACCGGAACTGGAGCTGCACATGTAATTGCAAGAGCTGCAAAAGAATTGAACATTTTAACAGTAGGTGTAGTTACTCTTCCATTTTTATATGAAGGTCCATCAAGAATGAGAAAAGCTCAACAAGGATTAGAGGAGCTAAGAAAACATGTTGATACGATTATTGTAGTTCCAAATCAAAACTTGTTTAAAATTGCAAGTGAGCAAACTACTTTCGAAGAGTCTTTTGAATTATCGAATGATGTTTTGTTACATGGGGTTCAAAGTATTACAGATTTAATGGTCAGACCGGGTTTAATAAATTTAGACTTTGCAGATGTTGAGACAGTTATGAGTTCAATGGGTAAAGCAATGATGGGTACTGGTCAAGCAGAAGGCGAAGGTAGAGCGGTAAAAGCTGCTGAAATGGCAATTAATAATCCCCTAATTGATGATTACACATTAAAAGGTGCAAAAGGCTTGCTTGTTAACATAACCGGAGGAAAAGATTTAAAACTGTTTGAAGTAGACGAAGCCGTGAACAAAGTAAGAGCTGAAGTTGATCCAGAGGCAGAACTTATCATTGGAGCAATTACAGATGAAAATTTAGATGGACTTATGAGAGTATCAATTGTTGCAACATCACTTGATGGTCAACAACCTGAACCAAAATCAGTTATCAACATGGTGCACAGAATACAAAATAGAAATCCTGGTTATACAGATTTTTCTAATACAGGTTCATCTCAATCATTTACATTTTCAAATCCAACTAATTCAATAATCACTAGTGGAGCGAATGCGCTTAAAATTGAAGAAGAGATAAAAAGTGAAGATTTAGATGTTAGTACAAATGAGATGAATACTTATCAAGATAATTCAAGTGAAAAAAGAGACTTTTCAAAGTCAAGAAGTAGAAAACAGNTCAAATACAGNNGAGANTGATTTTTCNTCAAATGGTCTTGANAATTTNAAATTTAANGAAGAAGAAACTCCNGAACTTTTTAACTCTGATACTGAGGCGATGAATGAAGAAAGTTCAATTAAATCAGGAGAAGATCAAATTTCCGAAGAAGATGATCTAGAAATACCAGCATTTTTGAGAAGACAAAAAAATTAATGTTCTTCAAAAAAATAAATGAATGCCACCATAAATCTGGAAAAAAACCATTTTCCAGTTTTGCTAAATGAATTAATTAGCATTATTTCCCCTCTTTATGGTGGCACATTTATTGATTGCACCTTAGGTCAGGGCGGATATTCAAAAGAAATATTAAAAGCAAAATCAAATAAAGTAATTGCTCTGGATAGGGATCCAGACGTTTTGCCGATTGCCAAAAAAATAGAAAAACAAAATAAAAATCGATTTAATTTTTTTAATAGTAAATTTTCTGAAATCGATAAATTAAATATTAAAGATAATGATCTTAAAGCTGTGATATTTGATTTAGGTTACTCCTTAAATCAGATTTTAGATTTTAAAAAAGGGTTATCGTTTCAAAGCACTGGAAAATTAGATATGAGATTGGGTTTAAATCAGTTTTCATGTGATGACGTAATTTCAAATATCTCTGAAAAGAGTTTAAGTAAAATTTTTAAAATATTTGGTGAGGAAAAAAACTCAAAATTAATTGCAAGAAGAATAATTCAAAATAGAAATAAAAATAAACTTAAGACTGAAGATTTAGTCAATATTGTTGCTGAAATTAAAAAGTATAAGTTTTCTAAAACAAATCCATCAACAAAAATTTTTCAAGCTTTACGAATTTATATTAATAAAGAGATAAGTGAATTGATTAATGGATTAATATATTCATTCAAGATTCTACCAGTTGGAGGTATGATTGTTGTAGTAACTTTTCATTCAATAGAAGATAAAATTGTAAAATTTTTTTTTAAAAATTATTCTGACAAAAAAAATTCCTCACGATATGCACCAAATGTAATAAAAAATAATTGTTTAAAATTAAAAAATAATAAACCAATTGTTCCAAGTAATGACGAAATAAAGATTAATCCTGCATCAAGATCAGCAAAACTTAGATACGCTATTAAAACNGANGAAAATGATAATTTTAATGAATTGCATGAAAAATTTAATTACTTAATTGAGACTGAGAATTTAAGTTATAATTCATGAGAAAATTAATTTTTTTAATCCCTGTTATTTTTTTAATATTGGCAACAACTTTAACTAAAAACTCAACAAAGCAACTAGATAAAAAAATATTTGAAACAAAAGAAAATATAAGAGCCTTAGAAAATCNGCTAGAGCTGGTACTTTTAGATTATAATTTTCTCACTTCTCCAAAAAAATTAATGGAATATCAAACAAAATTTTTTGAAAATAACCTCATTCAATTAAAAATTAGCAACATTAAAAATTTAGAAGATTTAAATAATAAGATAATAAACAATGAGTGAATTTAAGTTTGTTGAAAAGAAATCAAATTTAAAAATCTCCTTTGAGAGAATTGCTTTTATATTTTTTATTTTTTTTATTATTTCTTTGTTGTTTTCAGCTAAAATTTTATTTCTNAGTTATAATGATCTGCCTGAACAAAAAATTATAAAAAAAAAAGAAAATTTCAGATCTAGTATTATTGATAGAGAAGGTGATATTTTGGCTAAATCAGTAAGAATAACTAACTTAGGAATAGATCCAAAGTTAGTTGTCGATAAAAAAAAACTATTATTATCTTTAAAATTATTATTTCCTNATAAAAACTTCAAAGATCAAATAAATGGAAAAAAATTTTTTTATGTAAAAAAAAAAATATCACCAGAAAAATTAGAAGCAGTTTTAAAATTAGGAGAAAAGGCATTTAGATTAGAAGAAAAAATTGCAAGAGTGTATCCAAACGGAGAATTNTTTAGCCATNTTATTGGTCAAATAGATNATGATAATAATGGTATATCTGGATTAGAAAAAAGTTTTGATTATGAGTTAAGGTCTTCAAAGGAGGCTTTAAAACTTACTGTTGATAAAGAACTGCAATACTTAATTAGAGAAGAGCTNGNAAAGGCTGAAGATATTTTCAAAAACGTTGGAAGTGCAGCAATATTAATGAATATTCATAATGGAGAAATACTATCAATGATTTCTCTTCCAGATTTTGATTTAAACAAAAGAAAAAATCTTGAGGATTTAAAATATATAAATAGAGCAACGAAGGGAGTTTATGAACTTGGATCAGTTTTTAAAACATTCACTTTAGCCGCTGGAATAAATTATGATGTAGTTGGTCCAGAAACAGAATTTTCCAATCTAAAAAAAAAAATTACTTGTAATAAAAATTCAATAGAGGAATATGACAATAAAATTCCTTCAAATTTAACTGCTGAACAAATTTTAATAAGATCTGGAAATATAGGATCTGTTCGTATCGCCCAAAAGGTAGGAATAGATAATTTTGAGGATTTTTTAGTAAAAATTGGAATATTAAACCAANTTACATTTGATACGGATGAAATTGGAANNACNCAAATNGGANNATGGGGTAAATGTAAGCTTGCTACAGTTGCNTTTGGACATGGNATAGCTACTACACTTTTACANCTCACAAAAGGTTACTCNATTNTTACTAATGGTGGATACGAAATAAATCCAACATTGATNAAAAAAAAANATGAANANGANAAAATAAGATTAATCNATNAAGATGTTTCAAATCTTATTAATCCAATATTAAGAAAAATAGTATCAACAAAAGAGGGAACGGCTGGATTTGCAAATGTAGCTGGGTTTGAAGTTGGAGGAAAAACAGGTACTGCTGATCAACCAGCAGATGGGGAATATTCAAAAAAAAAAATAAATACTTTTGCTTCTGTTTTCCCTGCCTCAGATCCAAAGTTTGCTTTAGTGGTAATGTTAGATGAACCAAAACCAAATAAAGANTTTGTTTATAATTATAGAGATGGAAGACAACCTTATAAAGGAAATTGGAGAAACACCGCTGGATGGACTACCGTTTGGGTTACAGGTCAAATAATTGATAAAATTGGGCCAATTTTAGCCACAAAATATTAAGAGCGTAAATGATGTTACTTAAAGATTATCTTCCAAATATAAATAAAAAATTTAAAAATTTAAATTTCTCAGGCTTAGCATTTAATTCGAAAGAGGTAAAAAAAAATTACATATTTATTGCAATTAAAGGAGATAGGTTTGATGGAAACAATTATATAAATGATGCAATCAAAAATGGAGCAAAAATNATTATTTCTTCAAAATTTAAAGATCAAATTAAAAATAATATTATTTATTTAAAACAAAAAAATCCAAGACAAATATTATCTAATTTGTCTTCACAAATTTTTAAAAAAAAACCACAAAATCTAATTGCTGTTACAGGTACTAATGGAAAAACTTCAATTGCAAATTTTTATTATCAAATTTTAAAAAAAAACAAAAAAAAAGTAGCATCTTTCGGTACTCTTGGAATTAGCGGAAAAAAAAAAATCGAAAACACATCAAATACTACTTTTGATCCAATAAAAATTGGAAAGAATTTAAATTATTTAGAAAAAAAAAAAATTAATAATGTGATATTAGAAGCATCAAGNCATGGNTTAAAACAACATCGNCTNGATGGNTTAAAATTTNANNTTGGAATATTTACAAATCTAAGNAGAGATCATTTAGANTATCACAAAACCTTAAAAGATTATTTAAATGCAAAATTAATTTTGTTTAAGAAATTGATGAAAAAAGGATCTTTTGCTATTTTTGATGAAGACATAAAATATGCAAAAATTTTAAAAAATATTTGTAAAAAAAATAAAATTAAAAAATTTACAATTGGAGAATTAAATGGCGACTTATTAATTGAAAAATATTCTATCGTTGATAANAAACAAGAATTAACATTTTCANTTAATAAAAAAAAATATAATTTAAAAACTCAATTGATTGGCAAGATCCAAATTAAAAATCTTTTAATGTCAATTCTAGCCGCACATAAAAGTAATATAAAATTAGATAATATTCTTAAATCTGTAGAAAATATTAAAGCTGTACCAGGTCGTTTTGAAGAAATTGGGAATTTTAAAAATAATTCAATAGCTATTTTAGATTATGCNCACACACCTGATGCNCTNAAGACNTGTGTTTTAAACATTAAAGAGCAGTTTAAACATCGAAAAGTAAATTTAGTTTTTGGTTGCGGGGGAGATAGGGATAAACCAAAGAGATCAATTATGGGCAAAATTGCTAATGATTTATGTGATAAAATATATTTAACTGACGACAATCCTAGAACAGAAAGTCCAAAAAAAATAAGAAACAATATCAAAGCTAAGATTTTAAAATCAAAATTAGTTGAAATTCCTTCAAGAAAAAAAGCAATTGAAAAGGCAATAAAAGATTTAAGATCTGATGAGATATTGATAGTGGCAGGAAAAGGTCACGAAAATTACCAAGAATACAAAACTAAGAAATTTTTTTCAGATAAAGCTTGTATGATTGATGCTATTCATAAAAAAAATAAAAAATTATCTAAGAATTTAAAGGTAAATATCATTAATGAATACTTAAATATAAAAATTAATAATAATTTTTCAATTAATAAAGCATCTATTAATTCAAAAGATATAAAAAAAAATAATATTTTTTTTGGTATTAAAGGAAAGAATATTGATGGAAACAAGTTTGCCGATGAAGCTCTTAAGAAAAAAGCATCTATTTGTATATTAGATAAAAATTATTCAAAAAAAAATCCAAGAAAAATATTTGTAAAAGATACACTTAANACTTTNTCAAATTTATCATGTATAATACGTAAATCATTAGGAACACCCATTGTCGCAATTACAGGATCTGCTGGTAAAACTTCTTTAAAAGAACTAATTGGTCAGAGTCTTAATACTTTAATACCAACTTCATATTCAAAAAAATCATTCAACAATCAATATGGAGTTCCATTGTCNTTATTTAATATTGATATGAAGCATAAAATTGGAGTNTTTGAAATTGGAATGGATAAGAAAGGTGAAATTCAAAAGTTGTCTAATTTAATCCGACCCGATATTGGAGTAATAACAAATATATCTTATGCTCATATTAAAAACTTTAATTCAATAAAGGGAATTGCAGAGGCAAAAGCTGAAATTATAAAAAATATCACTAGTGGAGGCAGGATCATTTTAAATGCAGATGATGTTTTTTATAATTTTTTTAAAGAGAGGGCATTAAGTAGAGGATTAAAGATAATTTCGTTTAGTACTAAAAATAAATCAGATTTTCAATTTATAGATAATAAAAAAAATAGAATAAAAAAAATTATCGAAATAAAATCAAATAATAAAAAATACAAATTTAAAATAAATAAAGATTTATATAATTATAAGCTTAATTTAGCAGCAGCAGTTGCAGTAATTTCGAATTTCATAAAAATCGATAAATTAAATAAAAATATATTCAAAGATTACATCCCCCCATCAGGCAGAGGTAACTTAAAAAAAATTAAAATTAAAAAAAAAATAATCCAATTAATTGATGAAAGTTATAATTCAAACCCATTATCACTGAAATTTTCTATTGAAAAATTTGATAAAATTGAAACACGAAATGCTAAATATTTGCTGCTTGGAGATATGTTGGAGCTTGGTAAATTTTCAAAAAAATTACACTCTAATATTGCAAATAATATTAATAAAACTCAAATATCCAAAGTATATGTCTATGGTAAAGATATAAATTATACTTTCAACAAATTAAGAACACAAAAGAAGGGCAAAATCTTAAAATCTAACAGTGAAATATTAAGATTTATAAGTAATGAAATTAATAATAATGATTATCTTATGGTGAAAGGATCAAATTCGACTGGATTAAACGAAATAATAAAAAAATTAAATTAATTTATGCTTTATATTTTATTTTCAAATTTAGTTGATACTTTTAGTTTTTTTAATGTCTTTAAATATCTGACTGTCCGAACAGGATTATCAATGTTTACAGCAATGATAGTAGTATTTATAGCTGGTGGACCATTTATCAGATATTTCTCATCAAAAAAAATACACAATCCGATCCGAGATGATGGACCAGATGAACATATAGTAAAAAAAATTGGAACACCTACAATGGGGGGGTTATTAATATTGTTTGGTGTTTTCTCGGGTGTCCTTTTGTGGGGAGATTTATCAAATCCTTATAATTGGTTTCTTATTTATATTGCTGGTACTTTTGGACTGTTAGGTGCCTATGATGATTACAAAAAAATAAAATTTAACAATTCAAGTGGCGTTTCTTCTAAATTTAAAATTTCAATTCAAATATTTTTAGCAGTTGTTGGGATATTAATTTTATATTACTCAGGTGTATCAGATGAAATAGAAAATCTATATTTTCCATTTTTAAAAAATTTAGTTATTAATTTAGGTTGGTTTTTCATACCATTTTATATTTTTGTACTTGTAGGCTCATCTAATGCTGTGAACTTGACCGATGGTTTAGATGGCTTAGCAACAGTTCCAGTGATACTTGTAGCCTCATGCTTTGCATTGATAAGCTATGTTTCTGGAAACATGGTTTTTTCAGGGTATTTGCAAATTCCTTACATAGANGGTGTTGGAGAGGCCTCAATATTTTGNGGCGCTATAATAGGGGCGTGCCTGGGTTTTCTTTGGTTTAATGCACCACCTGCAAAAATTTTTATGGGTGANACTGGGTCACTTTCTTTAGGCGGATCATTAGGAGCAGTTGGGATTATAACTAAACATGAAATTGTTTTAGCAATTACGGGTGGTTTGTTTGTTTTGGAGGCTATATCTGTAATTGTGCAGGTTATTTCATTTAAATTGACTGGAAAAAGAATTTTTAGAATGGCTCCAATACATCATCATTTTGAGAAAAAAGGATGGCCAGAGTCAACTGTTGTAATTAGATTTTGGATTATATCTATAATTTTAGCATTAATAGGAATTGCAACTCTAAAATTGAGATAATGAAATTAAAAGAAAATTTTTTTTATAAAAAAAAAATTTTAATTTATGGATTAGGAAAATCTGGAAGTGCTTGTTTTGAATTTTTAAATAGAAATAATGACATATTAGTTTTTGACGATAATTTTTCTATAAAAGATAAAAAATATAGTAATTACTTTTTTTCTCCAGATAGAATAAAAAAAATAAATTTTGATTATATTTTTTTAAGCCCTGGAATTGATATAAATAACTGTATTTTATCTAAGTTTTTAAAAAAAAATAAAATCAAAATAATTAGTGAGCTAGATATTTTTTATAAAACATATCCAAATTTAAATAAAATTACAATTACAGGAACAAATGGAAAATCAACTACATCTAAATTAATTTATGAAGTTTTAAAATACCATAAAAAAGATGTTAGATTGGTTGGTAATATTGGAAACCCAATTTTAAAAGAAAAAAATATAAAAAAAAATACTATTTTTGTTATTGAGGCATCATCCTATCAAATCGACTACAGCAAATATTTTGAAACTAATATAGCCCTAATTTTGAATATAGCCCCCGACCATTTAGAGAGGCATAAAACTTTTCAAAATTACGTAAATGCTAAATTAAAATTAATTAAAAAACAGAAAAAGAAATCAATAGCGCTAATCGAAAAAAATAACGGGCTAATTAGAGATATTTTAAAATCGCAAAAGGTTAAATCTANAATAANAAATGTNGACTTTAAAGAATATGATAGTTTTTACAAAAAAATAAAAAATAATTATTTTAAAAATTTATCAAACATAAAAAATCTATCATTTGTATTAGCGCTTTCTAATATCTTAAAACTCGATAATTCCAAAATTTTAAAGGTAGTAAACAGTTTCAAAGGATTAAATTATAGACAACAGATTGTTTATAATAAAAAAAAATTTTTGATAATTAATGACTCAAAATCAACATCATTTTCATCAACAGTGCCATTGTTACAATCATACGAAAATATCTATTGGATTTTAGGGGGTTTAGCAAAGAAGGGTGATAAACTAAATTTAAATAAAAAATATTTTAAGAAAATAAAAGCTTATATCTATGGAACTAACAAAGCATTTTTTTTAAATGTACTGAAAAATAAATGCAGATTACATTCATCAAAAAATCTAAAGGATATTCTTTCTAAATTATTTTTAGATATTAAAAAAAATAAAAATGGAAAAAAAACTATTTTATTCAGCCCTGCAGCAGCTTCATTTGATCAGTTTAAAAATTTTGAGGAAAGAGGAAGATATTTTAATCAACTGCTTAAAAAATATATAAATGCATAGATTTTTTGAAAATTTTTATGATTGGTGGAAGAATATAGATAAATTTATCCTTTTTCTTATTTCAGTTTTATTTTTTTTAGGTCTTTTCTTCTCTTTAGTATCGACATCTTTAATTGCTTCTGACAAACTTGATACGAACTCATATTACTTTTTTGTTAAACACTTAATTTTTATTGGACTTGGAGCCTTAATACTGTTTTTCCTCTCAATTTTGAAAGAAGATATCTTAATCAAAATCTCACTAGCTTTTTTTTTTATCACACTAGTTTTTCTTTTGATGGTTCCATTTGTAGGTATAGAAGTAAAAGGCTCAAAAAGGTGGCTTGACTTGGGGATTTTACCACGTTTTCAACCAATAGAATTGCTAAAGCCATACTTTATTGTATTTATCTCAATCTTGCTCTGTTTAAATAAAAATATTTTTTACAAATATTTATTAAGCGGCANTGTTCTTTTGCCAGTTATACTTCTTTTAATCTCACAGCCTGATCTTGGCCAGACGTTATTAATTACNATGGTATGGTTAACACTAATATTTGTTTCAGGAATAAACATATATTTATTNTTTTTGTTTTTTATTTTTACAATATCAATATCNACATATTTAATATTTTTTGTATCAAAGTTTGAATACATAAAAATAAGACTTTTATCTTTTTTGAATACTAGTAGTGGAAATAATTACCAAGCGGATCGAGCAAGTGATGCAATTTCTGGTGGAGGATTTTTTGGTAGAGGGATNGGTGAAGGAACATTAAATTCAAAAGTTCCTGAAGCGCACACAGATTATATAATCTCTGTTATATCAGAAGAGTTTGGAGCTATTATTGTAATTTTGATAATGATTTTATATTTAGTCTTCTCTTATAATGTGATCAAAAAAATTAATAATACTATTTCAGAAAAAAATAAATTAATCTTAATTGGATGTGTAACATTGATATTGTTACAAACATTTGTACATGTTGGAGTAAATATTAGATTGTTGCCTACTACTGGTATGACCCTGCCATTTTTAAGTTATGGTGGCTCATCTATAATTAGTACAGCTTTAGTTTCAGGTATAATACTTAACTTAACAAAAAGAAGATTGTCAGAGGTATGACAAAAATATTAATCGTAACGGGTGGCTCAGGTGGCCATGTAATACCCGCTCTTACAATTTTTGATCATTTAAAAAATAATTTTGATGNTCGTATAGCCACAGATGAAAGAGGTGCTAAATTTATAAATAAACAAAATTACGAATATAATTTAATAAAAGTACCAAACTTATTTAGTAATATTTGGTCTCTACCATTTAAATTATTTAAATTTNTTTATGTAATGTTCGANTCATATAATTACTTAAAAAAAAATAATATAAGCAAAATTATAAGCACAGGTGGGTATATGTCCTTTCCATTTTGTTTTGCATCTTTATTTTTAAATTGTGAGATTGTTTTATTTGAACCNAATAGTGTGATTGGACGGTCAAATAAATATATGATTAAAATTGCAAAAAAGATTNTATGTTACGATAAAAACTTGAAATTATTTCCCAAAAAATATTNTNGTAAAATTGCATTGATTNCTCCAATTTTNAGAAAAGAAATTTANGAAGCAGAAAAAAATCCTCAANATTTACAAAAAAAAGTTATTAAAATTTTAATAGTTGGAGGAAGTCAAGGATCTATTTTTTTTGATAAACAAATAACAAAATACATTTTGGAGTTATCAAAAGAACTAAACATTGCAGTTAAGCAACAAGTTTTAAATATAAATGAAAGAAAAAGAATTAATGATTATTATCAAAAATCTAATTTTAAATATGAATTATTTGATTTTGATGAAAATCTTCATACAAAAATTAATGATATAGATATCGCAATTACAAGATCAGGCGCCTCTGCAATTGCAGAATTAGCACATTTAAACATACCTTTTTTAGCAATACCTTTCCCATTTGCTAAAGATAATCATCAATTTTATAACGCCAAGGTATACGAGGAAAATAATTGTTGTTGGTTAATAAAACAAAACGATCTTAACAGCATAAATTTTATAAATTTATTTAAAGATANGAAAGATCATGAAGAAAAAAAAAATAATTTATCAAAAATTACTAACCAAAACAGCTGGAATAATGTAAATAAAAAATTGATAGACCTTATCAATGAAAATTAATTTAGGAAAAAGAGAGCTAATTCACTTTATTGGAATAGGCGGAATAGGTATGAGTGGCTTGGCTTTAATAATGAACGGTCTTGGTTTCAGAGTTCAAGGTAGTGATATTTCAGAAAATAAGAATATTGATAGATTAAAACAAAAAAAAATACCAATCTTCCTAAATCATAATAAAAAAAATTTAAAAAATAGTACTGTTCTTGTAATTTCAACAGCAATAAAAAAGAATAATCCTGAATTAGTTCAAGCAAAAAAATTAAAGTTACCAATATATACAAGAGGAGAAATGCTTGGTCATATTGTTTCTTTAATGAAAAATATTGTAGTCACAGGATCTCATGGAAAAACAACTACAACATCATTACTGTCTAGTATATTTGGAAGCGCCAAATTGGATCCAACCATAATTAATGGAGGAGTTTTAAATTCATTTGGTAACTCAGCTAAACTTGGAAAAAGTAATTGGTGCTTAATTGAGTCTGATGAGTCTGATGGAAGCTTTTTAAAAATACCTTTTACATATTCTATAATTACAAATATTGATGCCGAACACCTGGATTTTTATAAATCTCTTGAAAATTTGAAAAAAAATTTTTCAAGCTTTATAGAAAAAACTCCCTCACTAGGGAAAACCTTTTTATGTATTGATGATAAAAATATTAAAGAAGTAATCAAAAAAACAAACAATAAAAATTTTTATACATATGGATTATCAAAGGATGCAAACTTTAATATAACAAATACTTTGCAAAAAGAAAAATACTCTGAATTTAATTTAAAAATAAAAATACCTGGCAGTAAAAAAGAAATAAAAAAAATAAAGATACCATTGATTGGTATGCATAATATCAAAAACGCAGCTTCATGTGCTGCTGTTGCTTTTTTAATTGGGATAAATGATAAGACTATCAAAGAAGGTCTAAAAAATTTTAAAGGTGTGCAAAGAAGATTTAATTTTCTTTTTAAAAAAAATGATGCATTATTTTTTGATGACTATGCTCACCATCCAACAGAAATATCTTCTGTACTCGAGGGAGTAAAAGAAGTTTATAAGAAAAAGGAAATTATATGCATATTTCAGCCACACAGAATATCTAGAGTAAAAAACCTTAAATTTGAATTTTCTAGATCCTTTAAAAAAGCAGATACNGTAATTCTTTGTCCAATNTATAAAGCAAGTGAAAATATTAAACTCGGTTTTGCATATGAAAAATTTGCAAAATTAATAATTAAAAATTCAAATGTTAGTCTTATTAAAATTGAGAATGAAGATAGTCTAAAAAAATTAATTAAACAAACGGGCTATGGTGAAAAAATTTATATAGGAATGGGCGCTGGAAGCATTTCTAATTGGATGAGGAATTTATAAAAACAAATTAATGCAAATTGATGACTTAAAAAAACTGCCAATTAATGATGATGAGCTTCATTTCGATTATGATTTAAAAAAATTGAATTGGTTTAATATTGGAGGAAAAACAAAAGTTTTTTTTAAGGCAAAATCTCTAACTGGATTAGTAAATTTTTTAAAGACCTTCAAAAAAAGAGGAAAAATATTCGTTTTAGGGGCAGGCTCAAACGTATTGATTTCAGATGATGATTTCAATGGAGTNGTNATTAAGCTCGGTAAAAATTTTCAAAATCTCTCAATTTTGAACGAAAACTTAATAATAGCTGGATGCGGAATATCCCAAAAAAAATTATCTGAATTTTCTAGAGAAAATAGTTTAACAGGAATGGAATTTATGTCTTGCATTCCAGGTTCAGTTGGAGGTGGAATTAGAATGAACTCTGGATGTTTTGATAATGAATTCAAAGATGTATTAGTTTCTGTTCAATGTATTGATTTTGATGGATCAGTAAAAATGATAAATAAAAATGATATCAAATTTAAGTATAGAGGTTCTGATTTATCAAAAGATCTAATTTTTCTAAGCGCGACGTTTGAAGGAAAAAAAACTGAGCAAAATAAAATTTTACAAACTATGGAGCAAATGAAAAATAGTAAAGAAAAAGCTCAACCTACTAAAATTAAAACTGGAGGAAGCACATTCAAAAATCCCATAGATCAAACTTCAAAAAAAGTTTGGGAGTTAATAAATGAGTCAGTGCCAAATTCTTTGAGTTTTGGAGATGCAATTATATCAGAAAAACATATGAATTTTTTTGTAAATAAGAAAGATGCAAGCTTTAAAGATATGAAAAAATTAATTTATACAGTTCAAGAAAAAGTTCAGAAAAAAACTGGCATTAACATTAATCCAGAAATAATTATTGTAGAATGAAGAAAAAAATTTTAATTATCGCAGGTGGTTATTCAAATGAAAGAGAAATAAGTTTAAAAACTGCAAGAAGTGTTTACTTAGAATTAAAAAAAAATAAAAAATACATAATAGATGTCGCGGAACCTGACGGAAATTTTGTAAAAAAAATAAATACTTTTAAACCTGATATAGCTTTTAATTTACTTCACGGAAGATACGGAGAGGATGGTTATATACAGGCTATACTAGAGTCACAAAAAATTAAATATACTCACTCTGGTGTTTTATCTTCATCTCTAGCTATAGACAAAGAAATTTCAAAAGAAATATATATTAAAAATAACATCCTTACTCCTAAGTATATTAAATTTAAATTTAGAGATTTTAATGAAAAAAAAATTATTCAAGAAGTTCAAAAAAAACTCAAATTTCCTGTTGTAATTAAACCAATTAATGAAGGATCAAGTGTAAGTGTTTATATATGTAAAAAAAATAATTTCTTAAGTAATTTGAAAAAATTGAGACATTATGATGAAATATTAATTGAAAAATTTATTCCAGGTAGAGAAATACAGGTAGCTATTCTTGGAAATGAAAAATTAGGTGCAATTGAACTCAAGCCAAAGAGAATGTTTTATGATTATGAGGCAAAATATAATCCAAATGCTAAAACAGAACATATTATACCTGTAAATATAAGCAAAAAAAATTATGATAAAGTTACATCTATCGCATTGAAGGCACATAAATTGCTAAAATGTAGAGGAGTAACCAGGTCAGATTTTAGATTTAATAGAAATAAATTTTACCTCCTGGAGACTAATACTCAACCAGGAATGACATCTTTATCATTGGTTCCAGAAATAGCTAAATATAGAAATATATCTTTTGCACAATTAATAAATAAAATTTTATTAGATGCGTCTATCAATAAATAAAAAAAAAATTTANTTTTATTTATTNATATTCGTATTNCTAAATACAATTTTTAATTTTAAGCAAATGAGTAAATTTTCAAATATATTTAAATTAAATGAAATCAGTATAAATGGATTAAATTTAGATGAGGAGTATTCATTAAGAAGTGATTTAGAATTATTTATAAATCAAAATATTTTTTTAATTAACAACAATCAAATGTATTCGATTTTAGATAATATAAAACATATAGAAACTTTTAAAATAAAGAAAATTTTTCCATCAGAGTTAAATATAGATATCAAAAAAACAAGTTANGTGGGCAAAACNATGAAAAATGGCAGAGTGTATCTTATAGGAAATAACAAAAAATTTATTGAACAAAAAAAAATTAATATTCAACCAAATGTTCCTTTTGTATTTGGTAATTTTTCGATCGAAGAATTTTTAATTTTACAAAATAACTTACGAAGTAATAGTTTCAACTTAGATGAAATTAAAAGTTATTATTATTTTAAAAGTAGTCGATGGGATTTAAATAAAGAAGATAATATAACAATTAAATTACCATTTTCTAATTATGAGCAATCTTTAAAACAATATAAAATTTTAGAGGATGAAGGCAAAATCTATAAAAATAGTATTGTTGATTTGAGAGTTCCTAAAAAAATTATTATCAGCTATAAATGAAGTAAACATGGATACAGTAATTGATCTTGGCTCTTCAAAAGTAAAAATTACAACATTTGATCAAAAAAAAAAAATTATTTCTCATTTATCAGAAAAAATCGATGATAAAGAAAACTTTGAAGAAATCTCAAGTATAATAAAAAAATTAATAAAGAATTCAGAAAAAGAAATTTCCAATCATATAGAAGATATTAATTTATTGTTTGATGACTCTAATTTTTTCACAATAGATATATCAATAAAAAAAAGAATTGATCACATCAAATTACCAAATGACCTTAAGACTGAAGCTTGTCGAGAATGTACTCAAATTATAAATAGCTACTATAAAGATCTAAAAATAATTCAATTTTTTACAAGCTGTATTAAANTAGATAAAATAGAATTAAAAAAAATACCAAATGATCTTAAAGATCATTCAGATATTATTTTTGAATTCAAATTTTTGTGTATATCTATTGAAAATTATTCTCATTTAAAAAATATTTTTTCTAAAAATAATTTAGAAATTAAAAATACTTTTTGTTCTAGTGTTGTAAGNTCTTTNAATTATATAAATAATTTTAAAAATGAAAAATATATCGCATTTTTAGATATTGGTTTTTTAAGAAGCTCTCTAATTCTATTTAGAGATGGCAGTTTACACTTATTTAAAAATATACCTATAGGTGGGCAAAGTATTACAAAAGATATTTCTTATATAATGAAAATTGACCTAAAAGACTCTGAGGAGATTAAACATCTTTTTAATAAATCAGAAACAGAATTCTCTTATGCTAATGAAATTAAACAAAAGGAAGACAATTTAACAAAAAAATTAATTACAAAAAAAATATCAATAGATTTATTGAAAAAAGTTATTTTAGCCCGTGTTGAAGAAATTTTTAATTTGTTGTTTGAAGATGTTAAAATTTCAGAAACTATAGATAAAGATGAGATTTTGTTAGTTTTGATAGGCGGTGGAGCTAAGTTGTTTGATAAAAATTCTTTTAACTTTGAAAGTTCTAATAATTTCAAGGACATAATTTTTTATGACGAAACAGATAAAGAGATTTGCAAATCAGGTTTGNAGTATGCTTTAAAATACAACNTAGAAAAAGAAAATTTCATTAAAAATAACAAAAACAAAGGAATTTTTGAGAGATTTTTTAATCTTTTNCAAAAAATATAGTTGTATTTTGTTGTAATAATACTTGTATGTCTAATTAATCAACCATTTATTATAAGTCTTGAGTGTCTTTATTAACTCAAAAAACTTTAAGCAAAAAATTCTCAGTCAGTGGAATAGGTGTTCATACTGGCGCTGAAGTTAACATGAACGTTTTACCTGCTTCAGCAAATACAGGTATAGTTTTCAAGAGGATTGATTTAAAAAATAACAACTTAATTATACCCAATTACAATAATGTAATGGATGCAACACTGTGCACTACGGTATCAAACCAATATGATGTAAAAGTTTCTACTATTGAGCATTTGATGGGAGCATTTTANGGTTTGGGAGTTGATAATGCTATTGTTGAATTAGATTCACAAGAGCTTCCTATAATCGACGGCTCAGCAAAAAAATTTGTAGAATTAATTTTGAAAGCTGGTTTTAGAAATTATGATGATCCTATCAAGTTAATAAAAATTGAAAATAAAGTAGAGCTTAAAGAAGGAAACAAATCAATTTCAATTGACAAATCAAATGTTACTTCAGAAATTGATTTTGAAATAAAATATGAAAATCCAACTATACAAACTCAAAGAAATAAAGTCAGTTTATTTGAGGATGATCTTAATGATATTTTTAACTCAAGAACTTTTTGCCTTTATGAAGATTTAAAAAAATTAGANGAACTTGGGCTAGGNAAAGGTGGCAGTTTAGATAATGCAGTTGTTGTAAAANATAATTCTATTTTNAATAAAGAGGGACTTAGAAATAATTTAGAGTTCGTTAATCATAAAATTCTTGATTGTATGGGTGATCTTTATTTGTCTGGTTATAGAATAATTGGATCAGTAAAATGTTCTCAAGGCGGACATAGCCTAACAAATAAACTATTGAGAAAATTATTTGCAGATAAAAAAAATTATTCTTTGATTGAAATTAAAGGAAAAAACCTTCCACATTCGTTTGCAAACAGAAGTCAATTAAGATCTATTGCTTAATAATTAGAAATTTTCATAAATTCTGCTAAATTTTTGAATGCCTTTATTTTACAAAATTGTAATTTTAATATTTTTTCTAAACTTTAATTCTTGCACTAAAAAAGATGAAAAAATTTCAATAGTAGAAGAAAAGAGTTTAGAGACGCAAATGATCGATGCTTATAACGCAGGACTTGAGGAGTTGGAAAAAAATGATGTTATTTATGCAGCAAGAAAATTTAATGAGGCTGAATTACTTTACCCTCAATCTGTCTGGGCTCCAAGAGCAGCATTAATGGCTGCCTATGCNTATTTTTCACAATTATATTATGATGANACAATTNTAGAATTAGAAAAATTTCTNCAAAANTATAAAAATCATCCNAGAAGAGATTACGCTTATTACCTGTTAGCCTTAAGTCATTACAATCTAATAATTGATGAAACTAAAGATTTAGAAGAAATNCTCAAAGCTGAAAAATATTTTAAAATTATAATTAAAAATTATCCAAATACAGAATTTGCAATAGACTCAGAATTTAAACTTGAACTTATAAAAGAAATACTTGCTTCAAAAGAAATGTACCTTGCAAGATATTATGTAGATAGAGAAAAATGGATACCAGCAATTAATAGGTTTAAAACAGTAATTAATGATTATGAAACTACCATATATGTAGAGGAGGCTCTTCATAGATTAGTTGAATTACATTATAAGTTAGGTTTAGTAGATGAGTCTAAAAAATATGCCTCTTTATTAGGTTATAATTACCAATCGAGTGAATGGTATGAGGAAAGTTATAAAATTTTAAANAAGAATTATGTTAAAACAGCAAAAAAAGTAGNCCNAGAAAAAGAGCGGTCAATATTGCAAAAATTTAAAGATCTACTTAAATAAGTTGATCAGATGAACAAGGAAGTTGAAAAAATATATAAAAGAAAGATTAAAGAATTCCAAAAACACAACAAATTATATTATGACAAAAGTACTCCAGCTATTTCTGATAGAGAATTTGATGAACTAAAAGCTGATATAATAAATTTAGAAAAAAAATATTCTTTCCTCAGAAGTACAAAATCCCCATCTGACTCTGTAGGTTTTAAACCATCTAAAAACTTCGAGAAGTTTAAGCATAAAGTACGGATGTTATCTTTATCCAACGCATTTGATAGAGAGGATCTTATTAATTTTGAAAAAAAAATCTTAAATTATCTAAATGAAAAAATTTCATTAGAATATAGTGTTGAACCAAAAATTGATGGTATTTCNGCGTCTTTGACTTATTTAAATGGCAATTTAACTTATGGTGTTTCTCGAGGTGATGGGAGTGAAGGTGAACTTATTACAAACAATTTAAAAACCATCAAAGATATCCCACATAAAATTTTAAAAAAAAATATTCCTAAGGAAATAGAAATAAGAGGGGAAGTTTTTATTGAAAAAAAAGATTTTGAAAAACTAAAGGATAACTTTGCAAATCCTCGAAACGCAGCATCTGGATCACTTAGACAAAAAGATCCTAAAGAAACATCTAAGATTCCACTTAAATTTATAGCTTATACATTTGGATTTATAAGTGAAAATAAATTTAAATATCAATCTGATTTTTTGAATGAGCTAAAATCCTGGGGATTTTTAACAAGTGATTATAATAAAGTAATAAAAAGTACCGATGAGCTATTAATATTTCATGAGCAATTTGAAAAGAAAAGATTTGATTTGAATTATGATATTGATGGATTGGTTTATAAAGTAAATAGTTTACAGTTACAAAAAAGATTAGGATTTACCTCAAATGCCCCTAGATGGGCAATAGCACATAAATTCTCTGCAGATCACGCATATTCTGAAATTTTGAACATCGATATCCAAGTTGGACGAACAGGAGCTTTAACACCTGTTGCAAAAGTCAAACCAGTAAATATTGGAGGTGTAGTGGTATCAAATGCAACTTTACACAATGAAGATGAAATTATAAGAAAAGATATTAGAATTGGTGACACAGTTAAAATTGAAAGAGCAGGAGATGTTATCCCTCACGTTTTAGAAGTTGATCTTAAAAAAAGAAAAAAAACACAAAATAAATTTATATTTCCAACAATATGTCCTTCTTGTGGATCTAAGACAGAAAAAGAATTTAATAAAATTACTAAAAAATTTGACGCAGTAAGAAGATGTACTAATGATGGATACACTTGCAATAAAATTGCAATAGAAAAAATTAAACATTTCATATCAAAAGATGCAATAAATATTGATGGGCTAGGTAAAAAAGTAATTGAAAAATTTTGGGACTTAAAATTTATAAAATTACCTCAAGATATCTATAATTTAGATTACCAGAAAATTTCCTCTCTTGATGGATGGGGATCACAATCAGCTTCAAATCTTAAATTTTCAATTGAAAATTCAAAAAAAGTTACATTAGATAAATTTATTTTTTCTTTAGGAATAAGACATATTGGAATAGAAAATGCTAAAATAATTGCCGATTTTACAAAAAATATAAAAAGTTTTTTAAATCTTTTAAAAAAAGATAAAATTAAAGAACTNATTAANATTGATGGAATAGGAGAAACTCAAGTTAAATCTTTAGAAAAATTCTTTAAAAATAAAACAAATATTAAAGTTGTAGAAAAATTAAGTGAGATACTGAGCGTTAAAGATAGAGAAGTTAAAAGTAAAGG
>FUFK010042379.1_pt1 | contig 21154 bp, 22 predicted proteins | sample 1021851 | NCBI WGS metagenome assembly FUFK01 (sample SAMEA51879418, study PRJEB19060) | metagenome
CTCAAGTGTCTAAAGTGAGATTCTCTTTAGCTCCTTGGATGCTATCTCTTCATCCTTGGTGGGTTTTAAAGCTATTTTTTATCGTATACTCTTTAAAACGCTTTCGCCTTGAGGGCTCTTCCTTCGGTTTCTCTTAAGTTTCCGTCTGCAGTTGGTCCCTTATCGGTCTCCGTTAGGTAAAGTTCATATTACGCTCTTTTTCAAAAGTGTCAACAGCTTTATGTAAAAAAAGTTAAGTTTTTTTTAGGGGGTATTTTTTGATAATATCTGAGCATCTCTAATTGCTCTAAATTCATTACCTTCATACCAGTTCGGCCACTCAGATGAATTACTTAAGTTAAAAGAAATATTGAAAATTGTATCAACGGTTTGTTCAAGTCCCTCAAGATTCCATGATGGATCATATTCATCATTTACTCCGTGATATCTAAAATTCGTATAGTCATATATTTCATTAAACCCCCCTTCAATTCCCCCTTCTACCAAATCAAATCCATCATCTGAATATAATACTGGTACTCCTTTTTTTGCAAAACTTATATGATCAGAGCGATAAAAATAACCCTTTTCAGGATTAGGATCAGGATTAATATACCTACCTTGTTTTTCTAACTCTTCCTCTAGATAATCCTCCAACTCTGATGCACCATAACCAATTACGGCCATATCTTTAGTTTTACCTGTGGGAAGCACTCTATCAAAATTAAAGCCAGCAACTACATTTGCTAAGTCAAAGGGTGGACTTTCTGCAAGATAAGCGGACCCTAAAAGTCCAGATTCTTCTAGTGTTAATGCAGTAAATATAACTGATCTATCTGTTTGGACTTGGTCGAACTTCCTTGCAAGTTCTATTACAGCGGCAACTCCAGTGGCATTATCTGCTGCACCATTAAATATTTTATCCCCAACAAGCTCATCATTTATACCTAGATGATCCCAATGAGCCATGAAAATTATATACTCATCTGGCTTTGAGATACCCTCTTTATATCCAATTAAGTTATGAGAGCTAAAATATGAAATATCGCTATTGATTTTACTAGTCAGTGATAATCCCTTCATTTCGAAAGCTTGGAATGACTTATCTAGAGCAATCTCTTTGAGGGAGTCATAATTAAAACCAGTATAGGTAAAAATTTCATTGGCAATATCAAGACTTATCCAGCTTTCAAGAATTGATCTGCTCATACCTAAATCTTTTCTTTGTAAGTCTAGCTGTGGACCTGTCCAACTATTTTCAACAACAGACCATGGATAAGCAGCAGCCTCCTCTTCATGAATTATGATGGCTGCAGCAGCTCCTTGTTTTGCAGCTTCTTCAAATTTATAAGTCCATCTTCCATAATAAGTCATCGCTCTTCCATTGAATAAATTAAGCCTTCTTGTATCAAAACCTGGGTCATTAATGAGCATAACCACAGTTTTCCCCCTCACATCAATACCTTCGTAGTCATTCCAATCATATTCTGGCGCGACAATCCCATATCCAACAAAAACTAAATCACTTGAGTTAATTTTCTGCTTCTCTTTATTTCTCTTTGACCAAAAAACAACTTCACTTCCATAATTAAGTTTTCTATCTCTATCTCTAAAAGAGATTGTAAAAAAAGATGAGTCTTTAACCGTTGACGAAACTGCTGGAACTTCATGGAAAAAGCTATTACCAAATGTCTTAAGATTTATTGAAGAAAATTGATTTGAAATATAATTCTTAGCAAGTTGCCCACCTTCTGTTCCAGGATTTCTTCCTTGCATATCATCTGATGATAAAGATTCGATTAAAACATGAAGGTTTTCAATTGTTGAAGGTTCTCTTTCAATAGAGCACGAAAATATTAAGAAACATATGATAAGTGATGATAATCTCATAAAGTCATCATAATCTATTTAAAATATGCATGCACAGTGAGTGATTTNAAAATAACAAGTTATAAGAAAATACCTATCGCCCTATCTATAAACCAATATACACCAATCCCGCCTATTATAATTGCAGTTAAGCACTTTATATTTTGAAATACTTTACTGTTTCTAAAAAAGAAAATTATCAAAAAAGGAATTGGGATTATTGCTAGCTGAGCTATCTCAATACCTACATTAAAAAATAATAATGATAGAGCTAATTCATTATTATTTATGCCAATCTCTGAAAGGGCTCCCGAAAAACCAAATCCATGCAGAAGTCCAAAACCAAAAGCATAGTACCAAGGAAATTGCTTATCTTTGCTATCTGCAGCATCTAAAGCAACAAAAATAATGGTTAAAGCAATCAATGCCTCAATAACAGATTGACTAATCGCTACAATGCCTAAAAATGATAGAGAGAGAGTTATACTGTGAGCAATAGTAAAAGCTGTGACAACTTTAACTAAGTTTATAAATCCATAAACCAAGAAGATAAGGCATATTAAAAAAACAATATGATCAATTCCTTTCAATAAATGGTCAAAGCCTAATTTAAAGTAGGCAATTGGATAAACGGATTGCTCAAAAGGAATAGTTATTTCAAGATTCCTTGATCCTGCTATTGATTCAAATGATGAACCATCAATAAAATTTATTGAAAGAAGAGCATCGGTAAGGAAATCAAGGTTTTCAAATCTAATATTTTTACCTTTAATGTCTTCTGCACATACTAGTTCATAACTTTCAATAATATTTTTTATGTTACTTGATTTAGATACTTTTGAAGTAATGCAATTGGAGGGATAAAGAACTTCAGGTGAATTATATTTATATTGTTGTGGATAAAATAATTTTACTGAATAAGAAAAANTAGATTCCTCNTTAAGTATTANGTGAGCAGGATTNAATTCATGACNNTTGGNANAAAAAGAAANNATNAATAAAAAGAAAAAATATATNTTTTTCATTAATTAAAAGNTAANTCNGGATTTATNATNACTTCATANTCTTNCTTAATTTCATCCAAGAAATTAATTACNTTNTCTCTTCTNCTCATAATNAGATANTCACNNTANACTTTTTGATAAATNTGATTAANTCCNGGAACATANCCNTTAACCTTCTTTTTAATNNANACAATATGNAATCCNNAATCAGAAGCAATNGGTCCANACCACTNATTNTCATNCATNNNTGNNAGNNTTTCNTAAAAAGAATTACCAAAATTCTTTTGAAGATCNNTCTTTGANANNAANTTGAGNTCATTTCCCANNATAAAGGGATCNGAATCNACTNNATCTCCATTTNNNATTTTAATTAAACTTTCTCTAGCNNTAGNTTCNGNATTATCTTGATCAGNAAAAAAATAATGACTAAAGNNAANAAGNTCNTCAANANCATANTTTGATTTATTTTCNTNATAAAANTTTTCTAAATCTGCNGANGANGGNTNNCGATCATCTTGTTTNANGAACTCAACTTTTTGAGCNAGGCGTCGTTTNATAATTCTGTCATTTTTATCNAANTCAAGTTTNAANGCTTCTCTATANAGNATTTCTTCATTAACNANATTATTTATAATNCTNACAATNTCNTCATCAGANGGATCTCTNCCCACTTGATCNCGCCANGTATCTATNAGACCAAGTATTTCATCNTCAGGNATTATGATTTGNTTTAAGTCCTCATCNTATGAAAATCTATANTCAANTATNNATAGAAATAANCCTATNAGAATAAANANACNTATTCTTGATNTCATAAGATTAAATTAATCTCTTAANCTNATTGNTCCNCCAAGAGGAATAANTTCAACNNCANNNTNTTNTGGAANATACCANATAGGNGANGACCATGCTCTTTCNTGNATNGTNNNATGGAGANCTTNTCNNGGTTTAAANCCNNNTTTAATNGCATCCCATGTNNNCCATCTNCANGTTGGNTTTTCAAGNACNCNNACATAATAAAANGCNTTNTCTNTNNACTTTAAATTCNGGATCTTNCCATNNAGTTTTTAATNCTGNAACTGCACCAACATCATCTGAAATTTTACATGTATTGATATCAACCCTTGCATTATTATCAGGACATCTATGTGTTACGGGATCAACCATTAAACCATCTGAGCAAACAACGTCATAAACCATTTCTTTAGGCCTTCCAGAATTAGCATCAATCCAGCCTTTTATAATTTGAATTCTTTGAAGTGGGGCTCCATGTTTACCTTTCACTGCCCAAACCAAGAAGTGGGGCTCTCTATCNTCATCATAATTTATATCTGAGCCCATCGGCACACCCTTTTCATAAGCCTGTGAGATGAGATCAGACGAATCTAAATCTACTGATGCAATATCGTAGCCTGCGAAAAATCTCAATTTAATTCTTGATCCAGAAGTAGCAAAAGTCTCTTTGTTCCTNAGAGCTTTAAATATAGACTCTCTTGTATTTTCTTCTGCCCATACAGCTGCAAGACCTGATGCTCCCCACTGATCAAACCCAACATCCATATAGGTTCCCTGTTCTCTGTCTATTAATAATACAGGTTGATTGGCATCAATTAATCCTTGTCTTGTCGTATTAATTCTTTCTTGAGTAAGAGGAATCGTGCCTCTTGCTTCGGGAGAACCATCTAAAATACCAACTTTTGACCAATAATTTGACTCATCAAAGGAACCTCCAAGTACATGCGTATCCGACGATCCAATTAATCCAAACTTATAGGGATTACCTTGACCAAACCAATCTAAAGTTAAACCTCTTAAATATGCATCCCTCACATATCCAGCTTGGGGCATACTATATGTAGGAGGTCTACTTCCAACTCTAATGTCCATAATTTCAAAATCAGCCCATTCATCATCTGGTGATAATAAGGGATGAGTTTCTGAAGTTCCCTTTACCTGAGTAACTTCAACAAGAGGTTCATTTCTCATTCTTTTTGATGAATAATTCCTAGTAATTGGACCGCCTTCAAAAGTTTCCATCTCAAACATGTTCCCATTTGATCCGTTTCCATTATGAGGAACAGCAATTGAATCAACTCCTCTTTCTCTTAAGTCATCCATCCATGTCCACAAATCCTCAGGGTTTAGAGAATCGATTCTAGTAAAGGGTCTAAGTGGTCTTTTAGATCCTTCAAAAAAAACATTCCTGTGAAGGTTTCCTCCCTCAACATCAGTGGAGGTTGTATATTCATATGCTAAGAAAGTTGTAAAGTTCCCAGGATCATTATGCTCCTCTGCAGCTCTAGCCATATCAGCCCATGCAGACTTATGTACTTTATAATCAAAAGACTTTAATGCAAGTTGAACATTCCTTGTAAAATATGCAGCAACTACCTTTGGATGCAAATCAAAGTAAGGCATATTTATTGTTGAAGCAACAACATCACTGAATAAAGCAGTTCTGGCTGGGAAGGTATCTAAATTTTCTTCTATAGAATTGCTGGCTACATTTGCATTCATATTATGAAATGGCTTTGTAAAATCTTTTTTTGAAATTCTTGAAGTTGTATCTGCATAATTATTTATCATACCCATAAAGAAACCATGATCAGTAACTGCATAAAAATCTAATGGTTCACGCAACTGAAGATCATATCCCAAGGGATGTTTTACACTAGCTCCTTTTGCATACATATAAGCATCATCAGGAGATCCTGTTACTCCGAAAACATATGCATCGAAAGAATATTTTGTGTGAACATGCAAATCTCCAAAGTAAACATTTTTATTTGGATTACTTGTAATAGTTATTTCAGTTTTTTCACCGTCTTTTTGGAGCGATGAATCTATAACTTGAAGAGAGGTATCTGTCTGAAGCAATTTGAACAAAGATATGATCGGTCTTGTCTCCCTAAGATCAAAAGATATAAATATGAAGGTCAGCAAATAAAGAGATGCTGGCAATAAAACGAAGTATTTTAAAATTGACTTAAATTTCATTTTTTCTCCCCAAATACAAACTATGAAATTTTAACATAATAATTTTTTAGAAAAATAAAAAGGAATATAATGATAACAAAGGTAGCGCCTGTAGCTCAGCTGGATAGAGTACTTGGCTTCGAACCAAGGGGTCGGGAGTTCGAATCTTCCCGGGCGCGCCAATNAGGNAGGTNAAAAATTTTATACNTAATCTTTTTTTTAGTTTTATTNTTAATTGTTTTCTTTTATAGAAAGCATATTCTTTTTAGAGTTATTGGTCAGATGATAAAGCCGGAGATGAGGTTTAATAAGTTTGTACCACCGTCAAGACCAAAATATGAAGAACTTGATTCATGGGCAGCTCATCCTTTGCTCGGGAATGGGCCTGAAAAACTTATGCCTGTTATAGAAAATCCAAATGATTTAAAAAGTGCTGCTGTATTTTATATTCATCCAACTGGTTATTTTGGTAAAACATGGAATGCAACAATTGATAAGGACACTGCTCACTTTGAAAGAACTCAAGGAATGTTAGCTGGTCAAGCGTCAGTATTTAATTCAAGTTGCGATATTTATGCACCTTTATACAGGCAAGCTACATTTTTCTCTTTTTATGATGAAACTGGTGACGGACAAGAGGCTTTAGCAAGAGCATACAAAGATGTTGAAAAAGCTTTTTTTCAATTCTTAGATTTTATTGGTGAAAAGCCCTTTTTTATTGCATCTCATAGTCAAGGTACGCTTCATGGACAACAACTCATCTCTAAACATATTGATGGATCTGATCTTTCTAAAAGAATGATTGCAGCATATCTAATTGGTTATCCAATATTAAAAACTGATATAAAAGATCTTTTTAAAAAAATTAAAATATGCAAAAGCCCTGAACAAGTTAATTGTGTTATAGCCTGGTGCACTGTTAATGAAATGACAAATCTGGAGGGTGAAAGTTGGACTTGGGATCCAAATGGATGGAAAAGATTTAAAAGAGATGATTTCTTATTTGGGACTAATCCTATTAGCTGGACAATGGATAGTGAATGGATATCAACGGAACAAAAAAATTCTGTACTAAATCTTGATATATGGGATCAATCANTTAAAGGTCTCACAAGNCATGAACCAACTGGAAAACCTATAAAAATCTCCTTGTTTGATAATGCTAATTTCCATGTGCGTTTAAATAAAAAAGGTCTTGCTGAGGTTAAAGGAGATTTCTTGAAAAGATTTAATACAGCTGAGTTTGGTTTGGGTAATCTGCATGTTGTTGATTACAACTTATTTTGGGGATCTATTCGCAAGAATATTNAATTACGCTTAAAAGAATATTTGAAAAAAGAAAACTAGATTACTTCTATTTCACCGCCATTTTCAACCCACTCCTTAAAGCCCCCAAGATTAAAGACATCTTTATAACCAATATAGATAAGTGTTTTTGCCGCTAGAGCTGCACGAGCACCTGCAGCACAATATACAAGAATCTTCATTTTCTCTGGTTCTTTAACATAATCCTCTGGCCTAAAAACAAACTCTAGCAAACCACGAGGAACATGGATTGCTCCTTTTATCTTCCCTGATTCTCTAAGCTCCTGCTCTTCTCTAACATCAAGAATTATTGTATTTGGATCATCTATAAGAGCAGAAGCATCATCAAAGTTAATTCTAGGGACAAGTTCATTTGCCTCTCTTAGAAGTTCATTAATATTAGTCATAACGTTTATTAGTAAAAACTATTCCTATGAGTATCAATATCATACCTATTAAAATTTGTAATGTAATCGGCTCTCCTAAAAATATATATCCCCATATTACTCCAAATACTGGAATGAAATATGCAACGGTTGCAGTTTTTACGGCCCCTACTTTCTCAATTAACCTTACATAACCCAAAAAAGCAACTCCTGTAGAAATGACNCCAAGCCACAAGATTGAGAAAATAACNTTGTTAGATGGGAATTGTGAAGGCAAATTAAAAAATGTTATAGGCAGAAGAAGAACTGATGCTATGACTAAAGACCAACCTATTAGAACAATCGTATTAGTCTTATAAGCAAATTTTTGGATATAGTTTGCTGACAATGCATAGCAAAATGCTGCACTTAAACAGAAGATAGTTGCTTTCATTGAAATATAGACATTATCAGGATTTGCTAAAACTACGATACCGAAAAGACCAATAAATACACCCATTATTTGAAAAAGATTTAGTCTAATCTTCAACCAGATTGTGGAGATTACAACAGCCATAATTGCAGTTGTTCCATTGAGAATAGACAACATATTTGAACTAGATTCTAGAGAAGCATATGCAAATAGAGAAAAAGGTAATGCAGTATTTATAACGCTCAGAACTAAAATATTTTTTAAGTTGCTCCTAAAATGTTTTAAGTATTTTTGCTGGAGTAGAAAAGGAATAAAAATAAGACCAGCTACTGCAAGTCTTATATTTACAAGAGCAATTGGACCTAATTCTGGTGTAGCAATTTTTATAAACATGAATGCGCTTCCCCAAACAGCTCCAAGAATAGTAATAAGAACCCAGTATTTATTTTCCATAACAAATTAAAAAAGCCCTCTTAAAAAAGAGGGCTTAATCTGAATATTATCAGACGAAATCAGAAACTAACTTCTGTCAAAAAGCTGAACCTCCGATTCCTGAATTAAATAAAATATTGATAGGACCACCTCCTTGTGAGGGTAATATTAAATACTATAAAGCAGCCCCCATATTAACCACGATATAGCGACATCCAGTTTTTATTATATACAGCAAATAGATATTGTTAACAGTTAAATTATAATAATTCTAGCTGTTGACAATTTGAAAAACAGAAGGTGTTTTTAGCCGAAATCACTTTATCCCTAGGAAATAAGTAGTTGTTAAGATCTTCTTTGTTTCCATTGAAGTATTTAAAAGCAAGAGTCTTTTCAGCTGACTCCTTATCAACAGCTTCTTCCCATTGAGAAATAATAGTATCTTGGAAATTTATATTTATTACATTACTCATATTTCAAATATACTGTATATTTATACAGTAGTCAAATANTTATGAGCTAAATAGNTTANTCATGTCTTTAAATGCCTTAATTTCAATNGCATTACCCGATGGATCTNTAAANAACATTGTNCTTTGTTCTCCAATCTCNCCTTTNAATCTNATGGTTGGNTTNATAATAAAATCNATNTTTTTATCATTTATTTGCAATAAAAATTCTTCNAACTNTTCNATAGANAGNACTACNCCAAAATGNGGAANTGGNACNTCTTCNCCATCTACAGGATTAGTAANTTGCTCATTGATNNTANNNGAAACATGNCANACTAGNTGATGNCCAAAAAAATCAAANTCAGCCCANTTNTTNGAACTCCTNCCCTCTCGAAGACCAAGAGTATCTCTATAGTANGCAACTGACTCCTCTAAATTAGAAACAGGTATTGCAAGATGAAATGGATTTAATTTATCTTTCACGGAAAAATGCAAATAACATAAAAGATAATGTAAAAATTGTTACCAAGGTTCCAAGGATGTCTCCTACAAAAAATCTAACAAACATTTCTGGATTTGATGAAATAGCTCTTAAATAATTGTAAACATAAAGGGATAAAGAATGAACCGCTGCACTAAAAACAGTTACCATAATTATGTGCTTATGATTTCTTAGATCTAAATAAACAGAATCTTTTGTAAACTCATAAAAAGGAAGAGTTCTTATTTTAAATCCTAATCCAGCCATTGCATAAAGAGCAATTAAAACACAGANGGTTGATAANAAAGATGTGCCAAGTAAATCAAACAATGGAAGGTTATTCAATCCATATAACCCTCCAATAAGAAAAGTACAAGTAACATGGGCAACATAAAGTGCTGGAATGGCTGCAATACCAAAATAACAGATTGTAAGCACCCTAGCTGCATGCGGTACATACATAATACTGCCATTAAAACCAGATGCGGTCTCAGAACTAATGATAAAGAAAATCCAAATTACGTATAGAAGACTAAAAGATATAAANGTGGTAATGGATACCTCAAGAAAATATTTAAGGTTNNTAATTGAACTCAAGTCAGACCTTTAGGGAAACAATTGATTCACGTTTATCTGACTCCGATTGAAATGCTTCAATAAGATTATTATCTTCAAGCTTTCTNAGAATTTTATAAACAGTCGATCTAGATAANCCTGATTCGTCAACAATTTTAGAAATGTTACATATATCATTTGATTTCAAGATAGTATAAAAAACTGCTTGCTCATTTGGTGTCAAAGAATGTAGCTTAAATTCATCTTCAATGTTTCTTAGCATTTGAACGAATGTAGCAAGTTGTTTTTTAAAATCAGGCATTTGTTTCCCTTTACGTGTATATTTTGTACAAAAAAAGCAAAAAATACAATGGCGGAGAGACAGGGATTCGAACCCTGGATACGGTTGCCCGTATACTACCTTTCCAAGGTAGCGCGATCGACCACTCTGCCACCTCTCCAATGGCAAGATTTTACATTATCAGATATCATCCGGCTATCTTCTTAAAAAAATTGCCAACAGTATTAAGTACTTTTGTTCTGGGCATAAGCTTTGTAATTAATGCCGTTCTTCTATTCCCTTTTCCAGGAATAATAAATTGCTTATCTTTTGCAAATCCATCAAGACATTCGACAGCTACTTCATGAGAGGTTTGAAAAATCGAACCAGTAGCACTTTTAGATCTTTTATTCAATCTTTCCCTTAATTTGTCTGACTTTGCTGTAGCCACTCGACCAAAATTTGAAACAGTTGCTCCTGGTAAAAGAGCCATAATACTTATGTTAGCGTTTCTATATTCATATCTTAAGCCCTCGCTAAGTGACAGAACATATGCCTTTGTTGCTGCATATACGCTTGAGTAAGGAACTGGAGTCAAAGAAGCCACAGAACCGACATTTATAACTCCACCCTCACCCTTTTCAATCATATCTGGAATAAATAAATGTGATAGCTCGCTTAAGGAGGTTACGTTTAGTTGAATCATCTCAGCATAATCATCCATCTCTACCTCATGAAAGGTTCCCCATCTCCCATAACCTGCATTGTTAACCAAAAGGTCTACATGTAAGTTTTGTAATTTAATTTGGTCATATAATGATCTTCCAGAGTTTGACCTTGATAAATCCTCCAAAAAAATATGACACTCTGCACCTATATCTTTTATTTCTGATGATAATTCATGAAGCTTATCTTCACTCCTAGCAGTTGCTGAAATAATTAAGTTTGCTCCTCTCTTTGCAAGTTCTTTTGCAATAGCATAGCCAATTCCAGTTGAGGCACCGGTTACCAAAGCAAGTTTGCCCTTATATGAATTCATAAATACTCCTTTAATTACTTTTTATACATCTTAGAGTTTACTCTAAGTCAATGATTTTTTTAATTGTAATAAAGTCTTCAACCATCATTGAAATAAAACCTAAAGGTATATTGAGTTTTTATTGATTAAATTCTCTAAAGTTTTCAAAAAATAGCTTTTTTTGTGTTGACCTTATAGGATTTATATCAATGCCTCCCCTTCTAAAAAACCTGCCACATATTTCTAAATGATCAACAGAAAAAGTTTCCTTTATATACAAAAAAGTTTTTTCAATACAATGTTCATGAAATCCTCCATGATTTCTAAGACTAAATAAGAAATCAAAAATTTCTTTTTTATTTAAGGTGTTTGTTAATGAATAGAGATAAATATTACCCCAATCTGGTTGTGAAGTTACAGGACAAATTGATCTAAAACCTTTATAAACTAGAAAACCAGCCTTATTCGTAAATTTATCACTATCAAAAGTTTTAAAACTAGTTTTAATAACAATCTTTACTTCTGAATTGCACTTTTTAGAAATTCTTTCAGTTAGAATACTTATAACTTCTGCTTGCTTTGAGTAGTTCTTGTCAAAAAAGGAATTTAAAAATAGCTTCATTGATTTTGATTCGATCGTATATTTTGAATTTGAAGGAATTGAAATCTCTAAGACTATAATCTTTGGCTTTCCATTAAGTAAATATGAAAATTCATAGGCATTCCAAATGTCTAAACCGTATGATTCAAATTTATTAAAATCTTTTCTACTTTCTTTTCTGGAAATCCTATCTAGCAAAAAACTTCTTGAGCGAGGATTATGCTTACCTAGATATCTTGGTTTCACTGACGTATGCCAATTCCTTTATTAAGGAGATATAAACATATTGCTGTAAATAAAAGGATAAACCCTACCATCATCCCCAAAGCTAAAGGAATTGAGACATCACTTGAACCTAACATTCCCTCTCTAAATGTATTAACAACATATAGCATAGGGTTAGCTAAAGAAATATTTCTCCATATATCCGGTAGTATATTTATCGAATAAAAGACTCCGCCAAGATAGATTAAAGGTGTCAGAACAAATGTTGGAATAACTGCAATATCATCAAAACTATCTGCATATACTGCATTAATGAATCCCATTAATGAAAACATTATTGATGTTAAAAAAAGAACAAGAATAGTTAAGCCATAATTTTCAATTTCGAAGTTTGGATAGAAAACAAGGCTAACTAAAAATACAATTACTCCTATCATTACCCCTCTTGCAACGCCTCCTACAACATACCCAAAAAGGATTGCCCAATTTGGCATGGGAGAAATTAAAAGTTCCTCAATTGCTCTTTGAAACTTAACTCCATAAAAAGATGAGACAACATTTGAATAAGCAGCAGTTATAACAGCAAGCATTATCAGTCCTGGAATCATGAACTGTATGTAATCAAATCCATCCATTGCTCCAATTCTGGGGCCTATCAAGGATCCAAAAATAACAAAATAAAGACTTGTTGTTACAGCTGGTGGCACTAAAGTTTGAACCCAAATTCGCATGAATCTACGGAGCTCTTTTTCTGAAAGAGTTATTATTGACCAAATTAGTTCCTTAGTTCCCATCTTTTTCTTTTACCAGTCTTATAAAAAGCTCCTCTAATCTATTTTGTTCGTTTCTCATAGATTTTACTTTAATTCCATGCTCTGAGAGTTTATTGAAGAGAGTATTAAGATCATCATCCTTTGTTAGAGTCGCAATTAAAGTTTTGGAGTCTCGAGATTTTAAATCAAAAATTTTAAGATTTGGTAATTCTTGAATCTCATGTTCAAGATCTAATACAAAACTCTGTATAGATAATCTACTTAAAAGCTCTTTCATTGTAGTATCTTCAACAATAGAACCTTCATCAATAATAGCTATGTTATTGCAATGCTGCTCGGCCTCCTCTAGATAATGTGTTGTTAAAATTATAGTGGTTCCTTTTTTATTTATATCTGAAAGAAAGTCCCACATTTCTCTTCGAAGCTCAATATCTACACCAGCAGTTGGTTCATCTAATATTAATAGTTTTGGTTCATGCACTAATGCTTTTGCAATCATTACTCTTCTTTTCTGACCGCCAGATAAACTTCTTGCTTGATCATGACGTTTATCCCACAAAGAAAGTTTCTTGAGAAGATTCTTACATCTCTCTTTGGCAATATCCTTAGGAATTCCATAAAATCCAGCTTGTGTAATAACGATATCCTCTACTTTTTCAAATTGAGAGAAATTAATTTCCTGAGCAACTACACCCAAGAAAGACTTTGCTTTAGGAAAATCCTGATCAATATCAATACCAAATATCTTTATACTTCCATCTGTTTTGTTGGTGATCGAGCTAATTATTCCAATTGTTGAAGATTTTCCTGCTCCATTAGGACCAAGTAAGGCAAAAAAATCACCTTTAGTGATTTTTAGATCGATACCTTTTAGAGCCTCAACATCGNTGTTATAGACTTTTTTGAGGCCAGTAATTTCAAGAGCATACTCTGACATTAGGTAGATTCAGTCTCCTTATCAACTAATAATATGCTTAAAAGCAAACCTATTAATATTCCAAGCCACATATATTCTCCACCAAATGCAATAAGAACTGCTGTAACTAAAGTTACCGCCATTTCTGAATTCTTTTTCACCATTGACATTGCCACATAAGCACATGCAAGCCCTGTAAGAACAAGAGTTACGCCAAGAGCTAAAATCATAAGTGGTTGCATAAAAGTAACAAATGGAAGAGTGAAATATAAAAACGGAATCCCCATTAAGTAATATGAGCCAATGCCATCAAATAATGATCTCATAACAGAACTNCCCTGTTTCCATCTCTCTACNACTATTACATGAACACCTGTCCAAAGTGCGCCCTGAGTTGGAAAGAATGGATTTAAAATTGTTCCGAGAAAGTTTCTTATACCTACGCTATTATGAGCTCTGTTTATATCAATATTTATCTCTTCATCTGGTCTGTAGCTTTGCCCATCTTTAAGTATTTCAGTTCCTGTAACAAAATCTCCAAATAGCAAAAGATAGCCAATGACAACAAGAGGAAAAACTTCACTGAAATACTCTAATGGAGGAAAACCAATTGATAATGGTGATGTCTTGTTATAAACCTCTACAACAGGGGGTATTGCAAATCCTGACTGAATATCAAAATTTATTTCACCAAAAAGGTAGCCTACAATTGCAGCAACTATAAATCCTGGCAGAAGACCTAGGGAACCAATAACTTGAAGAACCTTATTCTTTGAAAGCCATTCTTTTAAAAGGCTCAGAAAAAGTAGTAACTGAACAAATAACAAGGGCTAAAATCATTGATATTGGAGCATCACCTATATATCTTTCATAATCACTAAAAAATATTTGATGAAATGCAGCTAAAGCTGCGCCAAGAATAATTCCAGATTTTAAAGCGTTAGGGATCTTTTCTGTAATGACCCTGCCTAAACCAGTCATTCCTAAAAGCAATATTATTGCAGTAAACTCTATGCACATAGCAGCCATATACTGAAATGTTTCAACTCTGTAGGATCCATCAAAAAATCCTTTTGACATAAAAAAAGCTATTACAAGAGGTAGAGCTGGTGTAACCCATCCAGGAGCAAAAGGTTCTCCAAAAATAATTGGTCCAGCAGTTATTAAAGTACTTGCAATAAAACAACATGCGACAGCTTCCTCAAATGACAAGCCAAGTGCCATTACAACTGGAGCTCCTGCAAACGCAGTAGCACCAGATATAACCATACCTTGTAAAAATTCAGCAGTAAGAAATTTTATGTGAATAAATGGTATCTTGAGAGTAAACGGACCCCATTTTATCCCGTAATTCTCAACTTTTTTCATATCATTCATTTTGATAAATCCCCCATAGCATTCTCTAATCCACTAAGTGTAAGAGGATACATTCTATCTTCAAATATCTCTTTGATAAGACATACTGAAGAAGTATATTCCCAATGATCATCAGGCACAGGATTAAGCCAAGCTATTTTTTCAAAATGATTTGAAATTCTTTTCAGCCAATCAATTCCCGGCTCTTCATTCCAATGCTCAATGCTTCCTCCTGGATTTGTAATCTCATAAGGAGCCATGGTTGCATCACCAACAAGAATGACTTTGTAGTCTGATGAATACTTATTTATAACATCATGCAATTTAAATCGTTCCTGGCTTCTTCTTTTGTTATCTTTCCATACCGTTTCATATATACAGTTATGAAAATAAAAATATTCCAAATTTTTTAACTCTGTTTTTACTGCAGAAAATAACTCCTCACATACCTTTACATATGGATCCATAGAACCACCTACATCAAAAAAGATTAAAACTTTAACAGCATTAGTTCTCTCAGGAAGCATATTTATATCAAGAATACCTCCATTCTTTGCTGTATTCTTAATAGTCCCTGACATATCAAGTTCCATATTGTTACTTTGCCTTGCAAACTTACGAAGACGTCTTAATGCCATCTTTATGTTTCTAGTGCCTATAAGGACGGAATCATCTAAGTTTTTGTATTGTCTTTGCTCCCAAACTTTGACAGCATTACCACCACCGCCTTTTCCGCCAACTCTAATCCCCTCTGGATTATTTCCTGAATTACCAAAAGGCGATGTTCCAGCAGTACCAACCCACTTATTACCACCTTCGTGTCTTTCTTTTTGTTCATCTAATCTTTTTTTAAATTCTTCTAAAAGCTTCTCCAATCCACCTAATGATTTAATTTCTTTTAGTTCTTCTTCAGTAAGCTGTTTTTCAAATTCTTTTCTTAACCAATCTTCGGGAATAAGAGCTGCAAAAATATCTTCTAATTTTTCCATTCCCTTAAAATATATCTCAAAGGCTCTATCAAATTTATCGTAATGTTTTTCATCTTTTACCAATATTGCACGAGATAAATAATAGAAATCATTCATATCTGAGTAAGCAATCCTAGCTTCAAGTGCTCCAATCAAGTCGAGCAATTCTCTCAGAGAGCAAGGTACTCCAGAAGATTTAACAGTATTAAATAGATTTATTAACATTTATTAGTTATTTACTTCCCGTCTTGTCATAAAAGCAAGTCTTTCAAGAAGCTGAACATCTTGTTCATTTTTCAGAAGGGCTCCATATAGAGGAGGTATTGCTTTAGAAGAGTCTGCATTTTTTAATATTTCATCTGGTATGTCATCTGATAAAAGAAGTTTTAACCAGTCCACTAGCTCTGATGTTGATGGTTTCTTTTTGAGACCTGGTATTTTCCTTACATCAAAAAATACATCTAATGCGTCTTTTACAAGTTTTTTCTTTATTTTTGGATAGTGTACAGCAACGATTTTTTCCATAGTTTCTCTGTCTGGAAACTGAATAAAATGAAAAAAGCATCTTCTTAAAAATGCATCTGGAAGTTCTTTCTCATTATTTGAAGTTATGATAATTATTGGTCTATGTTTAGCCTTAATAGTTTGATCTGTTTCGTAACAATAGAACTCCATTCTATCGAGCTCTTGTAAAAGATCGTTAGGAAATTCAATGTCAGCTTTATCAATTTCATCAATCAAAAGAACAACTTGCTCGTCTGCTTCAAAAGCCTCCCATAATTTTCCTTTATTAATATAATTGTTGATATCTTTAACTCTTTCATCACCTAATTGGGAGTCTCTTAGTCTTGTAACTGCATCATACTCATATAGTCCCTGCGTAGCTTTTGTAGTAGATTTTATGTGCCACTCGATAAGCCTTTTTCCTAATGATTCGGCGACCTCAATAGCGAGTAAGGTTTTACCTGTTCCTGGCTCTCCTTTAATCAATAAAGGTCTCTCAAGCGTGACAGATGCATTTACTGCCATACTCAGATCTTCTGTAGAAACGTATTTTTTAGTACCTTTAAATTTCATAACTTATCCTTATTGTTAAATTAAATATGGTAATTTTTCTTCTGACTTTAGTATTCTAGTTAGCTGTCTACTCGTTGCAACTAAATTTTTATTTAAATCCCAAATCTGACAATCTTGTTCGAAGAAACCTTTGTTTAGATCTTTTGCTTTTACATCCATAAAAAGCTCACTTGTTGTTGGAAGCTGTCTAATATTCGTTGTTAATGAAAGTGTTGGTACCCATCCAAGGGGTCCATACTTATTCATTACAACTGGAGGAAAAAAATCGGAATAAAAAGACAGGACAAATTGATCAGGAATTTCATCACCCATTGAGATAAAGCCTGAACATCTTGCTTCATCACCTAAGTCACCTTCATTTTTTAGCCACCACGCATGCTTTATAGCGATCTCACAATGAGTTTGTTTTATGAAGCTTGGAGTAATACCCTCTTCTTTATTATCAAAGTTTAGTGGAATAAATGAGTCTCTTTCGTTATTAAAGATTTCTGGAGGGAGTGTTTCTAGATCATTTACACCATTCATATAATGAAAATCAGAACATATTCCTGTCATCATGCATCTTAATTTATCATCTTGGATTAACGAAACCTGTCCGACTGAAGAGCCTCTACTTTCCCTTATTTTTTCAACTTTAATGCTTATTTCTCTTGGCTCAGTTCTATCTAAGTAAAGAGTATTTGAATTTATTAGATGCGGATGCGGCATGCTAAGTGATATTGCTTTTTGCATTACTGCTGTGAGGTACCCTCCATGAGGCGTATTACCTACAAAGTAATCTTTTGATGGAGTCATAGAAAAAAGATTTTCATCTGACCTATCAATAGCAATAGAATTTTCAAATTGTTTAAAAAAGCTCATTTTTCAATAATTTCCTTCATAATTGTAATTGATAAAGCTTAAATACTCTAAATTATGAATGGATACTTCGATATTGCTCTTAACCTAGCAAGTGATAGGTTTTTAGGTGATAGAAAAAAAGTAATTACTAATGCTATTTCTCATGATGTAAATTACTTTAATATTGTTTGCTCTTCTATAGATGAATTAGATTTTATAAAAGATTTAAATAACAGATTTAAAGAAAATTCATGCTTTACTCTTGGAGTACATCCACATAACGCAAATGAATTAAATGAAGATAATCTTCAGCTTCTAAAGGATTCTATAAATTTACATCACCCGTCTGCGGTAGGCGAAACTGGATTAGATTTCTTTAGAAATCTATCTTCATTTGAGAGTCAATTAAGTGCTTTTGAGCAACAAATAAAGATATCAATTGAAAATAATTTACCTTTATTTCTTCACCAAAGAGATGCTCATGATGATTTTATAAAAGTTATTGATAAATATATTTTAGATATACCTAAAGGTGTTGTTCATTGTTTTACTGGCACTCAATCTCAACTCGATGATTATCTTGAAAGAAATCTTTATATTGGATTAACTGGATGGATATGCGATGAAAGGAGAAACAAAGATTTAAGAAAAAGCATCAAGAATATTCCTATTGATAAGCTAATGATTGAAACAGATGCGCCATATCTAATCCCAAGGAATTTGGAAATTAAGCCTAAGAATAATAGAAATGAACCTAAGTTTTTACCCCATATTGCTAATGAAATAGCAGCTTTAATGAATATAAGCCTAGAAGAATTTAATAAACAGGTTTTTAATAATAGTAAGTCTTTCTTTGGAATACATTCTAAAGATTAATGTTATATTTTTCTGAAATTAGGACATTATCTTCACCAATTTTTTTTGGCGAACTTTTTATTTCTAGAGGTGTTTCTGAAAATCTTGGAGATGGATTTGGTTGAACTACTCCATCACGCTCAATAAATGTTGATCTTGATATATTGTGCTCATGTTTTGGTGCCTCATCCAAATCAAGAATTGGGGTGATACAAGCATCTGAATTCTTAAAAATCATTGCCCACTCATCTCTATTTTTTAGGAGGAACTTTTCTCCAAGCTGAGATTTAAGCTCTGGCCAAATATCTTTACTGAATTGCTTTGAGAATTTTTCATCTGTGATCTCTAATTTATCTAGCATCTCTTTATAAAACTTATCCTCAATGCAGGCTACAGCTATATATTTACCATCTTTACATTCATAAGTATCATAAAAATGTGCTGCGCCATCGAGAAGATTAGACTCTCTTTCGTTGGTCCAGACTCCTGAGCCATAAAAAGAATAGAACAAGCTCATTAGCATAGAAGTTCCATCAATCATTGCTGCATCTACTACTTGTCCTTTTCCAGTTTTTTGGGAATTGATTAAAGCCGAAAGCATACCTACCGCCAATAACATTCCTCCTCCACCATAATCAGCAATGAGATTCAGGGGAACTGGAGGCCGCTCATCTTTTCTTCCAATAGCATTTAATGCGCCCGTAATACTTAAATAATTTAAATCATGTCCAGCCATATCAGAAAACAAGCCCTCTTGACCCCATCCAGTCATTCTTCCATAGACAAGCTTTTCGTTGATACTTAATAAATCATTTGGGCCGAGACCTAATTTTTCCATTACACCTGGTCTAAATCCTTCAAATACTGCATCTACTTGACCAATTAATTTTTTTAATTCGTTAATTGATTCATCATTTTTTAAGTCTAATGTGATTGAAAACTTTGATCTATCATTTAAATCATACTTTGATCCATTTCCTTTAGACTCAGGTCGGCTTATTTTGATAACCTCAGCTCCAAGGTCTGCTAGCAGCATGCCACAAAATGGTCCCGGCCCAATTCCGGCAAATTCTAAAATCTTAATTCCATTAAGTGGTCCCATAAAATAATCCTATTCAAAAGCCCTCATTTTATCCAATAAAATTGGCAATAAAGTTAATGATACTAAAAATGCAAAAAACATTGCTAGTGCTGTAAAAATACCAAAGTAAATTGTAGGAATGAAATTAGAGAAGGAAAAAATTAAAAATCCAAGAGATATTGTAGACGCAGTATAAAAAATTGCCCTTCCTATAGTTGAATGAGATCTAATCATGGCCTCATTGAAATCATTATTTAGCTCATATTCAGATTTAAATTTATACAGATAGTGGATTGTATTATCAACTGCAATTCCAACACTGATTGAAGCAACTGTAATAGTCATAATATCAAGTGGAATCTTAAGCAAGCCCATTGTTCCAAGAACTCCTAGACCAATCAAAATATTCGGCAACAATCCAGCTAGCATGATCTTTACTGATCTAAAAAGAATTAATAACATTAATGCAATTACGGTATAAACAATAAGTACTGAATTAAGCATCGAGCTAAATAAAGATTGCAACATGTTGTTATACAGAACTGCTAACCCTGTAATTTTGTATTTGTCACTAGATATTCCAAATCTTTGCTGCAAATCTGAGTCAATTTTTTTCAATAAAAAGTCTCTATTTAAAGATTCAGAACTCTCATAGACTCTGGTGGAAATCCTCACAATGGAATCATCATCAGAAATATAAGAATTTAAAATAGTATCTTTTATATCCTCTGGCAAAACTGATCTTAACAAAGCAAGCTCAAGATCATTTAATTCATTATTATCATTAATTTTACGAGCAAGCTTTATGCCACTCGATACACTCAAAACCTTCCCTATATTTTCGTTATCATCGAGATAATCATGAATTTCTTCAAGTCTCTTTAAATTATAAATATTCCACCAATAACCCGAAGACTGACTATTTTCATCTTCAAATATGTCCTCATCGAAAAGATCATCAAATTCATCACTAACCTCATCCTCACCTATAAGATAATTGTCAGGCTCATAAATTATAATATCTAGAGTTGCGGTTCCACCAAGCTTTTCATCAAGTTCTGACATGCCTTGATATATTTCTGTATTTTTTTTGAAATAATCTATGAATTTATTCTCTACTTTTAAATTATTTACACCAATAATAAATAACAAGCATAAAAATATAGAGGCTGAGAGGATTGTTGCCTTATTGGTAATAGTATTTTTGCCTATTTTTGTAGGAAGTCTGCCAATCTTCGATGATGCTTGCAATATACCAAAGCTGAAGTTGTGAAATGCTAAAGGAACAAGTGTAAATGTAAATATGAATACAA
>FUFK010042709.1_pt1 | contig 21153 bp, 26 predicted proteins | sample 1021851 | NCBI WGS metagenome assembly FUFK01 (sample SAMEA51879418, study PRJEB19060) | metagenome
TCGACAAATATTATGCTAGGTATTGGGCGGGCGTTTTAGCGTGTTATGAAAATGTTTCAATTTATGGTTATACCGCTCATAATGAAAANTCAGATATTGGNAAAATATTATTGNANANAACAAAAAAATTTGGTTTTGATAGNTTCGCTNTTAGGTGGTCTAATAATGTCAACTCNAAACTTAATACNGCTAATAGNACAGATTTTAAACCTAGAATAATTGGTGCAAAAAATGTCAAGTTAAACTCAATTACATGCTTAGAGCAAGTGAACAAAGTTAAAAATTGTGCTTCCTGCGGTTTGTGTTGGAACTCNAANATNAATCAAATAAATTTTATTACGCATTAAAATGATTAAAAATATGTTTTATAAATTTAGTTTAGATAAACAAAATATTATTAAATATGGTTTAAGTTTACGTGATAATTTATTTTCATTAAACGTACCGATTGATGAAACNAATAAAACTGTAAAATTAAATATTGAAGTAAATAATATAAATGAATTTAAGATAAAAAAAATATTTGTATCTAACGTAATTAATGATAAAGACNAANTATTGCAATTACGCAATAATAATTAATGCATATAACAGGGGGTTAAAATGCAAGTTTACGAACATAAAAATTTGTTTGATGTATCAATGTTTGATATACCAACAAAAACAATTACTAATCCGAAAGTAATATTAAAAAATCAAAACGGGGAAGAAGTAAAAGCGGTTATGGATAATCAAGTGATTGTCTATAGACCCGANACGCTCGAATTCATGGGGAATTCAAGAAGTACGAAATATAAGGTTGTTGACCCTAAAGAACTTTATTTAACGCANGCTAAAAGATTAACTGAATTATCAGAAATAAAAGAAAATAATTTTAGTTTATCTAACATAAAAATTATTGATAAAGTTTATGAGGGCGGGCGTAAACAACATAGAGAAATACAATTTCCCGATTTACATAAAAAATTTGATGACGGCTCAATTGTAAATATGCGNTCGGATGTTTTTAACAGTTTAGATATGAGNTGGNTNTATCAATGTTTTGCGGGTGCTTATCGTGATTTATGTGCTAATGGTTTAGTATTTGGCGGTCAAAGAATGTTTCACGTTAAATCTAAGCATACTAAGGGTTTAAATGTGGGGGCAACGCTTAGACAAGTTACAAACACAATTAAGCATTTTGAAGAAAATTGGCAATTAATGGAAGCTATGATGAAAAGACAAATTTCATTAAAGGGTATGGCTCATATTTTGGCNAANAATATTTGTGCTAAAAAAATGAAATCTAAGCAATTATTAGATGATACTAAAATTGAACCTAATTATAAATTATTAGATTATTTCATTGATAAAATCGAGCGTGAAAGCGGTTCTTTAGGTTATACAGTATGGAANTTATANAATGCATTNACTTTTTGGAGTTCACATATTGACGATGAATTTGAACGCATTGATGAAAACGGCAACGCTAGAACTATCAAAATGACTAGGGCGGGTTCAAAACCTCATACGGCTAGAACTAAGCGTGAAGACAAAATACGTGAGTTTATGAATTCTAAAGATTGGAACGACTTAATTAATGGAACTTACGTATTCACGACTATTAACCCTAATATTGCAGAACGTTTACCGAATTAATATGTTTTGTTCAATTATAGTAATTACACTAATTTTATTTATATAGGGGGTTTAATGGAAGGTTTATTAGTTGTTATTTCACGTATTTTATGGATTATTGTATTGATTGGCGTAATAATGCTAATATTCTAGATACCCTAATTTTTAANATAAATTTAGAACCCGCTTGNAATAGCGGGTTTTTTATTTTATAGAGTGTTTAGGGGGTGTTACTATGAAAGTACCATACTTAACTAAAAAACATATTGAAGCTTTAGCNGTNGAATTNGCNAAAGATAAAATCTTTTATAATAGTGAAATTATGTGGCAAGAAAAACACGCTAGATTAAANGATTATTGTAGGCAAGCTAATGAAGGATTTAACGAAAATAAATTNGATGAAATCATTCTTGATACTGTCAATAAAAAGTTATTGAAAATGAAGCTAAACATACAATTAGAAAATTTAACTCAATATATCAAATAGGGGGGTTTATGGATTATCTTACAATTACATTAATTATTATTGTCGGGTTTTTATTGCTTGCATATTTTCGTAATTAGGTATTAAATAAATCTTGAATTATTAAGGGGGTTAAAATGACTTATACGTGACTATATAAAATAATTTTTTCATAAAAAACTTCTTATAATGAACCCGCTTTTTATAGGCGGGTTTTCTTATTTGTGCCTTTTTTTACATCTATTGAAAATTTAAAGGGGGTGATTTTCTCTATGACTTTTACAACAAAAATTGAATATAGTATTGATACTAACGCAATAATTGAAGCTAAAGAAGGTATTAAATACGATTATAAACTTGGTTGTTTAGATGCTTTTTGTTTAGTGTTTGATTATATCAATAATAGTAATTCAACTATTAAACCCGATGAAATACTTAATTTCATTATGCATGAAATGAAAAGAAGGGGTGCATATAAAATTAGAATTGATGTAATTGACCCTAAAAACAAATAATAAATATTACGTAATATTTTAATAGACCCGCTATTTATTAGCGGGTTTTTTTATTGGTATTGGTTNGCTTATATGTGGGGGTTCTATTGTGGGTTTTAACCTAGTTTACANGNCNATNNAATTANNGGNTTTATNGTTGATATATGCGGGTTTATGGGGTTGTTTTTGTACGCTCGGGGGGTNGCCAATAAGACCGCCTAAATATGTAAACTAGAATATTATTTAGGGTATTGACCCTAATTTATTAGCGGGGGTATACCCTCGGGAATATTCCAAAATATGTTATAGAATATAATTTAGGTTAGACCCGCTTTTACGTATGACAACTGTAATTATCGTAAGTAATAAATCAAGGTTTTATGCGGGTTTATAACTAGGTAAAATATAGGTTAATTATCGTAAGATATATAAATATTTATTATATTGTATAGGGTGGCTAGTGCCACTGGGGGTACTGGGCACAGTGTATGCCAGTGAGAATATAAATTATAAAAATGGAGGTGTGAACTAGATTGGTCGGCAAGACCCCTAACAATATTGGTCGGCTAACCCTTATATACCCCCTAGGNTATACATGTAAGGCCCCCGGGTAGGGGTAAGTTATTATTGTACCAACAAATTCAAAACTGTCAAGTAAAAAATTTTTTTTATAGAAAATACTTGACAACTAGCTAATATCGAATACAATATAATAAACTGTATTTAAGATAAGTATTGTCTAGCACACTTTTCTACACCTTTGACAGACAGATACAGGGAAATAGTGGTGCTAAAGACACATAGGCCTATGATTTCAAATTTATTACCGCAGAAGCAGAAACCAAAGAAGGAGCTTACCATTAAGCAAACCACTTTCGTAGATGAACTTATGGCGAATGGTGGTAACATCAGCCAAGCTATGAAAGTAGCAGGTTATCATGATGGTTCTCGTAATTGGCTTATTGAATCTGTACGTGATAATATCATCGAACGTACAAAACAAGAACTAGCACTTAATGGCCCTAAAGCGGCTACCCGACTAGTTAATACATTAGATGAAGATGGAACAACACCAAAGGGTGACTTACGCTTAAAAGCGGCAGAAAGCATATTGAATAGAATTGGTATCGGCTCTAATGATGCTGTAGACCATAATGTACAGGTAACACACGGAGTGGTTCTGTTACCAAGTAAAAGCGAAGAAAAGGTTATAGAGTAATGAATGAGATGGTAAAGAGACCTGTAGACCAAAGAACAGGAAAAGAAAAATCAGATATACAAATAGCAGTTGAAGGAAGTCAAATGAAAGGCAATCCGAAAGGAAAAGTCATATCACCGACAAATTCAAAAATGTATACGGGAAGAGTTTATTCACCTAATGTGAAAATAAGGAAACCCGATTTCTATGACATCTAATGATGTACGAAGAACTTCCACTATACCCTTCGGATATGAGCTCGGAGAAGACGGTAAGACGTTACTCCCTATCCAACAAGAGCTTGATGCGTATACAAAGGCTAAACAATATCTTCAAACTTGCTCTTATAGGGAAGTTGCTAGTTGGTTATCCGCAACGACCAAGCGGCCTATTAGTGCCCAAGGATTACGAAAGAAGGTTTTAAATGAGCGACAACAAAATGAAGGAGATGGACAAGAACATCAAGAACATTGAGTTTGATAAGAACATACAAAGTTTAATTGATAAAGGTTTTGTCATGAAAGTTGGTGATGGTTTTAAACTAACACCACTAGGACAAGCGTTATTTGGAAACATGAAGAATATAAAACCAAACAAATTAGGGGGAATAATGCAAAAAATGCAAGCAGGCGGAGAAAAATTAGAAAATCCAGAGAAAGCAGACTTAAATAAAGATGGTAAACTNTCTGGATATGAAAAAAAGCGTGGAAAAGCTATAGAAAAGAACATAAAGAAAGATAAAATGAACAAAAGATATGGCGGAAAAGTAAGAATTCCGTCAAATTTTGGCTTATAGAGTGAATGATATACCAGAACCTAAAAAAAAGCGTCAGTATAATTACAGCACAGCTACAAAAATTAAAAATGCGGCTCAAAAAAGGCTTAGAGAAGCTAAAAAAACTGCTGATAACAAAAAAAGGCAACTCAAAAACCAAAAAGACAAAGTAAGATACCTAGAAACTAGCTTAAAAAAGATAGAAGGTACGCTAAATGGTAAAAAACCATCTGTAATAACAGATGATGAGCTAAAAGTTGCACCAAAAGCAGTTAGAGAGCACGTTACAGACGATAGTAACGTTATATTTAGACCTAACGCAGGGCCACAAACAGATTTCTTAGCCGCACCAGAGCGTGATGTACTTTACGGAGGAGCGGCAGGCGGAGGAAAATCATACGCATTGTTAGTTGATTTATTGCGTTATGCGGATATGCCCGAACATCGTGCATTACTGCTTAGACGTACATTAAATGAGCTAACAGAGTTAGTTGATAAAAGTAAACAGATATATCCGAAAGCATTTCCGGGTGCTGTTTTCAAAGAAGCTAAATCAATGTGGGTTTTTCCTAGTGGAGCTACAGCTTGGTTTTCATATCTGGATAAAGATACAGATGTAACGAGGTATCAAGGTCAATCTTTTACATGGATTGGTGTTGATGAAATAACGCATTATCCTACCCCGTATGTCTGGGAATATTTGCGTTCCCGATTAAGGACAACAAATCCATTAATAAAAGCATACATGCGGTGCACAGCTAACCCCGGCGGTGTCGGAGGATGGTGGGTCAAGAAAATGTATATTGACCCTGCACCGCCAGACGAACCATTTCCTGCACAGGATATAGAAACGAAACAATCTTACCTGTGGCCTGTAGGACATGAAAAGGCAGGGCAACCTTTATTCTTGCGTAAGTTTATACCGGCAAGATTAACAGACAACCCATACCTAATGCAGGATGGTCAGTACGAAGCCATGCTACGTTCTTTACCAGAAATAGAACGTAAAAGACTTTTAGATGGTGATTGGGATGTTGCAGAGGGAGCGGCATTTCCAGAGTTTGAAAGGTCATTACATATTGTAAAACCTTTTGATATAGCACCATCGTGGCCAAGATTAAGAGCGGCTGACTATGGTTTTGCATCACCTTCATGTGTTTTATGGGGTGCTGTAGATTGGGATGGAAACTTAATTATTTATCGTGAGTTATACGGTAAACAGTATACTGGTGAATCATTAGCTAGGGTAGTATTACAGATGGAGCGTAATGATAGACCACCAAGCACTTCTGTTTTAGATGCAAGTTGTTGGAATAAAACAGGACATGGAATGAGCATAGCAGAAACAATGATGCGTAATGGCGTTCGATGGACACCTTCAGATAGAAATAGACTTGCAGGTAAAATGGAAATACACAGACGTTTGTCTCTCGATAATGGTAAACCATCGTTATACATATTTGAGACTTGTACGAATTTAATTAGAACTTTAGGTAATATACCTACATCAAAGTTAAACACAGAAGATGTAGATACAAAAGCTGAAGACCATGCATATGATGCACTAAGATACATGGTTATGACAAGGCAATCAAACAAACCTACTGTTCCAGATATATTAAAAGATATTAAGCAAAAGGCTTATCAACCCGAAGACATGGTTTTCGGATATTAACCAAAAGGAGTAAAAATGAAAACTGCAAAGAATCCCGTAGATGGAAGCATACTTAACTCTACTCAAGAAACTGGCTATCTAAGTCCGGCTAACGAAAAAGCTGTAGCAAAAGAAAAGCCACAATTCTCTACAGAAATTAATGAACCAAATCAAACATTAATTTTAGAAGCAGGGAAAAAGGGTAAAGGTAAAGCACAAGTAGATGCTTTTATTATGAACTCAAGCGAAGATAAAGATTATTAAAAGGAAAACAAATGGCTGATGACGCACAAGATACAGCGTCTACGTTACCACCAGAGGATGCTCCGGGCATCGTTGGTTATGTATTAGAAAAGTACAATGAGTCTAAGCAGGCTCGTTATACGCATGAACAACGATGGTTAAAAGCATTTAAAAACTATCGTGGTATTTATGATTCTTCTACACAATTTCGTAGTACAGAGAAAAGTAAAGTTTTTGTAAAGATAACAAAAACAAAAGTGTTGGCCGCATACGGTCAAATAGTAGATGTATTGTTTGCTAACAAAAGATTTCCTATCACAGTAGCATCAAGTCCTATACCAGAAGGCATTGATGAAACTGCACATTTAGGAGTACCGGGAGAGGAACAGCTACGTTCTTCTGTTGGTTTTCCGGGTGATGGAAATCAAATACTACCCGGTGCCTTAGAAGCGACACCTATTCAAGGTGGAGCTAATTTAGGTGGATTAGAATCAGAATATCAAGGTGCAAATTTACAATCTGGTAAAGGTCGTATACCAAATCAGCCAGAGATACATCCTGCAAATGAAACAGCACGTAGGATGGAAAAACTAATACATGACCAGTTGTTAGATACAAACGCTACCAANGTTCTACGTCATGCTATATTTGAATCTGTATTACTTGGAACTGGTATNGTAAAAGGGCCATTTAATTATGCAAAGACAGTTCATCGTTGGGATATGGTCAACGGTGAAAAGATGTATGCACCATACAACAAAGAAGTTCCAAAGTTAGAAGCAGTAAGTTGTTGGGATTTCTTTCCAGACCCAGATGCAACATCTGTAAATGATTCTAACTATGTAATACAAAGACATAAGTTTACTCGTAATGGTTTACGTGATTTAGTAAATCATCCATACTTTGACCCAGAAGCAATTGCTGAGTGTTTAGAGATGGGAGCTAATTACACTACTGAATACTATGAAGATATTATTCAATCTTATGACACACAAAGTGGTAGTTATGATGTTGATAGATACGAAGTGTACGAGTATTGGGGAACATTAGATAATTCATTAGCATCTGAAATAGGTTTAGAAACAGGTGATAGTTCAGCATTAGATGAAGTACAGATAAACGCATGGATATGTAATGGTAAAGTTTTACGTGCAGTATTAAATCCATTTACTCCAGAAAGAATACCATTTCAAACTGTACCATATGAAATAAATCCATATCAATTATTTGGTGTAGGTGTTCCAGAAAACATGGAAGATGCACAGTTGCTTATGAACGGACATGTTCGTATGGCAATAGATAACTTAGCGTTAGCAGGTAATTTAGTATTTGATGTTGATGAAGCATCACTAGTGCCCGGACAAAACATGGATATATTTCCGGGTAAAATATTTAGACGACAATCTGGTGTCACAGGAACAGCTATCAATGGATTAAAGTTTCCTAATACAGCAGGAGAAAATTTACAAATGTATATGCAAGCAAGACAGCTTGCTGATGAAGAAACAGGAATACCGTCTGTTATGCATGGTCAAACAGGTGTAACAGGAACGGGTAGAACAGCATCTGGATTATCAATGTTATTGAGCGGTGCAAGTCTATCAATAAAAACAGTAATGAAAAATATTGATGACTTTTTACTAAAGCCACTTGGTGAAGCAATGTTTCAATGGAACATGCAATTTGATGAAGACAATCCAGACGTTGTTGGTGATTTGGAAATTAAACCACATGGTGTTGCAAGTGTAATGCAAAAAGAAGTTAGGTCACAAAGACTAACTGCACTATTACAAACAGTAGCTAATCCTATGTTAGCACCATTTATTAAAATACCAAATTTAATTAGGGAGTTAGCAATTGCACAAGATATCGACCCAGATAGTCTGGTTAATGATATTAATGATGCACAGATATTTGCAGAAATGCTGAAAGGTTTAAATGTTGGACAACAAACTGGCGAGCAAACTCAAGGCCCTAATCAACAACAAGACGGCATGGGAGGCACTGGAGGAGTACCTGCAGGCGGAAATCCAGAAGACCCATCGGGCGTTGGTGGTGGCACAATCGGAACAGGAAATGTTCCGCAGTCAGGGGAAAGCAATTTTACTGGAAACCCTCCTCAAGCTGAAGAGTAACGTACAAGATTTTGAAAAGAATAACAGGGAGAAATAATGGCTGAAGAATTTTTAGCAACAGGTATATCACAAGATGATGCCGCACTGTTTCGTTTGATAAATGAAAACATGAAAAAAATAACTCCAGATGAGTTTAATAATTTATCACCGGAACTAAAAGAAAGAATTAGAAAAGCAAACGCAAACAAGTTAGCAGANATGCAAACACAGTTTGATATAGGTTCTTTAAATGTTGTTAAAAAAGGAACAGAGATAGCAAATCAAGATGTTCCTATCGAAACTCAAATGAAAGGTCTAGAAATAGATGTTGCATTACCGGCAACTACTTCTGGTTTTACCGTTGGAACAATTCCAGATGTTAGTAATACCGAAGGATATACCCCATTATATATTACACCTAAATTAAAATATGTTGAGGGTGTAAGTGGTCAAATAAGTTCGTCTAAGAATAGTAGCTATTACACAGCTAATCAAGGTAAAGTTCAGATAAACCCAAAGAACAAAAATCTTTTTGATAAAGCACGAGCTAAGTTAGAAGCCATGGGTTTAAAAAAGAAATCATTTGACCCTGCTACTGGGGAACCTTTAGGCTTACAAGATACTGATGAAATGCGTGCAATTGTAAAACCAATGCTAGCAGGTATATTTGGTGGAGCGGCGTTACCTGCAATAGGAATACAATGGTTTGCACATGGTAGAGCTCAACAAAAAGCGGCTACTGAAATGATAAAAGATATTGAAGATGGTTCATATCGTGATGACAAAATGTATTTAAATTATACTGGTAAACAATTGTTTACTAAAATGGCAACAACTTTTGCTGACCCATACAGACAGATGAACACTATCTATGGTAAAGCAGGAGTAGACGGAAATGCGGTAGATAAGTTTTTTAACTTTGCTGTTGAAAGAGATTATTTTAGTAAAGAAACTTTACGTGATTTAAAAAAGTATAGACCTGCAATTCTTGATGATGTTTTAAAAACATATGATGCACAAGGTAAAGTAAGACCAGACATAACTTTTTACTCTAGTGAATTTAGAGACACTTTACCAGAAGGTTCTAAACTTTTTAGTAAAATAAAATCTGGAGGTCAAACTATACAAGAAACATTTACAACTCCAGATGGCCAACAAGTATCTACTGGAGTTCAAAGTGATGGGATAAAATTTGCACCACCAGATAAATTAGACCAAGCATTAATAAACATAGGTATAGAACCTAGTCCTCCAAGTGGTAATCAAGGCGGTGGTGGTAATGAAGGCGGAGGCGGAACTATAGTCGTAGGCAATCAAACAGTTCAAACTCCCGGCTCTAGTTACGAGTATGATAGCAGTGGTAGAAAAGGATTTACTTATGGATTACAAGAGGGTGGCCCTGTAGATATGCCAACAGCTAATCAATCTAATGTAAGAGATGCTGATAATTTAGAATTAGTAAATGAACCACAAAAAGATAAAACTGGCGTTGCTGATGACGTACCTAGAAGTTTAGACGAGGGTGACTTTGTTATTAATGCACCTGCAGTAAAAATAGCAGGTAAAAGCGACATAGAAAAAATGATTAATAAAGCTGTAGCAGAGTTACAGAGAAAAGGTATTAAACTTGATTTTGGTACAACAGCAGAAGAAATAGANAAAGCTATAAATACTTTAGTTAGTAATGGCGAAGTTATAATACCAAAAGTATTAGCAGAACAAATAGGATATGATAGATTAAAGAAAATAAATAATAGAGGAAAAGAAGAGGTAAAAGAAATAGATGAAGCAAGAAAAGAACAAATACCAGAAAAGGCTTTTGTTAGCGACCCTCGTATGCGTCAGTCTGGGGGAGCAGTAGGGAGTGTTTTAGATTCAGACGTTGCTACAGGTAAGTTAGCGGCGGCAGGTGCTCCCGGTGAAATCTTATCAACACCACGGGGTGCTTTTGTAAACATTGCAAAACCAATGCCAACTGCACAAGTGTTACAACAAACGCCAATTGGAGAAGAAATACTTAGACCGCAAGTGATGAATCAAGGTGGAACTTTTACTACAACTTTTTTTAATCCCGGTAATATAGAAGTAGGAACTGATGCTCCGGGTAAAGTGGAAGGACAATCATACGCTGATGGAAGATTTGCAGTATTTCAAAATGAAATATTTGGATTAGCGGCAATACCACATACATTAAATAAATATGGAACCAACAGCATTGCAGAAGCTGTTAAACAGTATAAACCAATAGGTGAAAATACTGAAGAAGAAGTTAATAGCACTATTAAATACTTAACAGATAAACTAGGTAGAGATACATTTGATTTAACTAACCCAGATGATGTAAAAGTAATAATAGAAGGTATAACAAGATTTGATTCTGGTGCAGATAGTTTATCTTTCTACACATCAGATAAGATTGAAGAAGCAACTAACTTTTTCTTAAATCCAAAAAAATAATAGAGTTTCTAACTACTCGCCGGTAGTTAGCTGTTAGGCAACTCACAATAACGTGACCCCTAAATTAACGACAAAGTGGCTACTCGTATTTACGACCCCACAAGGAGGAAAAATGGCAAATAAGACAGAAGATAATACTGAAGTCAACAATAACGAAAATCAAGTTCCGGAACCCACTCCTTACAAAGGACAGTATCGGAAAGATGTTTATAGCGAAGAACCAGAACAAAAAACTGAAGAGCAGGACACTTCAACAGAAGCTACTCCAGAGCAATCCGGATTTATGTCTGGTGGTGATAAAAAACCACAGCATGATTTTAAAAAACGTTATGATGATTTAAAACATCATTATGACAGAACTCTTGCTGAAAACAAACAGAAAGTTGAAGAGTTAGAGGCCAAGTTGAAGGTCGCTCAACAACCAAAGTTTACACCTACTAAAACAGATGACGAACTTAAAACTTTTAAAGATAAGTACCCAGATGTTTATGGTGTGGTTGAGACAGTTGCACATAAGCAAGCAAATGCACAAGTAGAAGGTTTACAATCCGAAATTAGTAAATTACGTGAACGTGAAACTGAACTTGTTACACAGTCTGCTTATAAAGAACTGACAAATGCACATCCCGATTTTACTGAGTTAAAAGATGCACCAGAATTTTTAGATTGGTTGCAAACACAACCACCATCTATAGCTGACGGTGTAACTAAAAATAACACAGATTCAAAATGGGCAATCAGAGTTATAGACCTTTATAAAGCTGATGCAGGTATATCAAAGTCAAAAACCAAGTCTAAGTCTGCCGCCGATGCAGTTACAAGAACATCTTCAAAAAATGTTAATGTAGAAAACAAAGACGGTAAGAAGGTTTGGAAGTCTTCTGAAATTCTCAAATTAAAACCTTGGGAATATGCAAAAGTCGAACAAGAAATAGACACCGCACTGCGTGAAGGTCGTGTAGTGCGAGACACAAAATAACCCTTAACTTTGGGAGGCTAAAATGGCATTTTCAAATGCGGCTGGTTACTCAAATTTATCGCAAGGTAATTTCGTACCAGAAATATATAGTCAAAAAGTTTTAAAATTTTTCCGTAGGTCATCAGTTGTAGAAGATATAACTAACACAGACTACTACGGCGAAATTGAAAACTTTGGCGACACAGTAAGAGTCATTAACGAGCCAACGATTACAGTATCTTCTTACAATAGAGGCTCTGTTATTAATACCCAAAACTTAGATGACAATCAGTTTACACTAACTGTAGATACAGCAAATGCTTTTGCATTTAAAATTGATGACATTGAAGAAAGACATTCACACTTAAACTTTGAAGCGTTAGCTACCTCTTCTGGTGCTTACTCTTTAAAAAGAAAGTATGACAGAGATGTCTTAGAAGCAATTCAAGGTGCATCAGGTATCAACACAGGTACTGCTGTAACTCCATCTGGTTCATCTGCAGGTGACACTGTAGTGAACGCAATTTCAGAAGCGGCTAGAATTCTAGACGACAATGAAGTTCCAGAAGAAGGCAGATGGATGGTTGCACCACCTAAGTTATACGAAGTATTAAAGACAGCAGGTTCTAAGTTCTTAGAAGTACAGGTAACTGGCATGAACGAATCACCATTATTAAATGGTAAAGTTTTACCGGGCCCGGTACATGGCTTTAATTTATANAAATCAACTGCACTAAATCTAAGTGGCACAGATATTATTACAGCAACTGGAACATCAAACCAGTTTAAAGTATTATTTGGTCATATCTCTTCAGTAGCTACTGCTTCGCATATTGCGAAAACAGAAGTTGTAAGAGATACAGATTCTTTTGCAGACATCATTAGAGGATTACACGTTTATGGACAAAAAGTATTGCGTACAGAAGCGGTAGTAAGAACTTTAATGACAATGGCGTAAGGAGGATAACACCATGGCAACATATAATGTAACTGGGCCGGGTGGAACAACTGGTCATCCATCAGTAGTTCGTAGACCTTACCTAGTAGAAAATACGATTGACATCTCTGCTATCAATGGTGATAGTGGAGCGGCACAAAACGATGTATTACAGGTACTAGATATTCCTGCAGAAACTTTAATTATGGAAGCAGGTATCGAAGTATTAACAGCGTTATCAAGTAGTGTTACTTTAGATTTAGGTATCACTGGCGGAGACGTTGACAGATATGTCGATGGAGATACTAACGCTACAGGTTTCTCTGCACCAACAGCTACAGCTAGAACAGTAGTTGCAAGTGCGGATACTCTTGATGTATTAGTTCTTAGTGCGGACTCAACTGCGGGAAAAATCCGTGTGTTTGCAGTTCTATGTGACGTATCTGGCGTTGAGGAAAGTGATTTAAACACTGCAACTCAACACGATACAGCAGTATAATAATAATAGGGGGCCTTAGTGCCCCCCTTTTAAAATATAAAATGATAAAAGTAGTAATGGCCATAATAATAACATCAATGCCGAATTGGCCATCGGTAAAGTATCAAGGATATTTATATCCAGACATGGAAACATGTTTAACATCTACAGAGATGTACGTAGAAGAATTTAAAGCATATGCAGATAGTCAAGGAGATTATGATGCTCATTTTAACTCCATATGCTTTGAAGTTGATGCTTATCCTATAGAAGGATTTAATCAAATACAATTAGGAATATAAATGGCAGTTCACGATTTAAGACAAAAAACAAAAGCTAGTACAGGACAAAGAATTATAAAAGATGAATCATCCTGTAACTGTTCAGAAAAGATTGTTGAATTACAAAGAGAGCTACAACAATTAAAAAATATGATACAAAATAAAAAACCAATGATTGTAGATGCACTGGTTGTAGAAGATGAGAAAAGAACATAAAAATCCTAAAGGTGGTTTGACAGCCGCAGGAAGAGCTTACTTTAAAAGAAAGGAAGGTCTTAACTTGAAGGCCCCGGTCAAACGGGGAGATAATCCGAGAAGAGCGAGTTTTCTAGCCAGAATGGGAGCTAGTAAAGGGCCAGATTATAAAATAGTAAAAGGTAAAAAAGTTCCAACTCGAAAGTTATTGTCCTTGAGACAATGGGGAGCATCCTCATCTAAAGACGCTCGTAGAAAAGCAAAAGCTATAAGTAAACGTAACAAAGCAAAGAAAGGTAAAAAATGAAAAAAGGTTTATATGCTAATATTCACGCTAAAAGAAAACGTGGTGAAAAGATGAGAAAGAAAGGTGCTAAAGGTGCACCTACTGCGGCACAGTTTAAAAGAGCTAAACAAACAGCAAGAAAAAGATAATGCCACTTAAAAAAGGTAAGTCACAAAAATCAATATCTTCTAATATTCGTAAGATGAAAAAAGAAGGTAAGAAACCTATGAAACAAATTATTGCTATAGCATTAACTGTAGCAGGAAAGGTAAAACCAGATGCCCGCAAAAAGAAAAAGAAAAAAGGCAAAAAGAAAGTTTCCTCCCGTTCCAAAAACTAAAGGTGGTGTACCTACTAAGTATGTTAGAGGTGCAAAAAATCCTAAAGCACGAGAGGCAGAAATAAAACGAACAGCTAAACTTTATAAAGAAGGAAAGCTAACACCTGCAATGATGAAAGCTATAAGTAAAAAAAGGAGCAAAGGATGAGCAGTAAACAAGCAGTTATTGATAAGTATCACAAATCAAGTGGTATATCTAAATCTACGTTGAGTAAAGTTTACTCAAGAGGAGCGGCGGCATATTTTTCAGCAGGGTCTAGACCTAAAGTTTCACAGCATGCATGGGCATCGGGGCGTGTGCGGAGCTTTGCNACTGGAAAAGGTGGAGCTAGAAAAGCAGATAAAGATTTATTAAGAGGCAAGAAAAAGAAAACAAAATCAAAAACCGTTAAAAAGAAAAAAAGGTAGTGGTTGAAAAGGAGGTAAGTATGTGTGAATATTGCGGCATGGGATGTGGCGATTGTAGAGGCTAATTGTGGCAGACCCTAAAAAAGGTACAGGTAAAAAACCAAAAGGTAGCGGCAGGAGATTGTACACGGATGAGAATCCTAAAGATACAGTAAAAATAAAGTTTGCAACTCCTGCTGATGCAAGNGCCACAGTAGCTAAAGTTAAAAANNTAAAGAAACCTTTTGCCCGTAAGATACAGATACTTACAGTAGGAGAACAAAGAGCAAAAGTAATGGGAAAAACTCAAGTNGTGAGTATTTTCAAGAAAGGAAAAGAAGCTTTAAGAAGAGCAAAGAAAAGAGGGTAAATAACTAATTTTCTTGACAATACGCTAATTTAGTGTATAATATATAAAGGGAGTCATGACAACAACATATTTAACATTAGTTAATAATGTCTTACAAGAAATTAATGAAACTACGCTAACTTCTGGTAATTTTAGCAGTAGTAGAGGTATACAGACAGCAGTAAAAACTTTTATTAACAAGTCCATTAATGACTTTTATAATGCAGAGTTAGAATGGCCTTGGTTGTACGTGTCCACCACCCAAGACACACAAACGGGTGTGAGACTATATGATTTACCCGGCGGAAGTACCCCCACTTACCGAAAACTGGATTATGATTCATTTAGGCTTACACCCAAAGAATTAATTACAAATACAGAGTTTACTAGCAATATTACTAGTTGGACAACTGTATCTGGCACTCCTGCTTACAATTCTGCAGGTAATGGTAGATTAAGATTAAATAGTGCTGAAGCAACACAGTCTATTAGCACTGTATCCGGTAGACCATATCGTGTTAATTTACGAGTGTTAGACCCAAGCTCATCTGGTAGTTCTGTAACACTAAAGATAGGTACATCATCTGGTGGCACAGAAATATCATCAACAGCATTAACAGTTTCTAAAACTGGTGATGGTTTAGCAAAAACTGTATCGTTTGATGCAACTGCATCTACCACGTTTATTAGTTTAGCAAATACATCATCTAATAATTTAGATGTAGATTATATTCGTGTAAGAGAAGATACACCTTCTACAAAACTAATGTATGTTTCTTATGATAGATTCTTACAAGAGTTTGCAGAGCGTGACTTAAACGAAGATGAAAGTGTTTATGGTAAACCTGTTTATGTTTACAAAACACAAGATAATCAAATAGGATTTAGTCCTATACCAGACCAAGACACTTACACTGTTGCATACGAGTATTACAAAACACACAGTGATTTATCGGCGGCAACAGACACAGCTTTACACTATGCACGTTTTGATGGTGTAGTTGTAAATAGAGCAAAGTATTANGCNATGATACTTCGTTCAGANTTNCANGCATCACAATTTGCAAATGCAGAATATGAACGTGGTGTAAGACGTGCAAGAGTAGAAGTTATTAATAGACGAGATTCAATGCGAGACCATCGTGTTAATTTTGGTAGACGTGTAGCAGGAGGATTATCTTACTAATGGCTACGCAGACTAAACCAATTATTGTTAGTTTAGGGGGCGGGTTAGTATTAAACAAAGATGTTTTTTCTATGCAACCCGGTGAAGCATTACAGCTTCAAAACTTTGAACCAAACATTAGTGGTGGATATTCAAAGATATTAGGAACAGCAAAGTATAATACAAATATAGTTCCACAAGTATCTAGCTCTTCTGAAAGAGTTGTAATGTCTGCAATATTTAATGACGTGGTATTAGCGGCACGAGGCGGAACAATAGTTAGAGGTAGTTCTGGTTCTGGTAGTTGGACATCAACAATTACAAGTTTAGGAACACCAACAAGAAATTACGAGTTTAGAAAATTTAATTTTGATGGCACAGAAAAAATTATTATTGCAACAGGAACATCAAATCCACAAATATTAGATGCATCTTTTAGTACAACTAATGTAAATGCAACTGGAACATCAAACTTTAAATTTGTAGAAATATTTAAAAATCATTTATTTTTTGCAGGACATAGTTCTAANGAGCAAGAGATAAGTTTNATGGGCCCATTTCAAACTAATGATTTTACTAGTGGGAATGGTGGTGGAACTATTAAAGTAGATACTGAAATAGTTGGACTTAAAGTTTTCCGTGAAAATTTATTTATATTTGGAAAAGATAAAATATTTAAATTATCCGGAACAGCTTTAGCAAACTTTGCGGTAGCACCTGTAACAAGAAATATTGGTTGCATAGATGGTGGTAGTATACAGGAGCTTGCAGGTGATGTTGTATTCTTAGCACCAGATGGTTTAAGAACAATTGCAGGTACAGCAAGAATTGGTGACGTAGAATTAGGAACAATATCAAAGCAAGTACAAAAACGTATTGATGATATTACAACACATAATATTAACTCGTTAGTAATAAGAAGTAAATCACAATACAGATTATTTTTTCCTACGAGTACATCACAAGCAGAGCAGGCGGCACAAGGTTTAATAGCAGTAATAAAAACAAATCCTGCTACTGGACAATTAGGATTTGAGTATGCAGATATGAAACAAATAAAAGTATCAGCATGTGATTCAGATTTTATAAGTGGCACAGAAACAATTGTTCACGGTGGTTATGATGGTTTTGTTTACAAACAAGAAACAGGTAACGAACTTACAAGAGCAAGCACTACTGCTACGATAGATAGTTTTTATAGGTCTCCAGATTTGCATATGGGAGACCCGGGTATTAGAAAAAAAATGCAACGTGTTATATTTAACTATGACAATACAGGAAACGTATCTGCAACATTTAAATTAGTTTATGATTTTGCAGACCCAAATTCACCACAACCGAGTTCGTTTTCTTTAACAACTGGTGCAGGTGTTGCCCTTTATGATTTAGCGGCAACAACTTATGGAACAGCAGTTTATGATTCATCTGGTGCATCACTTGTTAGACAACCTGTAGAGGGCAGTGGCTTTACAGTAGCAGTAAGATTAGATGATACATCAACTAATCCACCGCTAGAATTAAAAGGTTACGAAATGGAATTTATACCGGGAGATAGAAGATAATGGGAGATACATATACAAGACAGAGTTCGGGTGATATTACTTCGGGTGCTACTATTGAAGCATCACATTTTAATAATGAATTCGACCAATTAGTATCAGCCTTTGCGGCATCATCTGGACACACACATGATGGCACTACAGGTGAAGGTGGCCCAGTAACAAAGTTATTAGGCAACACTTTAACGTTTGGTGCAGGCACTGCAGGAACAGATATAACAATTACATTTGATGGTGAAACATCAGATGGTGTTTTAAAATGGATGGAAGATGAAGANTACTTTGANTTTTCAGATGACATACTNGTAGCTAGCACAGAAAANTTACANTTTAGAGATACAGCAATATACATNAATTCATCTACGGATGGNCANTTAGATTTAGTAGCAGACTCAGAAGTACAGATAGCGGCTACAACAATAGACATAAATGGTAACGTAGATGTATCTGGTACATTAACAGTAGCAGGTGCAGTAGACTTTGGTGATGCGGCANTATCAAATGTAGGTGCTGTACAATTAGATAGNATTGCAGGTGANGGTGATACTAACACATCAATTACATTTAGTGGCTCTGATGTTATTACAATAACAGCAGGTGGCGATGCACAATTTACTTTTAACAATGGTTCAATACTACCATCTACAGATAATGATATTGATTTAGGTTCTAGTTCTTTAGAATTTAAAGATGCGTTCTTTGATGGCACCGTAACAACTGATGCACTAGTTGCAGATACTGCTGATATAAACGCAGGAACTATTGATGGTGTAACTCTTGGAACTAATAGTGCTATTACACAAGCTGTAATAGATGATGTAGATATTAATGGTAAAGTAATTACCATGACTGGTTCTTCTAGTGATACTGCAGTCTTTACTGCAGGAACTAACGGAACGTTAAGTATTGTAACTACTGACGATTCTGCGGCGGCGGCTAACATAACAATAACTGCAGACGGAACTTTTGAAGCTGATGGTACTACTATCACATTAGACTCGAGCGGTGATATAGTTTTAGATGCTGACGGAGCTAACGTAACATTTAAAGATGGTGGCACGTCAATATTAGATATAGCAAACAATTCTACTGATGTTGAATTTACTGTTAGCACCGCCGATAAAAACTTTAAGATAAAAGGAACTGATGGTTCTTCTGCTATTACTGCACTTGACATTGACATGGCTCTTGCAGGTAAAGCAACATTTAATGGCGATGTAGTTGTAGGTGGTGACTTAACAGTAACTGGTGATGACATTGTNATGGGAACNAANACAGCCGGTAACTTANTAGTAGCTGATGGTACAAACTTTAATTCAATNGCTGTAGGAGATTTATCTGCAATAACTTCTGTAGCGGCAGATGATGTATTAATAGCTGTAGACACATCTGGCGGCGGACTTAAAAAGATAACAAGAAGTGCATTAGTATCTGGTCTTGCGGCAGGCACGATGTCTGATATTGTTGATGATACATCACCTCAGTTAGGTGGTGACTTAGATGTTAATGGTCAAGATATAGTATCAACATCAAACGGTAATATTACCATAACACCAAACGGAAGTGGTGTATTAAGAGTCGATGGTTCTAATGGTATTGATATGCAATCTGGAGCTATATCAATTAAAAACTCTGGTGCAGAATCTTACATTAGATTTTACTGTGAATCATCAAACGCACACTACACACAATTACAGGCGGCACCACANTCNGCNTATTCTGGTANCNNAACTGTAGTTTTACCTGCAAGTGCAGATACTTTAGTAGGTAGAGCAACAACTGATACATTAACAAATAAAACTTTAACATCTCCTAAAATTAATGAAGATGTAGCAGTAACTTCAACAGCTACAGAANTAAATTTATTAGATGGTGTAACAGCAACTACAACTGAATTAAATTTAATTGATGGTGGTTCTTCAATAGGAACTGATGCAATTGCAGATGGTGATGGTATAATTCACAATGATGGTGGCACTATGAAAGTTACTAGTGCTGCAACATTTAAAACATATTTTACAAGTGGAGTATCTTCAGCAGCAGATGATTTAACAGCAGGTGATGCAGCAGTTAACTTAACTACTACATCTGGTAATATTACTATTGATGCACAAGCTGGTGATTCAGATATTATATTTAAAGGAACAGATAGTTCTGCAGATATAACTGCATTAACATTAGATATGTCAGATGCAGGTACAGCTGTATTTAATCATGATATTAAAATTGCTGATGATGGTCAAATAGGTTCTGCTTCAGCTGCAGATGCTATGATTATATCTTCAGGTGGTATTGTAACATTTAAAGATGATATCTTAATTAAAGATGGTGGTACAATTGGTTCTGCCTCAGATGCAGATTCTATAACTATTGCATCAAATGGTGTAGTTACATTTTCACAAGCACCTGTATTTCCAGATGGAAGTATTGCAGTTGCAGATTTAGATATAGATGGGGCAACAGATATTGGTGCTGACCTAGTAGACGCAGATTTATTTATAGTTGATGATGGGGCTGGAGGAACTAATAGAAAAGTTGCAGCTTCTAGAATTAAAACTTACATTGGTGGTGGAACACAATGGCAAGCAGTTAAAACAGGAAACTATACAGCTTCAGCTGGTGAAGGTGTATTTATGAATACAACAAGTGGTGCATTAACTTTAACATTACCTTCTTCACCTAGTATTGGTGATGAAGTTACGTTTGTAGATTATGCAGGAACATTTGATAGTAATAATTTAACTATTGCTAGAAACAGTTCTAAAATACATGGAGCAGATGAAGATTTAACAGTAGCTGTAGAAAGAGCAGCTAACACATTAGTATTTACAGATTCAACTCAAGGTTGGTTATTGAAAAGTAAATAATGGCTAATTACAAAGATATACATGGAACAACTGTTCGTAACAGTGCTGGAAATTTATCTGGTGCTAAAGAAGGTGAACTATTCTTTGATAGTACAAACTTAGATTTTAAATATCAATTTCCTGCTACAACTACAAGTTCTTGGGCTACTGGTGGAACTATAAATACAGCTAGATTTCAATTTCATGGAGTTGGAGCAGGTCATGGTAGTGCAGTAATTGGTGNAAGAACTCCACCTGCTGTAACTGTTAGAAATGAACATGAACAATATAATGGATCAAGTTGGACAGAATTAGCAAATTTAAATACAGCAAGAAGATCTATAGGAGCTTCTAGTC
>FUFK010048077.1_pt1 | contig 21152 bp, 22 predicted proteins | sample 1021851 | NCBI WGS metagenome assembly FUFK01 (sample SAMEA51879418, study PRJEB19060) | metagenome
AAGTCAAAGACTTTTGGGATGGTTTAACTTAAAATTGTCAAATGAAAAAAATAAAACTAGGAATTTTTGGTCCCAGTGGAAGAATGGGCCAAGACATATTGAAACAACTAAAAAGTTTTAATGAGTTTGATCTAGTTTCTTTATGTGAAAAAAAGAATCACATAAATATAGATAAAGAAATAANTAAAGTAAAAATAACTTCCGATATTAAAAGTTTAATTAATCTTTCTGATGTAATAATAGACTTTACTTCACCAAAAGCTTCTTTGAAATTGTTAGAAAACATAAAAGAAAATAAAGATTCAACANCTNTNGTCTCAGGNACGACTGGATACAGTAAGGTTGAGGATGAGAAATTTATTAAACTTTCAAAAAATTTAACTGTTCTAAGATCTTTTAATATGAGTATTGGTCTTAACTTACTTAAAACACTTGTGAGTACTTCCGCAAAAAATCTGTCAAATATTTCAGATGTAGAAATTCTTGAGTTTCATCATAATAAAAAAAAGGACGTTCCTTCTGGGACAGCTATTACACTTTTTGACTCAATTAAAGAAGGGAGCAATCATCCAAAAAAACCTGTTTTTCGAACCCAAACCGCTGATAGAGTTAGAAAGCCAAACGAGATTGGGTTTTCAAGTATAAGAGGTGGAAATGTGGTGGGAGAACACACAGTTTTCTTCTTCATGGATGGAGAAAGAATTGAACTTACACACAAAGCCGATGATAGAAAAATTTTTTCAGTGGGAGCATTAAAGGCAGCAAAATGGGTTTATGATAAAAAACCGGGTTTATATACAATGCTAGATATGATAAGTTGATAACATGTTAAGAATGAAAATTGTATTCGGTTTACTATTTAGTTTTTTCCTTTTCTCTTGTGAAGAAAAGATATCAAAAAACGATCTTGATGAATATAAAAGTATGATGGATATCAGACTAGGTCATCTCGGAAATGCAATCATAATGCAAGGTAGATTATTAGATTCTTTTAACTTAAGTAATGAAAGGGCCGACGAGGATCATTTTAAAGAAGCTGAAGAACTTGTTAAATCTAACTTAGAGTCATTTGGCAGGCCTGATGAGTTAAGAAACTTAAAAATACCTAATTCAAGAAAGTTAAGAGAAATCCATAATTCATTAATTGAGGCATCCGAGCTTCTAATATCAGCAGGAAATGCACTCGAAGACAATGCATGGTTGGGTGGGTCAGTTTCTTTTGCGGAAAGAAATTTGGATACTGCAAGAGTGGCTTTTCAAAAAGCAGTTAAAGTAGTGTATGCCATAGAAGATGGGAAAGAAATTAAGCCTGAAATGGAATATGAAGAATACGAAGTAGGAGATAAACCAGAAAAATTTCAGTTCAAAAAATAATTTTATTTGTTGTTAACTAAGTAGGCTCCTAAAACAATTAAAATTAAACCCATAAATAAATTTAAGGTTAACCTTTCGTCCAAAAATATAAAGGACCATAAGAAACCAAAGCAAGGAATCANGTAATTGCTTTGACTTGCAAATACCGCATTTTCTTTTTCTATCAATTTAAAAAAAACCCAGATTGCTAAACCAGTACAAAGAACACCTAAAATCGTGGCACTTACAATGCTTTTAAAAGTTAATTTTGTTATGGATAAGTTTATAGAATTATCCTGAATTGAAATACTTACTAATATCATTATCAAACAAATAACAGTAGCAACCGCAATGGATGAAAAAGCCAGTTCAAGTGATGATTTATTCTTTAACGTTTTTACCCAATTTGCAGAAAAAGCATAAAATATTGATGATANTATAATTAGTAGTGAAAAAAATAAATTCAAATTTTTCGAAATTGAACCTTGAGGATCCATAAAAACGTACATACCAAAAAAACCAATTAGTAATCCTGTAAGCACTTTAACTTTCTTAAACGTTTCTTTAAAAAAAAAGAGTGAAATTATAAAGGTAAAAAGAGGCATTGTGCCAATTAACGTTGAAGCAATCAAGCTATCTACATAAAGTTCGCTCCAACTTATTAGGTTAAACGGAACAACATTACCAATAAGTGCTATTACAAATAGATCCTTTTTGTTGTTTAAAAAAAGAGTCTTAATTTTGCTGATTTCACAGAAAAAAAAAAGAAAAATAGATGCAATTGCTAGACGATAAAAAGTTAACAAAATTGGCTGAATACTTTCAACACTAAGCTTAATAAAAATAAACGAGCTACCCCAAACTGCGGAAAGAAAAATTAAAGAGATATAACTGGAATAATTAAGAACAGATTTTTTTTTCAGAGTTAACTTTCTAAAGTATTTTTTAATTTGTATTTATCTAACGCTTCTTGAATTTTTTCTAAAAGTTTTTTCTTATCATTTATATTCAAAAAAGAGCCAACAAGCACCATTTTCTCTTTTGATTTTATAACTAGATTTTTATTATTTCGTAACCCTGTTATTTCTGCTTTTGCCCAATATGGCTCAAGATCCCATGTTTGTTTTTTACCTGAGGGAAAAATTCTGGTGATTTCAAAGGATTTGTCAAAAAGCTTAAGGTTTTCAAAGATTTCTCCACTTTTGTAATTAATTTTAAATGCGTAATACAGCATAAGAACATCCAAACCCAAAAAACCAAAGACTGGCCAGGCTCCGATTTTCCAAAAAAAAATTCCTATTCCAAGAAAAATAGAGGTAACCCAAATCATCAAATATTTAAATCCTTTTTTTGATAGACTTCTGTATGGGAGGACTGTTAAATCTAAAAAAATATTGGGCATAATATTATATAAAATTCTTTTTAAATTTTTTAAAGTTATAATTTGATAATGAGTGTAAAAAGTAAAGTAAACAATATATTCAAAGTATTAAAGGAAAAAAATCCAAATCCAAAAACAGAGCTTGAGTATTCTTCAGTCTTTACATTACTTGTTGCCGTTGTTCTCTCTGCTCAATCAACTGATAAAGGGGTAAATGCTGTAACGAGAAAGCTTTTTAAAGAAGCTAATACCCCACAAAAAATGGTTGAATTGNNTGAAAANAAAATAAAAAAACTAATTAGTAAGATTGGTTTATTTAACACTAAATCAAAAAATGTTTTTTTATTAAGTAAAATTTTAATTGAAAAATTTAGCGGGGAAGTCCCTNCNGACAGAGATTGTCTTGTTAAGCTTCCTGGGGTGGGAAGAAAAACGGCAAATGTTGTACTAAATACATTTTTTAATAAACCATATATAGCTGTAGATACACATTTATTCAGACTGGGAAATAGAATTGGAATTGCTAAGGGAAAGACAACATTAGANGTTGAAAATAATTATTTGAAAATTATCCCTAAATGGGCTATGAAAAANGCACACCACTGGTTAATACTTCATGGTAGGTATGTTTGCAAAGCAAGAAACCCATTATGCAATGAATGTGGAATAAGTAAATTCTGCGAGTTTTTTAAAAAGGAAAAAATTTATGAGTAAAAAAATTCTAGGCATGGGGAACGCAGTTCTCGATATTTTGGCTGAGGCTAATGAAGAAGACCTCACAAAAAATAATCTTAAAAAAGGAACCATGGCTTTAGTAGAACAAGAAGATTCTGATAAACTATTAAATGAAATAAACTTTATTAAAAAAGATTCTGGAGGGTCAGTTGCTAATACGCTTGCTGCGATTTCACTCTTTGGCGGTGATTCTTGTTTTTGCGGTAAAGTTAAGAATGATGATTTGGGAAATGTATTCGTACAAAGCATGGAAAAAGTGGGAACGAAATTTTTATGTCAAATGGCAAATAATGGATTACCTACAGCTAGATGCATAGTCATGGTAACGTCAGACGGAGAAAGAACGATGCAAACGTTTCTCGGAGCAAGTACGACTTTGGAAAAAGATGATTTAACAGATTCTTTCTTTGATAATATTGACTATGTGTTAATTGAGGGGTACTTGTGGAGTTCACCCTCTGCAAGAGAAGCTATTAATAAAGCTGTTGATATTTCAAAAGATAGAAAACTTAAAATTATTTTTTCTTTATCTGATCCTGGACTGGTAGGTATGTTTAAGAATGAATTTGAGCAATTTATAGTAAACGATGTTGACATATTAATTGGCAATGAAAATGAATTTAATGAATTGTCTAATAGTAATGAAGAAGCGTTAAAAAAAATTACAGATTCAGTGGATATTGCGGCCATAACTCTTGGAGAAAACGGAGCAAAAATAATTCATAATAATGAAACAACTTATATTAATGCGAATAAAGTAGATAACGTTTTAGATTCAACTGGTGCAGGAGATATGTTTGCGGCTGGTTTTCTTTACAAGATTTTGAANGATAGTAGTNTTAAAGANTCTGCTGAATTTGGCTGTCTTGTTGCTTCCAGAATAGTTACTCAATATGGGGCAAGACCAACAGATGACTTTCTNAATTTTATTAAACAAAATAATTGATTATTCCAAATCCAAAAATAGGAATCTGAAAACCAAAATTTGTCATAACTGCCTTGTCTTTACTCATAAAACCAAAAGCCGTCCAAAACAAAACACCTAACCCATGAATAAAAATATTAAGAGGATAGATGTTTATATTAGTTAATAAAATCCCAATTAAAACAAATATGGTACCTACCCATTTAATTTTAGACATTTGATTCTCCTTTATTTTAACCATTTTGATATTTTTTCTATAACCTCTACTGGGGTTATTTTGTTTATGTTTTTATCGTTGTAGTTTAACTGTGATGATAATGCTGCATTTTTTTCATTACCAATTGGTAAGAATTTTTTCGCATCGGTTGGCCCGAAAATGGTTAATGTAGGAATTCCAGATGCTGATATAAGATGACCACATCCGGTATCATTTGAAAGGCCAAAAAAACAATTCTTCGAGAAAGTTATGGTTTTTAACGGATCATTACTTTCAAAAATTTTGAAATTACCCACTGTCTTTTGAATAGGTAAACGCATTTCCTTTTCGTTTGGACCTAAAATAAAAATTGGATCAAACCTTTTAGTCTTTAAAAATTTTGCTACTTCAAGAAAATTATTTAGTTTCCATCGTTTAGCTTTAACTGCTGCTCCCGGACAGATCGCTATTTTTTTTGTTTTACTTTTNTTTAAACTGTAATTTTCAAATTCCTTATTAGACAACAATCCTATTAACTGAATTAAATTTAAACTAAGATTTTTTTCTGATTTTGCTGCCAATGGTATATCTGAAAACAAAAAATTACTTGATGGAGAAATAAAAAGATCTGTAGGAATTTTTTTTAGAAGTAATGTGGTTAGGAATCTTTTTTGAGTATCTATAACAATATCATAATGATCAAAATTAATTTTTTTGAAAAAATCAAAAAAGGTTGATCCATAACTTATTTTATCCTGAACGTTATGAATTAAATTTTTTGAAAGTGGTTTAAGTTTATTTGAAAATATTGACTTTCCCTTACCTGCAAACCAAGTTATCTCTGAATTTGGGAAGCAGTCCTTCAAAAATTTTAACGCTGGCAGTTTTAGTAAGGCATCTCCTAATAGATCAAGGCCAACATAAATGAGGATTTTTTTTTTATTTTTTTCCAATATTTCAAATTTTTTGATGTTCTTGTTACTCCTCCATGTTTCAAAGACGACAAGTTTTATGTGAGTTAAAGGAAGTACGCCAAAATATTTATTTTTTATATAGGTCAAAAAGTTTTTGCTAAAGTAAGAAATACCTAATTCTTTTTTTTGCCAGTACCAGCATCTGGATAAAATTTTCTTTTTACATTTTTTTACAACCTCTTTATTGATATGAGGGTGTGTTTCTAAGAAATTTATAGTGGCCAAAGATAAATCATACAGAGTTTGACCGTTGTTATTCATAACTCTTTCTTCTAGTTCTAGCGGACCAACGCAAATTAACTTTTTGCTTAAACCAACTCTAAATTTTTGATTACTTTTTGATTTCATATGATAACCTGCAATTTTTAAGGGCAGCGAATAATCTTGAACAAATACTTTCTCATCNCACCCACCAACAGTTTTTAGTGAACTNGTTTTTACCATCANGTTGCTAGAACCACCCCAACCGCTNAGTATAAATTTATTAAAAGCATTTTCAAAAAGCTGTGCCNGAGANGTATCTTTGACAAATTTATATTTGAACGTATTTTTCACCCACTTCCAATCACCATACAATAGATCCAAATTAAGCTTTTCCATTTCCGCGAACATGTAGTTTAAAGCATCCGGTGCAATTATATCATCACCATCAACAAGTTTGATGTGAGAGTATTTAACATATTTCAGAGCAATATTTATTGATATGCTGGGACCACTATTTTTTTTTTTGATATACCTAATATCAAATTTTTTATTTTTTATTATTTTTTTGATTAGCTTTGATGAATTATCAGTTGATCCATCATTAACAATGATGAGTTGGTAATTTTTTTTCATTTGCTTCAAGATACAAAGAATAGTTTTTTCAATAAATTTTTCTTTATTGAAAACTGTAACGATTACAGATATGCCTTTTTTAATTCTCATTAACTAATTTTANATTTTAGTATGGGATGAACAAGTTTAAAATTAAAGATTATTCAGAATCCATAGAATAACCTGCAGACCTAACCGTTCTAATATAATTTTGTTTGCCGGAGGTATTTATTGCTTTTCTAAGTCTTCTTATGTGTGTATCAACAGTTCTTGATTCAACATAAATTCCGTGACCCCACACGGAATCCAAAAGTTGTTCTCTAGAATAAACGCGTCCAGGATTTTCCATTAAGTGTTTAAGTAACTTATATTCAGTTGGCCCTAGATGGATTTTTTTCTCACCTCTGTAAACTTTATGNTGNTTTAAATTTATTGAAATATCCATAAACTCTAAAGTCTTTTTACCAGAGGAGGTTGATCTTCTTAATAATGAATTTACTCTCGCAATAAGTTCTGCTGGACTGAAGGGTTTTGTGACATAGTCGTCGGCACCTGTGTTCAGTCCTCTTACTTTGTCTTCCTCTTCTCCTTTTGCTGATAAAATTATTATGGGCAAAGAAATTGTTTCTTTTCCTCTTCTTAAAATTTTACACACTTCAATACCCGTAGGTGCCGGTATCATCCAGTCAATAATAGCTAGAGCAGGTAACTGTTCTTTAATAAGCATTAACGCATCTTCACCGTTAGTGGCTTCTCGTACAGAAAAACCATTTTTTTCAAGATTGTAAGTAATCATTGGCAAGAGGGCAGTATCATCTTCAACAACAACAATTTGTTTTTTGTTATTTACCATTAAACTATTTTTCCTTTTAAGTTATATATAACTTCTTTTGAAATAACTTTTGATAAGTCCCCTATTCTTTCAAGTTCCTTGGCGATGAAAAGCATTTGTGTTGAAAAACCAATGATTTCTCTATCTTCCATCATTATGTGTAAATGCTCTCTAAAGCATGTCTCGTAAACAGAGTTTATAGTTACATCTTCAGTTGGTACAACTTGTGCTATTTTTTGACTATCTTGATCAAATGANCTCAATGCTTTTGAATAATTTTTTACGACNAGTTGTCCCAGTTGATATATGGAATCAGTCAAATAATTCTCTGGCATTTTTTTTACATGAAGAATACGTCCAGCAACATTTGCGGCATGATCACCAATTCTTTCTAAAATACTTGAGATCTTTAATGATATTATTATTTTTCTTAAATCATCAGCTAAAGGNTGTCTTTTTGTAAGAGTTTTTGTTGCAAATTCCCTTATTTCTACTTCTAACGTATCTATTGCATCATCGCCTTTTTGAATTTCTTTTGCTTTAGAAAGATTTATGATTTTTGTAACTTCTATGGCTTGAAATATTTGTCTTTCAACTAATACACCCATTTCAAGCAGTTTTGTTTTAAGTGTATTTAAGTCATCATCATATGTTGATACAATATGTTCTTTCATTTTTTTATCCTATCTTCCCCGTNATNTANTCTTGGGTNTTTANCTGTTTNGGCATTGANAAAATTTCCTCAGTTTTTCCGACTTCAATTAAATTACCCATATGGAAAAAAGCCGTTTGTTGTGAGACTCTGGCGGCTTGCTGCATTGAATGGGTTACAATTACGATGGTAAAATTTTTTGCAAGTTCATCAATTAATTCTTCTATAACAGCCGTTGCAATTGGATCTAGTGCTGAGCATGGTTCGTCCATTAAAATAACCTCAGGACTAACAGCTATTGCCCTAGCAATACAGAGTCGTTGTTGTTGTCCACCAGATAAAGAGGTTCCAGGTTCATTTAGTCTATCCTTTACCTCATTATATAAGCCAGCTTTTTTCAAACTATCTTTAACTAAATCGTTTAACTCATCTTCACTATTTACTATACCATGAATTTTGGGTCCGTAGGCAACATTATCAAAAATCGATTTTGGAAAGGGATTTGGCTTTTGAAAAACCATNCCAATTCTTGCCCTAAGCAGAACAGGGTCTAAACTTTTTTCATAAATATTTTTATTATCAATAAATATTTCTCCCTCAATTCTACAAATATCAATAGTATCGTTCATTCTATTCAAACATCTAAGAAAAGTTGATTTACCGCAACCACTAGGACCAATTAAGGATGTGACTCTTTTTTCAGGAATTTCTAAATTAATGGAATCTAAAGCTTTTTTATCTCCATAAAAAACACTAATTTTTTTACTTTTTATTTTAACTCTCTCAGACATTTTATTTCATTACCATTTTGTTTCAAATCTTTGTCTTATATACACAGCTAGTCCATTCATAAGGATAAGGAATGTTAAAAGTACCATTACTCCAGCCGCAGTCAATTCTAAAAATCCACGAGCAGCTGTACTTTTCCATAAATAAATTTGTATTGGTAGCACTGTTGCAGAATCAGTAAAAGATCCAGGAACGTCAACGATGAAAGCGACCATTCCAATCATAAGTAAAGGTGCTGACTCTCCTAATGCTCGAGACATTCCCAGAATTGTTCCTGTTAATATTCCCGGTAGAGATAATGGTAGTAGATGATGGTTCACAGTTTGAAACTTAGTAGCCCCGAGGCCGATGGCTGCTTCTCTAATAGATGGCGGAACTGCTTTCAATGACGCTCTTGTTGCAATTATAATGGTTGGTAATGTCATTAACGCTAAAACCATCCCCCCAACAACAGGTGCTGATCTCGGTAAATGCATAACATTGAGAAAGATTGCTAATCCAAGCAAACCAAAAATTATTGAGGGTACAGCAGCTAAATTATTTATGTTAACTTCTATAAAATCTGTAAATTTATTTTTAGGAGCTAATTCCTCAAGAAATACACCCGCAGCAACGGCTATCGGAAAAGATAAAATCAGAGTAATAAATAAAGTAAAAAAAGTACCTATAACTGAGCCTAAAATTCCAGCTTGCTCTGGCTCAGTCGAATCTGCTTTTAAAAAAAAGTTTTTATTTAAACCAAATTTTATATCACCATTTTTTTCAAAACTCTTAAACCAACCTAGTTGACGATCTGTGATCAATCTGTCGTCTTCTGAAAGATTTTGCATATCTGGATTTTTATGAATCACGTCTATAGTTGATGAAGCAAGAAGCCAAAAAGATTTTGAATTACCAATGTAATCATTATTAGAAATTATAAAATTCATGAGATTTTGTTCTTCAGAGCTTGAAATAAATTCTCCTAAACTTCTCAATTCTTTTTTATCACTGACCTCAGGAAAATAATTTTTTAATGAAGAGGTTATTAACTTTTTATAATTAGCAAATTTTAAATCATCGATATTTCTTAAACCTTCAGGATCAACAGTTTTTTCATCAAAATTAATATCAAGCTTTATGTATGTACTTTTGAATGCATTCTTTCCTTCGTTAATTATTGAGACTAAAATTACAAACAGAAACAAGACTGCTAAAGAGATACCTAAAATTCCATAAAACTGAAATCGTTTTTCCGCATTATGTCTTTTTTCAAGGGAAGCTTGAATTAACTTTGTTACATCAGTCATAAACCTCTCTATATTTTCTAACAATTTTTAAGGCTAAAAGATTTAAGAGTAGCGTTATAAAAAATAGTGTTATACCTAAGGCAAATGCTGCTAATGTTTTAGCGCTATCAAATTCTTGATCTCCAACTAACAATGTAACGATTTGAACAGTTACTGTTGTCACAGATTCAAAGGGGTTAGCTGTAAGGTTAGCAGCGACTCCTGCTGCCATAACAACAATCATGGTTTCGCCAATAGCTCTTGAGACTGCTAGTAAAATTGCTCCAACAATTCCTGGAAGTGCAGCGGGGAGCACTACCTTTTTTATGGTTTCGGATTTTGTTGCTCCCATTGCATAAGAACCATCACGAAGAGACATAGGAACAGCATTTATAACATCATCGGATAATGAAGAAATAAATGGAATAATCATTATTCCCATCACACCTCCTGCAGCTAAAGCACTTTCCGAGGCAACTGAAAAACCAAAATGTTGAGCAAAATCTTTTAAAAAAGGCCCCACAGTTATTGCTGCAAAAAAACCATAAACTACCGTCGGAATTCCAGCCAAAATTTCTAACAAAGGTTTTAAGACTTTTCTTACACTAGGTCGCGCATAGTCTGAAAGATAGATGGCTGATAATAACCCAACAGGTATAGCGACAAACATCGCTACCAATGTAATCAATAATGTACCCGTAAATATTGGGATAGCTCCAAATGCACCTTGACTAGCAATTTGATCTTCGCGAATTGCTGTTTGTGGACTCCAAACTAAGCCGAACAAAAAATCAAAAAAGGGTATTTTTTCAAAAAACCTCACTGCTTCAAATATTAATGAAAAAACAATTCCAACAGTCGTAATAATTGCAATCACTGAACAAATTATCAAGAGATTAACATTTGATTGTTCAACGGCTTGTCTTGCTTGGAATGAAAATGAAATTCTTTTTATAGAAGTAAAACTGAAAATTAGACCCAGAATTAAAATTGAAATGAATACGTATGAATCTGAACTTAAATAAAGCTGATTATAATATTTTGCACTTTCAATGATCAGGGGATTCGTACCTGGAAAAACGTTTTCAGGGTCTGTGGCTTTTACAGTATCTATCAGCATGGTTGGATCCCCAGTGAAAGAATCGTCCATATTTAAAGATATGTATTTATTTAAAAAAAAATCCATAATGTATGGTTTAAAGAAAAACCAAATAATGAGAAGTGTAATAACTGGAATTATTAGCCAAAGAAAAGAATGTGTCCCGTAATATGACGGAAGAGAAGGTAATTTTGATCCCTCTTCAGAGATGTTCGCATTTAATCTTAAAGCTTTTGTGGTTCCATACCAGTTTACGTAAAAACCAATAAGACATAGCAACGTGAAGAAGGACCAAAACCCCATAAGTCTGACTTTACAATAGTACCGTTATTTATTTAATACTTTAACGTCAAACTTCGCAAGTGTCTTCCCATCCTTTTCATACTTAGTTCTTTCAGAGTCTGTGAGAGGGATTAAACCTTTACTTACAAGGTAACCATCAGAACCAATTGCTCTTGACGCAGTAAATTCTTTAACATACTCTTTAATTCCTGGAATAACTGCTGCGTGAGCATTTTTTACATAGAAAAAAAGAGACCTTGAAACAGGATATTTTCCTGATGAAATAGCTTCGAACTCAGGAAATACACCATCAACTTGAGCTGCCTTTACTTTGTCCCTATTTTGATCAAGAAATGAATATCCAAACACACCAACAGCTCCTTTGTTAGCCACAAGCTTTTCAATGATTAGGTTATCATTTTCTCCGGCCTCTACATATGGACCGTCTTCTCTTATTGCTCGACATTCCTTTTTGTAGAGTTTTTTATTTTCTTTTTTTAAAGCGCTTCTTCCTGGAAAAGTTTTACACCCTCTTTCAATTGCTAGTTCATTGAAGGCATCTCTTGTTCCAGATGTTGGCGGGGGGCCAATTACAACAATTGGAGCAGCCGGTAAATTTGGATTTACTTCGTTCCAAGTCTTATATGGGTTAGGTTTTACAGTTTCACCATCAGCATCTGCTGGAACTACTTTTGCCAAAGCTAAATAAATATCTTTAAGAGATAACTTTAAATCAGGCCCTGACTTCGAGTTTGCTAAAGCTATACCATCATAACCAACTTTGATTTCTGTAATGTCTGAAACACCATTTTCATTGCATTTTTTTACTTCTTTTGACTTTATTCTTCTAGAAGCATTAGTAATATCAGGATGTTCAGTACCAAGACCAGCACAAAAGAGTTTTAATCCTCCGCCTGATCCAGTGGATTCAATGACAGGCGTTTTAAAGCCGCTTGTTTTACCAAACCTTTCTGCGACAACAGTGGCAAAAGGATAAACTGTTGAAGAACCAACAATTTTTATTTGATCGCGTGCATTAGCGTTATATCCCATTGTAAAGGCTAATATAACGATTGAAAGAAAAGTTTTTTTCATATTGTCCTCTCTAAATGTTAAAGTTAAAGCACAAAAATAGAACTGATTAAATAAACTAATATTACAGTTTTGTTACAGTTTTATGACAATTGTTTTTAATTAGTTTCGCCTATTAAAAATGTAAAAAACAAACATAAAACTATCATTAGAGTAGCTGTTGCTAAACTCAAAATTAATCCACCAGCTTGATAACATAAACCAGATAAAAGCGTCCCAATTAACCTTCCTGCGGAATTTGCCATGTAATAAAATCCAACATCAAGGGACACTCTTTTTTTTTGGGAAAATCTTAAAATTAAATAAGAGTGTAATGACGAATTTATTGCAAAAATGAAACAATAAATTAAAAGACCCGTGAAGACCAAAATTTTAACTAAGTCTATATTTTTAAAAATAAATAAAAATAAAGTTAGAAAAAAAAGATTTATTAGAAGGTAAAAAATCCATTTTTTTGAATCTTTTACTAAATTAGATTTCTCAAAATATTTGTTAAAAAAAAATTTATTTGAATTAGCTTGAACTAAACCATAAAGAATTATCCAAGCAGACATGAAAAGTCCTATTATGAAAAATGCTTTTTTATTACTCTCAACTGAACCATCAGAAAAAATACTGTACAAAAAAATTGGTAACCCAACTACAAACCAAATATCACGTGCTCCGAATAAAAAAACTCTAGCTATTGATAATAAATTTATATTCCTATCTTTTGAAAAAACATCAAACATTTTTACTTTTTTATTTATTTTTGAAAAATTATCTCTCAATAAAATTATAGAAAAAATTAAAATGAAAAAAAGTATGCAAGCTATTAAAAGCAAAGAATTTTTAAATCCTAAAGTTGCTAATAATACACAACCAACTAAAAACCCTAACCCTTTAACAATATTTTTTGATCCTGTTAAAACTGTAACCCATTTAAACAAATTTATTTCACCACTAGGTGCGAGAAGTTTAACCGCAGATTTAGACGACATTTTTGTCAAATCTTTAGCAACTCCACTTAAACCTTGAATAATTAATACATAAAAAATTGATAGGCTTTGACTCCAACTTTCATTTATTATTGATAAAAAGAAAATTGATACTACTTGGATACTTAGCCCAAGATGTAAAGTTAGTCTTAGTCCAAATTTAGTAGCTAACCAGCCAGCGGAAAGATTTGTAAAAATTCCTGCCAACTCATAAAATAAAAATAAATAAGCAAGTTGAAGAGGAGAAAAACCATTTTGATGAAAATGAAGTAAAACTAACATTCTCAAAGTTCCATCACTAAGCATGAATGTCCAATAAGCAATTGTGACAATTAAATAGGAAAATTGTTTTTGAGAATAAGAATTCATAATTTAAAACTTAATAATTTACAGATATCAACCATTCTTTTTGCATAAGCTATTTCGTTATCATACCAGGCATAAACCTTAAGCTGTCTTTTATTCACAACCATTGTAGAGTTGGCGTCTATAATTGCAGATCTCTCGTCATTCAAATAGTCTGCAGATACAAGTTGAGCCGTTTCATAACCTAAAATTTCGTTTAGATAAGTCTCTGAGGCTTCTTGAAATAATTTGTTGACTTTTGATTCTGTTGTATCTTTTTTCAACTCAAAAACACAGTCAGTAAGAGATGCATTTAAAAGAGGAACTCTGACTGCATGACCATTGAGCCTACCTTTTAATTCAGGATAAATTAGGGAAATAGCATTTGCACTACCTGTTGTAGTTGGAATCAAAGAATTTAAAGAAGATCTTGATCTCCTAAAGTCTTTTCCAGGCCTATCAACAATAGTTTGGGTGTTTGTTACATTATGAATAGTTGTAATTGAACCATGAACTATGCCAATATTTTCATGAACCACTTTGATAATCGGGGCTAAACAGTTTGTAGTACAACTTGCTGCGGTTACAATTTTATGGAATAATTTATCATAAATATGATGATTTATACCATAAACTAAATTAGCGATTCTTGAATCGGTTACTGGTGCAGAGACAATAACTTTTTTAACTCCTTTATCAAAATATGGTTCTAATTTTTTGTAAGATTTGTAAGCCCCTGTACAATCTAAAACAATATCAATGTTATCCAGATGTAAATCTTCAATTTTTTTAAAATTTGTAAATGTTAGCCTCTTGTTATTAATTGAAATGCTTTCTTTATTATTTGTAAAATTTGCTTTCCATCTTCCATGTACTGAATCAAACTCTAATAAGTGGCGATGAATGTCAGTATTTCCAATTGAATCATTTATCAATTTCACATTCATATTCGCTTCTAATAGAAATTTGAGAACATTTTTACCTATTCTTCCAATTCCATTGATTGCTAAGATGGTCATATTAAAATCGTTACTTTTTTATTGTTACAGTTTTATGACAGATTAATTTTGATTTATTTTTTATTTTATAACTTGAATTTAAAAAGTAAAAGTCTGTAAAGGTTGTAAAAAATCATAAATATATTAACTTATCAAAAGTCACAGTAATTTAGAAAAGGAGTCATTTTAATGAGTGGTAATTTTACAATGAAAGTAGGTGAATGTTTATTAGCGGGTGGTCCACCGGGAACTGCTGCAGAACCTGAAGTTGTTATCGGCGATCTAAATGGATCATTTGGGACAGCCTTCGCCACTTTATTAGGAAATCAAATTAAAGGTCATACAAAAGTTTTAGCATTGATGAATACAGATGTTATGGTAAAACCTGCTACAATTATGGTTAGTAAAGTTACGGTAAAAGATGATAAATATACAAATATTTTGATGGGCACCGTTCAAGGAGCGATTTCGAATGGTGTTTTAGACGCGGTTAGAGAGGGAATTATCCCAAAAGAAANGGCAAATGATTTAGGTATTATCGTTGCAGTTTGGTTAAATCCATCAGTATCAAATGATGAAAATTTAGATCATAAGATTCTCTTTGATATACATAGAAAAGCGACTACTTCTGCAATTAAAAAGGCTATGAACAATGAACCATCCATTGATTGGTTATTAGAAAATCAAGATTCAATTGTTCATAAATATTTTCAAAAAGAATTAGATAAATAACATTACTACTAATTTGTTATATTAAAAATTTAGTTATGATACTTAAATAAGTAATAACAACTAAACTAAGAGCTACCAAAACAGCTGCACTCCCCAAATCTTTTGCTCTTTTTGAAAGATCGTGATGTGAAAAAGAAATTCTATCAATTGCGGCTTCAATACTGGAGTTTAAAAGTTCAACAATTAATAGTAATAATAAACTTCCGATCATCAGGATTTTTTCAATTGGGGATGTCGGGAAAATAAATATTAGTGGTACTAAAAATAAACATAATAAAAGTTCCTGCCGGAATGCACTTTCCTCTTTGATTGCAAAGTTGAATCCAGAGATGCTATTTACAAAAGCGAGAAAGAGTCTTCTCAATCCTGTATTTTGTTTATGAGGATTATTCTCAGGTATGTAAGATTTCTTCTTCATTTTTTTTGATTTTTTGTAGTTTTGACTCAAATATATCTGCTACTTTCTCCCAGTTAAATTTTTTTACATAATTTAGGGGTTTAGACTTAGAAATTGATAAAGCTTTTTCACATGCCTTTTTTAAATTTTCATTTAAAACTCCCGCGTTACTATTACCAATAACATTTATCGGACCTGCTACAGGGTAAGCGGCCACAGGTAATCCACAGGCCATAGCCTCTAATAAAACTAAACCAAATGTATCAGTTTTACTTGGGAAAACAAAGAGATCAGCCCTACCATAGTAATCAGGAAGTTCATGATGTTTTACAGAACCAAAAAATCTAACTTCTGGATATTTTTGTTCAAGTCTTTTTTTATCAGGACCATCTCCAACAACCCATTTTTCACAATCAATATTCAAGTTTAAATATGCTTCAAGATTTTTTTCAACGGCAACTCTACCAACATTAATTAAGATGGGTTTTTTATTTTTTATTTTTTTTGATGGGGGTTTGAAAATCTCTAAATCAACTCCTCTTGGCCAAATGGTTGTATTCTTGATGTTCCATAGTTTTAAATCATCCACAACAGATTTTGTGGGTGTTAAAATTGTTTTGGCCTTGCTATGAAACCACCTCAGATATCCATAACTTAAAGACAGTGGTAATTTACACCGTGCATAAATATATTCGGGAAATTTTGTATGAAATGATGTGGTGTAAGAGAACCCTTTTTTAACTATTAAATTTCTTGCCGCTAAACCCAGCGGACCTTCAGTTGCGATATGAACAGCATCTGGTTGAAAATCCGCCAATAATTTTTTAATTTTTCTACTTGGCAAAAGAGCCAGTTTTATTTCAGGATAAGTTGGACATGGTATTGTTTTAAATAAATTTGGGGAAATAATTTGAACTTTGTGCCCTCTTTTTTCTAAAAGGTCTTTTGTTTTATTCAGAGTATGAACAACTCCATTTATTTGAGGATGCCATGCATCTGTGATAATTGAAATATTCATTGATTAGCAAATTTTAAGCGCTTGTTAATAAATCTATTATGAATCTTTTTTAATTCTCCAGACCAATCTATTATCTCCAGAGAACCATCAAAGTTTTCTCCCAATGCTGTTAATGATTCAACCCAATCTCCATCATTGGCGTAGATAATTCCATTGATCTTTTTTAGTTCTGCTTTATGTATATGTCCACAAACAACCCCATCGTAACCCATTCTTTTTGCCTCATTAGCTATTATATTTTCAAATGCTGTTACAAAGGAAACTGCTTGTTTTACTTTTAATTTTATAAATTGTGAAAGAGACCAATAAGGTAAATTAAAAAATTTCCTTATTTTATTTAATGTATTATTAAGTCTAATTAATGCTGCGTACCCTCTATCGCCTAAATAAGCCAACCATTTTGCATGTCTGATTACTCCATCAAATTGATCACCATGCACTATCCATAGTTTTTTTCCATCAACAGTTTTGTGAATTGCTTGATGCTGGATCCTAATTTCTCCAAAATTAAAGCCTAAATATTTTCTTGCAGCTTCATCATGATTGCCTGGAATAAAAATAACTTTAGCACCTTTTCTTGCTTTTTTTAAAAGTTTTTGAACAACATCATTGTGAGACTGTGGCCAATACCAATTTTTTTTAAGCCTCCATCCGTCTATTATATCACCAACTAGGTATATTGTTTCTGATGAAACTTCATTCAGAAAGTCTAAGAGTACCTCAGCTTTACAACCAGGGGTACCTAAATGGAGATCTGAGATCCAAATAGTCCTGTAATTTTTTTTATTTTTATAACATTGACCATCCATTAGAGAATTTTTAACAATGGATTATTTCAAAATTGTTAAAAGTTTATGTAAAAATTATTACAAAACTATATTTTGAAATTTTTTTCGATTATCAACTATATTTAGATTAAAAAAAGGGTCTGAATGTTCAGACCCTTTTTTCTTAACTTAAGAAGGAATTTTTTACCACTTAAAGTGAAGTCTAGCTTGAACGCTTGTCAAGTTACCTTCATGGTTAGAGCCTAAATCATCAGAGTTAAGACCAGTACCATTAATATAAAGACCTCTTGCAGCATCAATCATCAGCCTTACGTTACTGTTAAAGTAATGATTTATACCAAAGTGCATAACCTTAGCATCAGTCCCGACTTCAGACAGTTCAGAATGAGCACCATTCCATTGTTCATACATTACTTTGACTGCAGTACAACCAAATTTTCCTTTACACTTGACGCCACCAATTTTACCTTTTTTTGCACTTAGTGGAACACTGGTATTGCCTGTTAAGAAATAGTGAGCAAAAGCCGAACCACCAGATGCCTGATAGTCTCCATAGGCCTTGTCAGTTCTAGCGGTTGAGATAGTTGTTTCGTGTCTGTCAGCTGTTACATAAAACCATTCACCAGCAACAAATAATGGACCATTTGTATACGCAAACTGAGGACCACCATAGGTGTAATCATTAACATTAGCTAATGCTCCGTCTTGAATTTTTTCACCCAGTGTGTGAACACCTTGGGCTCTAGCTTCAATATCTCTTGTTCCTGCATCAGATAGATTTTCATAAGACCAAGAGGCACCAACCATTAATTTATGATTTTTACCCAAAGACAATCCGCCCCAATAATCATTCATTTTAGACCATGTGTAATGGGCAGCACCAGAAACATTATATCTGTCTTCAACAGAGTCAGAATCTTCGTTTTCTTGTCTCCACGCACCCTCGGCACCAGCAGTTAAAGCTACTCTTAAATGAAATGGTCCCATTGCTCCAGATGAATCGTAGTGAATACCAGCTCTGTGTGCTAGGTTTGCAGCTTCATTGTACATAGGTCTTTCCATGAAAAGAATGCTGTTAGAACTTGTGTTTTCCCACATACCCCCAGCGGATTTAGCATTACCAAAATAAAGTTTACCGAAACCCTTAAAGGCTTTTGAGATGTAGGCATCTTTAACATCAACACCTTTACCGCCTGTGTTGGAGTTATCAGAAACTGTTTCGGCAAAATCGGGTTGGAAAGCAAGAGCCCATCCGTCACCTATCTTTACTTTGATAGAAAATCTAAGTCTTCTAAATTCTTGACCGAAGGTACCTATGTCATCAGCTCTACTGCAGTTATCACAACCTGTAGCCCCTGTTGTTGAATAATCAGCCAATGAGTTACCACCCAGCAAAGCTGCCATGTCAAACATCGCCCTACCTTTTATGGCAAATTCATATTTTCCGTCTGAGCTTTTAATGCTAAGACCTTTTCCTTTTTTAAAATAGGCCTTACTTGAACTTTTGCCCATTTCTTGTTTAATTTTTAATAGTTCACTCTGCAAAGCATCAATTTGCGCATCATAATCCTGAGCATTAGCTCCGGAAAAAAATGCGCTTGTTCCAATTACAGCCAGACCAGCGTAAAATTTTTTCATAATATTCCTCTCATAGTAAGTTAAATATTCGTAGAGAATAAAAATGAATTGTTAAAGTTTTATGACACTAAGGGATGAAGATTTTTTTTTAAAGTTTAGTGTTGTATTTCTACAACAAAGAGGGTTTGTCTTTATTAAAAATAATAGAAAATTTTGTTCCTTTTCCTTCTATTGAAGAAATATCAAGCTCTGCGTTATGTCTGTTAACAATATGCTTAACTATAGATAAACCCAAACCAGTATTTCCAGAATTTCTCGATCTAGCTTCATCAACTCTGTAGAATCTTTTTGTCAATAATGGAATATTTTCATTTGGAATTCCGATACCAAAATCTTCAACACTGAAAGTTATTAATGATTTAACATTTCCTAATTTAACAACGACAGCTTTTTTTGAGTTACTATGGGTTACTGCATTTTCAATAATGTTTAAAAAAACTTGCTTTAACTCAGGTGAGTCACCTAATATCTCATATTTTTTTTTGCTCATAACAAACTTACATTTAATTTTCTTGAACAAATTTCTATCAATACAAATTTGCTCAACCTCTTGTAGTATTTTTCCAAGTTCGACTGTTTCACTTGGTGGTGAGTGCTCAATCCTCTCAATCCTTGTTAATGACAGGAGATCGTTAACAAGTGTTGACATTCTTGTAGCTTCCTTAGCCATGGTTTTTAGAAATTGTTCTTTAACTTTTGCATCAGCTTTATTGTCATTTAATAATGTCTCGCAATAACCAATTATAACTGAAATAGGAGTTTTTAATTCATGACTGGCATTAGCGATAAAATCTCTTTGTAAGTTTTGGAGGTTGTGAGAAGATGTTGAATCAAATAATCTAATAAAGTTAAGTTTATTTGTTCCAACGTCTTTACTTCCTGAAATCCAAACATTGTAAATTTTTTCCTTTGGATATAAAAGCCTTACTTCTGCCTCAATTGGTTTTTTTTTTTTTAATGACTCATTAATTAATTCGCCAAGCTCTGGGATTCTTAAAACTGAAAAAATATTTTTTCCTTGTGCAGACTCACCTATTAACTCTCTTGCCACCAAATTAGTTTCTATTATGCTCAAACTTTGGTTTATAATTAATAATGGATCAGGGAAATGTTTATAAAAATATTCAAAGAAAAAAACTCTTACTTTTTCATTACGAAATTTATATTCATAGTTCCCGATTATTTTATTGATGTTGAAAGCAATAGGTTCAAATAACTTGTAAAAAAAAAGTTTTCCTGATTTTAAAGAGCTTCCAGAAAAATTATTGAGAAATTTATTTATTTTTTTTAGATCACTTATTATTAAGACTAAAATTACAAGATTCACAAAGAAAATGAAAAGAAAAACAATTATTATATCTTTATGAACAAACATGAAAATGCTTAAATAATATATTATTAATCTAAAGTAAAATGAAATTAAAACAACCTGATATAGTCGGTTTGAAAAANACGGAANCAAAAAAATCNAAACCTACTCCGATGATGGCNCANTATCTNGAAGTNAAAGAAAGNCATAAAGAATANCTNCTNTTTTACAGNATGGGNGATTTTTATGANTTATTTTTTGANGATGCNAANATTGCTTCNCANGTTCTTGGNATNGCTCTNACTAAAAGAGGTNGAATTAATGATGCNGATATNCCAATGTGTGGAGTTCCTTTTCATGCCGCCCAATCCTACTTATCCAGGTTAATTAAACAAGGTTTTAAAGTAGCAATAGCTGAACAACTGGATAGTTCAACAGAGGAGATGAAAAATCAAAAAATCTTCAAAAGAGATGTTGTTAGAATAATAACGCCAGGAACTATAATTGAGGAATCCTTATTAGATTCTAAAACTAATAATAACTTGCTCAGTATTTT